>Ga0316188_10000101_pt1 | contig 27681 bp, 27 predicted proteins | sample Phiworburrow1_MG_FD_204933 | JGI IMG/M metagenome (GOLD analysis project Ga0316188, IMG submission 204933) | Coastal sediment microbial communities from Maine, United States - Phippsburg worm burrow 1 | ecosystem: Environmental > Aquatic > Marine > Coastal > Sediment | place: USA: Maine... | reverse complement strand
CTCCGGCCACGCGCTTCTACGAAATCAAGTCGATCCTGCGCGAGCACAGGCTGCACACGGTGTGCGAGGAAGCGACCTGCCCGAACATCGGCGAGTGCTTCGGCAAGGGCACGGCGACGTTCATGATCATGGGCGACATCTGCACGCGGCGCTGCCCGTTCTGCGACGTCGGCCACGGCCGGCCGCTGCCGCTCGACGCCGACGAGCCGGCCAACCTCGCGCGCACGATCGCGGCGCTCGGGCTGCGCTACGTCGTCGTCACGAGCGTCGACCGCGACGACCTGCGCGACGGCGGCGCGCAGCACTTCGTCGACTGCATCCGTGCAACGCGCGCCGCCTCGCCGGCCACCCGGATCGAGGTGCTGGTGCCGGACTTTCGCGGGCGGCTCGACCGTGCGCTCGAGATCCTGGTCACCGCGCCGCCCGACGTGATGAACCACAATCTCGAGACCGTTCCACGCCTGTATCGCGAGTCGCGCCCGGGCTCGGACTACACGCATTCGCTGCGGCTTCTGGCCGAGTTCAAGCGGCGGGTGCCGGGCGTGCCGACCAAGAGCGGACTGATGGTGGGGCTTGGCGAAAGCGACGACGAGATCCTGCAGGTGATGCGCGACCTGCGAGCGCACGACGTCGACATGCTGACGATCGGCCAGTACCTCGCCCCGACCGGCCACCATCTTCCGGTCCGCCGCTACGCCCATCCCGACACCTTCAGGATGTTCGAGGCAGAGGCGGCGAAGATGGGCTTCTCGCACGCCGCGTGCGGCCCGATGGTGCGCTCGAGCTATCACGCCGACCAGCAGGCGCACGCCGCCGGCATCGCCTGACCACGCGCGCCATGCCCGACGTCCCGGTCGCCATCGCAGGCGCTGTCACGGTGGCGCTGATCGTGGTCCTCGGGATCTTCGTGTACCCGGCGTTGCTGCGTCATGCACTCGGAAGGGCGACCGTTGCCGCGCTGACCGCGCTGCTCGTCGCGCTGTTCTACCTCTTCGACCACGGGAGTGGCCTTTCGGGCGCAGGGCAGTTCTTGACGGCCGTTGCGCTTGGCCTGGCGCCGCTGCTGGCAGGCGCGATCGTGTACCGCCTGCAGCGAGGCAAAGCCTCGTAGGGACCCGGCCCGGCGGATCAGCCGGCTTCGACCGCGACCAGTTGCGGCGGCAATGGCGCATCCAGGGCGGCGCAGAACATCCGCAGCGTGCTGGCCGCGCGCCAGTTCGTGGCATTGTCGGCAAAGGCGACCGCGGTTGCCGCCTTGATCAGGCGCGGCTTCACCAGCGGCGCAAGCTGGTTGAGTTGGTCCAGCGCAGCGGACACCTCGTCGAGACGGAGCGCGTCGGCGGCGGTGAATTGCACGTCGACCCCCGGCAACAGCAGCGCGCCGGCATTGAACGCGAGTTCGGCGCGCTCGGGCATGCGCACGGCCGCCGTGAGCGAGAGCACCAGGCCCGCCTGCTGCGACAGTTCGCCCACCGACTGATACCGCACCGGTACCGCGCGGCCCGCATCCGGCCCGAGGCGTCTCCGGAGGATCGTGTAGAGCAGGAACTCGCGCACCGACAGTCGACCGTCGGCAACGATCAGCGTATGGGCCACACGCAGAAGACGCTGGCGGACATCGGCCGGCAGCTTGCGAAGGGCCGGCATTGCGACATCGACGAGCGGCTGGCGGGCCCCGGGGGGCAGTTGCTGGATGCGTGCCTGGTCATCGTCAATGACCGGCAGCGCCTCCGCTCCATAGGCTTCGGCCACGACCTTGCGCTGCTGCGCACGCAGTTCGGCGTTGGAGTCCAGCAGCAGCGCCAGCACGAGCAACTGCGACCGTGCCGCGTCCGCCGCTGCTGCCCGCAGCGCTGCAAGCGTTGCGCGCTGCGCGTCGCCCAGCGCGAAGTCGACGGATCGCGGCGAGTTCACCTTCCCGACCGCCTCCGTGATCCGGGCAGCCGCCGCGCCGCCGGCGGCGACGAGGCCGGCGACGGGCGACATCGCCTGCGGGAACGAAGCCATCCCGCCCGTCTGGGCGGATGGCGCCGCACCGGGCGTCGGCACGAACCGGATCGGCGAACGCGGCCGTTCCTCCGCCGGCGACAGCCCTCCCAGCGAAAGAGCGAGCCGGTCCTCCGGGGCGGGCAGCGGCTCCATCGCGCGGCCGTAGATGCGCCGCACCCGCTCGGCGAGCGATGGATGCGTCGCATACAGGCCGCTGGCGAACGTCGGCCGGGCGGCCCCGAGGAACAGGTGGGACAGGGCTTCCGCCTGGGGGTGGTCGATTCGGGTTCCCAGACCCTCGGACGCAGTCAGTCCGCTGATCTTGCGCAGCGCTCCACCTATTCCGTCGGGATTGCGCGTGAACTGGACCGCGCTGGCGTCCGCCAGGAACTCGCGCTGGCGCGACACCGCGGCCTTGATCAGGCGCCCGAAGAACACGCCGATGTACCCCAGCACCCACAGCGAGACGCCCGCGAGGAACAGCGCAGCCAGCACGCCGCCCCCGCTGCGCCCGCCGCCGCGGCTGCGGCCGGCGATCTCCAGCAGGAACCGGCCCGCCATTGCCACCACCGTCAGGCCGAACAGGATGCCGATCAGGCGCATGTTGAGGCGCATGTCGCCGTTGAGCACATGCGAGAACTCGTGCGCAATCACGCCCTGCAGTTCGTCGCGGTTCAGGCGCGTGAGCGTTCCTCGCGTTACCGCGATGACCGCGTCGTTGATGGAGTGGCCGGCGGCGAAGGCGTTGATCGAGCTTTCCTCGTCCATCACGTAGACACGCGGAACCGGCACGCCGGAAGCGATGGCCATTTCCTCGACCACGTTCAGGATGCGGCGATCGAGCAGATCGACGGTCTTCGGATCGACCGGCCGCGCGTTCACCATCTTCGCGACCGCGTCGCCGCCCGACGACAGCGCGCTCATCTCGATCGCCGTGCCGCCCGCGATCAATCCGACCACGACGATGGTGTTGGTCAGGAAGAACCCGTTGGGCAGCGCCGCCGTCGCCCAGGCACCACCAGCCGGCAGCACGAACGCGAAGTAGAGTGCCGCGCCGACGAGATTGACCGCGACGACCACGCACAGGACGGCAATCGCGAACAGCACGATGAGCCGCCTGGTCGAGCGGCGTGCGACCTCCTGATGCTCGAAGAAGTCCACGGTCCGGACGCCGGTCAGCGCGTGCGGGCGCCGGCAGCGCCCGTCGCCGCCGACCGCGGCATGGTCGTCAGAACTCCACTTTCACCGGGCGACGTTCCTGGTCGCTCTCGGTGGACTGCAGCAGTTCAGCCGGCGCGAACGAGAACATGCCGGCAATGGCGTTGGTGGGGAACTGCTGCGAGGCGGTGTTGTAGCTCATCACCGCGTCGTTGAAGGCCTGGCGCGCGAACGAGATCTTGTTCTCGGTGCCCGTCAGTTCCTCGGTGAGCTGCATCATGTTCTGGTTGGCCTTGAGGTCCGGATAGGCCTCGACCAGCGCGAACAGCCGTGAAAGCGCACCGGACAGCGCGCCTTCGGCGGCCACCAATCCATGGATGGCCGAGGCCGAGCCGGGATCCGCCGACGCCGCCGCGTTCGCCGAGACCGCGGTGTTGCGCGCCTTGATGACGTTCTCGAGCGTCTCGCGCTCGTGTTTCATGTACGCCTTGGCCGTTTCGACCAGGTTCGGTATCAGGTCGTAGCGGCGCTTCAGCTGAACGTCGATCTGCGCGAACGCGTTGCGGAACCTGTTGCGCAGGCCGATCAGGCGGTTGTAGGCGCCAACCGCCCAGAACGCCACGACGGCAATGATGCCCAGCACGACGATCCAGCCCATGTCACCCTCCCTAGTCGGACAACCCGCACGTCACCCGCGGCGCGGGTGCGCTGGCCGAAGCCCCGTTCCAGCCGCGTCGATGCAGGGCTCCGCGAACGCGATCAACTCCACGCCCCTGCTCTCGCCAGGCGGCAGGGACGCGGACTATAAGACAAAGACCCCCGGACGCAATGCTCGGTTGACGAACGGATACCGGCCCTTTTCGTCGATCACCCGGCCCCCGCGCGCTCAGCGTGGCGCCGCGCCCGGCGCGGTCGGCGCCGGAGCGGTCGTCGTCGCGGGCGTCGTCGGAGCAGGCGTCGCCGGTGGTGGCAGGCCGGCGCTGTCGCGCCGCCGCTGCACTTCCTCGGCGCTGCCGTAGTCGAACACCTTGACCACCTGGCGAACTCCGGCAACGCGGCTGGCGACGTGCGCGGCGACCTCACCTTCCTTCTCGGTCACGAAACCCAGCAGGTAGACGACGCCGCGCTCGGTGACGATGTCGACGGAGTTGAAGGCGATCTGCTTGGTGTTGACGAACGCAGCCCTGACCTTTGCTCCGAGCCCGGTGTCGTTGGTCCGCTGCCCGAAGCTGGACGGCGGGGCCACGGTCAGTTCGTTCACCACGGCGCGCACGTTCGCCGAGCGCGCGGCCACCTCGCCCGCCTGGGCCTTGACCTGCTCGTTCGGCACCTCGCCGGTCAGCAGGATCTTGCGCTCGAAGCTGTTGACGCTGATATGGACGTCCAGTCCCTTCAGCGCGGCGCTCAGTTCATTGCTCACGCGCAGGTGCATGGTCGTGTCGTCCACCTGGGCGCCGGTGGTGCGCCGGTCCGTCGCGACCAGCGCAGTGCCGCCGACGATGGCGCCGACGACCAGCGGCGCGCATGCGGAGAGGGCAGCAGATGCGGCGAGGGCTGCCGCGAGGACGGGTATTGCCAACTTCATGTGATCTCCTTACTTCGCGAATGCATCGCGGATCCAGTCGATTGTGCCATCACCGCTCAATGTGACGACATCGAAGCGGCATGCGGGCCAGCGCTCGCCGTAGTGTTCGAGGAGCCAGCGCTCGGCCGCGCGCGCCAGGCGCTTCTGCTTGAACCTGTCGACGCTGGCGGGCGCCCCGCCGAAACGCGTGCCCGTGCGCATCCTGACCTCGACGAACACGACCAGGTCGCGATCCTGCACGACGAGGTCGAGTTCGCCCTCCCGGTAACGCGCATTGCGAGCCAGCAGTCGGCAACCTGCCGCCGTCATATGCCGCGCCGCCGCGTCTTCCGCCGCGGCGCCGGCCCGCTGCTTCGGCGTCCGCACGCCCGTCGCGCGCGTCGGCGTCCCGCGCGTCGGCATCAGCGCTGGGTCCCCTCGCGCTCGATCACGCCGTTTCGGTAGATCGCAAGCGCGGGCGTGCGTTCGACCCGCGGCCCCGCGCGGCGGTCCACCGATAGCCGGCCGGTCATCCCGTCGAGCACGAACTGCGTTTCGCCAGCGCTCCACCGGATCGCCACGCGATAGGCGTCGACTCCAAGCGCGAACAGCCGCGCAAGGTCCCGCGAAAGCGGAGTGACGGGCAGCGGCGAACCGGCCGGACCGGTGCTGTCGGTCCGCAGCAGCCATGGCATGTCGACAAAGCGGACGCCGTCGAGATCGTGCGCCAGCGCTGCAGCCTCGGGCGATGTTGCGCTGTCGCCCGCGTTGAGGAGCGAAGTGCCGAACGCCAGTATCGAGCGCGGGATGCGCGCGCGTATCAGCGCCACTTCGCGTGCATCAAGCGCGAGGAACACCGCTTCATGGCGATCGGGATCGAAGCGCTGCGCGAGGCGTTCGGCCGGCTCGGTCGCGGTCTCGAGCAGCAGCGGCGGTTCACCCGCGGCCCGCAGCGCGCTCATATAGGCCTGCGCGATCCGGCGCTCCAGCGTGCCCGGGCCTGAAAGCACGACGAAACGCGGTGCGGCGCCGGGTGCGCGCCGGATCCCGACGAATTCACCCAGAGCGACGCGCACGAGATACTGGGCCTCGGACTCCGCCGACAGCCCCAGCGCGATCATGTTCGGCGGCGCCGCCGCGTCCCGCTCCGGGTAGTTGAGCGCGACGACAGGTACCCCGGCGCCACCGCCGTCGACCAGCGCATTGACCGACGCGCGCGGCAGGGGACCCACCACGATCTTCACTCCGCGCTGACGCGCACCGTTCACCGCGGACTGCAATTGCGCGGGATCGTCATCGACCTCGAGCACCTGGATGCCGATCGGCCTCGCGCTCGCCTGGTCCGCGGCGAAGAAACCCTGGCGCAGCGCCTCGGCGGCCTCGGCAAAGACGGTTTGCTGGCTCGGCAAGAGCAACGCGACGGGTGGACCCTGCGGCTCGGGCAAGCCCTGCATCGGAGCCGGCGCCTGCGCCGATGCGCCGCATGCGACACTTGCCAGCAGCAGCGCGGCGACGAGACGCCGGGCGCAGGCAACGGTGGTCGTGCGGATCATGAGCGAGCGGGCGGACAAGGGACAGGATAGGCTGTTCGACGCATCCGGCGTCATCGAGCAGGAAGTGCCCGCGCGCTCATTGTATGTAGTCGCGCTGCCGATCGGCAATGCAGCCGACATCACGCTGCGTGCGCTCTGGCTGCTCTCCCGCATGGACGTGATCGCCGCCGAGGATACGCGCGTGACGCGGCCTCTGCTCGCGCGCTTCGGCATCGATACGCCGCTCGTGCCGGCCCATCAGCACAACGAGAACCAGGCCGCGCAGCGCCTGGTCGAGCGACTGGCACGAGGTGAACGCATCGCGCTGGTCACCGACGCGGGCACGCCGGGCGTGTCGGACCCGGGTGCGCGGGTGGTGCGCGCGGTGCTCGATGCCGGGTTCCGCGTGGTTCCGGTACCGGGTGCCAGCAGCGCGGTTGCGGCGGTCTCGGCGGCGGGCCTCGCACCCGGCCCGTTCCGCTTCGTGGGGTTCCTGCCTACGGGCCGCTCGGATCGCGAACGCACTCTGCGCGAGCTCGCCGCCGCTGGGACCCCCTTCGTCCTGTTCGAAGCGCCCCACCGCGTGCGCGAACTACTGGCACTGATGTCCGAGGTGCTTGCGCCGGCGCGCCGGGTCGTCATCGCGCGCGAACTCACCAAGAAGTTCGAGACGATCGAGGTTCACACGGCGGGCGAACTGGCGACGATCGCACCCGACGAGCGGGGCGAATACGTCGTGCTGATCGATTCCGCCGGCGAAGAAAGCGCCGACACCGACGCCGACACGCGCCGCTGGCTCGAGGTGCTGCTGCAGGAATTGCCGCCGGCGCGCGCTGCTGCGCTGGCCGCAAAGGCGAGCGGACGCCCTCGCGACGAGTTGTACCGATTGGCGCTGCTGTTGAAGCCCGGCCGCTAGCGCAGCAGCGGGATCGTCGGCTGGCCGAGCAGGCGTTCGAGTTGCTGCGCCAGCGCCTGCGCGGACGCCCGGTCCGGCAGAAACCCGACGAGCACGCGGAACAGTCCATCATCCCGCTCGACCCGCGTTTCGCGCTGACCGGCTGCAAGCCCCCCCTCGGACAGACCGAGGACGCCGGCAACCCTCGACGCGAACGCCTCCGCGTTGGATTGCTGCGAGAACGCGCCGACCTGGACTGACCAGCGCGGCGCGTTCGACGCCGGCTCTGATGTGGACGCAGGCTGGGCGATGACTGGCGCGCCGCCAGAGCCGGGACCCGCAGCCGCCACTCCGTCCGCCGAGGCCGCGACTCCGCCGTTCACGCCGAGCGCCGCGGAGCCGTTGCCCGATGCCACCGCGGGCGCGGCGGGCGCACCGCGCGCCGCCTGCGGCGCCGAGGTGCGCCATTCGCCCGAGGCGATCTGTGCGAACGTCAGCCGCTCGATCTCGACCTCGCCAGTCCCGCTGCCCGTGATGCCGAGCCTGGTTGCCGCGGCGTAGGACAGGTCGATGACCCGATCGCCCTTGAATGGGCCACGGTCGTTGACGCGCACGATGACGCTGCTGCCGTTTCTCAGGTTGGAGACGCGAGCGTAGCTTGGGATCGGCAGCGTCGGATGTGCCGCGGTCATCGCGAACATGTCGTAGATTTCTCCGCTCGCCGTCCGGTTGCCGTGAAACTGCCGGCCATACCAGGAGGCGACGCCGCGCTGGCGGAACGGCACGTCCGCTGTCAGCGGCGCGAAGCTGCGTCCCAGTGCGGTGTAGGGGCGATTGGCGCGCGCGAGCAATGGCTCCACGCGCGGTGTCGCGTCCGGCGTCTCCGCCAGGTCCGCCGGCGCACGGTCCGGCGGTCCGTCACCCTGGTAGTAGCCGCCGCGCTTGGGAGCGGGAGCGCTGCTGCACGCCGCCAATGCGATCGCGCAGAAAGCAGGGGTCAGGCGTCGATTCAGCGCGCGCAGCGATGCGGCGACGCAAGCGGTCACGACTGCACGAGCTTGCGGTTGGCGGCGATGGCCATCAGCAGGCCGCATGCCATGCCCAGCGTAACGAGCGCGGTTCCGCCGTAGCTGATGAACGGCAACGGGACACCCACCACCGGCAGGATCCCGCTGACCATCCCCATGTTCACGAACGCGTACGTGAACATGATCATCCCGATCGACGCGGCCAGCAGGCGCGCGAACATCGTCGGTGCGTTGATCGCGATGGCGAACGCGCGCACGACCAATGCGAAGAACAGGACCACCAGCACGATGTTGCCGATGAGGCCGAACTCCTCGGAAAACACGGCGAAAATGAAGTCGCTCGTGCGCTCCGGGATGAATTCCAGGTGCGTCTGCGTGCCCTGCATCCACCCTTTCCCGAACGCGCCGCCCGATCCGATGGCGATCATCGCCTGGATCGTGTGGAACCCCTTGCCGAGCGGATCGGTCGAGGGGTCGATCAGGGTAAGGATGCGCTCCCTCTGGTAATCGTGCATCAGGGTCCACGCCGCCGGCAGCATGGCGAGGCCGCCGAGAACCATCGCCACCAGCCATTTCCACGGCAGGCCCGCGAAGAAGATCACGAAGAAGCCGGCGCCGAGGACGAGCAGCGCGGTTCCCAGGTCCGGCTGCTTGACGATCAGCCCGACGGGCACCAGCACCAGCAGCGCTGCGACGGCGAAGTCGAACGTGCGCAGGACCCCCTCGCGCCGATGGAAGTACCACGCGAGCATCATCGGCAGCCCGAGCTTCATGATCTCGGAGGGCTGGATCCGCCCGACGCCGATATCGAGCCAGCGCGTGGCGCCCTTCACCGTGACGCCCTTCAGCGCGGTCGCGATCAGCAGGGCGACACCGATCGCATAGACCGGCACCGCGAGACGCATCAGGACCTGCGGCGACACGTTGGCAGCAATGAACAGCACTCCCAGCGCGATCGCGAAATTGCGCGCCTGGTCCGTGACGCGCCAAGGGAAGTCGTTGCCGGCCGAGTACAGGGTCACCAGTCCGATCACTGCCAGGCTGCCGACGATCGCAAGCAGCGCGGGGTCGAACACGCTTACGTACGGCCGCATCAGGCGGCCGAGTCGGTCGAATACGCCGACGTTGTTCACTGCGCGGCCCTCGCGGCCGAGCGTCCGGTCGGCTCCTCGTCGGGGCCTTCGCTCGCGGGTGCAGTGGGAACCTTGCCGAGCAGGTAGTAATCGAGCACCTGGCGTGCGATTGGCGCCGCCGCGCGCGCCCCGAAGCCGCCGTTCTCCACCAGGATCGCCATCGCGATCTTCGGGTCGTCCGCCGGGGCGAATGCGATGAATAGCGAATGGTCGCGGTGACGCTCCGCCACACGGCTCTCGTTGTACTTCTCGCCCTGCTTGATCCCGACCACCTGTGCCGTGCCGGTCTTGCCGGCCACGCGGTACGGCACGCCCTGGAACGCGGAGCGGCCGGTGCCGCTGATGTTGACGTCCACCATGGCGTCACGCACGAACCGCATGTGCTCCGGCTTGACGGCGATCTGGTAGCTCTTGTCGCGCACCGTCAGGCGCCGTTCGCCGCTGACGGGATCCTCGATCGCCTTCACGAGGTGCGGCTTCATCACCACGCCGTTGTTCGCCAGGTTGGCGGTGGCGTGCGCGAGTTGCAGCAGCGTGAACGCGTTGTAGCCCTGGCCGATCCCGACGGAAATCGTCTCTCCTGGAAACCACTTCTGCTTGAAACGCCTTTCCTTCCATGCGGTCGACGGCAGGATGCCGGTCTGCTCGCCTTCGACGTCGATGCCGGTGATCTGCCCGAATCCCCAGGGCTTCATGAAATCGTGGATGACGTCGACACCGAGGTCGTTTGCAAGCTGGTAGTAGTAGATGTCGCTCGACTTGACGATCGACTTGTGCATGTCGACCGGGCCGAGCGGTACCTTGTTGGAGTCGCGGAACACGCGGTTGCCGAAGACGAAGGTGCCGTTGTCCTGGATCACCTGCTCCGGCCTCCGCTTTCCCGTTTCCAGGGCCGCGAGCGCCAGGAACGGCTTGTAGGTCGAACCGATCGGATAGGTGCCCCGCAGGGCACGGTTCAGCAGCGGCTTGTCCGGGTCGTTGTTCAGTTCGTCCCAGGCTTTGGGGTCGATGCCGTCGACGAAGGCGTTCGGGTCGAAGGTAGGCTTCGAGACGAACGCGAGGACGTCGCCAGTCGCCGGCTCGATCGCGATCAGCGCACCGCGCCGGTCACCGAACGCGCGCTCGACGATCTTCTGCAGCTCGATATCCACTGAGAGCACGAGGTTGTTGCCGGGCGACGAAGGCGTGCGCGACAGCGTGCGGACTGCGCGTCCGCCCGCCGTGATCTCGACTTCCTCGACCCCGGGCGTGCCGTGCAGCTCCGCCTCGTAGCTCTGCTCGACGCCGACCTTGCCGATGTGGTCGGTGCCGTTGTACGCGGCCGGGTCGCCGAGCTTCTCGATGCGCTCCAGATCGCGCGGCGAAATGCGGCCGATGTACCCGATCATGTGCGACCCGATCTCTCCCAGCGGGTAGTCGCGGAACAACCGGGCGCGCAGTTCGACCCCCGGGAAACGAAAGCGGTTCGCGGTGAAGCGCGCGACGTCCTGGTCCGACAGGCGCGTGCGGATCGGCACCGAGTCGAAGCGCTTGGTGTCTTCGAGCAGCTTCCTGAAGCGGCGGCGGTCGCGCGGCTGAATGTCGACCACCGCAGCCAACTCGTCGATCGTCTGCTCGAGGTTGTCGACTTTCGCCGGCGTGATCTCGAGCGTGTATGCGGAGTAGTTGCGGGCGATGATGGCGCCGTTGCGGTCCTTGATCAGGCCGCGGTTGGGCGCCACCGGCAGCACCGCGATGCGGTTGAGCTCCGCCTGCTCCAGGTAGGTCTCGTGCTTGATCACCTGCAGCCACGCAAAACGGGCCAGCAGAATGGCAAACGCCGACACCACGAAGACGCTCGCCACGAGGACGCGCGCGCGGAAGTGCTGCACCTCCCGCTCGGGATTGCGCATCGCGGCGGAGCGCGACCCGAACGTCAGTTCGTGGGCGCGGCGACGGCGGAACCAGCGCCTACCCATGCATGACGCGAGCGACGCGAACGGGGCGATGCTTGGCGCCGCGGGGGCGCGGTGATCGAATCGGCAACATGGAGCGGCTGGGGCGCCGGCAGGCGCCAAGTAAAGCTGGGGAATTATAGGAGCGGAGGCGCGCTTTCCCGCCATGAGAAAAGAGCGGGATATGGCCGCCCGAGGCACCCTCGCCACGGAAGGGCCCTGGCCCGTCGTATCCCCTGACCGCGTTGCCCTGTTGATCGAGCGCAGGCGCCGCCGGCCGAGCCGAGCGGATACTGCCTACCGTATGAATCCCCCAGGGCTGCCAGTACGTTTCGGCCGCGACCGGCCGACCGAGCCTCGCCTGCTGCGCGAGCTCGCGACAATCGAAGCGATGACCCGGATCTACTGCGCTGATCACCACGGGTCCTCCGCGCCCTGCGAGGAGTGCCGGACGCTGATCGCATACGCCTCGAAACGCCTCGCCGTCTGTCCGTTTGGCGCGGAAAAGCCGGTCTGCGCAAAGTGCCAGGTGCACTGCTATGGGAGGGCGATGCGGGACAAGGTCCGCGACATCATGCGTTACGCGGGCCCGCGGATGATGTGGCGGCATCCCTGGCTCGCGCTCGCGCATGTGCTCGACAAGCGCTACGTCGCGCCGCCCAGACCGAAAGCGCCAGCGCGGCGCCCCGCCGCCCGGAAAGGCCCTGCAGCGGACGCGTCGGCCGGTCCCGAATCGCCCTGAGGTTGTCGCGCGGCGACCGGCGCAAGACGCGTGGGCCGGGGAGCGAGGATTCCGTGACTCGCGCGCCCTGCCTCCGTTGACTTTCGGCAATACGGCTGGCCAGCCAGCAGCCAAGGTGGAAAGGGGCGGTCGATGCCCTGACTATGGCTTCCATCGGACTCCGCTTGATCGCTTTGCTCGCACTGGCAGCACTCCTGTCCGGGTGCGCGGAACTGCTGCCGAAGTCCCGCGTCGAAACCGAAGCGGCCTGGGCGTCATTCGATCAGGCCCGCGCCGCGATCCAGAGGATCGAGCCGTACAAGACGACGCGGTCCGACATGAAGGCGCTCGGGATCGGCATCGACCGCGACGCCACGATCACCCTGCTCAGCCATGTCGACATCGCGATCCGCTTCCCCATCGGCGGGGTCCTGAAGGAAGACGAAGTCGACCGCGGCATCCGCGATTGCATGAAGGCGGGGAAGGCGTGCAACGCCTACCAGATCAACGTCAAGCGCAACTATCGGGATCGCATCGGCAATTTCTGGCTCGACGCGTTGCGTTTCAGGCGCGAAACCGACGTGACCGGATGGAGCTTCAACGCGCTGATCATCTTCGTCGACGACCTCGCGGTGTACGCCGTGTACGGCGGACAGCCGGCGGTGCATGAAGTCGAAGTGGACCGCAATCCGCTTGGCCCGCTGCAAGGCTGGGGCGACGCCGTGGGATCGAGAATCATCCCCTAAGCCGACCCTAGAGCGGCCGCGTGTCGTCCCGCTCCGTCGGCCGGCGCTGCGGCGCCAGCAACACCCAGGAGATGACGGGCCACAAGGCGGCGCCGACACCGCTCTCGGCGAAGTAGAGCCAGCCCGGCCATTCGCCTCCGACCCACATGCGCACGGCGAGCGACGCGCACTGCGCGACCAGCAGCAGCGGCAGCACGTGCAGCGCCTGCGCGCCAACCGGAAACCACGTCAGGCGCCGGTGCAGCGTGATGGCGCCGTACGAAATGAGCGTGTAACCAAGCGCGTGCTCGCCGAACAGCGCGCCGTTGTGCACGTCCATCAGCAGCCCGAACACGAAGGCGGCACCGATTCCGACGCGGCGCGGCTGGTGCACATTCCAGAACAGCAACGCCAGCGCGAGCAGGTCGGGCACCAGCGGCGTCGCGCCCCACGGGAAAAGGTTGAGCAGCAGTGCAACGATCAACGAACCCCAGATGAACAGCGGGTTCGCAGGCCGCAGAAGGTAATGCGGGCGCTGCCCGACGCGCGTACCGGAAAGGTCGCGCGGCCGGTTGCCGCGCAGCGCGAACGTGTCGCGCAACCAGCCGCGCATCCCTGCGAAGCCCCATCTCATCGGCGCCCTCCCTTGCGGGGCGCGGCATCGGACGGACCCGGCGCCGCGGGGGCGCGAGTCGGCTCGCTGAGCAGGACGAGCAGGTACCGGTGGCTCTCGACACCCGCGACCGGCATCATCACCACGCGCGCGAACTGGTCCGAAGTCGCTCGCTCGATGCGCTCGACGCGCGCGACGGCGAGCCCCGGCGGATAGACACCGTCCAGCCCCGACGTGATCGCCACGTCGTCCTTCACGAGATCGGCATTCGGCGCCATGAAACGCAGGTCGAGCGTGCCGGGGTCGGCGCCGCCGAAGGCGACGCCCCGCAATCCGTTGCGCAGGATCTGCACCGGGATGCTCTGGTCCTTGTCGGTCAGCAGCGTGACCTCGGACGTATCGCGAAACACCCGCGTCACCTGGCCGACCACGCCGACTTCGTCGATCACCGGGCTGCCCGCGCGCACGCCGTCGTTCGAGCCGGCATGCAGGACGATCTTGCGCGAAAAACGGTCGCGCGTCTCATAGAGGACAGCGGCCATCATCGACTGCCCGGAAATCCGGGATCGCGCACCCAGCAGCTTGCGCAGGCGTTCGTTCTCGGCGGCGAGGTCGCGGGCCTGTTGCAGCGCCTCGGCATTCGCCAGCTCACGCTGCTTCAGGGCCTCGTTCTCGCGCTGCAGCGCCGCGGTCGTCGCGAAGTACTCGCCCACCGCATCCGCCGCACGCCGCGGAAGCAGCAGCACCTGCTGCACCGGGTAGAGCACGACGCCGACCCCGACCCGCACTGTCTCCAGCACGCGGATCCTCGCGTCGATGACGATCAGCGCGATGGCCAGGAAGGAGAAGAAAGCGAGCCGCGCGCGCGCGGAGACCCCTTGATTGAAGAGCGGTGGCGGGCCGTATTCCATTACCGCCGCACGCCAGGGCACGCGCCCGCCACCGCCCGCGCGGACGGCAGAAGACCGGTGGCGGAGCCGCCCGGTCTTCCTGGGTTCAACAACGAGAGGAACACGACGAGCCGGTCCGTCGTCGTGTGGGGATCAACCGGTCGCGAAGATGGTGCCGAGCTTGTCCATGCGCTCGAGTGCGATGCCGCAGCCGCGCACGACGCACGTGAGCGGCTCTTCGGCCACGACGACCGGCAGCCCGGTCTCCTCCATCAGCAAGCGGTCGAGGTCGCGCAGCAGTGCGCCGCCGCCGGTGAGCATCATGCCGCGGTCGGCGATGTCGGCGCCGAGCTCAGGCGGAGTCTGCTCGAGCGCGATCTTCACGCTGGAGACGATCTGGTTCAGCGGATCGGTCAGCGCCTCCAGGATCTCGTTGCTCGAGATCGTGAAGCTGCGCGGGATGCCCTCGGACAGGTTGCGGCCCTTGACTTCCATCTCGCGCACTTCCGAACCCGGGAATGCGGAGCCGATTTCCTTCTTGATCAACTCCGCCGTCGGTTCGCCGATCAGCATGCCGTAGTTGCGACGGATGTAGTTGATGATGGCCTCGTCGAACTTGTCGCCGCCGACCCGCACGCTGCCCTTGTAGACCATGCCGCCGAGCGAGATCACTCCGACCTCGGTCGTTCCGCCGCCGATGTCGACCACCATCGAGCCCGACGCTTCGGACACCGGAAGCCCGGAACCGATCGCCGCCGCCATCGGCTCCTCGATGAGGAACACCTGGGAAGCGCCGGCTGCCTCGGCCGATTCCTTGATCGCACGGCGCTCGACCTGCGTGGAGCCGCACGGCACGCAGATGATGATGCGCGGGTTCGGCGCGAACAGGCTCGACGGGTGCACCATCTTGATGAACTGCTTGAGCATCTGCTCGGTCACGGTGAAGTCGGCAATCACGCCGTCCTTCATCGGGCGGATCGCCTCGATATTTCCGGGGACCTTGCCGAGCATCTGCTTGGCTTCCTTGCCCACGGCCTGGATCGTGCGCTTGCCGTTGGGTCCGCCTTCCTGGCGAATCGCGACGACCGATGGCTCGTCGAGCACGATGCCCTTGCCACGCACGTAGATCAGCGTGTTGGCCGTGCCCAGGTCGATCGCCAGGTCGTTGGAGAAATAGCTTCGGAGAAAACCGAACATGAACCGCCTTCTTTTGCCCGTTAGCGAGCTGCGCTGCTGCCCGTCACGCGCCTCCTGGGGCGCGCCCTTCTCCCAGTGGAGCGCAGAGTCTGGAAAGAAGGCGCGATGATAAACTAATCAATCGCGTGAGAAGCGCTTCAACCGTTTGTTTTGGCTCGGAGTTCCAGGGATTTCCCAGTCCCTCCCGCCTTGATGGCACTCGATCTCGACCAGGTCCGCCGCATCGCCCACCTCGCCCGGATCGAGATCACGGACGACGAGGCGCAGCGCACGCTCGACCAGCTGTCCGACATCTTCGCGATGATCGAGCGGATGCGCGCGGTCGACACGACCGGCATCGAACCAATGGCCCATCCGCTTGGCGGCCACCAGAGGCTGCGTGACGACGCGATCACCGAGCCGGACCAGCGCACCCTCAACCTTGCCAACGCCCCCGAGCAGCAGGACGGACTCTTCCTGGTCCCGCGGGTGATCGAGTAGCCATGGCGGACCTGGCGCATGCCTCGCTGGCCGAGCTGGCGCGCGCCCTCGCGGCGCGGGAAGTATCCGCCGTCGAGCTGGCGCGCCTCTACCTCGCGCGGATCGAAAGCCGGCGCGACCTGAATGCCTTCCTCGACGTGCGGCCGGAGGTCACCCTGGCCCAGGCGGCGGCCGCCGACGCCCGGCGCGCCCGGGGCGAGGCCGGGTCGCTGACGGGCGTGCCGATCGCCCACAAGGACATCTTCGTCACCCGGGACTTCTGCTCGACCGCGTCCAGCCGGATTCTCGAGGGCTACATGAGCCCGTTCGACGCGACCGTCGTCGACAACCTGGGCCGGGCCGGCATGGTGACCCTGGGCAAGCTCAACTGCGACGAATTCGCAATGGGCTCGAGCAACGAGAACAGCGCGTACGGCGTCGTCCTGAATCCCTGGGACCCGAAGGCCGTGCCCGGCGGGTCCTCGGGTGGCTCGTCGGCGGCGGTGGCCGCACGGCTGGCGCCGGTGGCCACGGCGACGGACACCGGGGGCTCGATCCGGGAACCGGCCGCTTTCACGGGAATCACCGGGACCAAGCCCACCTACGGCCGCCCTTCGCGCTGGGGAATGATCGCGTTCGCCTCCAGCCTCGACACCGCGGGACTGATGACGCAGTCGGCCGAAGATGCTGCGCTGGTGTTCAACTCCATGCTGGGGTTCGACCCGAAGGATTCGACCAGCGTCGACCGTCCCGCCGAGGACTACACCCGGCACCTCGGGACCGGCGTCAAGGGCCTGCGGATCGGCGTCCCGAAGGAATTCTTCGGCGCAGGCCTGCAGGCCGACGTCGAAGCGGCCGTCCGCGCGGCGCTCGACGAATACCGCCGACTGGGGGCGGAACTGGTCGACATCTCGCTGCCCAACGCCGAGCTCGGCATCCCCGTGTACTACGTGCTCGCGCCGGCCGAGTGCTCGAGCAACCTGTCGCGCTTCGACGGCGTGCGCTACGGCCACCGGGCCGAGCACTACCGCGACCTGACTGACATGATCAAGAAGTCGCGCGCCGAGGGGTTCGGTCCCGAGCCGAAGCGCCGGATCCTGATCGGCACCTACGTGCTCTCCCACGGCTACTACGACGCCTATTACATCAAGGCACAGCAGGTCCGGCGCCTGATCGCCGACGAGTTCCAGAGTGCCTTCCGGCAATGCGACGTGATCGCGGGGCCGGTCACAACGAGCGTCGCCTTCGGGTTCGGCGAAAAGGCGGCAGACCCGGTGGCCATGTACATGGCCGACCTGTACACGGTGCCCGGCAGCCTTGCCGGCGTGCCGTCGATGAGCATTCCGTGCGGATTCGGCGCCGGCCCGGTCAACGGCGGGCGCCCGGTCGGGCTCCAGCTGATCGCGAATTACTTCGAAGAGGCCCGCATGCTCGGGGTGGCGCACGCGTACCAGCAGGCGACGGACTGGCATCGCCGCCTGCCGCAGGGCGTTTGACCGTGTCGACCCGGCTTCTCGAGGCGAATCAGCAGCAGGTCGCGAACGCGGCTGACCCCGCCGAACGGGCGCGGCTCCTGCAGGATCGGGCGATCCTGCAGGCAAGGCTCGGGCGGACCGACGAAGCCTTGCGCACCCTCGACCTCGCCGAGCAGGACGCTCCGGCGGACCTGCCGGCGGCTCTTGCGCTGCGCTTCGCCTATGCGCGCGCCATCGCCCGCTATTTCGGCAAGCACTTCACCGAAGCGCGCGAACAGATGAGCGACGTTCTCGACCGCGCGCGCGCCCTCGGCGACCCCGCGCTCGGCACCGAATGCGAATCGGCCCTTGCGCTCTTCCTGCAGCGCGAAGGCGACGTGCGGGGCGCCGCGCTTCACGCGCGCTCGGTCCTCGGCACCGAGGGCAGTTCGCTCGAATCGAGGTATCGCGCCACCCTTGCGCTTGCGTCGCTGCACCAGGACGCGCGCGACTACGGGGAGGCGGTGCGCCTGTACCGCGAAACGCAGGACGTCGTGCGCGCGCTCGGCGACGAGATCGCGATGGCGAGCTGGATGGGACGATCGGCCCTGTCGCAGGCGGCGCATGCGCGCCAGGCCGCCGCCAGCGGCGAACTGGACGCGCGGACGCTGAAGGACGCGGTCGATGCCCTCGAGAGCAGCATCGCCTATTCCGAGCAGCTGCAGGACGCTCCCGACATGGCCCTGAGCCGGCTGCTCCTCGCCGAAATGCGCGTGCTGCAGAAGCGCTACCGGGATGCGCTGGCGCTGTACGACACCCAGCTGCCGATCGCCGAGGGCGACGGGTTCCTGCACGAGGTGACGGCAGCGATGGCGGATCGCGCGCACTGCCTGCTGAAGCTCGGCGACGCGGATGGCGCGTACAGCCAGGCTGCTGTCGCGCTGCAGCGGCTGGACCAGAGCACCCCGGCCGACATCCGGGCGATCGTGCACGAGAACATGGCGGCCGCCCTGCAGCAGGCCGGACACGCCGTCGAAGCCGAGCAGCACCGGGTGCTTTCCCGGATGGCCTGGGAAACATACGCGCACGAACAGCGCGAGGCGCGGCGCCTGCTGCGCGAGAATCCGACCGAAACCTTGCACTAGGAACCGGCAATGCAGTGGGAAGTCGTGATCGGGCTTGAAACGCATGCGCAGCTGACGACGGCGAGCAAGATCTTCTCCGGCTCGTCGACGGCCTTCGGCGCCGAGCCGAACTCGCAGGCATGCGCTCTCGACCTGGCGCTTCCCGGCACCCTGCCGGTGCTGAACCGCGGCGCCGTATCGCGCGCGATCCAGTTCGGGCTGGCGATCGGCGCGACGATCGCGCCACGCAGCATCTTCGCCCGCAAGAACTACTTCTACCCCGACTTGCCGAAGGGCTACCAGATCAGCCAGTACGAGATCCCCGTCGTGCAGGGCGGCACGCTGTCGTTCGTCGTGCAGCCGCGGCAGGGCGAGCCGTACATGAAGACCGTCAGGATGACGCGCGCGCACCTGGAGGAGGATGCGGGCAAGTCGCTGCACGAGGACTTCCACGGCATGTCGGGCATCGACCTGAACCGGGCCGGCGTACCGCTGCTCGAGATCGTGTCGGAACCGGACCTGCGCTCGGCCGTCGAAGCGGTCTCCTACGCAAAGGCTCTGCACGCCCTGGTCGTGTGGCTGGGCGTCTGCGACGGCAACATGCAGGAGGGCAGCTTCCGCTGCGACGCCAATGTCTCGGTGCGTCCGGTCGGCGAAGCGAAGCTCGGCACGCGGTGCGAGATCAAGAATCTGAACAGCTTCCGCTTCCTCGAGAAGGCGATCGAGTTCGAGGTGCGGCGCCAGATCGAGCTGATCGAGGATGGCGGCGCCGTCGTGCAGGAAACGCGGCTGTACGACCCGGACCGCGACGAGACCCGGCCGATGCGAAGCAAGGAAGACGCGATGGACTATCGCTACTTCCCCGACCCCGACCTGCTGCCGCTCGCGATTTCCCCCGAGTGGATCGAGCGCGCGAAGGCCAAGATGCCTGAACTGCCGGGCGCGATGCGCGAGCGCTTCGTGCGGGAGTACGGGTTGGGCGAGTACGACGCGCAGACGCTGACGGCGTCGAAGGCGCTGGCGCGCTACTTCGAGTCCGTCGCGCAGCAGGCGCCCGACCCGAAGGCCGCGGCGAACTGGACGCTCGGCGAATTCTCGGCGGCGCTCAATGCGTCAGGCCTGCCGGTCGAGCAGGCCCCCGTCTCGCCCCCGCAGCTGGCAACGCTGCTCGCACGGATGGCCGACGGCACCATCAACGGCAAGACCGCCAAGGACGTCTTCGCGGCACTGTGGGCGCGTGAGGGCGACAGCGTGGACGCCATCATCGATGCGCGCGGGCTCAAGCAGATCAGCGACAGCAGCGCGATCGAGAAGATCGTCGACGAGGTGCTCGCAGCGAACCCGAAGTCGGTCGAGGAGTTCCGCGCGGGCAAGGACAGGGCCTTCAACGCCCTCGTCGGCCAGGCGATGAAGGCGACCAAGGGCAAGGCGAATCCCCAGCAGGTGAACGAGATCCTGCGCCGGAAGCTCGGCGCCGCCTAGCGCAGGCGGCCTTCCCGATCCAATGAAAACGGCCCGCACCAGGCGGGCCGTTCCGTCTGCCGGGCGCTCGGAGAATCAGGGCCCGATGGTCGACAGCGTCGGGTCCCAGGTGGCGTCCGCGGTGCCCGCGCCGATGTTCTTCGTCTGGGTCACGTAACCTGCCGCGCTCGCCTCCAGCGTGTAGCTGAAATCAGCCGGCGGGCTGGCGGGGGACGCGAAGCTGAGCGGCAGCGTTGCCGAATACGCCGCGAACAGGGGCGATGCCGTCGGCAATGTCAGCAGGTAGGTCCCGTCACCTCCATCGACATTGGTCGTCGCAACCTCGATCTTGGGCACGGGGCCGACCGCCTGCAGTGCCCGCACGGCCCCAGTGTCGATGGCGCCGGCCGGCCCAAGCGTGCCGCGGGCGAGCCGCGAAGGCGTCGTGGCCGCAACGGGCAGCGGGATCGGTGTGGCCGCCACGCTCAAGTGCGTGATTTCGTTCGTGACGACCGGCACGCTCGCCACCACGCTCGTCCCGCGTGCTGGCGACGTGATCACGACGTCATAGGGGGACATCGACGGGTCGAGGTAGGCAAGCACGAACTCGCCGGCGGCGTACGGGCCGGTGGCGCTTGCGAACGGGATGGTGCTACGAATGACCTTGCCGTCCTTCTGCGCGGAGACCGTCACATTCCCTGCCAGGGGATCGACGAAGCCGGCGATCGCAGCGACCAGACGCAGATGCGCCGACAGGATCGGCTTCAGCAGATAGCCCCCGTTGCCGCGACCAAGCGCGACGATCGACCGGCACGCATCGAAGTCGATGACCAAGTCCGCCATCGCGTTCGGCTGGACCGTGAAGGGGCGGATGATCTTCAGGCCGCTCTGCGCCGCGCTGGGCGTGCGCAGCGGGATCTCGGTCATGTCGCCAGCCCGCACCAGCGAGTTGGCCGGGTCCGCGCCGCGATTCGGGCTCAGCACCAACCGGACCTGCGTGTAGTCGCCCGCCGGCAGCGGCACGGTGCCGAGTTCCTCGAGCCGGCCGTTAGTCAGGTCGAGCAGGTTGAGTTTGCGGGCAGGATTGATCGCGATATCGACCCATCCGCTGCTGGCGGGGTCCGCGTCGGCGGCCCGATGAACGCGGACACGCTCGACCGTGACAAAAACCTTGTCGAGGTCATCGTTGCCCACGCGACAGCGCGGCGCGTCGGTCAGTGCCACTCGCAGCGTGCCGGTGCCTGTCGCCGACGCGGCGCCGGTCGGGTTCGTCGCGCCTCCGCCCCCGCCGCACGCGACCAGCGCCATGCTGGCAGCGAGAGCCAGCCACAGTGACCGGGATCCAGCCTTCATCGCTCTGTTCATTTCCGAGGCTCCTGCTGAAGTCCGCAATTCGTGGGAAATTTTCCCACGGAGCATCGGGATTCGGAGTGCCCTGGGCACGGTCATCCGATGAGCGGATGGTGGCCAGCCAACCGCCCGTCGGATTCAGGAACAGGTCGCGCGCAGCCGCCGCAGCAGCTCGGTCGATGTGGGCAGGTTGGCCTGGTCCTCGTCCGGGTAGTACTTCTCGTTCGCGGGCAAGGCATTGCTGCCGGGAGGGGGCCAGCCCCGCACGGCGACGACGCCGGGAACGAGGTCATGCAGGCGATACGGTCCCGAATCCAGGTCGCGCTGGCACACGAGGAAGACGACGTCGCCGCGGGCGACCTGCCGCCGTGCCTCGACCATCTCCTCGGGGGCGGTGAGCGACAGGTATCGCACGGCGTCACCGACCGCGAGCAGGTAGAAGCGCGACTGCGGGTTCTGGGCCAGGGCGCGCTCGGCGACATGGGGGAAGTCGAACCCGGAACCGGCGATGTACACCCCGCCCGTCGATTGCGCCACGGCGCCGCAGGTGACCAACGACAGCAAGCTTGCGAGCCACCGGGACAAGGAGATTCCCTAACGTGCGCGGTACCGCGGATCGAGGAGGATATCCGGTTCGGGGTTGCGCTGCACGGGTCGGGCGCCCTGCGAGATCAGCTCGCGGAAGCGCTTCTTCTCGGCTTCGAAGCGCTCGTTGATCCGCTGCGTCTCGAGGAGCGCCTCGCTGACGATCTTCAGTTCCGCCGCCCGTTCCTGTTCGTTGTTGGCATACGAGCGCTTGATGGTGTCTGGCAGGTCACGCTTCTTGAAGAACTCGGACTCTTCGTCGAGGCGCCTGCGCTCGGCCTCCATGCGGTCGAGGCGCGCCTGCGACCGGCGGATCACCTCGTTGCTCGTGTCCAGCGCCTTCACGCGCGCGGCCTCGATCTCTTCCTCGCTCGCGTAGGCCTCCAGCAGGGAGCGATCGCGGCGCCGCTGCGCCAGCGCTCGTTCCTCCTCGTCGATGCGCTTCTTTACCTCGGCCGCGCGCGCGCGCTGCTCCTCGACGGTCAGCGGGCGCGGGATCACGCGCCGTACCGATCCGTCCTTGTTCAGTTCACGCAGGTCGCTGTTGGCGCACTCCGGCGGCGGGCGGTCGCCGCTGTAGGTGCGGCCGTTGGCAACGCAGCTATAGATCGTCGACCCGACCAGCGGTTGCGCCCAGGCAGACGCAGCCAACGCCAGCGCGGACGCAAGAACGCCCAGCCGCCGCGCGCGGACCCGTCCCAGTCCCATCGCCTGTCGGTCAGGCTCCATACTGTTGCCGATACCTCTCCACCGAGGGTAGAAATGATCGTGCGGAAGCCGCGTGGGGAGACTCCGAATTGAGGAAGCGAAGCAGGTCAGTTAGTGTCGCTATGGCCACGACCGGCATGCCATAGGTGGTTTCCACGCTCTGCACGGCCGACTGGGCCGACAAGTCGCCATCGGGACCCGAGCGCTCCATCCGGTCCAGGGCGATCAGCACGCCCGCCGGGGTGGCGCCGGCCGCCCGGATCAGCTCGACTGACTCACGGACCGAGGTGCCAGCCGTGATGACGTCGTCCACGATCACGACGCGCCCCGCCAGCGGGCTGCCTACGATGACCCCACCTTCGCCGTGGTCCTTGGCTTCCTTCCGGTTGAACGCGAACGGGACGTCGACGCCGAGGTCGGCAAGCGCCACGGCCGTGGCCGAGGCGAGCGTGATGCCCTTGTAGGCCGGACCGAACAGCATGTCGAACTTGACGCGGCCGCTGTCGCGCGCAGCCAGCAGTGCTTGCGCGTAGAAGCGCGCGAGCTGCCCGAGCGTGGCGCCGCGGTTGAACAGCCCCGCGTTGAAGAAATACGGCGACAGGCGACCGGCCTTGGTCCTGAACTCGCCGAACTTCAGTACGCCCGTGTCCAGGGCGAACTCGATGAACTGTTGTTGGAGGGCAGTCACGGTCGAGCAGGGGCGTGCGGCCCGGTTCCGGTTACGTACGCGATTTTGCCGCATCGGACCGCGAAAGGTTGGACAATGCGCCGACTTTTTCACGCTAGCTTGATCAATGTTCCGCATCGTCACCTTGAACGCCAACGGCATCCGTTCGGCCGGCAGCAAGGGTCTGTTCCGCTGGCTGCGCCGGGTCGAACCTGACGTCGTGTGCCTGCAGGAAGTCAAGGCGCACGAAGCCGACATTCCGGGCGCCCTGCGCGCGGATGACCAGTTTCATGCGCATTTCCACTGTGCCGAGAAAAAGGGGTACGCAGGAACAGCGCTCTACGCCGCCAAGCGCCCGCGCGCCGTGCGGTGCGGCTTCGGATCGGCGGAGTTCGATGCGGAGGGCCGCTACATCGAGGCGGAGTTCGCGAACGTCACGGTGATCTCGGCGTACTTCCCTTCAGGTTCGTCGGGCCCGGAGCGTCAGGCGGCCAAGTACCGCTTCCTCGGCCAGTTCTATCCGCACCTGGCCGAGCTGGCCGCGAGCGGACGCGAAGTCGTGCTGTGCGGCGACGTCAACATCGCCCACCGCGAGATCGACCTCAAGAACTGGAGAAGCAACCAGAAGAACTCGGGATTCCTGCCCGACGAGCGCGCGTGGCTCACGCGCCTGTTCGAGGAGCAGCGCTGGGTCGATGTCTTCCGGCGGCTCGATCCCCGCCCCGAGCAGTACACCTGGTGGAGCAACCGGGGCCAGGCCTGGGCCAAGAACGTAGGGTGGCGCATCGACTACCAGATCGCGACCCCAGGCCTTGCCGCGCGCGCACGCCGCGCGGAGATCTTCACCGCCAGGCGCTTTTCGGACCACGCTCCGCTCACCATCGAATACGCGGGACGACTATGAAGCCGATGCAGCCGGCGCGCCCCCTGAATGGCAGCCTGCACGACCACATTCACCTCCGCGATTTCGCGTGGCTGCTCGCCATCGCACTGATTCTGCTGGCGCTGGCGACCTGGGGCCTGTTGCACCTCGCGCCGCCGCCACCGCCGAAACAGATTGTCATGAGCACCGGCGCCGCCGACGGCGCGTATCACGCCTATGCGCTGCGCTATCGCGCGATCCTTGCCGAGTACGGTGTCGATCTCGTTCTGCGGCCGTCGAAGGGCGCCCAGGAGAACCTGGAGCGGCTGCGAAGCGGCACCGACGGCGTCGAAGTCGCGCTGGTGCAGAGCGGTTTGACCAGGGCGGAGGAGCCGGACCTCGTCACTCTCGGCAGCGTCTTCTATGAGCCCGTCTGGTTCTTCTACCGGGACAAGCACGAGCTGAAGCGCGCCTTCGAGCTCGTCGGCAAGAAGGTCGCCATCGGCGCCCCCGGCAGCGGCACTGCCGAGCTTGGACAATCGCTCGCGGCCGGCTCTGGGCTGGATCGACCGCCGACGGTGCTGGTCGAGATCGGCGGGTTGGCCGCGGCCGACGCACTCGCCGCCGGCAGCGTCGATGTGGCCTTCTTCGTCTCGTCGGTCGATGGCCCGCCGGTGGCCAAGCTGCTGGCAACACCGGGCGTCCGGCTGATGGACATGGGCCACGCCGACGCCTACGTGCGGCGGCTGCCGCACCTGCACAAGATCGTCTTGCCCGAAGGTGTCTTCGACCTGAAAAGCAACGTGCCGCCGCAGTCCGTCGCACTCGTCGCGCTGACGGCGAACCTGATCGCACGTGACGAACTGCATCCCGTTGCCGTCGAGCTGCTGCTCACGGCGGCAAAGCGCGTGCACGGCGGCCCGACGCTGCTGCACGGCGCGAACGTCTTTCCTGCGCCTATGGACGTGTCGCTGCCGCTGTCCACCGACGCCGAGCGGTTCTACAAGGACCGGCCTGGACTGCTGCGCCGGCTGCTGCCGTTCTGGCTCGCCATCTGGCTCGAGCGCATCCTGTTCATTCTCGTGCCCCTGGCCGCGATCGCGGTGCCGCTGTTCGCCTACCTGCCGAAGGTTTACGACTGGCGGATGCGCCGGCGGCTTGACCACTGGTACAGGGAACTGAAGCGCCTGGAGCATGCGACTGAACGCGGGAGCGCCGTGGGCCAGCAACTGGCGCGGCTTGACGAAATCGACTCCGCGTTGAACCAGCTCAAGGTGCCGATGGGGTATCTCGACCGCCTGTACACGCTGCGTTTCCATGTGACCTACGTCCGCGGCCTGCTCGGCGCGCGCGCCAGGGCCTCCGAACACGCGCCCTGAGTCTCAGGTCAGCAGTACGGCGGCACCGGCGATGGCCAGGGCGAGCCCGCACCAGCGCAGCGCGTCGCCGCGCCGCAGGCCCGTCGCCCCCTCGGGGTCGGTCGCGTTACGCCAATCGAGCGCGGGCGCGAAGAACACCAGAAGGGCACCCGCCCACAGAAGTCCGGCGGCAAGGTGGCCCGCGGCCAGCGAAATCACGAGGAGCGACGCAAACGCGAGCAGGCTGGCATTGCCAAGCACGCGCAGGACCGCCGGGCGGCCGGGGCGCCGGGAGCGGTGCGCGCGTGGATCGATGGAGTCGGCCATGGACTGCCCGGAAGCAGCCCCGAGTATCGATTCGAGGCGGACGCGGCGAGGCATGGAATAGCCCGACGATTGCGAACATTTTCCGGCCGTCGAAGGCGCAGGGCGCCGGTCCGTGTCCTTGCTGCCGCCTGCGTCCGTCACGCGTCCGGCCGACGCACTCACTTCGCCACTACACTCGCCCGCCATGGCAGAAACGAGCGTGAGCAGCGCGCCGCAGCCAGCGCGGCGCTGGCGCGATGCGTTGCGGGTGTACCTGGAGCCGGCATCGCTGCGGATGTTCTCCCTGGGCTTCGGCGCGGGACTGCCGTTGCTGCTGGTGCTCGGCACGCTGTCGTTTCGCCTGCGGGAAGCCGGCATCGACCGGACGACGATCGGCTACCTGAGCTGGGTCGGCCTGGCCTACGGGCTCAAGTGGGCGTGGGCGCCGCTGGTGGACCGTTTGCCGCTGCCCTGGCTCACGCGCACCCTGGGACGGCGTCGCGCCTGGCTGCTCCTGGCCCAGGCCGGAGTCATCGGCGGGCTCGTCGGCATGGCGTTCACCGACCCGCACGCCGGGTTGAACGGCGTGATCGCCTTCGCCCTGATCGTCGCGTTCTCGTCGGCCACGCAGGACATCGCGCTCGATGCCTACCGGATCGAGTCGGCGCAGGTGGAGAAGCAGGCAGCGCTCGCCGCGATGTACCAGACGGGCTACCGGCTCGCGATGATCTGGGCAGGTGCCGGCGTCCTGTGGATCGCCGCGCGCTCGATGGATACGGCGACCACCGGCGGCTACAGCGCAGCGGCATGGACCACGGCCTACCTCGCGATGGCAGCGTCGATGCTGGTCGGCGTCGCCACGGTGCTGCTGTCGCCGGAGCCAGCCACGTCCGAGGCCCGCGAACGCAGCGACGGCGAGGAGCGCGAGCTTGCGCAACGGCTGATGGCCGAGCGCGGGATGAGCCCGCGCGCCGCTGCGGCACTTGCATGGCTGCGCACGGCGGTGATCGGGCCGTTCGCCGACTTTGTCGTCCGTTACCGCTGGCACGCGCTGCTGCTGCTCGCCCTGATCGCCGTCTACCGCATCTCGGACGTCGTGATGGGCATCATGGCCAACCCCTTCTACGTGGACATGGGGTACTCGAAGGACGAGGTGGCGGCGGTCTCCAAGCTGTACGGAGTGGTGATGACGCTGGCCGGCGCCTTCGTCGGCGGCGTGCTGGCGCTGCGATTCGGGGTGGCCCGCATCCTGATGCTGGGGGCGGTGCTGTCGGCCGCATCCAACCTGCTGTTCGCGTGGCTCGCCACGCGCGGTCACGACCTGACCGGCCTGATCTTCACGATCTCCGCCGACAACCTGTCGGCCGGGATCGCATCGGCCGCCTTCATCGCCTACCTGTCGAGCCTGACGAACGTCCGGTACTCGGCGACCCAGTACGCTCTCTTCTCGTCGGTAATGCTGCTGCTGCCGAAGTTCGTGGCGGGGTTCTCGGGCGCCTTCGTCGATGCCTACGGCTACGTGCCGTTCTTCTACTGCACGGCGCTGCTCGGCGTTCCCGTGCTGCTCCTCGTATGGCTCGCGAGCCGCGTGCACGGAGCGGCCCGGGCCGCCGCCGGGGTCGCTCAGTCCTCGCCGTCCCAGTAGTCGAGCGCGCTGTCCGCGCGATGCATCCGCCGGCGCTGAAGCAGCGGGCCGTCCTGATTCGTGAACACCAGGTACTTGCCGGAGTCCGGGTATTCGCACACCTCCGGAAACTCGCGCGAACTCAGCGACAGGTACTTCAGCGGCGCGTTCGAGGTGTTGATGATGTGGTGCGGATAGTCTGGCCCGGGCGGAATCGAAATGACGTCGCCGCGGCGAATCGGAACCATTTCGCCGGCGACTCGCAGCGTGCCCTCGCCTTCGAGCACGATGAAGACTTCCTCCTGTGCGTAGTGGAAGTGATACGGACAGGCGCGCTTGCCCGG
>Ga0316188_10000100_pt1 | contig 27681 bp, 20 predicted proteins | sample Phiworburrow1_MG_FD_204933 | JGI IMG/M metagenome (GOLD analysis project Ga0316188, IMG submission 204933) | Coastal sediment microbial communities from Maine, United States - Phippsburg worm burrow 1 | ecosystem: Environmental > Aquatic > Marine > Coastal > Sediment | place: USA: Maine... | reverse complement strand
CTTATTTCCATACTATAGGTGGACTCATCCAAGGTAAAAGTTACGGGCTGGTCCGGCAAATATTTCAGGGTTTCCAGAACTAGCCTAGCAGGAACGGCAATTTTTCCTTTTTCATTTGAATTGACCTCTATTTCGGCCTTGATAGAGGTTTGAATGTCTGAGGCAGTCACTAATAATAGATTTTGGTCAACCTCAAACAGAAAATTCTCCAATATCGGAACAACGGGATTGGTGGTTATAACTCCATTTAACAGGGTCAGTTGCTTGAGCAAGTATTCAGAATTAACAATGAACTTCATAATAAATTAATTATTGTAGTGGCGAAGGTATAAAGAAAAAATAGTTAGACCATCAGAATTTAATATTCAAATAGTTTTTTTTAGCAAATATTGCTATAATTTTTGTGCCTAAATTAAAAAAATCAATTAAATACTTTGACTATATCGTTGTAGAAAACAAAAACCATAAGAATCAATAATATTGCCATTCCTATTTTTATGGCAATCTCCGACACTTTTTCGCTTGCCTCCCTTCCGGTTATCATTTCATACAATAAAAACATAACGTAGCCTCCGTCCAATCCCGGAATAGGTAAAAGATTCATAAATGCTAACACCATTGACAGTAATCCTGTCAAACTCCAAAATCGATGCCAATTCCACTCTGCCCCAAATGCCTGAGCCATCCCTATCGGACCAGAAAGTGACTTTGAAAGTGATAATTCACCTGAAAATATTTTCTTGAAAGCCTTCATCTGAATAATTATACTCTGAAAGGCTCTTTTGCTTCCTACAACTATAGATTTGGCAAAACCATAGTTAATAACTGCTAGTTCATTTTTGCTAATGCCTTGAAAAGTCACGCCGATTAAATCTCTGCCTTCAAAATTTTCCTTAAATGAAAGTATCTCTCCGCCACGTGCAATTTTAAAACTAATAGAGTCTAATTTTTTGTTTTTGATAAGCAAATCCATTTGATCCTTAAAACTGACCGGCTGACCTTGTAATTCTACTACCCTGTCACCGGTTTTTAGTCCGACTTTTTTTGCTATGCTTTCAATTTTAATTGCTTTTCCCGACTCATTCGACTTGCTACCTTCATTGGTGGGTGTTTTTATTTCGGTTTCATCACTAATTCCTACAATTAACGTTGGGATACGATATGATACAATCTCAGTTTGAGATTTTTTTTGGTTAAGATTCTCAATAAAATTACCGGGTATTTCAACTTTTATCGTCTTTTCATCTCTGATGACGGTGTAGTATGAATTGTTGGCAAGTAAGGCATTGGGTCTAAGTATATCACCAAAATCATCAAAATTCTTTCCGTTGATGTCAATTATCCGGTCTCCGGTTTTAAGTCCCAATTTTTCCCCCAGTTCGGAAACCACAATCCCTCCATTTGCATTTACATAATCTTTTGGTAGGTAAGAGTCTCCAACAAAATAAGTTATACCGATAAATATGATTACTCCTACCACTACATTCACCAAAACACCACCTAACATAACAATCAACCTCTGCCATGGTTTTTTGGATCTGAACTCCCAAGGTTTTGGTGGTTCTTTTAGGGCTTCTTTGTCCATGCTTTCGTCAACCATGCCGGCAATCTTAACATAACCACCAAGCGGGAACCATCCAACTCCATATTCAGTATCACCCTTTTTAAACTTTAAGAGTGAAAAATTTAAAAGATTGGCCATAGGGAAAAGAAAATCAAAGAAAAGATAGAACTTCTCTACTCTAATATTAAAAGAACGAGCGGCAATAAAATGTCCCCATTCATGTACTAAAACCAATAGCGAAAGGCTCATTAAAAGTTGAGCCGTCATAATCATTCCTTCCATTTGCAATTATCTTAAATTAGTTAAAAATTATTTAATAAGTTCCCAAGCTCTTATACGAGTTAGTTCATCGGTTTTGAGGTAGTCATCTAATATTGGTTTAGCCACAAAGCTTATTTTTTCTAAGCATTTTTCCACAATTCTTTGAATTTCCAAAAATCCTATCTTTTCTTTTAAAAAGGCCTCTACAGCCACTTCATTTGCCGCATTCAAGACGCAAGAATGATTACCACCCTTCTTTAGAGCTTCAAATGCGAGTGCAAGATTACGAAAAGTTTTGATATCAGGCGGTTCAAATGTCAATTCAGGGTAAGATAATATATCAAATCGAGGAAAATCATTCTTAATTCTTTTTGGATAACCCAAAGCAAATTGTATTGGCAAACGCATATCCGGTATTCCAAGTTGTGCTTTTACACAACTATCTTCAAAATGAACAAAAGAATGAATGATGGATTGAGGGTGGATTACTACTTCAATTTTGGGCTTACTTCCAAACAACCATCGTGCCTCAATAACTTCAAAGCCTTTATTCATGAGGGTTGCTGAATCGATTGTAATTTTTGCTCCCATATTCCAATTCGGATGTTTTAGGGCTTGGGCTTTGCTGATATTCTGCAATTCATTTGTTTTCAGCCCTCTGAATGGTCCCCCGGAAGCAGTGAGAATAATTTTTTCCACGGGATTGTCAAATTCACCCATAATACATTGAAACACAGCCGAATGTTCCGAATCTATCGGCAATAGATTTGCTCCATTTTCTTTAACCGCCTTGGTAATAATGTCTCCCGCTACGACTAAGGCTTCTTTATTGGCCAACCCAATGGTTTTCCCGGCCTGAGCAGCTCTTAAAGTTGGACCTAATGCCGAAATACCAACCAAAGCAATCACAACAATGTCAATGGTTTCCATATCAACCACGCTACTGATTGCATTTTTACCTGCGAATACTTTTATCCCTTCTCTACTAAGAGCGGATTTTACAGTCTCGTAATGGAGGTCATTGCCAATTACTACGGCGTTGGGTTTATATTTTTTAGCTTGAGAAATTAAAAGCTCTGCATTATTTTGGGCTGTCAGAACCTCGACCTCAAACTCTGACCTTAATTTGGAAATGACTTCCAAAGTCTGAGTGCCAATAGATCCGGTCGATCCTAATATTGCTATACGTTTTTTATTTGACATTATTATAATTTTCTATTTTGTTATGTAAGACCTTAACTCATTAGCTATTGTTCTATCATTAGAGAGTCGTGGCATTTTATTTTGCCCTCCCAACTTACCCTTAGATCTCATATAATCAATAAATCCGTTTTTCCTTATGGTCACAAGTTTCAATTTACAAAGAATATTTCCAATTATCAGGTCATTATAATAGGAATTCATTGATCTAAGTTGGCTATCAAGTTCCTCCACAAATGCTATTGCATCGTTGGGTGGGTTTTCAAACTCAATCAACCATTCATGGTGTGGCAAGCCCTCAGTTGGGGTCACTTGCGGGCAAACAGTAAACTCAACTAGTTTTACTTCTAAAAATTTTTGCATTGTCCTATTCATTGATATTTCTACCTCCTCCCCAATAACATGCTCGCCAAAAGCAGAAATAAAATGTTTAATCCGTCCCGTAACTTTAATACGATAAGGATTTTTTGAAACAAATCTAACCGTGTCTCCGATAGAGTAACCCCACAGTCCCGCGTTATTGTTAATTATCAAGGCGTAGTTCTTACCAATCTCAACTTCTTCAATCCCTATTCGTTTCGGATTATCGGAGAAGTATTCATCCATAGAAATAAATTCAAAAAATATTCCTGAATTGAGAATTAGGAGTAGTCCGTCATCTACCCAATCATGGTAGGCTATAAATCCTTCTGATGCCGGATAAGTTTCTATTGAGTCAACTTCTTTACCTATTGATTCTACCAATTTAGACTTGTATGGCTCGAAATTGACACCACCGTGAACAAAAACAGAAAAGTCAGGGAACACATCCATAATTTTTTTACCTGTACGACTATAAATTCTATCGAAATACATTTGAACCCAAGGAGGAATTCCGGAAATTAAAGTCATTGGCGAATTAATGGTCTCATCGATAATTTTTTCTAACTTTTCTTCCCAATCTTCAATGCAATTAGTAGAATAACTCGGTTTTTGATTACCCCTTAAATATTGGGGAACATGATGATTAACTATCCCCGAGAGTCGCCCTGTCTTAATACCCGCAGTCTCAGATAACAATGGACTACCCGACAAAAAAATTAGTTTTCCATCTACAAAAGATGAGTTTCCGGTTTGATGAATATAACTTAACAGCGTATCTCTAGCTCCATTAATATGATTAGAAATTGAGTCTTTAGTTACAGGTATATATTTAGTGCCGGAGGTTGTACCCGAAGTTTTTGCCAGATAGATAGGCTTGTCAGGCCATAAAATATTACTCATCCCCTCAGTCACTTTATTTATATATGGTTTTAATTTTTCATAATCTCTGATAGGCACTTGCTTCCTAAAATCGTAATAATTTTTAATGTCGTCAAACCCATGATCTTTCCCAAACAAGGTTCTCTTCGCACTATTTATCAAATAATTGAAAACATTTTGCTGAGTAAGTACCGGTCTCAACGACCATTTTTTTGTTTGGAATGCTATCAGAGCAGCAAATGGTTTTGCCAAATTAGACCTAAAACCCATTATTAATCACTATTTTTACTGCAAAGTTGCATTTTTAATAACATAATAAAATATCGGACGTTTATATTTGTGTAATTTTTCATCACAATCATGGGTACAATTATTAGGACAACAATCATAGGATTTTTTTCAGGGCTGTTAGGTGCTTACGTTTTTCAACATTACTTTCATTCGGACACTTCACAAATCGCTGACCCTTTTCCTCTTGAGACCTCATCTCATTCTCGGTTTATTAAGTTGAGCGACAATTCTGTAAGTACTTCAAAATCAGTAGCTTTACCAGTGGATTTTAGTCAGGCCGCTTCCCGAACAACCCCAAGCGTCGTATATATTAATAGTATTTCTAAAAGTGGTAAGTCGCAATCATATTGGGATTTACTTTTTGATGGGGGGGAAAGTCAACAAACTCAAATTAGCAGTGGCTCGGGTGTCATATTAAGATCGGATGGATATATAGTTACCAACAACCACGTAGTTGAAACGGCAGAGAAAATCCAAGTGATATACAATAAGAAAAGCTATGATGCAGAATTAGTAGGTTCCGACCCTTCCACCGATTTGGCTGTATTGAAGATTTCGGAAACAAATCTACCGGCTATTTCCATTGGGAGTTCCAAAAATTTGTTGGTGGGCGAATGGGTTGTCGCAGTAGGAAATCCATTTTCATTGTCTTCCACGGTTACCGTAGGAGTGGTAAGTGCCAAAGGTCGGCGTATAAATGTAGTAAACGATAAGTTTCCAATTGAATCTTTTATCCAAACTGATGCTGCCATCAATCCCGGAAATAGTGGCGGGGCATTGGTAAATAAAAATGGTGAACTTGTAGGAATAAATACAGCCATTATTTCAAGCACCGGATCATACAGTGGCTATGCTTTTGCAGTTCCAGTTGATATAGCCTACAAAGTAGTAGGAGACATTATAAAATACGGGGTAGTACAAAAAGCTTTCTTCGGCGGAGATGTGATGGATTACAATTTTGAAACAGCATCCAAATATGATTTGGAGACAAGTTCAGGTGATTATGAAGGTGTTGCGCTTTCAAAACTTGTAAAGGGCGGAGCCACGATAAATTCCGGTATCTCATTGGGTGATATCATCACTAAAATTGATAGCGTGGCTATTAACAGTAAAAGCCAATTTGAAGAAGAACTAAGTTACCATTACCCCGGTGATAAAATTGTCTTGACTTATTTACACGATGGAAAGCTAAAAACCACTTCAATTACATTGGTAAACAAGGATGGGGAAACTTCCCTAATTAGAAGAAAAATTTATTCTGATACGCATATTGGCGCCAGCTTAGAAGCCATTGACCTAGGAATAAAAGTGACAAAAATTATGAATGATGGATTATTTATGAGAATTGGTATTCCTGAAAACTATGTCATCATGTCAATAAACCGCACTGAAATGAAAGACCCTCAGGAGGTAATTGAGTTCTTCTCCAAATACAGGGGAAGAGTTTACATCTTTGGTGTAACAAGCTCTAAGAATAGGTACCCATTCGATTTTATTCTTCAATAGTTTAGGCTATCACCGGACTTTTATCTGCCCGGTTTGTAAGTCTCTTCTGAAACTTTTCAAGTAAGTCTTCAACTGAATTTTTAAAATTCGAATCTGTTTTCATTTGATCTTCTACACACTCAAGAGCATGGATGACCGTACTATGATCGCGGCCACCAAAATTTTGCCCAATGATTGCCAAGGTAAGATGTGTAAACCGCTTGCAAAAATACATGGCCACCTGACGCGGAACTACCATCTCTCTTTTCTTTACCTTCCCATTCATGTCCTCAAGTGAAATTTGAAAATATTCCGCAACGGTTTTTTGGATATAATCAACGCTTACATCGGTCTGAATTTCTTTAATAATATTTTTTAACACTTCTTTTGCCAACTCAAGAGTAATTTCTTTTTTCAGCAACGTAGAATGCACCAATAATGAATTAAGTACACCCTCCATGTCTCTAAGGTTAGTATCTACACTAAAAGCAAGATATTCAGACACTTCAGTAGGCATCTGAATCCCATCGGCATACATTTTCTTATTGATAATTGCTAGTTTAGTTTCAAAATCCGGCTCTTGCAAATCTGCGGTCAGACCCCACTTGAATCGAGATAGCAACCTGTCGTCAAAACCTTTAAGATCGCGTGGTGCCCTATCGCTGGTCATAATAATTTGCTTACCGGTCTGATGCAATTGGTTAAAGATATTGAAAAACATTTCTAAAGTTTTGACTCTGCCCGCTAAAAACTGAACATCGTCAATTATTAGTAAATCAACTTGCATATAAAAATTTTGAAAATCTTGAAGTTGGTTATTTTGCAATGCCCTAACAAATTGGTTGGTAAAATCATTCTGATCTAAGTACAAAACCACTTTTTCAGGAAAATTGCGACCTATCTCATTTCCAATAGCCTGAACTAAATGTGTTTTACCTACACCCACCCCACCATATAACATCAATGGATTGAATGAGGTTAGTCCGGGTTTTTTTGAAACCGCCACACCGGCAGCCCGAGCCAATCGGTTACAATCGCCTTCAATAAAATTTTCAAAATTATAGTTCTTGTTTAGTCTTGAATTTACCATCTGAGAATCCAATTCCTTAACCTGAAACGGATTGTAATCCTCTTTTTGAGCCTTCTCGCCTTTACTAGAAATCAAACCCCCATTTGGATAATTCACAGTTAATGGAGAGTGGCTTACACTCCCACTATCCATAACAACAGAATATTCCAACCTAGATTTCGCCCCCATGGTTGACTGAATAGCTTTTTTTAAAACATCTACATAATGTTCTTCAAGCCACTCGTAAAAAAATTGTGAAGGTACTTGAATGGTGAATACATTGCCCTGATATGAAATCGGATTGATTGGTTTGAACCAAATATCGAAATTTTGGCTATCAACTTCTTGTTGAATTACCTTTAAACACTGAGCCCAAATGGAATTGTAATCTTCATTCATAATTAGTTTCTTAAGTGGTACAAGTTTTTAAAAAAACCATAACGGACAACAAAGATGGAAAATTTAAAGGCATTTCAAAAGTTTGTTTCATTTATTATCCATAATTATCTTTTTTTTTTCAACACAACATTATTATATTTACTTCAATCATAAAATTTTTACATGAATCCTACAAAAAATAAATTTTCCGACTTTCAGAAACCCACACTTTCGGAATGGACAAAAGAAGCCACTAAAGAATTAAAAGGCGGAGACCCGTGGACCAAACTTTCTCATAAAATGGAAGGTTACACAATTTTGCCAATTTATGATAAATCTAACAGTCAAAATTTTGATTCCGAGCTTGCAGGTTCTAAAAACAATTTGGTTGACGCGCAAACTTGGTATAATTGTTCACATATTTACGTAGAAAATGAAGAACTTTCAAATAAGGAAGCTCTTTTTGAACTGGAAAATGGTGCCGATGGTATTTTTTTTGTGATTGATAGAGAAGTCACTTTTGAGGTGTTATTAAACGATATCGAATGGCCCTTTTGCTCACTTAGCTTCATGGTAAAAAAAGATTATCCAAATATTGCCCAAAGCCTAAACGATTTTATTGCGAAAAAAAATTGGCAAAATCAAAGCCTAAGTGGTGCTTATTTTTCAAATTTTCATCGTGGTAAATTTAATCATCCCTCTTTTAAATGGTCTGGGGTAGAATGGAAAGAAAAAACAAATCCTGTAGAAGAAATAGTAAATGGCATCCAAGCAATAACTTCTCTTCAATCCTCAAATCAGGAATTGGCTAGTTTTGCTATTAGCCTAAATTTGTCACAAGATTTTTTTCTTTCCATAACAAAAATAAGAGCAATTAGAATTGTATGGACACGTTTCTTGAAGATTCACAACCATCCCAAGATAGTTCCGCTGTTCATCCATGGTTATTCCCAAGCATGGAAAAATGCTGAATATGGCCCACAAGAGAATATGTTGAAAGGCACTACTGTGGCTTTGTCCGCTATATTAGGGGGTTGTGATGCAATGACAATTTATTCGGAAGATGATAGTAGCTTAGCAAAAAGAATGTCTAGAAACATCTCCAACATCCTGCGTTTTGAATCTCACTGCAATAAAGTCTCTGATCCGGTTGCCGGCTCTTTTTTCATTGAAAATCTTACTCAGCAACTGGCGAATGAGGCTTGGAAAATTATCGAACCAAAACTTCCCTTATGAATACCACTTCCTTCCCTAGTTGGATATCGTCGGAAAAAATCGAGATATTTCCTGAGTTTGAAAAAATAGACTATGAACACTTAAAGTTTACGGCCGGAATCCCACCTTTTCTTCGAGGTCCTTATGCCACCATGCACACAGTTAGGCCTTGGACAATTAGACAATACGCAGGCTTTTCTACAGCTAAAGAATCTAATCGCTTCTATAAGAGCAACTTAGCCTCAGGCCAAAAAGGGCTTTCTGTCGCCTTCGACTTACCCACACATAGAGGGTACGACTCCGATCATCCCCGCGTTGTGGGTGAGGTCGGGAAAGCCGGAGTAGCTATTGACTCTGTCCTAGACATGAATATCTTATTTGAAAATATTCCACTAGACAAAATTTCTGTCTCCATGACCATGAATGGTGCCGTATTGCCTGTATTAGCCTTTTATATTGTTGTGGCTCAAAACCAAGGTATAAAACTCGACCAACTCAGTGGTACCATTCAAAACGACATTATAAAAGAATTTTTGGTTCGTAACACATATATATATCCTCCAAAGCCATCGCTAAAAATTATAACCGACATCATCGGTTACTGTTCTAAGTATTTGCCCAAATTCAATTCGATAAGCATAAGTGGATATCATATTCACGAAGCCGGCGCACCCGCACAAATTGAACTTGCTTATACAATGGCAAATGGAATTGAATATATTAGAGCCGGAATAAAAGCCGGTATTTCCATCGACGATTTCGCACCGAGAATTTCTTTTTTTTGGGGAACAGGGATGAACTTATTCATGGAAATTGCAAAAATGAGAGCTGCGCGAATGATTTGGGCTAAGATTGTTAAATCCTTTAACCCTAAAAATCCAAAGTCTATGGCCATGCGAACCCACTGCCAGACAAGCGGTTGGAGCTTACAAGAACAAGACCCTTACAACAATATTACCCGAACTTGTGTAGAAGCTTTGGCCGCCGTTCTCGGTGGAACTCAGTCCCTCCATACTAATTCTCTTGATGAGGCCATTGCCTTGCCTACAGATTTTTCAGCTAGAATTGCACGTAACACACAATTATATATACAAAAAGAAATTGGGGTCACCAAGGTTGTTGACCCACTAGGTGGCTCTCACTATTTAGAGTATTTAACAAATCAGTTAATTGACAAAGCTTGGGAATTAATTGAAGAAGTAGAAAATATGGGTGGTATGGCAGTTGCCCTTGAAAGCGGAATTCCAAAACTTAGGATAGAAGAGGCTTCAACAGCAAAACAAGCTAGAATTGACGCCGGAGAAGAAGTGATTGTGGGATTAAACAAATTTACTTCCTCAGACAAGTCTGACTTTCAAATTTTGGATGTTGACAGTTCTACTGTTTTAAAAGAACAAATAGCTAGATTGAATAAGTTAAAAGCTGAACGAAACAATGAGGAAGTATCTTCAAGTCTTGAAGCTCTTACCATGTGCGCAAAAACGGGTAAGGGCAATTTGTTAGAACTATCAATAAATGCAGCAAGGGCAAATGCAACACTAGGCGAAATCTCTTTTGCCCTCGAAAAAGCTTTCGGTCGTTATTCGGCCAACATTCAATCAGTCTCGAACATTTATTCTAATGAGATGAAAAACAAGGATTTACTAAATAAAATTAGGGCAGAAGCAGATAAATTTTCCGAAAAAGAAGGTCGAAGACCACGAATTCTTATAGCAAAAATAGGGCTTGATGGTCACGATAGAGGAGCGAAAATTATTGCCACAGGCTTTGCAGACTTAGGTTTTGATGTCGATATTGGTCCACTATTTCAAACCCCTGAAGAAGTTGCAAAACAAGCAATAGAAAATGACGTTCACGTAGTAGGGGTCTCTAGTCTTGCCGGAAGCCACAAGTCCACACTACCTAAACTGATTGAATTATTAAACAATGCCAATCGGTCAAATATTTTAATTTATGCAGGCGGGGTTATTCCTCAACAAGATTATGAGTTTTTATATAAATCAGGGGTAGCGGGAATATTCGGACCTGGCACTCCGGTAACCAAGTCGGCAGAGGCTATCCTAAACAGGTTGAATGCTTCTTGAGATAAAATCACGCTTCCTGATTTCTATTTTGTGGATTAAATTGGCTCTATTGTTATAATTATCCCTACCTTTAGCCTTTTGAAATAAACAATCCATTCTATGAACAATCAACGACTACCTATCATCATCATTTCAGCAATAGCATTAATAATTCTTATTGCATTCTCTACCCGATTGTTCTTTACACTACAACCGACGGAGAGAGCTGTGATTTTTTATCCTTTTGGAAAAGCCCTTGACAAAGACAATGTATTTTCGCCCGGCTTCCACTTTAAAGCCCCGTGGAACGATTTAATCATTTACGACGTAACCGAAATAATTAGTAGTGAGACGATGGATATAAATGATAAAAACGGTCTTCCTATACATGTGGATGTAACAGTGCGGTATTTCCCACAACACAATAAGATTGGTTATATTCACGAAAAATTTACCCGAGATTTTTCCAATAGACTAGTTATACCCGAAGTTCGGTCCATGACCCGACAGGTAATGGCCCGATTTACGGCCGAAGAAATTTACTCAACGAAAAGAGCAGAGGTGGAAAATAGTATTATCGAGGAGACTGAAACTATTTTGAATGCAAATTATGTAACAACCACCGCCGTACTAATACGATCCATTAAACTTCCCGATCAAATAAGGATAGCTATTGAAAACAAACTTCAACAAGAACAAGAAGCCCTAGCATATAAATTCAGGTTAGAAAAAGAAAAGAGTGAAGCTGAAAGAAAAAGAATTGCCGCAGAAGGAGAATCAAAAGCCAATAATATAATAAATAACAGTTTGACAGATAAATTGCTCAAAATGAGAGGCATTGAAGCTACTTTAGAACTCTCCAAATCCCCTAATTCCAAAATTATTTTAATTGGCTCAAGCAAAGATGGTCTCCCGTTAATTTTAGGAAATAATTAAATTTATTTTTAATGTATTGATATATTGTCATTGTAATTTCATATTTTGCGGTTAGCATTATATATTACGACAAAAATTAAATATGACTAAAACTGCACAACTTATATTCCAATCCAAATCCTACGACTTGCCCGTAATAGAAGGCTCAGAGGGAGAAATAGGATTAGACATTAACAATTTGTTAGAGAAGTCAGGTACAATAACCTTAGACTTAGGCTACAAAAATACCGGTTCTACCAAAAGTGCCATTACTTATCTGGATGGAGATAAAGGAATTTTACGATACCGCGGATATCCAATTGAAGAATTAGCCCAAAATTCAACTTTTTTAGAAGTTGCCTACCTTCTCATAATTGGAGAACTTCCCTCCAAAGAGCAGTTAACCACATTTTCAGACCACATTAAAAGACATACACTCGTCCATGAAGACATAAAAAAAATTCTCGACGGATTTCCCTCAAGTGCTCATCCAATGGGAGTGTTGGCGTCTTTGTTTTGCACCCAAACGGCATTTTATCCGGAAGCATTAGACCCAAATCGTTCCTCTGAACAAGTATATTGGAGTATTGTTCGCTCGATTGCCAAGATGCCAACTTTTGCTGCTTGGTCATATAAACATACAGTTGGACATCCGGTTAATTATCCTGATAATTCCTTAAATTATTGCGAACGATTTTTAAAGATGTTGTTCGGTCTTCCCGGTTCTGATTATGATGTTGACCCAATAATATCCAATGCAGTAGAAAAACTATTGATTTTGCACGCCGACCACGAACAAAATTGTTCTACTTCCACCGTTAGGATGGTGGGGTCGTCGCGGGCAAGTATCTATTCATCAATATCGGCCGGCATCAACGCCCTTTGGGGTCCGCTCCACGGTGGAGCAAACCAAGAAGTGGTATTAATGTTAGAAGCCATTATTAAAGACGGTTCTAATGTTGAAAAATGGATAAATAAAACTAAAGATAAAAATAGTGGGGTTAGGCTGATGGGTTTCGGTCATAGGGTTTATAAAAATTTTGATCCCAGAGCTAAGATTATAAAAAAAGCCGCAGACGATGTATTGAAAAAATTGGGAGTAAATGATCCGGTGCTGGAAATTGCTCTTAAATTGGAGGAAGTTGCATTGAAAGACAATTATTTTGTTGAGAGAAAACTGTATCCAAACGTTGATTTTTATTCCGGAATAATTTACCGTGCCTTAGGAATACCGGTTGATATGTTCACAGTAATGTTTGCTATTGGTCGTCTTCCGGGCTGGATTGCACAATGGAAGGAAATGAGAGAAAATAATGAACCAATAGGTCGTCCACGGCAGATTTATACCGGTCATAAATTGCGCAATTACGTTCCAATAGCAAACCGTAAATAATTATTATGTCACTTGAATCTGATTTTGAATTGGCAGTAGAACGCTCAAAACGATTGTCTGCCAAACCTTCTAATGAAAATTTGTTGAAATTGTATAGTCTATACAAACAAGCCACTGTTGGCGATGTGACCGGCACTCGACCTGGCGGTTTTGATTTTAAGAGCATAGCCAAATACGACGCTTGGGCAACTGTAAAAGGAACGTCTAAAGAATCGGCTATGAAATCCTATATTGAATTGGTCAATACATTGGAATAACTTTTTTATTGCAGTCTGTTGCATCTTTTCTATCAACCAGTTATCTCTAACTCTCTTTCAGAAGCAGAGTCCAACCATGCTATAAAAGTTCTTAGACTAAGAAAAGAAGATAAAATCAAAATTACCGACGGCAAGGGTAGCCTATACATCGCAAATATCTTAAAAGCAGACTCTAATCTTTGTCAATTTGAAGTTATCAGTAAAAAAACTGAAAGTAAAAAGAATTTTTATACTCATTTAGTTGTTGCCCCGACCAAATCTTTTAGTCGGATCGAATGGATGGTAGAAAAGTGTGTTGAAATTGGTGTCGATGAAATAACCTTTATCCAATGCCAAAACTCAGAAAGAAATTCTATCAATGCCAATCGACTCCAAAAGGTAGCTATCAGTGCCTTGAAACAGTCGCAACAAGTATGGCTACCGAAAATAAATCCCATGGTAAAATTGGTCACGATTTGTAAAACAGAAGCCAATCAAAAGTTTGTTGCCCATTTTGATGGCATTTGCAATTTACAATTGTCCACTGCCATAACCACGAACGGCAATTATTGCATCGTGATTGGCCCCGAAGGTGATTTTACTAAAGAAGAAATTGAATTATGTCTAAAGTCAAACTTCAAGCAAGTATGCCTTGGCAATAGCCGTCTGAGAACGGAAACAGCAACAATTGTTGCTCTCTGGACAATCATTTTAGGCAATATAAAGTGATTTTGTAATAGTCCTTAAATTTACTGCTTAATGATTCGTAAAAATAAATTATTTCAATTGGCACTACCAATTAAATGGATGGAAACTACAACAAACTAATATGATTTTTAGTTGTAAATGAATTGATTTTCAATTAGTTATAACCGGTCGCTAAATTAACACAAGTTATTTTCGCAACTCTATTTCATATTTTTTAGAACCTCAGATATGGCCGGCTCCAAAATCTTCTCCATTATCACATACCCTTCACTATTTGGATGAACGCCGTCATAACCCAAGTCGGCCTTCAACCCCTCAGAGTCATCTACCATTGCATTGTAATAATCTAAATATCGAATTTTATATTTTTGAGCACATGCTTTTAGAAGCTCATTCAGTTGGATAACTTTTTTTCCGGGTTCTAACCCCGGTCTCCATGGAAAATCTTTGGCAGGCAAAACAGAACATAAAATAACCTTTATATTGTTGGCAATAGCCAATTGTACCATCGAAGTAATGTTATCGGCTATCATGTTTAAAGTAATTGGGCCGGTGTTCTCAGCTATGTCATTAATACCGGCAAGAATAACTACCACTGCTGGAGATAAATTTATTACGTCTTGCCTAAATCTTAATAACATCTGAGGCGTAGTCTGACCGCCTATCCCTCTATTGATATACCGTTTATCGGCAAAAAATTCAGGTCTTGCGTTTAACCAACCTTCCGTGATTGAATTACCCATAAACACAACCCTTTCCTTGTAATTACTAGTCATTTTCAACTCCGTATTTTTAGCTTGGTATTTTCCCAAATTTGCCCAATCTTGAGAATACGCCAAAATGGGCATCAATAGAACAAAAATTAACTTTTTGATTTTCATAATATTTAGTCAGTCTAATTTATAATTCCCAAGTTTTACACACTAACTTGAGTCCTTACAAGATACTAATTCAAAGGTACTTAATCAAGATAATATTATCAAATTCATTAATATGGTTTTTAAAATAAATACTGAAACAGTCGAAAAATTGTCCTTTGTTTTGTGAAAATTGTCAGAACCAATAAATAATTAAAAAATCCTTTTTATATTTACATTGTAAAAATAACATTCGATGAACTCACATAGACTCAATCTCTTAATAAAAAATATAAATAATCCTTCTGTTGAGGATTTTGAAAAACTTCGTAAGCTTATTACATTATATCCTTATAGCCAAGTTTTATATGTCATTCAAGCCATAATAAGCAAAGAACTTAACAGGTCGGAACAAAACAAATTATTACAAATAGGTGCTGTCTATTCGGCAGATAGGGCTGTTTTTAAAAATATAATGGATTCAACTCCGGATAAATTAGCTTCTTTATTCGACCTTCCTAAAGTTGAAAATTCAAATTTTGAAAGAACAATCCCAAAAAATTTTCCGCCTCAGGTCGCAAGTAAAAATGTTCAACCAAATAGCCCTATCTTAAATTCTGACCCTATTCAGACTGAAAGTGCCACTAGTGAACTGCGCAATCATATTTTAGAAGAATTAGAAAAATTGAAGTTGAATAAGCATAACTTCACTGTAACCCTAGAACAATTTGAAAACTCCAACAAATCACTTAAAGGTTTGAAGAAATCCGGAAATGGCAAACCTAAGGTTGCAAAAAAAACTAAAATATCTAAGCCATTAAAAAAGAAAGTAGCTCCTAAGAAAATAAAGGTAGCCCCTAAAAAAATAAAGGTAGCTCCTAAGAAAAAAAAAAATGAAGCCGAAGTAAAAGAAATATTAATACCGACAAAAGCAAGTCAAAAAATTTCGCAGGCAGAAATTATTGACAAGTTTATTGGTTCAGACCCAAAAATTCCTAAATCATTAGACTATGATATCCCAATTGATTTAAGTGAAGATTTCGATTTGGATGAGAGTATTTCTTCCGAAACTTTGGTCGAAATTCTTATCAAGCAGGGTAAAAAAGAAAAGGCTATTGAAATGCTTAACAAAATGATTTTGAAGTTTCCAAAGAAAAAGCTTTACTTTGCACACCAAATTAAAGAATTAAACAAATAATCGTTATGTACACCTTATTTCTGAGTCTTATCATATTAACTTCCGTTCTCTTGGTGCTAATCGTATTAGCACAAAATTCTAAAGGTGGCGGATTGTCAAGCCAATTTGGTGGTAGTGGGGCAAGCAATTTTATCGGTGTGAAAAAGACCGGCGACCTGCTGGAGCGACTTACTTGGGGGCTTGCTATTGCATTAATGGTGCTTTCACTTTCTGTCAATTTGAAAACCTTTACTGCTACTAAATCAAAATCTAATGATTTACTAGAAAATATCAACGATCAGCAAAGCGTTCCTTTGAACGATTTAAAACCGCTTGATAGTAGTATAAAAAAGTAACCCAACATTAATAAACCGGTGACTACCAAGGTCTTAATAACACCTTCTTAACTTTTTATCATTCTAATTTCTAGGTCAAATCAGAAGTATTATATTTCTTAGAAATCTTTAGTGGCAATTTTAGGTAGTAAACAAAGTAGATGAACACACATTGTAATTTTGTTTTTCTAAAACCATAAGTCTAATTTCAATTCTTTCAAATACATCCCCACTTCTAGGCCTCAGATTTCAGCCAATATTTCCGCTTTAGGTAAAAAATTGTGACAAAGTACGCTCAGTTTTAAAAAAAACAATCAAAATGTCAGAGCATTTGTTTTTGGCATGAAAATCGACAAGACTGAATAAAAACAAATTAATACTTATGACAAAAATTCAATTTAAACCAAATGAAGACCGAGTGCTAGTAGAAGCTGCATTGGCAGAAGAAAAAACAGCATCCGGAATTATTATACCAGACACTGCAAAAGAAAAACCACAAAAAGGAAAGGTGGTCGCAGTAGGCGATGGTCTTAAAGACAAGCCCGTAACTGTTAAAGTTGGTGACCAAATTTTATATGGTAAGTATTCCGGAACTGAGATTTCCATTAATGGAAAAGAATATCTAATCATGCGCAATTCTGACATATTCGGAACAATTTAACGATAAACTAACACATAAACAAATAAGAAAATGGCAAAAGAAATTACTTTTGATACATCCGCAAGGGACAAAATAAAAAAAGGAGTTGATAAATTAGCTGACGCAGTAAAAGTGACACTGGGACCTAAGGGTCGCAATGTTATTTTAGCCAAAAAATTTGGTCCACCTACTGTTACAAAAGACGGCGTTTCGGTAGCGAAAGAAATTGAACTAAGAGACCCAATCGAAAACATGGGTGCTCAACTTGTAAAAGAAGTGGCATCAAAAACTGCTGATGCAGCCGGAGATGGAACCACCACAGCTACTGTGTTAGCCCAAGCAATTTACGCTCATGGAATTAAAAACGTAGCTGCAGGAGCCAACCCTATGGATCTTAAGCGTGGGGTGGAAAAAGCAGTGGTTGCTGTTGTTGCAAGCCTTCACAAACAATCTAAGGTTATTAAGGGTTCACAGGAAATTACCCAAGTAGCTACCATCTCTTCAAATAATGATTTTGAAATTGGAAAAATGATAGCCAAGGCTATGGAAAAAGTAGGAAAAGACGGAGTTATCACCGTTGAAGAAGCCAAAGGAACTGAAACCGAAGTAAAGATTGTGGAAGGGATGCAATTCGATCGTGGTTACCTTTCCCCCTATTTTGTGACCAACACAGAAAAGATGGAAACAGAATTGGAAAGTGCCTACGTATTAATTTACGAAAAGAAGATTTCATCAATGAAAGAGTTACTTCCTATTCTGGAACTAACTGCACAATCCGGAAAACCCCTCTTAATAATTGCAGAAGAAGTTGAAGGCGAGGCTCTTGCTACTATTGTAGTCAACAAAATTAGAGGCTCATTAAGAGTTGCGGCTGTAAAAGCTCCGGGATTTGGGGATCGCAGAAAGGCGATGTTGGAAGACATAGCCATTCTCACTGGTGGAAAGGTGATTTCTGAAGAAACCGGAATGAAATTAGAGGATGCTACTATCGAATCGTTAGGTCGTGCTGAAAAAATCCATATTGACAAGGATAATACTACCATTGTCAACGGTGCAGGCAAGAAGGCAGATATCGTTGGTAGAATTAATCAAATAAAAGCTCAAATAGAAAATACCACTTCAGATTATGATAGTGAAAAACTTCAAGAGCGATTAGCAAAACTATCAGGTGGGGTGGCAATTCTATATGTAGGTGCCGCTACCGAAGTAGAAATGAAGGAAAAGAAAGATAGGGTTGATGATGCCTTACACGCTACTCGAGCGGCCGTTCAAGAAGGGGTAATCCCGGGTGGTGGTGTCGCTTACATACGTGGCATTGAGGCTTTGAAAAACATTGTTGGAGATAATGAAGATCAAGCTACCGGTGTTAACATTGTCAGATTAGCTTTAGAATCTCCTTTGAGGACAATAGCTGAAAATGCAGGGCAAGAAGGTTCAGTAGTGGTAAACAAAGTAATAAGTGGTAAAAAAGACTTTGGTTTTAACGCTAATGATAATAAATACGAAGACTTGTTTGCTGCAGGTATTATAGACCCAACTAAGGTTGCACGTCTTGCGCTTGAAAACGCTGCCTCTATTGCCGGTCTTCTATTGACTACCGAAGCTGTAGTATATGAAATCGCCGACGAAAAGGAAATGCCACAGATGCCTCGAGGCGGTATGGACGGAATGATGTAATTCACAATCTTGTAAACTTAAAAAGGGCTTTTAAAAAGCCCTTTTTTATTTAAATAGGTATTCAACTTAGTGTCCGAAATCTACTTTTCTTTCGTGGCGACCCTAAACAACAGAAACATCATTACAAAAAAGAAAATAGCACCAAGAAGACTATAAAAATCGACCCCTAATAGGTTGGTAAGAGTATGTTCTAAATTGATAGCCCCCATTTGTGCAGGAAAGAAAACATTCATAACAGCAACAAAAACGCCAAAAATAGCACCACCGGCAACTAGACCTGTCGCAAATAAGTTGCCTTTGCTGAGTTCAGAATCTTCTTCGGAGTTTTGTTTATTCCGGTTTATCCAGTCAGCAAATCTTCTTACCATTCCCCCGATAAAAATTGGAAAAGTCGTTGAAAGTGGTAAATACAAACCTATTGCAAAAGCAAGTGCTTTTACCCCGCACAATTCCACAGTAATTGCGATAAACACTCCCACCATTATATATTGCCAATCGAGATTAAAAGATAGAATTCCTTTCGTCAATGTGGCCATCAAAGTAGCCTGGGGAGCAGGAAATTTTTCACTGCCAATGGCATGATGTATTCCTTGTTGTAACATATCTCTTGTTGGAGTGTCTAAAACTTTCACAATCAAACCTATGACTATTGATGAGGTAATAGCTCCAATAAACAAAGCAATTTGTTGATACTTAGGTGTAGCCCCCACTAAGAAACCTGTTTTTAAATCTTGTGAGGTTCCCCCTGCATTAGCAGCTGCAATGCAAATCATGCTACCAACCACTAAGGCTAAGGGCTCATAAGCATGACCCGACCACCCGAATGAAGTAAATATCAAGCAGGTACCCATTAAAGTTGCAATAGTCATCCCTGAAATTGGGCTGTTGCTTGTTCCAACTAATCCTACGATACGGCTTGCCACAGTCACGAAAAAAAATCCAAAAACGATTATCAATATTCCAATAATAAGTTTTTGAAAAAGATTGTCACCCGGAACATAGGGAATAGCAACAACTAAAAGAACCAAAAGAATACTACCATAAACAACAACATTAAAAGACAAATCCCTTTCGGTGCGAATAATGTTTATAGTTCCCTTTTCTTTTAGCGATTTTATACTATCTCTAAACGATCCAATAATAGTCGGAAGAGTTTTTATTAGAGTAATAAAGCCACCGGTGGCAACTGCTCCAGCCCCAATTTGTCGAATATAAGCAAAATATATAGCAGTGGCAGGGCTCGAAAAAGTATGGGCGACAGGGTCCCATCCCGCTTTACCGCCTGCTACCGACAAATCAACAAGATAGCCTAGTTTTAATAATTGGTTAGCAATCAAATCCGGATCTAAAGTGGTGGCTAACAATGGAATAAATGCCCACCAAACTAGAACGGAGCCTGCAAAAAGAACTCCTGCTATTTTAGAACCAATAATATATCCAACCCCCAAATATTCAGGTGTAATCTCAGCATTTATGGTTGCCGACGACCAAAACTTATTCGATTGTTTAGTAACGAATGACGGTGTCTCTGCAATAACACGAAATATCTTTTGAAGCGTAGCGTAAACCAATGCAACCCCCATTCCAACAAATGCGGTTCTAGCAAATTCCCCGCCCTTTTCTCCAGCCTTCAACACTGAGGCGCATGCAGTTCCTTCCGGATAGGGTAAATTTTCATGTTCATTAACAATTAATGACCGCCTCAATGGAATCATCATCATGGTACCCAACATACCTCCAAAAGCCGCCAGCACTAAGATAGTAACGTAATTAAAATAATCCACACCCACTCCAACCCCATATTCATCTGTTGATAAAAATAAAAAACCCGGAAGGGTAAACGCTACACCGGCGGCTATAGACTCACCGGCAGATCCGGTAGTTTGGATTATATTATTTTCTAAGATGGTAGTCTTGAATAATTTCCTCCCTAACGTAATGGCGATGACTGCAATAGGAATTGAGGCTGTCACAGTGAGCCCTGCCTTTAGAGCAAGATACACAGTTGAAGCACCGAAAATAATTCCAAAAAGAACACCCAATATTAATGACTTCACAGTAAGCTCGGCAATGTTACTTTCAGGGGACACGTAAGGTTGAAATTTCTTCATTACAAAATTTTAGATTTAGTTTTGACAAATATTTGATCGAAAAGAATTAATAATACAGTAGTTGCTATACCGATGAAAAATAATATATTCCACATCATATAAGGCTGTGTTTCCAGAAAGTTCAATCGAAGGTAGTCAGCAACATAGCCCGCACTAAAAGAGCCAATAGCAATAGGGAAAAAGGCAAATCCCATATAAGTGCCCAATTGATTAGAAGGGGCGAAGTCAGTAATATATTCATAAAACCTAGATGCCTGAATTGACTCCCCGATAGCAAATATCCCCACCCCTATTACTACAGACCAAACTGTACCAAATAAAGCTATGATTGTCCATGAGAGACTAGCAATAGCTGATCCAACAATCATAGCGAAAATTGGTTTCCAGTTTTTAAAGATTGATGTCAGAAATATGCTAAAGAAGATTATAAACCAAGCATCAACGGACTCTAATATCTCAAAGCTTTTGAAAGCTAAAACTTCTGTAGCATAAAAAGGTAACAAGTAAAAGACTTGCCAAAACATAATCCAAAAACCGGAGAATATTACTAAGAATAGGATAAAACGAAAGTTTTTAAAAACCTGCACCATCTCCGCAAAGACTTTTCCCAGAGTACGATTATCAGCGATTCCCTTGTCGGGAGCCGGCTCTTTGAAAAACAAAATTGTAGCTAACATTAGAAAAAAGGAAGTGATTGAAGACATTACAAGCACAAATTCAATTCCCAATTCTTGTCGTGTCAATAATGCCAGAGCCGGACCAATCGCTCCGCCTAGATTTACCATAGAATAGTAAATGGAAAAACCCTGAGCTCTATTTTCTTTATTCGTGTTTAGGGCTACCGTACCAACGATACAAGGCTTTATTAGAGAACCCCCTGTGGCTGTAAACACCAAAGCAAGAGTAATATATGTTTTGACCCCAAAAACCTGAATAATGGGTTGGCTCCAAGACATGCCGGCCATGGCGATGATAAAATATCCAATGCAAAAAATTGAAAAACAAAAAATAAGAGTTCTTCTTAGCCCATACTTATCAACAAACACTCCGGCTAAAATAGTCAATCCAAAGATGATACTAGTAAATAAGCCGGCTAATTTTCCGGCATCCTCGCCAAGCCCAACTTTGTTTGCTAAGAAAATAACTAGAATAGACTTGGAACCATAGAAAGCAAACCTTTCAAACAATTCCAAAACATTAGAAAACCAAAAGGCCTTAGAGAATTTTTTAATGTATGAAATAAGCCATTCAAAAATCATATTCCTTAAAGTTTGGTCTATAGATTTTGATGGGCTTAGTTATATTTCAAAAAACGAACAATAAGTACTGTTACAAAAAACACCTCCATTTGATGATTTTTTTTCAATACATATTAACATGTCATTTTCCAAGGTCATTTAGATATTATTCTGTTTCTAATTTCCATTTTTTTGGCGAGCGCCATAAGCTGGAAAGCAAAAGTTCACGCATAAAAATAAATTCCTTCGGAAGTTTGTCATACATACGTTCAAACAATTCTGCGTGATCCAATAATTCATGCTTCCATTGCTCTCTATCTATGTTCATTATATTGTCAAATTGTTGTTTTGTAAACTTCAATCCCGACCAATCTATATCTTCATAGTGAGGCATCCATCCTATAGGGCTTTCCACGGCATTGGTCTGACCATGAGTTTTATTCACAACCCATTTAAGAACACGCATATTCTCTCCGAAACCGGGCCAAATGAAATTACCTTTTTCATCTTTCCTAAACCAATTGACCCCGAAAATTCTGGGTGGATCAGGAATGTCCCTACCGAATTGTAGCCAATGATTAAAATATGCACCCATGTGATAGCCACAGAAAGGTAACATAGCAAATGGGTCTCTGCGAACTTTGCCAATTTCACCAAAGGCGGCGGCGGTCATTTCCGATCCCAGAGTTGCAGCCAGATAGACTCCGGCATTCCAGTTATGAGCTTGGTATATCAAAGGAATAGTAGTACTACGTCTTCCGCCAAAAATAAATGCACTTATAGGAACCCCCTCTGGTGCTTCCCACTTTGGGTCTAAGCAAGGGTTTTGGCTTGCGGGTGCGGTAAATCTTGAATTTGGATGAGCACACGGCTTTCCTGATTTAGGATCCCATTTATTTCCGTGCCAATCAACTAGGTTTTTGGGGGGCTCTTTGGTCAATCCTTCCCACCAAACATCCCCATCCTCAGTGAGCCCTACATTAGTAAAAATTGTATTCTTTTTAATGCTTTCTATCGCATTATAGTTAGTTTTTGCATTTGTACCCGGTGCAACGCCAAAATACCCTGCTTCAGGATTGATGGCATAAAGTTTCCCTTCTTTATTAGGTTTTATCCATGCTATGTCGTCTCCTACTGTTGTAACCTTCCAACCCTTAAATTCTTTGGGTGGAACTATCATTGCAAAATTTGTTTTGCCACAAGCACTAGGAAAAGCTGCAGCTATGTAGGTCTTCTCTCCCTTTGGATCTTCAACTCCCATAATCAGCATGTGTTCTGCCAACCATCCCTCTTCACGGGCCATTGAGGAAGCTATACGCAAAGCAAAACATTTTTTTCCAAGTAATGCATTGCCCCCATAACCGGAACCGTAGGAAATTATAGAACGGTCTTCGGGAAAGTGGACAATATACTTAACCTTTTGATTTGTGGGCCACTTACTGTCCTTTTCTCCTTGTTTCAATGGTGCTCCCACTGTGTGCATACACTTAATAAATTCACCAGATGAGCCCAAAACCTCCATTACCTTAGTACCAACTCTCGTCATAATATGCATATTAACCACAACATATTCAGAATCAGTAATTTGCACCCCAATATGAGAAAGCGGAGAACCAACCGGACCCATGCAAAATGGAATCACGTACAGAGTGCGTCCAGTCATGCAACCATCCATCAGCTTCTTGAGTTTACTCCTCATTTTTCTGGGCTCTTCCCAATTATTGGTAGGTCCACCATCAACTTTTAACCGACTGCATATATAAGTTCTATCCTCCACGCGGGCAACATCACTAGGGTCGGAAAAGCAAGCAAAGCTGTTTGGTCTTTTTTTCGGATTCAATCTTATGAATGTGCCTTTTTTAACTAATAACTCACAAAGGCTATCGTATTCTGCTTTTGAGCCATCACACCAATGAACTGCATCAGGCTTACAAAGGTCAGTCATACTTTTAACCCATTTATTTAATTCTTCATGATTAACAGAGTGGGTTGATTTGGTTTTTGGATTGTTTTTCATATGTATATATCTTTTGCTTGTTCCCAAAGTTATAAAATTAATATTAATGAATTGATACCCACAAAAAAATAATTATCAAATTATACCAATAAAGTTAGTATGCTTTTGCAAAAATTACCCTTTGAGTTGACGGTTTTCCGGAATAGATACATTTGCCTGTCTCAACTTGGGTGTCAAAAGGGATACACCTTATTGTGGCCTTAGTTTCAGCTTTTATCTTAGCTTCGGTTTCGCTTGTTCCATCCCAGTGAGCCAAAATAAAACCACCTTTATTTTCTATCGTTTCGCAAAATTCTTCGTAGTTGTCAACCTTAGCAGTATTGCTGTCACGAAATTTCAAAGCCCTTTGATAAATATTTTTTTGGATTTCATCAAGAAGCTTAGGCACCAAAGTGCCAACTTCTTCCATACTCACTACTTTCTTTTCTTTTGTATCTCGTCGGGCAATTTCCACAGTTCCACTTTCCAAATCTCTTTGACCTATGGCAATACGGATAGGAACCCCTTTCATTTCATATTCAGAAAATTTATAACCCGGCTTAAAGCTGTCGCGATCGTCAAATTTCACAGTTAAATCTAAGGGCTTTAATTTTTTAATAATTTTTTCGGCGACGGCAGAAACTTTTTCCAACTCTTCTTGGCTCTTGAAAATAGGAACAATTACAACATGAATAGGAGCCAATTTTGGTGGCAAAATTAACCCATCATCATCAGAATGTGCCATTATCAATGCCCCAATAAGTCGTGTGCTTACACCCCATGATGTTCCCCAAACATACTCAAGGTTTCCTTCTTTGGTCGAAAATTTTACATCGAATGCTTTGGCAAAATTCTGACCTAGGTAATGTGTAGTACCCGCTTGGAGTGCCTTGCCATCTTGCATTAATGCCTCAATGCAATAGGTTTCCTGTGCTCCGGGAAAACGCTCAGCCTCAGTCTTCTTACCCTTAATGACAGGCAAAGCCATAAATGTTTCCACGAAAGTAGCATATACATCCAGCATTTTAAAAGCCTCATTCTCAGCCTCTAACGCAGTACTATGTGCCGTGTGACCTTCTTGCCAAAGAAACTCGGCAGTGCGAAGAAATAAGCGGGTACGCATCTCCCAACGGACAACATTAGCCCACTGGTTTATTAGCAAAGGCAAATCTCGATATGACTGTATCCATTTTTTATAAGTACTCCATATTAAAGCCTCACTGGTAGGACGAACCACCAACTCTTCCTCCAACTTTGAGGATGGGTCTACAATCAATTTGCCTTTGTTGTCCGGATCCGTTTTTAAACGATGATGAGTAATGACGGCACATTCTTTAGCAAACCCCTCAGCATTTTCTTCCTCTATTTCAAACATTTTCTTTGGAACGAAAAGTGGAAAGTAGGCGTTAGAATGCCCCGTATCCTTAAACATTTTATCTAAACCTTGTTGCATTTTTTCCCATATCGAATATCCATGTGGTTTGATAACCATACAACCACGAACATCGGAGTTTTCGGCCAAATCGGCTAACTTAACAAGGTCAACATACCATTGAGAATAATCTTCGGCTCGGCTTGGTAATTTTTTTGCCATATTTTTTTTGTGCGCAAATATAGTCTTTATAACCTCATAATTTGACCATTAGGTAGAATAAAATCAATTGCTCTGTCCGGTGTGAAAACTAAAAGTGGTTTTTTTGTCAAAGAGTTTAAGTTGAAAAACTAACCACTAACCTGAATTCCGTTTAATAACACAATATTAATAAGAGAAATTGTTTCTAAACCTTTCAGGGCTTTCAAAATCATTTAATAAAACATTAAATCCCCAGATTGAGGGCTTGATTTTTAAACAGAAAAGATTTTATTGAAACTAAGCAATAGTCAATTTTTATAAAATTAACTCCAAACTTTCTTTCCTTTACATCGTTATTGGTATTGAAATGGCAGTTTTGGGTGATGGCAGGAAAATTATTTTGATTTATTTTTCAAATTCATACAATATTTTAGCTAGATTTACGTTATAGTTTTATCAAACAATAATTTTTAACATAAATAAACAAAATGAAATCGAAATTAATTTTTAAAATGTCAGTCTTAGCACTGATAAGTCTATCGTTTATATTCATAAATCGCTGTACTCCGGAAGATTTTTTAGATCATATCAGTAGTTTTGAATTGGATAAAACATCTCTCGAACTGCAAGTTGGCAGTTCTTATACACTTGTCTCTACCATTTTACCAGCTAATTTCCCCGATAAATCCATAGACTGGACTTCGTCTGCCAAGGACATTGCAACGGTAGATGATAGAGGAAAAATTGTAGCTGTAAAAGTTGGTAAGACCACAATTACTGCAACATCTAAATATGAAAAATCGAAATCGGTTTCCTGCCAAGTGACCGTGGTAGATAAACCAGCTAAAGTGGCTATCGAAAGTATAAAATTTATTGTCCCTTCAGTAGAATTGGGTAGTGGAACCACTTATAGCATAGAATTGGCACTGCAAGTAAAAATATTGACCATTGAGCCAAGTAATTATGTAGGAACTTTAGTTATCTCGTCAAGTGATGAAACCGTTGTTAAAGTTAACCCTGACGGAACAATGAAAGTCGTGGGAACGTCAGGAACCTCGGCAGTAATAACTGTTTCTTCAAGCGCAGATGCAACTATAAAAAGTGAAATTACCATAAAAGTAATTGAGTCCGCAACAAACCATATTACTAAAATAAAATTTAATCAGGCTACTTTGAACTTAAAAAAAGGGGATGTATATCCTCTAGCTAAGGCCTTGACCGAACAATTAATAACCATAGAGCCGATTGGTTTTAATGAAATACCTAATATCACCTCTAGTGATCCAACTATCGTGACCATTAACCCTGTAAAACAGGCAATTACTGTAGCCGGAGAGCCTGGAAGCACAGCATTAGTCACTGTGTCATCTAGTATAAATCCGACCATAAAAGATGTAATTACCATAAATGTAGTTGCTAGTGAGCCCGTACCAATCCCAGTTACTTCCGTAACTTTCAACCAGGCTACTTTGCAATTGCAAAAAGGAACTGTATATTCTATAGCTATGGCCTTGGCCGAAAATATAATAGCCATAGAGCCGGCTAATTCTACTGAAATACTTAAGTTAACTTCGGACAATGAAAGTGCAGTTAAAATTAACCTTGATGGAACAATGACTGCCGTCGGAGAGCCCGGAACCTCAGCTATAATCACTGTGTCATCTAGTGTGAATCCAAGTATAAAAGATCAAATAACTGTTACTGTAACTGCAAGTCAGGCTGTAACAAAGCCTATTACTAGCATAAGGTTTAATCAGGCCACTAAAGATTTAAATAAGGGAGAGGTTTTTCCTCTAGCCTTGGCTTTCACAAGCCATTTGATTAACATAGAGCCGGCTGATTTTAATGAAATACCTAATATCATCTCTGACAATCCAAATGTAGTTCAGGTTAACCTTGCCAGCCAAACATTGACTGCCGTCGGGGAGCCCGGAACCTCAGCAATAATCACTGTGTCTTCTAGTGTGAATCCAAGTATAAAAGATCAAATAACTGTTACTGTAACTGCAAGTCAGGCTGTAACAAAGCCTATTACTAGCATAAGGTTTAATCAGGCC
>Ga0316188_10000099_pt1 | contig 27682 bp, 23 predicted proteins | sample Phiworburrow1_MG_FD_204933 | JGI IMG/M metagenome (GOLD analysis project Ga0316188, IMG submission 204933) | Coastal sediment microbial communities from Maine, United States - Phippsburg worm burrow 1 | ecosystem: Environmental > Aquatic > Marine > Coastal > Sediment | place: USA: Maine... | reverse complement strand
CAGCCTTGTCAGCAGTATCTTCAACCTCTTTTTTTACATCAGAAAGAGCACTTTTAAATTCTCTGACACCTTTCCCAAGTCCCTTCATAAATTCAGGTACTTTTTTGGCTCCAAACAATATCAAAACTACCATACCGATAAGCAACATTTCGTTGAAACCTACACCTCCCAAGAATAATACCATTAAAGTTTTCATTATAGTTATTAAATTTAACTATCAAAGATAAAATAAAATATCCGATTTACCTACAATAAGGAAAATATTTTTTCTTTAGGGTGAAAGCCAATCTATTGGGTTGAGTGGCTTAGTGTTTTTTCTAATTTGAAAACGAAGCTCTGAAATGCCGTCTATATTAGTCAACAAACTTCCAATTTCCTGATTGGCAGTTACTTGCTGTCCGGTTTTGACTTTTATATTTTTTAGCCCCGAATAAACAGTAAAGTAGTCACCGTGACTAATAATCAATGAGTTGCCGAGAGTTTGAAAAAAGGCTATGGCTCTAACTTCTCCCGAAAAGACGGTCCTTACAGTAGCATTTTGGGATGCTTGAATATTGATTCCGTCATTTTGCAACACAATTCCTTTCAAAACAGGGTGGTCTTGGCGTCCAAATTTTTGGGAAACAAAACCCTTAACCGGCCACGGCAATTTGCTCTTATTTTTTTCAAAAGACGATGAGAGTATAATCGGGTCTGAGGCTTTATCAACCGTTTTTGATGCTTTTTGTTTTTCTATAGCTTTCTTCTTCGCTTTTAATATTTCTTCTTTGACAATGTCTTCAATCATCTTATCTAGTTTAGCGACCTCATTCTTGGCTTGGGTGAGGTCTTGTTTAAGCTTTTTTTCCTGCTTATCTAACACTGATATTATGACTTGTTGCTTATCGTTCAATTTATTAAGTTTATCTTTCTGAGCAACTTGGTCTCGAAGTAATTCATTTTTTTCTTGTATTCTCTCCTCCATTTCAAGCACCTGTTGGGCTAATTTTTCTTGGGTCTTTTTGATAGCCTCCACTTGAGATTTTCTAATTTTACCATACTGTTCCATATATTTAACACGCATGGAAAACTGGTCGAAGGAAGCAGAGGAAAACAGAAGCATTAGTTTGGTTACCCCACTTAAAGTTTTTTGAACAGAGAATGCCATAGCACCATATTCTGCTTTCAATTTCAACAAATCCTTCTGTAGATTCTGTAAAATATCGTTGTTCTTTTTAATTTCTAGGTTTAACACCTCAATTTCGTATTCAACAAGTGTGATTAGAGTCTCTTGATCTTTAATACGCTGATTTAGAGCTGTTAACTCGCCCAATGAATTTTGTTTTCGCAGTGAGGTCTCATTCAAAATCGACTCTGTGGCTTTAATCTTTTCAAGTTTCCTTTGCTTTTCCCTTAGAAAAAAGGCTTTGTTACGTTGAGCTACAACAGGAACAACACTAAAAATATAGAGCAACAAAAAGAGGTAGAGAATTTTAGCGTAGCTCATATCTCTTGGGGATATTAAAAGGAAATTTCAATTCCTTGTCACTTACATCGGCTTTATTGTAATCCAAAATAATTGAAACATCAAATAATCCTTTGGGGGTTTTATATAAAATTTTGGCCTTGTTGCTAAAAGAGAATATTTGAGTTCCCACTAATTGAAAATCAGAGTATGACACATCAACATAATTATTTGATTTTAATTCTTTAAACTCAATTCTTTTAATTTTATTGTTCTTCAAATTGACGTAATTTTTAATGTCCAAAATGGAATCATTTTGACTTATCAATCCTACACTCGAATCTTTCGAAACGATTTCAATTTTTTTGTCTTTAAAAATCCTATTCCCCATAATCAGTGATTGAATGGTTTGATAGTTAATTTCCGATTTATACAATTTTGAGAGTTTAGCAAATGAATAAGTATAACAGGACTTCTCCATATTATTTACAAAAGTTATAGAATCTTGATTGACAAGCAGTTTGGCACCTTGAAGTCCAATAAAATTGAAGGACATCCAGATGACGCTATCTTTGCGAATACGGATATTTACCTTTACCTCCCTAGTGCTTTTTTCATCCTTAACGACCAAACGGGCCTTACCTGAGAAGTAGTCAAAATCGAAATCTTTAATTTCAATAGTGGGGTTTATCTGGTTTGCTGATTTGATAACCCTATGACTACAGGAAAAATATAGCAATGAAACGATAAAAATAAAAAAAATTGCTTTAATATTCATCAGACGCAAAGGTAATTAAGTCGTCTTCAAAACGACACAGCTTATTTTCTTTTTCAAACATTAGTTAATTTTTCTGTTAGTTATTTTCTTATCCAACGATTTGCTGAAGTTGGGCAAAGTTCGGGCTTTTTTCCATTGAATCAAGGCATTATCTTGCTCATTCAACATAAAAAGAATATCGCCGTAGTGTTCATACAAAATTGGGGACTGATTTTCCAGACGTAGAGCCATCTCAATATAACTCTTGGCCTCCATATATTTTTCTAAATTGAAAAGCACCAGTGCATAGGTTTCAAGATAGTGAACGTTGGTTGGTTGCAAATCAAGAGCCCGTTTAGCCATCTCTTCTGCAATGGATAATTTTTCCTTGCGTAACGATAAATAGAGGCTGTATTTATTTAAAACGTAATCGTTGTTTGGATTAAAGCTGAGAGATTCTTCAAATGCGATATTGGATTTTTCAAATTCTTTATTCTCAAAATAGCATTCACCTAAAAGACAGTCAACCTTGCTAACAAGTTCGGGATTGTCGAAAGAAATATTTTTAGCCATCACCAGAGATTGAATTGCCTGTTCATATTCTTTCTTTCCAAAATGCCCATATCCATTGTAATAATACAGAATGGGTTGATTAGGATGGAATTCGAGAGCATGGTCAGTGTGAATAAGCAGACTGTCGAATTGATTCATTGTTTCCTCAATCGAAAGCAAATTACTCCATAAAGAAAACTGTGTTGATTTTAAGTCAATAGCCTTTAAATATTCCCTCTCTGCCTCCTTTAGAAGATTGAAATTGAAATATAAATTTCCGCCTTCTATATAAACCTCACTTTGGTTGGGATATTGGGCTTTCAATTTGTTTAAAAGACTCTCAGGGAAAGTGAGTAAATCGGGATTGTTTTCCGTGAGGTTATTTTTTTTAAATTGGCTAACATAGCCCTGCAAAATTTCAATTTTTGTCTGAAGGTCAACAAAATAATCGTCAAATATCTGTATTTGTAATTGTTGCGATTCTGCAATGCCCCCATTAGAATGATAAATATCTGAAAGGGTAATTTTTGACTCAATCCAATCGGGATTGGTTGCCAGATTCTTATTTATTAATTCTATTGCCTCATTAGGTTTGGAAACAACAATCAGGGCATTAGCCAGATTTATAACGAATCGCTCTTCTAGAGGAAAAGCCCGCATAAGTTTTTCGGCTTCAAAAACTGCTTCATTCGATTTCCCCATCTGAAAATAAATTTCTTGTTTCTTTAAAGAAGAAATTTCATTTATCCCGAAATAATTTTCTGCTCTGTTGAGGGTCTCTATTGCAGCTTCGTATTTGTTTGATTTACTATAAGCAGTTGCCAATTCAAATAAATAGTCTTCCGAATCGGGAACTTCTTTTAACATAAGTTCTAAGGTACCAGCCACTTTATCGTATTGATTAAGAGTGGTTGAAATATCAGTGGCTAACAAATAAAAATATTTGTTTTTCTTATCCAAATTGATAGCCTCCTCTGCGTAGGTCTTGGATTTGTACAAGTCGGTGATATCTTTACTTTTAGAAAGAATTTCTCCAATTTTATAATGTATTGTAGCATTTCGAGGATTCATCTCAAGCACCCTATTAAAATAGAAATTTGCTTTAGTCGTGTCATCCAAAATAAAATACTTTTCGCCCTCAATGAACAAATATTCAGCCTCTCTGGATTTTATACCGGTAATAGGAATTGCGGTACTGACTTTCTTATTTCTTTGAGCATAGGAGGTACTATGAAAAATAAAATTCAAAACTAAAGTTAGTGCCAAAAAGGGTAGTAATTTTTTCAAATCAAAACTAAAAACTCAATTAAAAACGAAATTTTCGACTATTAACCATGTATCAAAATTAACCAATTTATACATTTTTTATACTAATTTGTTAGTCAACTTCAAAATAAATACAAATCAGAACTTACCCCATTGTTTATGTTCGAATATATATGCTATAGCTAAGTAAATTATTATCAGCAAGTTATGAAAAGAAAATGAGATTATAGGGTGCTCAAATTTAATCCAAATGCTACTCTGAATGAGGACCAATGACAAGGCAAAATACCCAAAGCCGTATAAGATTTTATATGGTATGGGGAAGTATTTTTGACCCAATAGATAACAAACTACCATCATAAAACCATAGCAAATTACGGTTGCCCAACTACTTCCGAAATAGCCAAAGTATGGAATTAATAAATAATTAAAAAAAATAGTTAAAACCGTTCCTGAGGCGGTGATTAAAGTTCCAAAATAAGTTTTATCGGTCAGTTTAAACCAAATCGAAAAATTGTAATATACCCCTAAGAAAAAATATCCTATCAGCAGAATTGGTACTATACCTATTCCTTCCCTATATACCTCAGAAATAAAATGCTTGATTATGTCCAAGTGGACAGAAACGCTTATCAAGATAAAACAGCATACAATAATAAAGTAGTGATTAACCTTGGCAAAGAGTGTGGGTGAGTTTTTATTTGTTGCATTAGAGAAAAAAAATGGTTCGGCAGCAAAACGAAATGCTTGCACCACCAAATTCATAAAAACCGAGAACCTAAAACAAGCCCCAAAAACCCCTAGAGCATACAGAGAACTTTTGCCGGGGTAAAAATTGTGGGGAAGCCATTGGGCTAAAATCATTCGTGAAAACATCTCATTGGTCATGGCAGGCAAACCCATAAGTGCTATTGGGTATGCATATTTAAACATCTGAGAAAACAATAGTTTGTTCCAAAGAGGTCTGAAATTCAAAAATGTTTTAAGGAAAAATAATATATAAAGAAAGTTAGCAATCAGATTGGCATATAAAATATAGCCCACCCCAACGTGAGGGTCATAAATTTTAAGGAGAAAGAAGAAATTTAGACCTATTATCACAACAACATTAATCACTTTCATCAAAGCAAATAAACTTGCCTTCTTCTTAAGCCGTAGCTGTGCAAAAGGGATTGCAACAGTGGAATCAAAAAACATGGTTATTGCCAAAATAATGATGAAATCGACATGTGTTCCGATACTAAATAACTCGGCAATAGGAGCTGAGAAAAAAATTATCGTGGCAGAAAGAATGAAACTCACGGCAATCACAAATGTTAATGAAGATCTAAAAATCTTTTGTGGATCGGCACCCGGTTTGGTAGCAAACCTAAAATAGGAGGTTTCCATTCCAAAGGTGTAAACAATATTCAACAGACCAACCCAAACAAATAAGTTAGTCAGAATACCGTATTCGGAAGGTAGGAATATTCTAGTATGAAGGGAAACAAGAAAAAAATTTAGTACTCTTGGAACTATGCTCCCGAGCCCGTAAAGAACTGTTTCATTAAGCAGTGCTCTTATTTTGCTCAAAGTTTTTGGATTTCGATGTGTTGTGGAATAAATTTTTAGATAAATGGAAATATCGCATAAATATGATTAATCATTTCTTTCAAATCAAATTTTTCGACTTTCACCCATTACTTCTTACATTAGAAAGGCAAGTAATCCTAGAGCTTAGTTTAGATTTTTGATTGAATAGAAACAATATGCAAGGGAATTTGTGAATATCAACATTCATATACGGATAGTGCCTTAGTTATTAAAAAATCAATATTTAACTTTATTGAAACCATAAACCATTTTTATAAAATTCCTGAATAATTAGTAAATTGGGTCTCATTTTTGTAATTTTATAAAATCTAACATTTATGAATCAGCTATATATCAATCAAAACAGCTATGAATAACTTAAACAAAATTGGTCTTGACAGCGAAAAAAGTAAAAAACTGTCCGACCTAATGAATGACCTATTGGCAAACTACTCAATTCTATATCAAAATACAAGAGGTTACCATTGGAATATAAGGGGGAACAATTTTTTTGAATTGCATCTAAAATTCGAAGAGTTGTATAATAACCTATTCCTCAAAATAGACGAGATAGCCGAGAGAATATTGACGTTAGGATATGAACCCCACCATAAATCTTCCGGATACCTTAAGATGTCAAAGATACCGGAAAGCAATGAGGTTACCGACGGTTCAAAAGCATTAGAACAAATCCTTGAGGCCTTCAGTGTTTTACTGATTAAAGAAAGAACTATTTTAGACTTCTCTGCTTCTATTAACGATGAAGGTACAAATGCGCAAATGAGCGATTATATTCGGGAAAAGGAAAAACTTGTTTGGATGTATTCGGCATATTTAAACAAATAGCTTGAAGTATAGCGAAGCCACTCTCATTATTTAAAAAAATGCGAAAGGCTATTCCTTTGTTAGTAACCAATATCAATTATTAAGATTGTCTAAAAAACGTTTTCCTTTGGGTTTATATTATTCCATGACAACCGTCTAAAGGGCACTACCTTCACTGTATGGTATAGGACAAGAAAAATTTACCGAATAATCAAATTCCAAAAAGGAAATTGGTTGCTGTTTCGGTAAGAGAGGAAGAAGTTCCTATTTTGTTGTAAAAATTAATAACCAGAATACAGGTATAATTCTAGCTACAATTTTGAATTAAAGAATTGTACAAAGTCCATCTCTATAAAGACTTTTGCAACTTTGAACTTGCCTCCCGTAAGAAAGTTCTCAAAAGTAAATAGTGGAGCTGCAGGGAATCGAACCCTGGTCCAAAGAAGATAAATCCATACTTTCTACATGCTTAGATGTCTTTAATTGTAGGGAGAAGCAAGGCAGACAACAGCCTAAACTTTTCCTTAGTAGCATAAATTGTTGATTGAACTAAGGCTACACAGAGTTCAACCTATTTTTGCTGTTCGACACCGCTAAAAGGAATTCGCAAAACAGAAACTCCAAGCGATGATGGCACCTCTCGATCTTATCGAAAGAACCGCTTTACAGACCTTGTCTGATTAAGCTGCCATGGCGTAGTTATTTTCGCCACATAAATGTTGAGAGCAGTGATCAAAGCTCTACCCTCATGAGCTTGCATGCTAGTTAAGTTTTCACACATCCTGTCAAAACCGGTCAGCCCCAAAAAGTTATTTTCAACCTAAGTTGAGAGACAAAGCTAGAATAAAAATTCCAGACGGCACAAATATTTTAATTTGAATCTCTTCAAAGACCTACTTTATCAATAATCAAATGATCTTTTTTACTATTTGATTTTTGGGCAATTAACTCTGCCAAAAAACCGGTAAGAAATAGTTGTACCCCTAAAACGACAGAAACCAAAGCCAAGTAAAAAATTGGCTGTTGGGTTACTTCCCTTCTGATAGGAATTTTCGAAATCCACAAAGCGTCAAGTTTATCCCAAAATATTTTCAAGGTAAACCCGATTCCGACCAAAAACATTAATGACCCCCAAAATCCGAAAAAATGCATAGGACGTCGCGAAAACCGACCTACAAAAGTGAGGGTAAGCAAGTCTAAAAATCCCCGCATAAATCTTTCCCAACCAAAATTGGTCTTACCATATTTTCTCTTATGATGCACTACTGCCTTTTCACCGATGCGCGTAAATCCAGTCCATTTGGCAAGCAGTGGAATGTATCTATGCATTTCGCCATAAACAGAAATATTTTTTACTACCACCGATTGGTAGGCTTTCAAACCACAATTGAAATCATGCAGTTTAATACCGGAAATAATTTTAGTGGTGTAATTAAAAAAAAGCGAAGGTAAGGTCTTTGAAAGTGGGTCTTGACGTTTTATCTTCCAGCCCGATACGAGATGAAATTTTTCTTCTTTTATCATTGCATACAAATCAGGAATTTCCTCAGGGCTGTCTTGCAAATCAGCATCCATAGTAATAACAACATCTCCGCTTGCCACCGTAAAGCCGGTTTGAAGTGCGGCTGACTTACCGTAATTGCGACTGAACCGAATACATTTCACATTTGGATGTGATTTATTCAGTGAAACCATCTTATCCCATGTATTATCTGTGCTCCCATCGTCAACAAAAATAATTTCATAAGTAAAATGGTTTTTATTCATCACCTCTTCAATCCATATAACAAGTTCTGAAATTGAAAGCTCCTCATTTCGAGCCGGTATTACAATTGATAGGTTCACGGAATAGTTATTTATTTTCAATCAAATTATTTTTCCAATGTCGGTGCCCGTTTTAAAAATACGGACATAATTATACTAACAAAAAACCCTATAATGAAACTTTGAATGGTATATACCAAGGCTACGTCGCCCAAAGTTGTCTTCGGTATCAACTTTAAATTGTTGTTATACACGTCGTTACCAATTTGCTCAATCGTTTCAGCCGGAAGCCTAAGCAACTGTTCATTCAACTGAGTCGTGTATTGAGTCAAAAAATCAGGGGAAATATTTCCTAAAATAATTATTCCCAAGGAAGATATCAAGACCGTAGAAAGAATAAAAACAAAACTTGCGCCCATACCCTGCCAAAAGTACATTGCCTCAACAAAATAATAATCCCTAAGCTCTTTTAGTAAAAAGAAAATAAGTGCCCCAAACAACAGGATTCTAAAATCTGTGTACGGATTTATCAGCATTGGACTTTTTCCGAAGTAATAAAACGTTATTACTAAGCACAAACACATAAAGCCACTTATCAAACCATAACGCACTCCGACGGTAAACATAGGGTGCTTCAACAATCTAATCATAAATCCAATGTTTATTGTTGTTAAAAACGGCAATTGTTTTACCTATAATTTTTTTACCAAACCATGGCGAATTCTTTGACTTTGATCCATTTGATTGACTGTCTAACGTCCATTCCAAAGTCGGGGCAAAAAGAGTTAAGTTAGCTTTTTGATTGATATCAATTCTAGGAATAGGTAGTTTCAAAATTTGACGTGGAGTTGTGGTGATTTTTTCAAAAAGATCTTCCCATGCCACAAATTTAGATAATTTGGTAAGAGTAAATCCAAAAGTCTGCAAGTTAATCATTCCAAATTCTGCAAGGTCAAACTCTACATTTTTACATTCCTCATTTTGAGGTAAATGCCCCGAACAAATAACGTCAATTGTGCCATCCTTGAGCCCTTTTATTATAGCCTCACAATCCGATTTCTCTCTCAAGGGTGGGTTAACTTTATACACTGTCTCAAACTCTTCGAGAAGGTTATCTTCTAAAATAGCCTGATAACTGGTAACATCACAAGTTATAGGCAATCCTCTTTTCTTTGCCAATCTAATTAATTCAATACTTTTTGTCGTCGATAAATGTGCACAATGCAGGTAACCTCCGGTATAATTAAGCAATTCAATGTTTCGTCCAAGGGTAATTTCCTCTGATATATTTGGAATGCCTTTGAGCCCTAAACTAGTACTTGTGAACCCCTCATTCATTTGACCATACATACTTAACCAAGTATCATCAGGATGATCAACAAGCACCCCATTAAAAGTTTGTAAGTATTGCAAAGTTTTTAAAAATATATCGGTATGCCATACTGACTTCAGTCCATCCGTAAAGGCCACTGCCCCCGCCTCCTTCAAGTCAATCATATCGGTCAAATCTTCTCCCAAAAAATCGTTGGTGACACATGCCATAGGATGAAATTGCACCAACCTCTGCGGGTTATTTTGCAATATGGATTTTACGCCATTTTTAGTTTGAATAGCCGGAATAGTGTTAGGCAATAGGGCCAATTCGGTAAACCCACCCATTTTGGCAACAGTGGCAAGTGAATTCTGGTCTTCTTTATGTTCCAATCCCGGATCACCAATAAAAGAGCCTAAATCAAACCATCCATTGGAAAGCAACAACCCATTTCCGTCAATCACTCTGTCGGAATTATACTCTTTATCTCCAATTTCGACTATTTTACCATTGTGAATTAATACATTCTTCTTCATTTTATGGAATGGCGATTGCTTGTCAAAAAGAGTGGCGGACAGAATAAGTATTTTCATAAAAATAGTTACATATTACTTTACAAAACGGATAATTAAAACCTCAGCAAGGAGAAATAAAAGTGCCAAGAAAAGAGCCAATTTCCACAATTCAGTGCCCAAATATTTCTCTCTTATTTGGTTGTCAAGAGAATTGATTGCGCTATCACTAAAAAAAGAAATATTTCCACCCCCGCCCATCATAGCTTTCACCTCTTGAGGGTCGTACTGAGCAAACAAGGATTCGGATTTATCAAAATTAAAAGCTATCAATCCAATTGTATCCTGATTTTGGACGGGATAATAAAACCCGGGATTAATCATTGATTTTGGGATTTCCAACATTACTCTATCTTCAATTTTTTGCTGAGTAGCCACATATTCCTCCTCTCCTACTAGTTTAATAGGTCTATCATCTTGCAGACTATCCGATTTCAATACTACTAAATTTTCTGACAAAGAATAATAAAGTTTCTGATCGGCTTTATGGCCAAATGAAGCAATACGATACATAACAGGGACGAATAGTGCATGAGTTTGAAAATCAGTAAATTCCTCTTCCAAAGGGGTGGTGACCACAAAAATATTTCCTTTCTGAAATAAAAATGGAAGCCCATTTTTTAATTTAAGTATGGCTTGGCTGTCCTCTGTAGCGTCAAACAGTGGCTTTGCATGAGGCATAGATAAAGATTCGGACTGTTCTTCAAAGACATTTTCAAAAAAAGGATTGCCCAAATCCGGTCTTGAAATATCCAAAAAATCTTTTTCTATACTTTTTTGAAATACTGACCCGATGAATGGTAAGAAAATATCGGGCTTACTATTCTTTGACGGGATAAGAAGTAGCTTTCCATAGTTACTAAGATAAGTCTTAATGGTACTTACAATTGACTCATCTATAGATTCTAAATTATTAATTACAATCAAATCCGCAGATGATAAAATGCCCAAATCTATGTTTTCAGGTTTGTAAGAACGGAAAGAAAACAAAGAAGTGTTGCCAAATACTTTTTCGACATAGCCATTGTTATTTCCCACTTCTACGATTTTAATTTTTTCGGAAGAATTAAGAGAAATGAAAAGCTGGTTGTCAAAATTTACTGGGTAATCTTCAAAACTAACTACTGCCTTGTTCCTGCCTTCAACACCCTGCAATAATTCAAAATTTATAATTGAAGTAGAGTTAGGCTCAAGATTAACTGAGGAAGTCCCTGCTAAGATACCGTTTATAACCAACTTGGCTATTTGATTATTTTTGGCCACTGCTCCAACATTTCTAAGTCTCACATGAAGCTCATTTCTCTGGTCTTGAATGACAAAAGGGTTTTCTAAATAGACGGAATCGACAAAAACGTTTGAGACGTTTTTTAAGGGTATAGGAACTAAATGCCACAAGGATAAAGTGTCAATCTGAGCTACATTGGGAATACCGAAGGTTGATTTTTGAAAATCTGAAATCCAAAATATTTCGTCATTGGATGAATTCAATCGCTGTGATACCTCATGGAAGGTACGGGCAATAGGCGAGGGTTTAATTTGCGAGAGCAAATCCAGTATTTCGGTCTGGTTCTTATAGTTATTACTAAAAGGTGAGAAATCATTAGTTACAATTTTGTATCTAGTCTCTATAGGAAACAATTTTATGACCTCTTCACTAAATTGGATAGCTACATCCAGTGCTCTGGCACTAGGGTCAACCAGCGACATCATGCTATAGGAATTGTCAATATAAAAAACAACTTTTTGGTTAGGCACTTTTTGTTCTTGAGCAGGAGAAAAAGGTTGAGCAAAAGCCATTACAAGGAAAAAGAGAAACAAAATTCGAGTCATTAAAACCAAATATTTTTTAAGTTGCCTTTTTGAATTGGTTTGTTGAGTAATCTGATGGAGAAGTTTTGTGTTTGAAAAAAAAACTCGTTTGGTCTTCTTTAAGTTAAAAAGATGAACCGCGATAGGAATCAACAGGGAACAAAGTGCCCAAAGAAACTGGGGGAAAACAAAACTCATTGGGTGCAAAGTTAATAAATAAAAATGCACAATTGCTTTCAACATGTTTTGCACTCCTAACTATAATTATTTCTTTTCAACATTTATTTTTGATTAAATATTGTACCTTTGCGCAGGAATTTTAAAGTACCTTATCGAGATAATATGAAAACGGCATACACAATAACAAGAATCCTCATAGGGATGATGTTTCTTTTTGCCTCTGTCGGTTATCTTCTTAATCTTTTTCCAACTCCTGAGGTTGAAGGTCAGGTTAAAATTTTCAATGATGGTATGAAGGCTTCTGTTTATCTTTTTCCGACTGTAAAAGTTGTTGAATTATTAAGTGCAATCTCCTTTTTGTCGGGCTTTTATGTTCCATTGTTTACCGTGGCGCTGTTTCCAATAGTAGTGAACATAGTATTGTTTCACGCCTTTCTAGATTTAAAAGGCTTAGTTGTACCACTATTGATTTTGGCAGGAACTCTGTTCATGGTTTATTTCAATTTTGACAGCTACAAATGTTTGCTATCAAAAAAACCGAATAACTCCTAATATTATTTAAGGCAAATTTTACAAATTTAGATTGAAGTTAGTTTGCTAGTGATTTTCGATTTTTAGTCGATTCTAAAGTGATTGTGTGCACGGCAATTTCCGAAATCAAAAAAAATATTCACTTTTTATATACTATTTTGAATATTTTAACGTTACATGTATATAAGGAAATAAAGATTAATTTATCAGAATTTTAAAATGAATTGGATTACAATATATATTACAGGAAAAGAAGGTTTTAAGAATGAAGTGAGCAAGAAAGTGCGTAATTCAAACCTAAAATATATGAAAGGCAATAACGAAGGAGGATTTAATTTGGTTGACCATGATTTATATTGGTTAGACAACAAAAACTCACTACGCTCTTTCAAGGAGGAGATCAGTGCTAAAATTATCTGGAAGTATCGAATTAGGTTCTATACTTCCCTTGAAGAATTTTTGGGGTCTAAACAAGAGGAGCCCACAACCGAATTTTCACCCCATGAAAAGTCGATGATTACTAAGATGCAATATTTAATAAAACCAAAAAACAAAAAGCCACCAAAATCCAAACTCACGTACACAACCTTCTGATTTGATTGCAATGTCGATTCTCCTTTCACTTTAAAGTGGCATTCCCGGGAAAGTTTAAAAATGATACCCATGAGACTGCAAAGCATAGAGTCATTAATAACCCACAGATATTTGCTATCGTGTGTTGAAAGCACTAAGAAGTCCGTCCCAAAAACTCATTTCCTTTGCGGGCATGAAATTCCCGAAACTACACCACACCGACCTTTCCTTTAAAAAAGGGGCGAAATAGTAGCATTTAAAACCTCAAAATACTGTACAAAAAAACTTAATCTGGAGTTGAAATATCCCTTATTGAGGTAACCCAGTTGCTAATCCTAGTACTCGTCATCTTCATCATGGTCAGTGCTCTCATCAGAAGACTCCACTTTTTCCAAAGGCATATCGCACTTGGGGCAATTGTCTCCTTCTACACCTGTTTCTTCAGGGTGCATAGGACAAGCATATACACTAGCTGTTGTACCCTCAGTTGTTGATTCGGTGGTTGAATCACTTTTTTTGCTTTTAGAACACGATTCCATCAAGGAAGCAGAAAATAGAATTGAAACTACCAGTACCAATTTTAAGATTGATTTTGTCATAATTTTTAAATAGTTTAGGTTAATTGTTAGGTTATATAATTAAAAACACGTCGCTAATGTAAAACAATTATTTTTAAAAACAACAAATAAAATTCTAATTCTGTCATTTATTTGTACTTTGCATAATACAATTATTACGTTGAAATATGACATTTTCCGTAAGTTTTAACAACCAAAATAAATTATCTTCCAATACATAAAATTCGGATATTACTACATAAATTTGGGCACTAAAATATTTCTATTTTGACTCATCAATTATATGATTCCGATAAGGACTTGCTATTTAGAAAAGCGAGAACCTACAACAGTTTCACCTCAAAAGAAGTGAGTGAGGACGTCATCCATAGTCTTTATGAACTATGGAAATGGTGTCCAACCTCCGCTAATAGTTGCCCTATGCGGGTAACGTTTGTAAAATCTGCTAAAGCGAAGGAAAAATTAGTGCCTCTTATGTCCGCAGGAAATCAAGAAAAAGTAAAAAAAGCACCTGTCACCGCCTTGGTGGGCTATGATATGGAGTTTTATGAGAAACTGCCCTTTCTATTTCCCGCAATGCCCGATGCTAAAAGTTATTTTTTATCTCAAAAAGAGAAACTACCTGATGTTGCTTTGCAAAGTTCATCGTTACAAGCTGCTTTTCTAATAATGTCCGCACGCGCATTGGGCTTAAGTTGTGGCCCTATGGTCGGGGCAAATTTTAATGCTATCTCAAGTGAATTCAGTCCTAATGGAAAAATTAAGTTTCACATGGCTATAAACATTGGTTATGGTGATGAGTCAACCTTATACCCGCGTTCTCCGAGACTTAAATTTGAGGAAGCAAACAAGATAGTTTAATTCAATATCTTTAAATTGACGTTGCGTTATTTTTAATAAGAAATTTGTGATGCTGTCTTAAAAAAAAAGAAAACTTAACTCCAACCACAAGTAGGGGGTAGAGTTGCTGTCAAAAAGGGGTCGTAAACTGTTGATTTCTCTTTTTATCGCGGAGGTTATTTAACAGACATATATAAGGACAGGTTCCCTAAAACAGTACTAAATGTCTTTGTCTCGGCCACCTCAACAAAACCAACTTGTTTCATATAATCAGGTAGCAAGCCCTTCCAGATATCAGTAGTAGTATTAAATCCATCAACGATTTGCACGGCAAGAAAAGCCACTCTCATAAAAAAATTTTTCGCTTTTCCCCAGTCCAATATGTGCAGTTTCCCACTTGGTTTCAATACTCGGTAAATCTCTTTAAATGAATTTATCTTTTGCTCCTTAGTGAGATGATGAAATACCAAACTAGAAATCACTGAATCAAAATAGTTATCCTCAAAGGGTAAGGTCTGACCTTCTAAATGTAGGATAGTGACACTTTTGTTAGCTTCATTCATCTTTTTTTTAGCAATAGACAAGATTTTTTTGTCCACATCAGCCGCAAAAAATTCGGCTTTGGGAAATCTATCTTTAGCCATAAGAACAAGGGTAAGTGTGCCACACCCAAAATCAAGGACACGACTTTCCGGAGCAAAATTTGCTTGGTCTATCAAAAGATTTTTGATTTTTCTTTCCGGTAATAATGTACTGACCACGAAATCATAAAATGGAGTTAACAATTCATATTTAAGAGCAGGAATGTAAGTTCTAGGCATTTTATAATAATTAAGGAGTGGTTTTTATCCCAAAAAACAATTCAACTACAATGGAATGTTGCCGTGCTTTTTTTGGGGGAGGGTTGCTACTTTATTCTCCAACGATTCAAAGGCTCGAATCAATTTAGAACGGGTTTGCTCGGGGAATATAACTTCGTCAATATATCCACGTTGCGCAGCCCTATAAGGATTAGCAAATTTTTTAGTATATTCCTCCACTTTCTCATTTAGTTTGGCTTCCGGATCTGTGGCAACGTCTATCTCTTTCTTAAAAATTATTTCCGAGGCTCCTTTGGGACCCATCACCGCAATTTCGGCAGTAGGCCAAGCATAGTTTAAGTCAGCACCTATGTGTTTTGAATTCATAACATCATAAGCTCCACCATAAGCTTTGCGAGTTATGACCGTAATGCGCGGTACTGTGGCTTCAGAAAAGGAATAAAGTAGTTTTGCTCCATTGGTAATAATTCCATTCCACTCTTGGTCGGTTCCGGGTAAAAAACCGGGGACATCTTCAAGGACTAGTAAAGGGATATTGAAGCAATCACAAAACCGAACAAAGCGCGCACCTTTTATACTTGCATTTATGTCCAACACTCCAGCAAAAGATGCCGGTTGATTGCCAACAATACCTATACTTCTACCCGCCAAACGGGCAAACCCAACTAATATGTTCTCTGCAAATTGTTTATGCACCTCTAAGAAGCTGTCCTCATCTACAATCCCATTTATAACCTCCCTCATATCATAGGGTTGATTGGGATTGTCGGGAATTATTTGATTAAGTATAGGTCTGCTTTCTTGGGCAGGTGTGTAAGGCAACCTTGGGGCAATCTCCTCACAATTTTGTGGTATATAGCTCAAAACTCTTTTTAACTGAGATATACACTCAACTTCATTAACGCCTGAAAAATGCGTTACTCCACTTTTGACGCTGTGAGTCTCAGCTCCACCCAATTCTTCGGCAGTAACTTCTTCAAAGGTGACCGTTTTGACTACATTGGGACCGGTCACAAACATGAATGAAGTATTTTGAACCATAAAAATAAAATCGGTTATTGCAGGAGAATATACTGCACCACCGGCGCATGGTCCCATGATAGCAGATAGCTGTGGCACAACCCCTGAGGCCATCACATTTCTATAAAAAATATCGGCATATCCACCCAAAGAAACAACCCCTTCTTGAATTCGAGCTCCCCCTGAGTCATTGATTCCGATAATTGGAGCCCCATTTTTCATGGCTAATTCCATAACCTTTACAATCTTCTCGGCATAAGTTTCAGACAATGAGCCCCCAAAAACAGTAAAATCCTGAGAGAACACATATACCAACCTGCCCGCAATTGTCCCATAACCGGTAACTACCCCATCGCCCAAATAATATTCTTTGTCGAGGCCAAAATCTTTGCACCTATGAGTTACAAATTTGCCGAGCTCTTCGAAAGAACCCGCATCAAGTAACAGGTCAATGCGTTCACGAGCAGTAAGTTTTTTTTTCTTATGTTGTTGGTCAATTCTCTTTTGACCGCCTCCCAATAACGCTTCTTCGTTTTTGTGATCGAGTTCATCAAATTTTGCCTTATGAATATCTTTAGATTCTGCCATAACGTTTATCCCTTAAAATTAATAATCCCAAATATATGTTTTATTATTTTGAGCTACCCGCTTATAGTTGAATAGTACATATAATGATTTTTCAAAACAACTCTATCACTGACTCTTGAACACATTTTAAATTGGCTTGAAATAAACCGGAATAATACCGGTTACTATGTCTTTACAAGCCACTAATTTCTTTGCCTTTGGGGTATTTTACTCCGAACTTAAATGTAGCACTTTTGGTTTCATTGGGGCTCAATTTCCAATTCCATCTAAGTTCTCCACTATCCCTATCCTCACTTGCTTCACCAAAATCAACGTTTTCAATTTCAATCCTATTATCTTTCGAGACGGGTATCTGATCAATAACTTGTATCATTATTGGTTCCGTCTTTGTGTTCCTAACCGAGATTTCATAGACTATTGATTCTACGATATTGGTTCCAATGATTTTGCGTGATGTATATTCTACTTTCTTCTCTCTTTTCACTATTATTCTTTTGTCTTTGACTAGAGAAATCATAAAAGTATCCTTTACCGATTTGGGGTCTATAAATGTCTTACTGACGAAGGTACCATCAAAAAAGATATTTGCTTCTCCGCTTAGTAAATTAAAATTTTCCCAGCCTGTTACTTGAGCCACTAAGTAAGCGTCCGTGTCTAACTTGGGAACGGCAATATAGTTGAATGCGACCGTCATTTCATACTGTTGAATATCAACTAATGTGGTTTGTTTGGAAGACAACACAGAATAAGGTAATGAAATGTCAAAAGCTATATCCACCCTAGATTGGTCAACAGAAGTAAAATCGGAAACGTTTTGAGCCGGCATTTTCACCTCCGGAGTGTATTCAGACATTTTGGAAGGTTCATCACTCATCATCATTCTGGTTGATAATCGGCTTAGGGCAGGGGTAAAGAAATCTACGTATTGTGGCGGAAGTTCAGGGTATGTGGCTCCTAAACTTGGATTTGCAGTTGACAACTTAATGTGAACATCATTCCATTCTTCCCCTGTCATTTGAAACACTTGCGCCTTATAATTCAATACAACTCGATTGCTAGAACTGAGGGCACGAAAATCATAAATCGGTTTCCATCCCGCTTCGGATACTACATAGTTGAGAGTAAGATGCCCCTTTGTCTTCGCTTTTGCGGACAGCGCAATTACTATCTCTTTTGTATCTCTATTTTGTATTTCAATTTGCTGGTTTATCTGTTTCTCTATCATCGCCTTAATCTCATTCAAGCTTTTTAATTTATTATCCTGCTTCAACACTAATGAACTTATTTCGGTTAACCTAAGTCGAAAAAAATCTGCCATCTCCTTCAACTCAGAAACTATTAAGTTGTGATTGTCGCTTCCAATTTTTTGATTTTCCAAAAGCATATTTTCTTCTTTTAATAACACATTTTTTTTATTATTTTGGATGCTAATTTCTTGCTCATAATATTTTAATGAGTCATTCAACTCCTTTAGTTTTGAGGAAATAGTGCCCTTATTTAAATAGTTTATTCTACTTGAGACTCCTAAAATGGTAAAATTCCCTATTCCTTTTACCTGAATACTCTTTTCGTCCAATCGAGCCGGAAGGTTGTTGAATACTATAATACTCTTTCCGTCCGCAATATTCATTTCAGCATCTCGCGTGATTTGTGCTCTTGATAAAAAAACAGTCACATCCGTTATTTTCGATTCGATTATAATTTCATTCTGACAATAACCGTTAATATTAACAAATGGTAAAAGCAAAAGAAATGCTCGGAACGGCATAAAATTAATTTTTTGTGGTTTCATAAATTTAAAAAATATAACACAAATATAGCAATGTTGATTTATGTAGCCTATTATATTACTTTTGTCAAATGAAAGCTCCCCTTTTTCAATACAGGCAACTAAAGGATTTTGCCCATAAAATATTTCTTAAAATTGGTTGTTCAGAACCTCATGCCAATACTGCAAGTCATGTGTTACTAAGTGCTGATTTACGCGGGGTTGATTCTCATGGATTGGCTCGATTAAGCGGTTACGTTCGAATATGGGAAGCAAAAAGGGTTGAGCCTGACCCACAGATTGAAATTGTACATGAAACCCAAAGTACCGCTGTCATAGATGGAGATGGCGGGCTTGGTTTAGTGATAGCTCCATACGCAATGGAAGTGGCAATAGCTAAGGCACAAAAGTGTGGAACCGGATGGGTTGCAGTCAAAAACTCCAATCATTTTGGCATAGCGGCCACTCACGCCATGATGGCCTTGCCACATGATATGATTGGAATTGTAATGACCAATGCAAGTGCCTTGGTAGCCCCCACTTTTTCAACCGAACGTATGCTAGGCACTAATCCAATTTGTGTAGCTATTCCTGCGGGAATAGAGCCTGCCTTTGTGGCTGACTTTGCAACAACAACGGTTGCAAATGGTAAAATAGAAATTTTAGAACGCAACAACGAGTTGGCACCGCTAGGTTGGATTCAGGACAAAAATGGAACCCCTACTCAAGATTCGCAAGTTCTGAAAAAAGGCGGAGCACTACTGCCTTTGGGCGGTGACAGAGAACATGGTAGCCATAAGGGCTTTTGTCTTGCCGCATGGGTAGATATTTTTTCCGCCGTGTTGTCGGGAGCAAATTATGGACCTTGGGTTCCGCCTTTCGTCAGCTTTCTTGCCCCACCCCCCAATCCGGTAGGTAAAGGAATTGGTCATTTTTTAGGGGCAATGAGGGTAGATGCTTTTCGACCTACCTCTGAGTTTAAAAGCGATATGGACAATTGGATTCGACGATTCCGTCAGGCCACACCCGTATCCGGTCACAAACAAGTGATTATTCCGGGAGATCCTGAAAGGCAAATTGAAAAAGAGCGCCTAGAACTTGGCATTCCATTAAGTTCTAAGGTGGTTGAAGATTTGGGAAATGTTGGAAAAAAATTTGGCGTTGCATTTCAAACACTCAGCTAACAAAATTATTTGATTGTATTAAAAAGCCTTTAACCCGTAGATTTTAAGGTTTGTCCTTAGAGTTATTAAGTATTAACTCGCTTCTAAGTTCAAGCAGTGAGGCTGATAATAGGGCGGATAAAGCCATCATCAGATTGAGTTTGTAAGTATTGTTTTATGTTTGGAATTTTAACCGACCAAAAAACAAATAACATTAACTTTTTTGTTTAAAAAGTAATATTTACTCTGAACACCCACGGGGAACCGAATACTCTGTCACTACTTGTATACAACAAATCATAAAGCCCTAGCACGTTAAGAGCACTTCTTTGCCCAATGGACAAGCTATATCCAACTCCTATAAGAAGTCTTTTATAGGTAGCTCGACTACTGCCAATAGAAAAATTTGGTGAATTTAAAAGCACAAACTCACTGTAGGCAAAAAAGATTCTTGTGAAATTGTATCTAATAAAAGGGCTTGCCCCATATTGACTATAATTTAGTTTTAACTCCGGATAGGCGTAATACTGATAGTTAAATGACAAACCGCTAGATAAATTATTTGTAATCATATAGCCAACTGAAGGGTAAAGGCCAAAAAAAATAAATTTATATCCATTAGTAACACCTGCGTTGAATCCCAACCCGCCACCGTAATAAACCCTTTCTTTCCAATCAGCTTTTTTTATGTCATCAAATGCTCTTTGAGCAAAAACATCTATACTAGCAATCAAGAAAATAAAAATAAAGACCCTTAATTTCATTTTTTTTCTTCAATGATGAAGATATCTTCATTGGGCTTTTTCATTAAATATTTTTCGCGAGCAAATTTCTCTAACAGTGGCATGGTCCCTAGCAATTCTTCTCGATCTTTTTGAACAGTCTTAATTTTTTCAAGATAATACTCTCTTTCATTTTCTAAGTTATTCAGTTTCTTGTAGGTACGAAAGCGATTAATCAAATCGTTGGAATCGATGAAGGTCATCCACAACAAAAATGTTATCCCAAGTATGGAATAGAAATTTTTATAATATGAAGGAATCCGATTAAGCATATATCATCTTACTTAAGCTTATAAAGCACAAATATAGTAAAATGAATTAATAAAATACTTAAAATTACCTGTTTGATTAAATTGATATATTTTGGCTCAACCTTCAGAATTAGCATAAGATCCAAATAATAAAGTCACCTAAAATAGGCTTCTTTTATTTAGGTTAGTTAACCCAGGAATTATTTTGTACCTATTTTTAACCGTTTGGTCCTTTACCTTATCAAGGCATTTCTTCGCCCATGCTTGATTTCAACATTGCATACCAATCTTGTCGGTCCAAATTGATGTTGGTGGCTTTGGCCAATTCTTTTATTCTTTCGGGTTTAGTGGTTCCAATGATTGGAAAAATAGAAGCCGGATGCCTTAATAGCCAAGCCAAAACCATCTGGCCTACCGTTGCAGAATATTTTTCTGCGTCTGTGACTATTTTTTTTCCTTTAGCTAACAATTTTCCTCCTGCCAACGGCGACCAAGCCATCGGACAGACCCCCATCTCTAACAGGTAATCTAAGTCTCCATTTAGAATTGGTTCAATTTTAGAGAGCGAAATCTCTATTTGATTGGTCACTAGGGGAAATGACAAATATTTTTGTAGCATTGAAAACTGCCTTACCGAAAAATTGGATACTCCAAAATGCAAAACTTTGCCTTCTTTCTTCAGTTGTTCAAATACATTGGCTACCTCCTCGGGATTTAGTAATAAATCGGGTCGATGAATCAACAGTAGGTCAATTCTGTCGGTGTGGAACATTCTCAGGGAATTTTCGACAGACCATAATATATGCTCTTTCGAGGTGTCATAGTGTTTAATCCAAGTGGAAGGTCTTTTTGAGGATTTAAACTTAATTCCCGTTTTGGTAATCAATTCAATCTTATTACGCAAAGAACCATTTTGCTTTAGAATGTTACCAAAAGAACCTTCATTTTCATGGTCACCATATATGTCGGCATGATCAAAACTAGTGATTCCTTCAGACAATGACTCTTGGATTAATTTTTCTACGACCTTTGAATTAACCTCATGCCACCGCCAAGCACCTGCTATAATACGGGATAAAAAAGGCCCATGTTGATGAATTTTTTTTCTTTCCATTTATTTTGATATTAATAATTCTGACATTCAATTAATTGAGACCATGCTCATAAAAGGCAAGAAAGCTAATTTCTAGTAATAATTTGGCTTTTTAAAAATATTTAATTCATATTTGTCTTTGATTCACAAAACGAGTAAAAAATTGTTATTTCAAAATGATTTTTGTAACATTGGGCGTTTAAGTAACGTAATGAATACAATAACATTTAATTAACCTTAATAACTATGAGAACAAAAACAATCCTGAGTCTGCTACTACTTTTTGTACTTAGCTTTTCTAAAGCCCAAACCGTTGATGAAATCATTTCCGAATACTTTGATGCCATAGGTGGGGTAGAAAAATGGAAAACCCTGAATGGGTTCAAAATAACCGGCAAGATGATTGGTCAACAGAGTATGGAAATACCTGCTGAAGTTGTGGAATTGAAAGATGGACGTAAGTACACTAAAATTAGCCTTCAGGGAAAAGATTTAATGCAAGATGTGTTTGACGGAACATCGCTTTGGGGCACTAATTTTATGACTTCAAAAGCAGAAAAAAATACACAAGAGGAAGTTGACAATTACAAACTTACCATTGGGGAGTTCCCTGATGTTTTTTTGGATTACAAAAAGAGAGGCTTGACCGCAGAATTTTTGGGTGAAGAAACAATCGACGGTGCCAAAACTTATAAAATTATGTTAACCAAAAAGCCCATAAAAATTAACGGAAAGGAAGTTAGCGACATAAAATACTATTATTTTGATGCCGAATCCTACGTTCCAATATTGATGGAAAGTGAAATGAGAGGTGGTGATGCCGGTGAAGGCACTATGCAGACCAAATTTAGTGACTTCTCAGAAGTAGATGGGTTGCTATTCCCTTTTTCCATCACTTGGGGAGTAAAAGACACCCCTAATTCTTCCCCATTGGTCATAAGTAAAATTGAATTGAATCCGGCAGTTGATAGTAGTGTCTTTGCTTTTAAAGAATAATTTGAAGTCATTTTGTTTCTAGCACCTTCCACTTTCAATAATTTGACGTTTTCCATCATCGAGAAGCAGAAAAGGACTACTTACTCTTTTTAAGAGAACATTACTTCTACCAATGAATTAAATTTTAATTATCATTTACCACTTTAAATTATGAAAAAAATTTTTTTACTACTACTCACTGCACTATTTCAACCCTGCTTCTCACAAGATGCAGTCCAATCGGGAAAGGAGCTTTTTGGTGACCTCCGTGCTCGACAAATCGGTCCTGCTTTGATGAGCGGGCGCATTACTGATATTGAAGTACATCCAACCAATTCTAGGATTATCTATGCAGGCACCGCCGGTGGAGGAGTTTGGAAGAGTCAAGACGGTGGAGCAATTTTTAAATCCATATTCGACGATTATTGCCAGTCAATAGGAGCAGTAGAAGTAGATCCGTCCAACCCTGATAACACCATTTGGGTTGGTACCGGAGAAGTTTGGACTAGAAACAGTGTGTCAATTGGAGATGGCATCTATAAATCTGATGACGGTGGCACAAACTGGACTAACATGGGATTAAAAAACTCGGAGAGAATTGCTGCAATTCAGGTAAACCCAAAAAATCCATCCGAAGTTTACGTTGCTGTGTTGGGTGCTCTTTGGAGCGATAGCGAAGAACGTGGACTTTATAAAACTACTGATGGTGGCACCACTTGGAACAAAATTTTATATGTTGATAAAACTACCGGTTGTAGCGATTTAGCCTTAGACCCTCAAAACCCGGAAATTGTTTACGCCACATTTTGGCAAGTCCGTAGGACACCGTGGTCATTCAGTTCTGGAGGAGAAAATAGTTCAATATTCAAATCTACCGACAGTGGAAAGACTTTCAAAAAAATTCACCAAGGCATTCCTAAAGGTAAATTGGGGAGAATGGCCATTGCAATAGCTCCTTCCAATACTTCAATAATTTATACTGTTGTTGAATCAGAAAAAGACGATGAAAAAGGAATGTACCGTAGCGATGATGCCGGCCAAAGTTGGAAACAACTTAATAATGACTTCGGGATTGTTGTTAGACCATTTTACTTCTCACGAATAGTAGTTGACCCTAAAAATCCGGATATATTAATAAAAGCAGGGCTTTTTGGATCTATCTCACGCGACGGTGGCAAAACTTTCAAGAATTTGGGTTATTGCCACTCCGACATCCATGATGTGGCTTTTGGTATCAACGACTCCGACCGCGTTTTTGTAGCCACCGATGGCGGTGTGTATCGTTCTTGGGACGCAGGTGCCACTTTGGAAATTGTTGAGGGTCTTCCCGTATCTCAATTTTATCAGGTAAGCGTAGATGACCAAGACCCTTATTACGTCTATGGCGGTTTGCAAGACAACGGTTGCTGGTACGGTCCTTCTAAATCGCCGGGAGGGATAGAGCCAAGAGACTGGTCGCAAGTCGGATTTGGTGATGGGTACAGAGTATATCGTCACCCAACCAAAAACATTATCTTCTCGGAGATGCAAGGTGCAGAAAACGTTTGGCGATTTGAGCCCGACAAAAACCAATATCAAACCATACAACCCTTGACAAGAAAAGGAGACCCTAAACTTAGATTCAACTGGAATGCTTCGTTGGCTCCTAGTCCCAACAAACCGGATCGGATTTACATTGGAAGTCAATTCGTTCATCGTTCTGACGATATGGGCGAAACATGGGAAGTTATATCTCCAGACCTAACTACCAATGACCCTTCAAAGCAAGAACAAGAAAATTCCGGTGGTCTATCAAAAGATAACTCCGGAGCCGAAAATCACTGCACTATATTTACAATTGCAGAATCGCCACTGGATGAAAACATTGTTTGGGTCGGAACTGATGATGGAAACATACAATTAACTCGCGATGGGGGAAAGACATGGAAAAATGTAATTGCAAATGTTTCCGGCGTTCCCAAAAATACTCAGGTTTATCATATAGAAGCGAGCGTGTTTGGTAAGGGCAATGCTTATGTAGTTTTCACCAGCTATCAAACCGGCGATTTTAATACCTACATTTATAAAACTACCGATTTTGGGGCTACTTGGAAATCTATATCCACTCCGGAGATAAAGAGCTTTGCTCGAAATATTCAAGAAGATTATGAAAATGAAAATCTGTTGTTTGTTGGAACTGAACTTGGACTTTACATTACCCTCAATGGCGGGGTAACGTGGAATAAGTTCACCAACAATATGCCCAACGCAAGTGTTCATTTTATTGAATTACAAAAGAGAACCAACGACTTGGTAATTGCTACTCATGGGCGTGGAATTATAATCATAGATGACATTAGTGTCTTACGCCAACTCAGCGAAGAAGCATTAAAGCAAGATTTGTTTTTTCTCAAAACTAAACCTTTTACTATCCCTGAAACTAATGGTTTTGGCGGGGCAAGTGGTGAAACTGCTTTTGTAGGTGAAAACCCCAATTCTGCCTCAAAAGTAATTTACTACTTGAAAAAGAAGCATCTCATTGGCAAAATGGAGATTCTTATTAAGGACTTAACAGGAAAGAAAATTACTGAGTTGAAACCCGGAAAGTCGAAAGGATTAAATATTGTTTATTGGAATTACACAATGGCTCCACCCAAAATGGCTACCGGTAAAACCTTTACTTTTGAGGGATTTACCCCACGTCGTGTGCCCGCAGGGAAGTATATTGCTGAAATAAATAAAGGAAAAGATTCCTATACCCAAGAAATTGAAATTCAGTATGACCCAAAGTCGTCAATACCGTTAGCTGATAGAAAAAGTCAAGAGGAAATGGTTGAAAAACTGTTTAATATGTCTGAAGACTTGGCGTACCAAGTATATACCTTAGATGAGTATTTGAAAATAGCAAATGAAATAAAGTCTAAAAGCCCTAAAAATGTAAAGCCAACCTCTACACTTATTAATGAGCTTACTAATTTGAAAAAAACCTTAGTGGTTACCACCGGCGATAATTACGTCGGTGCTGCAGAACCGCAATTGCGCGAAAAAATTGCCACTCTATATTCAAAGGTAGCTAGTAGCTTTTTGAAACCCAATCAAACAGAAATAGACAACTTGGTTCAAATGTCGGAGAGACTTAGTAAAGCCCAAACCGACTATGAAAAGATAAAGAGTAAGTATCTTAACCCTGTATTGAAACTGGCTTCTAAAGATGCAAGTCAACCTATCATCCTTAAATCAAAAGAAGAGTATCTAAACAATTAGAATATTTTTCGAGTATAAACCCTTAATCGTAGTAAGACAGTTTTATTTTCCCTGATTTCAAAATTGAAAGCAGTCAGAGTGGGGGTTGGAATTGCTTATGCTCCAAATAGCTTAATTTTTTAATTAAAATTAGATAGAGGAAAGTCTTTGCACTTTTCCAGACTTATTAGTCAACCTGCATTAATTCGTCATCCAAATAAAACCAGAGCCCCTGATATTCAACCGTTTAGGCATATTCTTTTTCGTTTGGGAGAGTGAACAAAACTTTATCTATTGTTTAAAACAAAAATCCACTTTTAAAAATTCCTACAACACCCCACATTTACTATTTGCTACGAATAAAATTCATAATGTTATCATACCTGTCATAGCTGAGGTCCTCATCGAAATATGAATTGAGGTTGGGTTGTTTGTAGAAATTAATTTCTTCCGAGCTTAACTTACCAAACACGACGCTTCTTTCAACTAAGAAAAGAACTTGAATCTTGTCTATAGATTGTCTTTCCTTTAGAATTTGCAAATAATTGGGAGAAATCAAATTACTATACACTTTTAAGGCTGCCCACATTTTTTTATTCTGTATGTATTTTGCCTCTCTAATATTTCCATTTTCATCTGCAAATGTGAACTTATAATTGGAAAAACCCGAAACTATTTTATCATCAATATTAAGTTTATCTCCAACAAAGATGTACTTATCGGCATCAATTTCATTTTTAGTAAATGATTGAAGGAGGTAATAAAATCCATATTGTTCACCTATAATTACAACAAACTTTCCTTCTTTCTTATATTTTTCGGTTACACTTCTCAAAATTCCAACCGAAATTTCAATAACTCTTTTTGCTTCATTATCAGATATATAGTATTGGTCAGACAAATTTTTGTCTATTAGTTCATAAAAAATTGGGCTGACTACCTTATATGGTAAAAATTTAGAGTATAGAACTACTTCTTGCTCATCGTAATTCAGTTCATTATCTTCAAATTTGAAAGGCGGAAAAATCGGGGGGATAATTAAAACCGTATCTCTGTAGGTCGGATTCCCCTGACTAATAATAGTGTCATTTGCTACTACATTTTTGGCAGATTCATAAGTCCACTCTTTACTGCAACTAGAAACAGCAACCACAATAATTAAAAGAAAATATAAAACTTGTTGTTTCATGGTTAAAAGTTTTTAACAATATTACTATTCATAGGGGCAAACGCTCCAAAAAAATAATGTTTTGGTTTTTGACTCTTATCTTTAAGTGTAAAATAGCTACTTAAATTTGAAGGAGGGACACCTGTTAGTTGGAATAGAAAGTCATCAACAGAGGCCTGACTTAGCAAATCCCACTGCTCAAAGTATTCTTCTAGATAGTCGGAAACTTCGACACAGTAATAATAAGACTTTTCAT
>Ga0316188_10000098_pt1 | contig 27742 bp, 28 predicted proteins | sample Phiworburrow1_MG_FD_204933 | JGI IMG/M metagenome (GOLD analysis project Ga0316188, IMG submission 204933) | Coastal sediment microbial communities from Maine, United States - Phippsburg worm burrow 1 | ecosystem: Environmental > Aquatic > Marine > Coastal > Sediment | place: USA: Maine... | reverse complement strand
CTGCGGCGCCGCACCTGGGAGGCGACACCGATGCGGTGCTGCGCGAGATGGGCCTTGCCGATGCCGACATCGCGCGCCTGCGCGCGCTGGGCATCGTGGCCTGAGAGTTCTTGAGCGCGTCGTGTGGTGGCTTCGCGGAAACGGGCGCTCAGGCGCTGGCACCGTCTCGCTTGGCCACCGAGGTATCGGCAATGAAGCGGTTCATGCGGTCGAGGATCGAGAACAGCGCCTCGATGCCGTAGCCGGCAACGAAGGCCAGCACGAAAGGCCAGGCCACGGCCGAACTGGCCTGGCCGCGGCTGCCGGGATCGCCGATCGCGAACCATCCGATCATGATGCCCGCCATACCGCCGAGCGCGATGCGCATCAGGATCGAAAGCGGCTGCATGGCAGGAAGCCGGATGTTTCCCACCGCACGCATCATGTACAGCATCGAACCGAGCAGGCCGTACAGGAACGGCAGGATCCACTCGGAGTACAGGCCGATGCGTTCGCGGATCACCGGCGTGGCATTGACCAGCTTCGGCACGATCGAGCCCATGTCTGGCGACAATTGGCCAACGCGTCCGGCCTGCAGGAGGAGCTTGAAGCAGAAGTTGCGCAGGTCGTCGGCCGCCATGCGTTGCATCCACTGCGGTCGGTCGTGCCACTCCTGTGGCAGGATCAGCTCGCCGCTCTCGGTGGCCTTGCAGAAGTTCTCGGGCAGGCCAGGGTTGTCGAAAGCCGGCGCCGGCGCCACGGGCGGCGCGTCGGCGCCCAGCGACCGGATCGACGCCACCAGGCCCTTCAATTGCCCCAGCACACCGGGTTCGACGGCGTCGATGCGATGCAGACCCGGCGCCAGTTCCAAGGCCTGGGCGCTCAGCGAGACCAGTTCGGTGGACAGCCGCTGCAGTTCCGCGACCTTTTCCAGGTACTGGCCGCGCATCGTGTCGCGCGGTTTCGACGCCTCGAGCGGCTCGTCGAAGAGGATCATCTGTTGCAGCGCGGCCAACTTGTATTCCGGGTTCTGGCCTTCGACGTGCTCGACACGTGAGATGAAGGACTGCGCATAGCGCAGCGACTGCATGAAGTAGCCGATCGACAAGAGCAGCACCAGCGCCAGCACCGGCAACCAGAACTGGAACTTGCGCGTGCGAGCCTGGTTCGCCGGAGACAACGGGTTGCGGTCGAAGTGCAGGTCGGCCAGCGACAGCGGCGCGATCAGCGCCACCATGTTGTTGAGCGCCTCACTGACGGCCCTGAGATCGGGCTTCTCGCCACGCTCTCGCGCGCCCTCTGCCTCGTCCAGCACAGCCAGTGCCGCCGCGTCCTTCAGCAAACCAGCGGTGGTGGCATAGTCGACCGCCTCGCGCAGACTTCTTAGCAGGTCGACATGCTGGCGCAGGTCCGTGGCCGCGGCAGGCATACGTTGCGGACGCGTCAGCCGAGCCTGCCGGCCACCGGCCCGTAAGGCGACGGACATGTACAGGGCTCGCCCGGATTGCCCTTGGTGCTGGCCCAGCACCAGAAGCTGGGTGTGAAGCAGATTGTCCCTGGCGCATGGGGAGGCACCTGGGCCAGCGCCATCGGTGTACCCAGCAGCGCCAGCGCGGCCAGCAGGCCGACGGCCATCGGTTGACGGGACTTTGTCATCGCATCTCCGGTATAGGACGTTCGGCTGCCTTGCGGATCAACCGGCCGGCAAGGTCGGCGCGAGAAGTTGCATCGCCTAGCCCAAGCCACAACAGCCTGAGCCCGCCCGCGCCGAGCGTCAACCCCAAACCTTGGGATGTACAGGCCCGAGAGGCAGCAGGTCTGGACGGTCCCGCAACACCGTGTCATCGACGCCGCAGCCGGTTGCGCCCTGCGGCACCGGCACTCTCCTTAGCGACCCGGCACGTCGCCCTTTGGCTGCGGCGGGTCGAAGAGCCCCGGTTCGACTGAACGCAGGTGCAGGTCAAGTTGCGGAAACGGTATTTCGATGCCCGCGTCCTTCAGGGCCGCGTGGACCGCCAGCGCAAGGCGGCTGCGCACGAACACATGATCGTCGAAGGAGGCCCAGCCGCGCACGCTGAAGTCCAGCGAACTCGCGCCGAAGCCGGTGAACAGCACCGTCGGCGCCGGGTACTCCAGCACACCCTCGGTGCCATCGGCCACTCTGGCCAGCAGTTCGGCAACGGCGGCCGGATCGCTGCCATAGGCCACGCCCACCGGCAGATCGAAGCGCCTGATGTTGGTGCTGAGGGTCCAGTTGATCAGCTTCTCGGCCAGCAGCATGCCGTTGGGAACCACAACGTCGGCGCCCTCGAAAGTGGTGAAGGTGGTGGCACGCATGCCGATGTCGCGGATCGTGCCGATCGTGCCGGCCACCTCGACCGTATCGCCGGGCTGGATCGGCCGCTCGAACATCAGGATCAGTCCGGAGACGAAGTTGTTGACCACCGTCTGGAGCCCGAAACCGATGCCCACGCTGAGCGCACCCAGCACCAGGGCCAGCTGCGATACCTGGAAGCCGGCCGCGCTGAGCGCCACCATCAGCCCGAGCAGCAGCAGCCCGTAGTAGGTCATCGTCGACGCGCTGTTGGCCACGCCGCGAGGAAGCGCCAGCCGAGGCAGCACGTCCTCGGCGAGCACACCGCGCACCGTCCGGGCGACCCAGAAGGACATGAACACCGACACGCAGAACAAGACGATGCCACCAATGGTGACCGAGATGTCGCCGAAGCCCAGTTTGAACGCGAAAAGTGCCTCGACCCACCGCCGCAATGGGCGCAGCACGCGAAACGCATCCAGAGTGCCGTACACCCAGGCGAAAAGAAGCGCCATATTGAACAGCCGACCCAGGACCTGCAACAGCGCTCCGGCATGCTGGTTGCCGGCCTTCAGGCGATCGACGGTCGAGCGGAAGACATAGCGGAGCCAGCCGCGCAAGACGTTGCCGGCGGCCATCAGGAACAGGCCGATGTAGGCACTGTTCAGCGTGGCCTCGGTCAGCATTGCGGCCAGCGTGACGTTGCCCACCAAGTTCGACACCACCGCCACCGCTACGGCCGCCGCGCCGACGGCGATGCCATTGCGCAGCTGCCGCAGACGGCCGCTATCGCGCTGCCGGCGGGCCAGCGTCAGCCGATGTACCAGCCAGCCGAGCACGGCCAGCATCGACAGCGAGTGGAACAGCACCACCAGGCGGTAGACCAACGAGGTCCCGCTGATCATCTGGCTGAACACGGCAAGCGCGATGAACAGGCCGGTGAAGTGGATGCTGCGACCGAGCAGGGCGCGGATGTGGTCGGGTTGCAGCCGCATGATCGGCAGCCAGGCCAGCAGCAAAAGCACCTTGATGCGCGTTGACGGGCCCAGGAAATGGACCACGATCAGCATGCTCAGCGTCAGCAGCAACCATGCCGACAGCGGTCGTGTCAGGGCCTTGCTGTGGCGCTCCAGTCCGGGGTCGTTCCCGAGGGACCGCCGAGCCCGCATCGACAGCACAAGGATCACCGGCAAGAGCAGCAGCGCCAGCGCCAGCACGCCGTTGTTCACCGCACGCGAATGGCGATCGAACTCGTCTCGCATGTCGGACTCGGTGCCCAGCTCCTTGACGAACCGGCTCAACTCAATCCGGTTGCGTGGCTCGTCACTGGTCATGGCGCTGAACAGGTTGTCGGCGTCGCGCTGCCACAACCGCCGATCGATGGCGGCGATATGCGCCCTTACTGCTGAGGAGGCAGTATCCACGCGGGACTGCAGCGCGCTGGCCTCACGGCCCAATGCCAGCAGCTGCCCCAGCGGCGCCGAAAGTGCGCGTTCGGCAGCGGCGATGGCGTCGAGCAGGGTATCGATCCGCTGCGTCAGGGCGGGCATCCTCTCACCCGCCAGCGCCTGTTGCGTCTCCTGCCACTGCCGACGCTTTTGCACCAATGTCGCCACGTCCGCAGAGATCGGACGTGATGCGGACTGCAGATCCGACTGCCACTGGCTCAACTCGCGGCTCAGAAAGCCCGCGTAGCGGTCGAGCGACTCCACGCTCGCCAGTGGCAGCGATTCCAGTTCCTTGCCCTGGGCCTTGACCTGCAAAGCCTCGACGTTGCGCCGGATGATGACGAGGTCGTCACTCAGTCTCGCCGCCGGGTTGCGGTCACTGTTGCGGGCGACGACCGCTTGTACAAACGCCTGATCGGAGTCGGCGCGCTGGGCAATCTCGCCGATCGGGATCACCGCTGGCGCACTCGCAGCGGGCGCGCTGGTGTCGGCCTTGGCTGGCTGCGCCGGGATCTGCGCGAGAGCGGCCGGAGCCGCAGCCATCGCAAGCAGCAATGACACGAGCAGCCACAGCGGCGACACGGAGCGGCCTATCTGCAGCCTCTTGGCCCATCGGCAGTACCGGTCGTGTTTGGATCTCGAGGACATCGTCTTGGGCATTTTCTGCGCTGGCCCGGCATCGGGCCACAGCACGCCGCATGCGGCCACGGATGACGCCGGCGCCTTGCTGCGCTATTCTCATCGCGAACAAGCCACTTTCAACTCAGGAGAGTCATCATGGGCACGAACGTCGAATTCAAGCGGCCGGACGGGCAGACCGTACGGGGGTACCTGGCCGAGCCGGCCAGTGCCAAGGGAGCGCCCGGGGTGGTGGTGCTGCAGGAGTGGTGGGGCGTGAACGCGCAGATCAAGGGGGTTGCCGACCGCTTCGCCGATGCCGGCTATTTGGCGTTGGTGCCCGACCTGTACCGCGGCAAGTCCACGGTCGAAGCGGCAGAGGCCGAACACCTGATGACGAATCTGAATTTCGGCGACGCAGCCGGGCAAGACGTGCGTGGTGCCGTGCAGTTCCTCAAATCACGCTGCGCCAAGGTGGGCGTCACTGGCTTCTGCATGGGCGGCGCGCTGACGCTGCTGGCGGCGGTCAATGTGCCCGAGGCCGACGCTGCCGTGGTCTGGTACGGCTTCCCGCCGCTGGAGTACATCGACGCGAGCAAGATCAAGATCCCGCTGCTCGGCCACTATGCCACCCGCGACGTGCCCTTCCCGATCGCCACGGTGGACCAGCTCGAGGCCAAGCTGCGCGACGCGAAGGTGAACTTCGAGTTCCACCGCTACGATGCCATGCACGCCTTCGCCAACGAGACGCAGGTGGGCGCCAACCGGCTGCCGATCACCGAGTACCAGCCGGAAGCCGCCGCGACCGCCTGGGAGCGCACGCTGGACTTCTTCGGCAAGCACCTGCGCTGAACGCGGCAAAGGCGGGGCCGGCGCGGGCCCCGCCGACGGATCACTTCATGCCGGCCACGAACTTCTTCATCTCGGCTGCGGTGAAGCCGCGCATCGTCTGCGTGCGGATGTTGCCCATGGCCGCGGTTTGCAGGCTGAGCTTCATGATGGCCTCCTCGCTGCCCTCGGCGACCAGCACGATGTCATAAGCGCCGGTGGTCCAGTGCATGCTGTGGATCTTGATGCCGGCAGCCTCGGCCTGGGCCTTGAAGCCCTCGTAGCGGGCCGGCGACTCCTTGACGCTGCGCGCGCCCTGGTCGGTGAAGCTGGCCAATGTGACGTAGACAGGCATATTGCTCTCCTCTGGCCCATCCAAACGGGGCCCAGCGGCAGCCTCAGGGAACGGCTGGATCGAGATGGGCTGCCGGGCACCCCGGGCCGCGATGTCGCCACGTCCTGTTGTCCCGTGCCGAACATACGCCGACCTCGGCGCAAGTCAAGCCGAAGCGCTTCAGGGCGGGGGTGGGGCCCGGCGAGGCGGCGCCCCGGGCCCCGTCACGTCACTTCGTCAGGAAGCCCAGAAGGAAGTTCGCGAACTTGCCATAGGGCGGGGCCATGAACTTCATGGCCGAGAAGCGCGCCTGGTAGAACACCGGGCGCAGCTTCGAGAAGGTCTCGAAGCCTTCCTTGCCGTGGTAGTGGCCCATCCCCGAAGCGCCGACACCGCCGAAGGGCAGGTCGTGCTGACCGACATGGAACAGCGCGTCGTTGACCGACACGCCACCGGACATCACATGGTCGAGCACCTTCTGCACCTTGGAAGCGTCGTGGCTGAAGGGGTACACCGCCAGCGGCCGCGGGCCGGCGTTGATGCGCTCGATGACCGCGTCGAGTGAGTCGTAGCCGCGCAGCGGCAGGATCGGGCCGAAGATCTCGCGCTGCATCAGCAGGCTGTCGTCTGGCGCATCGAGCACGATGTGCGGCGCGATCTTGCGCGTGGCGCGGTCGTGCGCCGGGCCGGGAACCAGCTGCAGCAACCGGGCGCCACGCTCGCGCGCATCCTCCAGCGCGTGCAGCAACCGGTCGAAGGAGCGCTCGTCGATGATCGAGGTGTAGTCCGGCGAGGCCAGGCTCGGATAGCGCTGCGGCACGATCTCGCCGGCCAACTTGACGAACTCGTCGACCATGCCCTTGGGCAGAAAGGCGTGGTCCACCGTGGTGCAGATCTGCCCGGCGTTGAGGTACTTGACGAACAGGATGCGCTCGGCCGCGGTGCGCACCGGGTAGTCGTCGCAGACGATGGCCGGCGCCTTGCCGCCCAATTCCAGCGTCACAGGGCACAGGTTGCGCGCCGCCGCAGCCATCACCGCACGGCCGGTCGTGCCCGACCCGGTGAACAGCAGGTGGTCGAAGGCCAGCTTCGAGAACTCGATGCCCACGCCACCGGTCTCGTCGAAGAACTGCAGCTTCTCCGGCGGGAAGTACGCCGGCATCTTGTCGATCAGCAGCGCCGCCAGATGGCGCGAGTTCTCGCTCATTTTCACCATCGCGCGGTTACCCGCGGCAAAGATGTAGGTCAGCGGCAGCAGGCTCAAGTTGACCGGGAAATTCCACGGCACGATCACGCCCACCACGCCCAACGGCTGCGGGATGACGCGGTTCTTGGCGCCGAAAAAGTTGCGCCAGTCGACCGCACGATTCTGCGGCCGGGCCCATTGGCGCAGGTGTTTGATCGCATGGTCGATGCCGTCGAGCACCGGGAAGATCTCCGCCAGCATCGACTCGTGCTGCGAGCGGTGGCCGTAGTCGGCACTGATCGCGTCGCAGATCGCCTGCTTGTGCTCGCGCACGAAGCGCTGCAGCGTGCGCAGGTCGGCCTTGCGCTCGTCCAGGCTGGGCACAGGGTGGGCCAGGTACGCCTTGCGTTGCAGGGCCAATGCGTCGGCGAGACGCTGCACGGTCGCTTCGTCCGCCAGGTTCAGAGTCATGTCGTTCACGCGTGTTCCTCCATCAGGCGCAAAGCGCTAGTTCGGACCTGGATTGTGCTCCGAATGGTCATGCCCAGAACGCCGACACGCGCTCGATGACCCAGAACATGGCCACGCTGCCGATCGCATAAGGGGCGAAATACGACACCCAGGCCGGCCGGCGCACGATGGAGGCTTTGAATACGCGGCGCAGCGCCAGCACCGCTACGACGAAGATCAGCTGGCCGAGCTCGACGCCGACGTTGAACATCAGCAATGCCAGCGGGATCGCCGTTTGCGGCAGACCGACCTGGGCCAGCGCACCGGCGAAGCCGAAGCCATGCAGCAGGCCGAAGCTGAAGGCCACGACCCAGGGCGCGCGCGCCGTCAGCCCTGGCCGACCGCGCAGCCCGTGCACCACTTCGGCGGCGACGAAGACGATGCTGAGCGCGATGATCGCCTCGACCGGCGGTCCCGGCACACGCACCCAGCCGAGGGTGGCCGCCACCAGTGTCAGGCTGTGCGCCAGCGTGAAGGCTGTGATCGTGAGGAAGATGCGCCGGCCACCGTGCACGATCAGCAGCAGCGCCAACACGAACAGCAGGTGGTCGATGCCGCCGAGGATGTGCTCTACCCCCAGCACCAGGTACGACCACGCCACCTCGCCGGCACCGGTCGGCCCCTTGACGCTGAAGCTGGGGCTCTCAGGCAGCAGCCGCTCGACCTGGCTCGTGCCGTCGGCCCTCTCGATGCGCACGATCACGTCGGTGACGCCGCCGCTCAAGCCGTCAATGCGCAGCAGCTGTCCGGCCAGCCCGCCGCTGCGCTGGATGCGCCAACGCTCGACGAAGGCGCCATCGCTCAGCAGCGCCTGCGGCGGCTCCAGCTGCGTCGTGTCCGGCGGGAACACGACCTGCACCGCGAGACGTGCGTTTCCCTGCGCCGGCACCTTCCACAGCACGTCGTAGCGGCCCTCACCCAGCTCGCGCAGTTCCAGGTACGCCGGGCGAAAGACATCGGCGGTGGCGGCCCAGGGCAGGCCGCATAGCAGCAGCACCAGCACCCAGCGCAATGCACGCGAGGTCATCGGCTCAGCCGGCCGGCTTTGGCGGCTTCACGCCGGTATCGATGCGCACCGTGTAGTTGGCACGCAGCTTCTTGTAGAAGTCTTCCTTGGCCTGCAGCGAGCGCGCGCGCAGCCAGTCACGCTCGACCGCGTCGCGGACCTCGGCCAGCGTCGCGGCGCGACCGTCGACGCGCTGCTCGATCTTCACCAGATGCAGCCCGAAGCCCGAGCGCACCGGGCCAGCCCATTCGCCCGGCGGCAGCGCCTTCAAGGCATCGGCAAACTCGCTGCCAAAGACGCGCTCCACCTCGAAAGCCGGGGCGGCCTGCAATTCGGTGGGCAGCATCGTCGAATCGCCTTCGACCGCCTTGCCAGCGGCCAGCCCAGCCCGTGCCGCATCGATATCCGCGTCGAGCCGCGCACCGCGCCGCGCCGGGTCGAAGTACAGCTGGCGCAGCGCGTAGCTGGGTTCGATCGCGTACTCGTCGCGGTGCGTGTCGAGCCAGGCCTGCAGTTCTGCATCGCCGGGCGGAGCCGGCGCCTGGCCGTCGGCGATGAACTCCAGCTTCTGCGCGATGCGCCGGCGCACCACCGGGTCGTCGCGCTCCAGCCCCAGCGCCTGGCCTTCGCGGTAGAAGATCTCGTCGCGCACCCATTGCTCCACCAGCCCGTCCAATTCGGCGGCGGTCGGCGGCCGCCGCCACGCACGGGCGAACTGTGCACGCAGGTTTTCCTGCTGTCCCTGAGTGACGACGATCTCGCGCGGCGCGGCGGAGGCGCCGCCGTCGACCCAGCCATACAGAGCGAACAGCAGCGCGCCGATCGCGGCGAAATGCAGCAGCGGTTCGCGCAACAGCCGGCGCATGTCAACCTACGATGGTCATAGCGGCATCGTCCAGATCGGCGAGCTCCAGGCACGCTCCTGGATATTGGCCGGCAGCCCCTTCGGGATCGGCACGCCCATGCGCGCCGCGTCGACCGTGCTCCAGCGCGGTGTCGGTATCTCGAGCACGCGCACGTAGTAGAAGGCGCGCTGGCCGGGGTTGAAATCGGGGTCGGTCCACGCCGCGCGCAACTCGCCCGCACCGATGCTGTTCTCGTAGGTGCCCTTGGCCACGTTGACAGTGTTGCCCACGGCCGGCAGCTTGCCCTGCGCATCGGGCCTGCGCTCGCCGCTCCAGGCCACGTCGTGGATGCGCTCGTGTTGATTGCCCTTGTCGTCGAGCCAGCCCTTGACGATCTGTACGCGGTCGAGGTTGCCACTTTTCGGGTCCTTCATCGCCATGACGAAGAAGCTCGGCGCCCTGCCGGCCGCCGCTTTCAGGTCGCCACCCATCGGCACGCCGCGGGCATAGGCGCGCTTGACGAAGTCCACGGCGTTCAGGTCATCGGGCTTCAACTCGGTGCTGGCGAAAAAGCGCAGCCGGATCATCGGTCCGGAGGTGCCGAAGGTCTCCTTGCGCAACATCGCGTCGTAGATCGCCTCGCGGGTGTTCTGCTCGGCCCACACCCCGGCCAGGCCGCCCGAGCTGAACTCGCGGACCTGCTGCGCCTGACCCGCAGGCTGGCCCGGCAGCCCCTCCAAACGGTGCTTCGGGTCGTTCTCGACGGCGAACTTGCCGGTGTAGTTGAACTCCTCGTTGCTGCCCGCGGCGTTGTGCGTGTCCGTGTCGCCGATGAAGCCGTACTTGAAGGGATTGCCGTTGCCCCTTGCGTCCTGCGCCATGCCTTCGAGCAGCGCCTGTCGCGCATAAGCGCCCTGGTGCTTCGTGGGCCGCTGCGAATCGGCGCTGAGCGTGTAGTCCCACAGCTCGAAGCCCGCGAACTCGTCGTTCGGCGACAACGACGGCCAGGTCTCCGACGTGCCCTTGATCTGAGAGATCTCGTATAGCGGCTCGTTGCGTGCGCGGATGCGGCTGTACGCGGCATCGATGGCCTTGCCATCGAACTTGACGGTCTCGAACATGCGCCCGTCGCTGGCGTTGCCGTTGTGCGGGATGGCCAGCAGCGTCGCGCCCTTGGTGCGCTGCTCGTCCATCCATTTCCACAGTGTTTCGGGGTCGTCGGAGTCGAGCGCCGAAAGCACGATCGAAGGCAACTTGGCGGTGTCGCGGAAGACGACGACGCGGTGCAGGTTGCGCTGCTGCGGGTTCGAGGTCCACTCGAAACCGGCGAAGGTGGTGAACCGGCCAGGCTGGTAGTTGGCATCCGCCGCCTTGACGATCTGCTGCCACACCGAGCTGGCGAGCGCCGGGTCGGCCAGAGCCGGATCGCGCTGGCCCGCGCTCATGTCGCGCAGGATGCCCGCGAAGGTCTGCAAGCGCGTGTTGGCATCGCTCGAGGTCACGCCCGCGGCCAGCGGGTGCTTGCTCAGCGGGCTGTCGGGGTTGTCCATCTGGTTGAAGATGCCCATGTACTCGGCATGGTCCGACACCATGTAGAAGTCCAGCGGCGTGCGGATCTGGATCTTGCCGCCGAAGCCGCTGTTGGTGATCTCGCGGCCCTGTGCCCAGGCATAGGCATCGCTCGGCGTGGTCTTGCTGCCGTTGGTGAAGCCGTCGAAGGACCAGCTTGTATGCACGTGCACCGCGCCGAAATACACGTTGCGTTCCGCATTGGCTGCGGGCAGCATGCGCTCGGCGGCGGCGGTGGCGGACGGCATGGCTACCGACCTTTCGGGCAGGGAGTGCTGCGAGCAAGCCGACAGGCCAACCGCGAGCGCAACGACCACGAGGGTTTGCGACAGCCCAATCATATGATCCCTCCTGCGGATCTGGTTGAACGCCAGGCAGTCCAGTCTATAGGGCGGGGGCCGTTCAAGCTGCCGCCAGTTGCATGGGCGCTCAACCCGGGCTGTACCAGATCGGCGAACTCACGGCGCGCTCCTGCAGCACCAGCGGCACCTTCGGGTCGGTGACCTTGTCCTTGAAACGCTGCTGGTCGTACGCGGTCCAGCGCGGCGTCGGGATCTCGATCACGCGCGCATAGTAGAACGCTCGCTGACTGGGGTCGAAATCGGGGTCGGTGAAGACGCCGGCGAGTTGCGGCGCGCCGATGGCGTTGGTGTAGGTGGCGGCCGCGACATCGACCGTGCTGCCCACCGGCGGCAGCTTGCCGTCGGCCCCCGGCTTGCGCTCGCCCGACCACAGCACGTCGTACACCTTCTCCTGCGGCTTGCCCGCGGCATCGACCCAGCCCTTGACGACCTGCACGCGGTCGAGGTGGGCGCCGTCGGGGTCCTTCATTGCCGCGATCAGGAAGCGTGGCGACCTTCCGGCCGGCGCGGCCCGCAGTTCGCCGCCCATCGGCACGCCTTTGCCGTAGCCGGCGGCAGCGACATCACCGGCGGCGTCTGCGGCGGCAAAATCGTAGCCCGCATAGAAGCGCAGCACCATGCGAGGACCCGACGTCGCATAGACCTCGCGCCGCTTCATCGCGTCCCAGATCGCGGCGCGAGTGTTCGCGGTGGCCCACACGCCAGTCACGCCCTGCGCCGAATAGGTCCACTCCTTGCGCAGGTAGTTCTGCTCCTGGCGCGCCACCACGTTCCAGCGCCCCTTTTCCGGCCAGGCCTTGGGGAACTTGCCGAGGTAGTCGGCCTCTGCCACGGGCATCAGCGCTGTGTGGGTGTCGGTGCCGCTGACCATACCGAACTGGAACGGGTTGGTGCCCAGCCGGGCCTGCAGCGCGAAGCCGCGCGCCAGCGCCTGCCGCGCGTACTCGAAGCCCAGATCGCCCGGCTTCTTCGCGTTGCCGGCAAGGTCGGCGGTGTCCCACAGCTCGAAGCTGGCGAACTCGTCGGTCGGCGACAGCGACGGATGCGTCTCGCCCGAGCCCTTGTACTGGTACACCTCGACCAGTGGCTCCCAGCGCGCGCGCGCCGCGGCCCATTCGGCCGTCAGCGGCGCGCCGTCGTAGCGTGCCTCGCGGAACATCCAGCCGTTGGACATGTTGGCGTTGTGCGGTATCGCCAATGCCTTGCCGCCGGTCTTTGCCTCCCACTCGGCGAGCCAGGCCCACAGGCTTTCGGGGTCAGTGCCCTTGCGTCCCACCGCGGCCGAGACGAAGGTCGTCAGCGGTGGCGTGGCGCGAGTCTTGTCAGGGCCGTCGCGGAAGATCACGTTGCGGTGCAGGTTCTGACCGTTGTCGCCGTTGCTGGTCCACTCGTAGGCGATAAAGGCTGTGAAGCGGCCCGGCTCGTTGTAGCTCTCCATGATGTCGACGGTCTTCTCCCAGGCCGACACCGTCCACTTCGGGTCCATCAGCACCTTGGGCAGCTTCTGCGTGGCCTGCGCGTTGATCGCCTCGCGCGAGGCTGCGTCCGCGTCCTTGCCGCCGCGGGCCATCATGTCGTGCCAGCGCTTCACAGTCGGGTCCGCCAGCATCTCGGCGTTGCCCGCCTGCATCTCGTTGATCGTGCCCATGCCGTCGGAGTGGTCGGTCACCGCCACCCAGTCGAGCGCGCGGCGCAGCTGCACCGGCTCGCCGTTCGAGGCCTTGACGGTTTCGCCGCGCGCGTAACGCACCGCGTCCTCGGGCCCGAGCGTGGTGCCGCCGAGCCCGGCGTCGGCCGACCAGCCGGTATGCACGTGCTCATCGCCCCAGAAGACTCGGGTCGCCGCAGCCGCGCCTGACTGGCCCGAGGTGCTACGCGGACCGCCAGCAGCGGGCACGACGGGGGTGGCCGCCGGCTGCGCGCGCTGCGTGGCCATCGTTGCGTCGGGCCCGCCGCATGCCGTCGACACGAGCGCTGCGGACATGGCCGCCAGAAACAAGCTTGTCCGGCTCATTGCGACTCGCAGAGTTGCCTTCCTCGACAGCGGACGGCTGCACGCAGCCGACTTCGATCAGTACGGCGGATTGACGACGACGTATTGCGGCCCCTGCGGCTGGTACCAGACGGTGCCGCACTGCTGGTAGATGTAGCCGCCGTAGTTGACAGGCACGCACCCTGGCGGCGGCGCGTTGACGATCGACCCGACGACCGCCGCCGTGACCGCCACCGTGGCCGTCACCGCCGCCGCGGTGGCGATCGGGTGGTAGTCGTTGTCCCAACCGTTGTTGCAGCAGCCGCCGCGCCGGTCGACGTCGATATTGACGTTGGTGTTCTTGTTGACGCTGACGTTGTTGTTGACGTTGTTGACACTGGTCTTGCGCACGTTGTTGCTGCGCGCATCGACCTTCTGGTTGTTGACCTTGGGTTTGGACTTGGCGGCGCCGCCGGCTGAGTGTCCGCCCTTTCGGGCGCCGGCGGCATCGGCCGGCAATGGTGCAACCACGAGGCAGGCCGCGAACGCTAGGGCCAAAGGCGCAACCAGCCACTTGTTGAATGCATGCTTCATCATGATTGCCTCACTGTGTCTTCAGCGGAACGAGTTCGATCTGCTTGCTGCCTTTGGGCGGCGAGAACTTGAACACGGCGTCCTTGAAGGCCGGTTTCAGGTCCCAGCTGATCAGCGACACCGACTGCGGCCGCGCGTCGTCGCTGCGATCGGTGATGACGAGCTTGCGCGGCAGCGGCTTGGCGCCGGTGGTGATCCAGATCTGCCAGTCGAAGCTGCCTTGCCTGAAAGCGTAGTGGTCACACAGATCGGCGCCGATGATGTCCTGGCCAGCATTCATCGCCGAATCGATCTTGTCCAGCGGTGCCTCGGGCGTACCCCACAGGAACAGGTCGGACAAAGGCACCTCGACCCCATAGCGCTGCTGCAGGCCGCGCACCATCTCGCCGATGGTGCCGCTGAAATCAGCGCGCGCGTAGTAGTTTTGCGCCGGCGTGAACAGGGTCACCGACTTGCCGTCGAAGAACAGCTCGCGCGTGGAGCGCGCGCTGGACATGCGCGCGAAAAGCCGGTCCGGCCGAGCCACGTCCAGGTCGGCGTTGGCCGAGTGTTGCAGCTTCTGGCCATCGGTCAGCACGCGCTCGCCGCTCAGTTCCACCGATACGCCGAAGCGCTTCAGCGACTGCAGGTGCGCGCCCATGTCCTTCAGCGCCTGAACCGCGTCGGCATTGACCGGATTGGCAGCTGCCTGTGCGCTGGGTGGCGCGGCGCTCTGGGCACGCGCCTGTGGTGCGGCGAGCGCCACAGCCAGCACGCTGGCAAAAAGGATTCTGTCGAACATCGAGTTTTCCTTGGTTGGATATGTGATGGGCGTAGCGAACCGGCAGTTGCGCGACGAGCTGAACTCAAAAGTATCAGCGGTGCGCTGCCCGGCGTCCAATACCGCAAACGACATCTTTCGATGCGTCGGATGCATCGTGCAGGGCCGCGGCGCGGTTCGCAGGCTGCCCGGTCGAGTGTCCACTCGGAAAGCTCCAAGGCTGGGCCCTGCCCTCGGCCCGCGGGATGCTGCCGTCGTGCCATTGGATGATTTCGATACAGGCGACGCATGGACATCACACCGCGCCTGATCGAACAGGCCGTCGCACTGGAGCACACCCGTCGATTACCGCGCGATACCGACGGTGTTCGGCCAGGCGTTGATCGAAGGCAGTGCTGCGCTGGTGCACGACGCCAATGCACTGCAGGCCAAGCTGATGTCGTTGGCCGGGCTGGGAACCGGGCGGCTCGACGGGTTCGCCGGCCCAAAGGCGGCACACGAGCTGGTCAGACTGGCCGTGGCGCGGTTGATCAACGAGCGTCCGAAGCTGAGAGTGCCTGTCAACGTCGTCGCGCCGGACAATACCGGCACGGAACTGCTTTCGGGCCAGCATGAGTTGGGCCCGGGCGGACTGCAGAGCCGGGCCGCGCACGAAATGCTGTGCATACTTCCGTTGCGCACGCGCCGCCTGTACATGGTCTGCCGCTCTGGACACCCGCTGGCAGGCAAGCGCCCGACGAATCAACAGGTGATGAGCTTTCCACCCGTCACCGTGGTCATTCATGGCGCGGCGGCCGACGCCGTGCCGCACGCCGCCGCCGCGGGCTTCGAAGACCAGTCACGCCAGGCCGTCAGTCTGGCCGTCGAGGTGATTTCACTGGAACTTGCCGATTGCATGGCCGCGCAAAGCGACGTGCTGTTCCCTGGCAGCTTGACCATCTTGCGGCCGGAATCGGCCAGCGGGCATCCGGTGATGCTTGACTACGACGCACACGCAACTGCGTGTGCAGCCGGCGCTCATGCAACTTCGCGGCCGCACGCCCTCGCCCGCGCGTTGCACGCCTTGGCCCGAAACTCGTGTTCCCATGCACCTTGCTGCCGTGCTGGCTGGCGTAGCGCGAATGTGTCTTCAGCTTCTTCGTCTGAACGTGCGCGGCGTCGAATCGCATCAGCAGCGCGGCTTGATGGTCGATCCAGACCGAGGCTTGGGCCATCGTCACCGATGGCGTCTGTTGTCCCGTTCGAAGGCGCCGCGACGCTCAGCGCCTGGCGGCGCGCTCGCGCTGGCCCTCGCAACGCACGCAGCGCAGTGCCCAGGGCTCGACCTTCAGGCGGTCGAAGGCGATGCCCTCACCGCAATCGACACACTGGCCGAAGTCGTCCCCCTTCACGCGCAGCAGCGCCGCACTGACCGCACCCAGCTCAGCCAGCTCGCGGTCGGTGATGGTCATGTCGAGTTCACGCGCGGCCTCGCGATGCGAGATGTCGTCGCTGTCCTGCGCGAGGATCTCGTGCGCATGTTCGGCGCGCGACAGACCGCCCTGGTGTTCGGCCACCTGGCGGTCAAGCTCGTGCTGACGCCGCACCAGCTCGGCTTCGAGAAGGGCACGTTGCCCGATTGTCAGGTGCGAACTCACTGTCGAAACCCCCGCTGCTTCTGTTGGTACGCCATGCTCGCGCATTGCCGTGGGCTGTGCCTTGCGTTCGGTCAAGACGGCGCTCGCCACGCTAGACTGCGCCGCACCTGCAGCTTACTGGACCTGCCATGCCCCTGCTCACCGGCATCCGCGTGCTCGATTTCGGCCGCTTCATAGCCGGGCCCTATTGCGCAGCGCTGCTGGGCGACCTGGGCGCCGACGTGATCCGCATCGAGCGCATCGAAGGCGGTGAAGACCGCTATGTGCCCCCGGCAGCCGACACTGGCGATGGCGCCCTGTACCTGCAGATGAACCGCAACAAGCGCTGCCTGACGCTCGACCTGGCCGGCGACGGCGGGCGGCGTATCGTGCGCCAGCTGGTCGAGACGGCCGACGTGGTGGTGGCCAATCTGCCGCCGGCCACGCTGTACCAGCTCGGCCTGGACTACGCCACGCTGTCGGCGCTGAACCCGCGCATCGTGCTTGCCGCCGTCACGGCCTACGGCCCCGGCGGCCCCTGGAGCGACCGGCCGGGCTTCGATTCGATCGGCCAGGCCATGAGCGGCGCGATGTTCATGTCCGGCCTGCCCGACGCCCCCGTGCGCTTCGGCGTGCCCTATGTCGATGTCAGCACCGCGCAGGCGCTCGCCATGGGCACACTGGCCGCGCTGTGGTCTCGAGAACGCAGTGGCCGCGGCCAGCAGGTCGAAGGCTCGCTGCTGCGCAGCTCGCTGATCATCAGCAACCCGATCCTGATCGAGCAGGCGCTGCGCGCGCCCGACCGCGTACCGCAGGGCAGCCGGGGGTACACGGCGTCACCCAGCGATCTTTTTCGGGCCAGCGACGGCTGGCTGGTTGTGGCCACCATAGGCCAGTGGATGTTCGAGCGCTGGTGCAAGCTGATCGGCCGCCCCGAGCTGACCGACGACCCGCGCTTCGCCGACGACGTGCAGCGCGGCAAGCACAGCCTGGAAATCAGCGCGCTGATGGCGGAGTGGTGTGCGTCGCGCTCGCGCGACGAAGTGCTGACGGCGCTTGCCCGGGCGAAGATTCCGGCCGCACCTGTGCTCAGCCCACAGCAGGCGCTGGACGACCCGCACATCCGCGCCGCGGGGCTGCTGGTCGAGCGTCCGGTCAGCGGCAGTGCGCAGCACGCGCCGCTGGCGCCGCACCCGGTGGCAATGTCGGCCGACCCGCCGGTGTTCGAACGACCAGCGCCGGCCCTGGGCCAGCACAGCCACGAGATTCTGGCTGCGCTGGGCTACGACGCTGCGGCGATCGAAGCGCTGCGCGCACAGCGCGTGATCTGATGTCCGACCCGTCCTGGCCCGAGGGCCTGAGCGATAGCTACCCGGTACTGGCCAACTTGCCGGCTGCGCAGCGCGACGCGCTGGGTGCATCCGACGCGCAGCCGATCAGCGTCAAGGCTGGCACGTTGCTATTCGAAGAAGGCATGCCTTGCCGCGGCTTCCCATTGGTGCTGGACGGTGAGGTGCGCGTGGCGCGCGGCTCGACCCAGGGGCGATCGCTGGAGCTGTACCGCGTCGGCCCAGGCGAACTGTGCGTGGCCTCGGCCAGCGGCCTGTTCGGCAGCGGCCCGATGTCGGCCTCCGGTGTGGCCACGGCGCCAACCCGGCTTCTGCTGCTGTCACCCGCCGCCTTCGAGCACTGGATGTCGCACGAGCCTTTCCGTCGCTTCGTGCTCGGCGTCTTCGCCGATCGGCTGGCGGACCTGATGAGCCTGGCCGAAGCGGTCGCCTTCCAGCGCCTGGATCAGCGGCTGGCCGCGACGCTGCTGGGCCACGGCCAGACGGTGCAGGCCACGCACCAGGCGCTGGCCGACGAGCTGGGCACGGTGCGCGAGATCGTGACCCGCCTGCTCAAGCGCTTCGAGCGTGCCGGCTGGGTGCGCATCGCACGCGAGCGTATCGATTTGCTCGAACCCGCGGCGCTGCGCGCGATGGCCGGCGGCGAGTTGCAGGCCCGGTGACCCAGGTCACAGACGGGTCGTCGCGCGCTGTGCATACTGCCTGCCATGCCGCGCGAATTGCCGCGGCAAAGGAGGAATTGACATGAAGACCAACGAAGGCAACATCGACCGTACGCTGCGCATCGTCGCAGGCCTGGTGCTGATCGCGCTGACCCTCACCGGCACGATCGGCGTTTGGGGCTGGATCGGTGTGGTGCCGATCGTCACCGGCGCCCTGGGCTGGTGCCCAGCCTACACGCTGTTGGGCATCAGTACCTGCCCGATGAAGGCCAAGCCGCGCTGATCACGCCACTGCCGGCAGCGGCTGCGTGAGCAGCCGCTGCATCAGATCGCGCACGCTGCGCACCTGCGAGCCGAACGGCAGCGCCCCGACGCCTCGGAAGAACAAGCCCTTCTTCAGATCGCCGCGCAGCGCGGCCGCCAGTTGCGTATCGATGCAGAACTGGCCCCAGCCGGCCAGACCATCGCGTAGGCCGCACTGCGCCAGGCAATCGAAGGCCTTGGTGCAGCGCGACTTGACGTGCACCACGCTTTGCAGCCGCGGCTCGGCCTTCAGGTAGTTGCGCAGCCAAGGCGTGGCCACGGCTCGCGCCGGCAGACCGGCCACGCTCGTGAACTCGACCATGTCCTCATCGCGCGCCTCTGCCAGCACTTGCTTGAACTCTGAGTGTGCGTCGCTTTCCAGCGTGACGGCGAAGGGCGTGCCCAGTTGCACCGCGGCGGCGCCAAGCGCCTGCAGGCGTGCGATGTCGGCATGGCAGCGGATGCCGCCGGCGGCGATCAGCGGAACGTCCCTCTCGACGCCGGCCGCGCGCAGGAAGGCCAGCACCTGGGGGATCACATTGTCGAAATCGAAGCGCGCATCACCCAGGTCGGCGATCTTTGCCGCGCCGAGATGGCCGCCGGCCAGGCGCGGATGCTCGATGACGATGGCGTCGGGCAGGCGCTTCTTGCGCTCCCACTTGCGTACCAGCAACTGCACGCCGCGTGCGTCGGACAGGATCGGCACGAGCAGCGCCTGCGGATGATCCTGCGCAAGATCGGGCAGGTCCAGCGGCAGGCCCGCGCCGACCACCACTGCGTCGATACCGCACTCGAGCGCGCGCCTTACCGACGGCGCGTATTCGCTCAAAGCGCGCATGACGTTGATGGCCAGCAGGCCGCGCCCGCCGGACAGCGCGCGCGCGGCACGGATCTCACGCTCAAGCGCCTCGAGGTTGGCCGCATCGATGTCGAGCTTGGCCGCCGCGGTGGCCTCGGCCCCGCGCGGCAGCTCGCATGTGCGTTCCATCAGGTCGGGGTGGTGCCGGCGCAGATCGACCGACGAGATCGTGCCCACTGCACCCAGCGCCGCGACGCTGCCCGCCAGGCGGTGCGCCGAGATGCCGACGCCCATGCCACCCTGAACGATCGGCAGCAGCGTGCGCCCCCCGAGGCGCAACGCGACGAGGCCGCCATCGCGGGCTAGCGCCATCAGGTCGTCGGCGGCGCCGACCTCGTCAAACGGTGGTGTCATGGCATCATGGGCCAAACAAGACGCGTCGGCCGCGCAGGTGGAGACATCGCAGCCTATCGGTGCGCTGCGCGAGCCGCGTTGATGCCGGTCAATGGCAGCGGCAAAGCTCAGTGATGCTCGCGCGTCAGGTGGGCCGACGACGCGGCCGTGGCGACCAGTTCGGCCTTCTCGTTGTAAAGCTCGGCGCGCAGGAAGGCGATAGTGCGGCCTGACTTGACGATCGTGCCCACTGCCACGAAGCTGCCGGCCCGCGCCGGGCGCAGGAAGCTGACATGGATGTCGATCGATGACACCCGCGTCTTCAGATGGTCGTGCGCAAGCACCGCATGCGCCATCGACGCATCCAGCATCGCGGTGATCACGCCGCCTTGCACGATGTCCACGGTATGACAGTGGTCCAGGCCGACCTCGAACTCCATGCGCACCTCCTTGCGCTCGGGCGCTAGCGCCAGCACGCGGCCCTTGAAGGTCCTGATCACCGCTGGCTGGTTCGTGTTCAGAAGTTCGACGATTTCGTCGCTGCTCATCGCGGCTCCCGCTGGGTTGTCGGTGCAGCCGATGCTACGATGATCTGTCACTTGGACATCGAGCAGGAGACGCAGCACATGACCCCCCCGACCATCGAGAAGTGGCATCAGGTGGCGAGGTCACGGGACATGCGAGCGCTGGGCGAGTTGCTGGCCGATGACGTGGTCTTCGTTTCGCCGGTGGTGCACACGCCGCAGGTCGGCAAGGCCATCACCTTCAAGTACCTTGCCTCGGCAATGGCGGTGCTCAACAACGACAGCTTCCGTTACCTGAACGAGTGGCACGGCAGCGAATCGTCGGTGTTGGAATTCGCATGCACCGTCGAGGGCATCGCGATCAACGGCATCGACATGATCCACTGGGATGCGGCCGGCCGTATCGACCACTTCAAGGTCATGGTGCGGCCGCTGAAGGCGATGAACAAGCTGCACGAGATGATGGGGCGCGAGTTGAATCGCACCACGGCCTGAGTGCGATGACCACGATGCCAGCGGTGCACGCCGCGCGCAGCGGCGCGGTGCTGACCATCACGCTGCACCGGCCCGATTGCCGCAACGCCGTCGACGGGCCGACCGCGCTGGCGTTGCGCAGCGCGTTCGAAGCCTTCGAAGCCGATTCCGAGGCACGCGTGGCGGTGCTCACCGGCGGCGGCGGGCATTTCTGCGCCGGCGCCGATCTGGCGGCGCTTGGCGACCCCGCGCGGCGCAATCCGATCGAGCCCACCGGCACCGCGCCGGGCCCGATGGGGCCGACGCGCATGGCCTTCAGCAAGCCAGTGTTCGCCGCCATCGAGGGTTATGCGGTGGCTGGCGGGCTGGAGCTGGCATTGATGTGCGACCTGCGCGTGGCCGCGCGCAGCGCGGTCTTCGGTGTTTTCTGCCGGCGCTGGGGCGTGCCGCTGATCGACGGCGGCACGGTGCGGCTGCCACGCATCGTCGGCATGGGCCGCGCGCTGGACATGATCCTCACCGGCCGCGCGGTCGCTGCCGACGAGGCGCTGGCAATGGGGCTCGCGACGACTGTGGTCGACGACGGTCAGGCGCTGCGGGCGGCCCAGCGGCTTGCCGCAAGCGTCGCGGCCTTCCCACAGCGGTGCTTAACCACCGACCGGGCGTCCGCCTACGCGCAGTGGGACCTGGACCTGGCCACCGCGTTGCAGCGCGAGGGCGCGGCCGGCTTCGACGTGGTCGCTGCCGAAGGCGTAGCCGGCGCGGCACGCTTCGCAGCCGGCGCCGGGCGCCACGGCGCCTGAATCAGCCGCCCGGCGGCAGCGGCAGCGGCGCGGCCACCTCGTCGAGGTCCACGCCGCGTTCGGCCAGCAGCGCACGCAAGGCAGGCAGCATCGGGCCGAGCCGCTCGTCCAGCGCTTCGCGCACGGTGTCCACCATGACCTGGGTGGCGCGCTCGATCTCGATGTTCAAGGGCTCGCCCGGCTGCTTGGCGCCAAAGGTGGTGGCGCGCAGCGTCTCGGGAATCAGCCATACCTCGAAGCAGCCGGCGCCGCCGGGTTCGCGCTGTGCCTCGGCCACGGTCAGGCTGGCGCCATTGACCGCGATGTAGCCCTTCGCGAAGACGTAGCGCATCCACGGCGCGGGTAAGGTGATGCGCAGCACGTGGTTGTTCTGTGGCCGCCGCACCTCGGCCAATGTGCCGGTCACGTCCACATGGCCCGACAGCGCGTGGCCGCCGATCTCGGCACCGTCCCGTGCGGCGCGCTCGACGTTGATGCGCGAGCCGGTTGTCAGGGCGCCCAGCGTGGTCAGCGCCAGGCTCTGCTGCATCACGTCGAAGTCGGCCGCGTCCTTGCCTTGCAGCGCGGTGACGGTCAAGCAAACGCCGTCGACGGCGACGCTGGCGCCGACCTCCAGCCCTTGGGCGAAGCCGGGCGGGAACTGGAGCGTAAAACTGCGCAGCCCCGGCCGATCGACCGCGGCGCGAACCTGGGCGACGCCCTGAACGATGCCGGTGAACATCGCCGCATTATCCGGCCGGTCCGCGGCGCAGCGCGGCCGTTATCCGGCACGTCTCGATCGCCCCACGGCAGTGGGTAGACTGCGACCATGCCCGCACCGACCGACGTGCCTGAGGTCGAAGCCGTCCGCGGTTTTCGCCTCACCGAACCACCGCCCGGCTTCATCGACGACCCCTACCCGTTCTATGCCGCGCTGCGCCAACATGCGCCGGTGCATGCGCTTGGCCAGGGGTCTTGGCTGCTGACGCGGCACGCGGATGTCGATGCGGTCTATCGCAGCGTGTCGGTCAGTTCCGACAAGCAGCGCGAGTTCGGCCCCAAGCTCGGCGTGGGCAGCCCAATCTATGAGCACCACACCACGAGCTTGGTGTTCAGCGACCCGCCGCTGCACACCCGCGTGCGCCGACTGCTGATGGGCGCGCTCAACCAGCGTGCGATCGCGCGCATGGAGCCGGCGCTGGTGACGCTGGTCGACACGCTGCTGGACCGGCTGGCCGAGCACCCGGCACCGGACCTGATCGAACACTTCGCGTCGGCGATCCCGGTGGACGTGATAGGCAACCTACTCGATATTCCGGTGACCGAGCGCGATCCGCTGCGCGGCTGGTCGCTGGCCATCCTGTCGGCGCTGGAGCCCGCGCCCGGACCCGAGGTGCTGGCGCGCGCCAACGCCGCAACCACCGAGTTCCTCGCCTGTTTGCGTGATCTGGTCGCCGAACGCCGCGCGCACCCCGGCGACCCCGAGGCGGATGTGCTCACCCGCCTGATCCAGGGCGACGGCAGCGGTGAGCACTTCAGCGAGCCCGAACTGCTGCACAACTGCATTTTTCTGCTCAACGCCGGGCACGAGACCACCAGCAACCTGATCGGCAACGGCATGCACGCGCTGATGACGCACCGCGACCAGCTCGACCGGCTGGTCGCCGAGCCGGCACTGATGCCCAGCGCGGTGGAGGAACTGCTGCGCTTCGAGAGCCCCTTGCAGCTCAACAACCGGCTGACCACGGCAGCGATGCACATCGGCGGGGTGGATGTGCCGCCCGGCAGCTTCCTCACGCTGTGCATCGGCGCCGCCAACCGCGACGGCGCCGAGTTCGCCGACCCCGAGCGCCTCGACCTGGCGCGCAAGCCGAACCGGCACCTGGCTTTCGGCCACGGCGCCCACGCCTGCGCCGGCATGAACGTGGCGCGGCTGGAAGCGCGCATCGCCATCGGCCGGCTGCTGGCACGCCACCCGCGCATCGACCTAGCGGCGCCGCCGCGGCGCGACCGTCGCGTGCGCTTTCGCGGCTTCAGTGCGCTGCCTGTCCGCCTGGATTGATCGGCCGTGGCCGAACCCCTCAAGAAGCTGCTCAATGCCGACGCGGTGCACGCGGCGGCGACACAGATGCGGCGCGCCTGGCCGAAGTTCGACGCGCGGCGCTTCGAAGCTCTGGCACTGCAGGGGCTGGACGGCCTGGAGCTGAAAGCCCGAGCGCTGCAGTTGTGCGCCTCGCTCGAAGCCACCTTGCCGGCGGACTTTGCGCAGGCCGCGGCAATCATCGAACGCAGCCTTGCGCCGATACGCGACGACGAGGACCTGTCCGTGCTGCGCAGCAGCGACACCGGACTGGCCGGCTGGGTGGTGTGGCCGTTGACCGAGTTCGTCGCGCGGCGCGGCCAGGCCGAGCCGCGACTCGCGCTACGCCTGCTGCACGCGCTGACACAACGCTTTACCGCCGAGTGGGCCATCCGGCCCTTCATCGAAAGCCATCCTGAGCTGGCCTTCGCGACCCTGGCCAGTTGGACCCGCGACCCTAGCGCGCATGTTCGCCGGCTGGTCAGCGAAGGCAGCCGCCCGCGCCTGCCGTGGGGTGCGCAATTGAAGGGACTGATCCAGGATCCGTCGCCGACGCTGCCGCTGCTGCGTGCGCTGCAGGACGATCCCAGCGCCTATGTGCGGCGCAGCGTCGCCAACCACCTGAACGACATCGCCAAGGACCATCCGGCGCTGATCGTCGCCTGGCTGGGCGAGCACCTGCCCGACGCGCCGCCGATGCGCCGCGCGCTGCTGAAGCACGCCTGCCGCACCCTGATCAAGCAGGGGCACCCGCAGGTGCTGAAGGCCTGGGGCCTGGGGCGGGCGCTGCAAGGCGCGGCGAGCCTGAGCGTTGCGCCACTACGCCTGCGCGTCGGCGAGGGCTTCGACATGCAGGTGACCGTCGATTCAAGCCTGTCGCGTGCGCAAATGCTGCTCATCGACTACGCGGTGCACCACGTCAAGGCGGCCGGCCATAGCGCGCCCAAGGTGTTCAAGGGCTGGAACGTCGAACTGCCCGCGCGCGGGGAGCTCAAGCTCGCGAAGCACCACTCGATGCGCTCGGTGACGACGCGGCGCTACCACCCGGGCCGGCATGTGGTCGACCTGCGCATCAACGGCGTGGTCTGCGCGGCGACGTTCTTCGAGCTCAGCCTTTGACGCGCTGCGCCCAGTCTGCGGCATTGAAGCCGACGGTGATGGCGCCGTCCGGCCAGCGCACCACAGGCCGCTTGATGATGCTCGGCTGCGCCAGCATCAGCATGCGGGCGCCGGCCGCGTCATGCACCGCGTCGCGCTGCGCGTCGTCCAGCTTGCGCCAGGTCGTGCCCTTGCGGTTGAGCAAGTGCTCCCAGCCGGCGGCCTGCATCCACAGGTCGAGCTCGGCCGGGCCCACGCCTGCCTTGTTGAAGTCATGGAACTCGACATCCTGCCCCTGATCGGCCAGCCAGGCACGGGCGCGCTTGACCGTGTCGCAATTGCTGATCCCGTAGACGGCGATATGCGGCATCAGCGTCCCCGGCTGCCGGTGCCGAAGCTGCCCGCATCGCAGCGCGGGTCGATGCCATAGGCGCCGCCGTCGCGCAGCTTGCCGTCGTCCATCACCGATACCTGGAACCAGAAGCACTCGTTGGTCGGGTAGCGCCACGACCACACCTGGCCACCCTGCCAACCGCCGCTGCGCACCTCGCCCGGCCGGCCAAGCGTGTAGCGCAGCAGCTGCGCGTCCATCTGCTGGTAGTTCCGCTGCACGTAGTTGAAGGCGGTCTCGTTCAACACCTGCGCAAAGGCAGTGACCTTGCCGGAAGCATCCAGGTCCACCATCCAGGTGGTGCGGCCGAAGGGGCCGGTGGCGTATTCGAGGCGGGTCACGCCCGGGGTCTGGTTGTAACGGCCTGTGGGCTGGCCCATCAGCTGCACCACTTCGGCCTCGGTCTGGCCGGCGCGCAGTTGCTGCGGGTTGTAGGTGGCGCAGCCAGCGGCCACCAGCCCCGCGGCCACGACCAGCATCAGGCGCGTGAAAGACAGTTTCATCGGACATCTCCTCCCATCAAGTCAACCGGGCCGGCCGGCACAGCGGCAATCGAACCGGCGCCCACCCGTGGCAGTCCGAATTCTGCGCCCGACGGACAAGCCCGTAATGGCACAGCGGTCGCTAGCAGGGACGATGTGCCGGCCGCGCCTTTGACGAAGCGCAAACTCCCGGCTGCGTGAACCCCGGGCGAACGAGGACAATGGCGGGCCGACGCTGTGGAATGCCCGCCGCTGCGGTCGGCCCCGACCCCCGCCCCGAGAACCGCCTGCGATGCCTTGTGCCAAGCACCTCTTTGTCGCTTTCGCCCCGCGCGATCGCTCGTTGCGTGGTCGCGCACGATGAGTGCCGTGCTGGAGTGCCGCAACCTGGGCTGCATGCGCGGGCGGCGCAGCCTGTTCCGCGGCCTGGGCCTGAAGCTGCTGCCCGGCCAGTTGCTGCGCGTCACCGGCCCCAACGGCGCCGGCAAGACCAGCCTGCTGCGCATGTTGTGCGGCCTGCTGGCGCCGGCCGAGGGCCAGATCCTCTGGCAAGGCCAGCCGCTGCGCACGGTACGCGAGGACTTCCATCGGCAGTTGATCTACTTGGGTCACGCGGCGGCGCTGAAGGACGACCTGTCGCCGCTGGAAAACCTGCAGGTGTCGCTGCGTCTGGGCGGCCAGTCGCCGGATGCCGCGGCGGCGCGCCAGGCGTTGGCCGAGGCCGGGCTGCATGGGCGCGAGTCCGTGCCTTCGCGCATCCTGTCGCAGGGCCAACGACGCCGCGCCGCATTGGCGCGATTGCGCCTCGGCGATGCCGCGCTATGGGTGCTGGACGAGCCTTTCAACGCGCTGGACACGGCCGCCACCGCCTGGCTGCTGGGCCTCGTCGAAGGGCAGCTGCGCCGCGGTGGTGCGGTCGTGCTGACCAGCCACCAGAGCGTGGCGCTGGATGCATCCTTGCCGCAAGTGAGCCTGGCCCTGTGAGCGCCGTGCCCTTGCCCGCATCCCAGGCCGACGTGCCACCGGCCGGCAGCTGGACGGCGCTGCGCGCGGTCTTCGTGCGCGACCTGCGTGTCGCGCTGCGCCGTCGTGCCGACACTGGCGCAGCACTGGTCTTCTTCGTCATCGTCGTCAGCCTGTTCCCACTCGGCGTGGGGCCGCAACTCGACTTGCTGCGCCAGATGGGCCCGGGGGTGGTCTGGGTGGCGGCCCTGCTCGCGTCAATGCTTTCGATGGGACGGCTGTTCGCCGACGACCACGCCGACGGCACGCTTGAGCAGATGCTGCTGTCGCCCACGCCGCTGGCGCTGCTGGTGCTGGCCAAGACGGCCGCGCACTGGCTGTCGTCGGGGCTGCTGCTGGTGCTGATCAGCCCGCTGCTGGCGCTGCAGTTCGACCTGGGGCAAGAGGCGGCCGGCGTGCTGTTTGTCTCGCTGCTGCTGGGCACACCGCTGCTGAGCCTGTTCGGCGCGATCGGCGCGGCTCTGACCGTCGGCCTGCGCGGCGCGGGCGTGCTGCTGTCGCTGCTGGTGCTGCCGCTTTGCGCGCCGGTGCTGATCTTCGGCGCCGGCGCGGTGGAGTCCAGCATCGCCGGGCTGGGCGTGGCGGCGCACTTCTCGCTGCTGGGTGCGATGCTGGCGCTGGCGCTATTCCTGGCGCCGTTGGCCGCAGCGGCGGCCCTGCGGATATCCATCGAATGAACACAGGGCAAAATCCGCGCCCGATGCGCCCGTGCGTGATCGCCGCTACTGGCGATCACGGCGCGGTGCGCCGCATGGAGATTGCACGTTGAACACCTGGACCCGTTTCGCCGCGCCGCAACGCTTTTACCCGCTGGCAGGGAAGGCCGTGCCGTGGTTTGCCGGCCTGGCCGTGCTGCTGACCGTGATCGGCCTGACGATCGGGCTGCTGATGGCGCCCACCGACCATCAGCAGGGCGATGCGTACCGCATCATCTTCATCCACGTTCCCGCGGCCTGGATGTCGATGGTCATCTACCTGGCAATGGCGTTCTGGGCCGGGATCGGGCTGATGTTCAACACCCGGCTCGCGTCGATGCTGGCCGTGGCGCTGGCGCCCACCGGGGCCTGGATGACCTTCATCGCGCTGTGGACTGGCGCGCTGTGGGGCAAACCCACCTGGGGCACGTGGTGGGTGTGGGATGCGCGGCTGACTTCGGAACTGATTCTGCTTTTTCTGTACATAGGATTCATGTCCCTGCACGCTGCGATCGACGACGAGCGCCGCGCCGACCGTGCCGCAGCGGTGCTGGCGCTGGTTGGCGCAGTCAACGTGCCAATCATCTACTTCTCGGTCAAGTGGTGGAACACGCTGCATCAGGGCGCCTCGGTCAGCCTGACGAAGGCGCCGAGCATGGCCATGACGATGCTCACCGGCATGCTGGTGATGGCGCTGGCCTTCTGGATGTACAGCATCGCCGTGGCACTGGCGCGCGTACGCGTGA
>Ga0316188_10000097_pt1 | contig 27997 bp, 25 predicted proteins | sample Phiworburrow1_MG_FD_204933 | JGI IMG/M metagenome (GOLD analysis project Ga0316188, IMG submission 204933) | Coastal sediment microbial communities from Maine, United States - Phippsburg worm burrow 1 | ecosystem: Environmental > Aquatic > Marine > Coastal > Sediment | place: USA: Maine... | reverse complement strand
GTCCGACCGCCTGGCCGTCGCGCTGGATGGCCGCCGCGTGTTGCTGGTTCTGGACAACGTCGAACAGCTGGTCGGTGCCATCGAGCGATTGCTCGCAGAGCTGCTGGAGCGGCTGCCCGGACTGCGCCTGCTGGTCACCTCGCGGCGGGCGCTGGGGATCGACGGCGAGCGCTGCATGGTCGTGCAGCCGCTGGCCGTGCCACAGGCCGGTGCCCGCCTGGAGCGCGCCGCCGCCAGCCCGGCGGTTGCCCTCTTCGTCGATCGGGCGCGCGCCGCACGGACGGACTTCCACCTGAGCCAGCGCAACAGCGCTGACGTCGTGGCCCTGGTCCGCGCGCTGTGCGGCATGCCACTGGCCATCGAGCTCGCTGCCGCGCGGGTACGCAGCTATGCGCCCCGCGAGATGCTGCAGCAATTGCAAGCCGCCAGCACGGTTCGGGTGCCCGGTGGTGCCACCCCGGGTCTGGACCTGCTGGCCCGCCAGGGCCGGCGGTCCGGCACGGACTCCCGGCACGCGTCGATGCGGCGCACGATCGATTGGAGCTGGCGACTGCTGACACAGCCCGAGCAGTCGCTGTTGTGCGCACTGACGGTGTTCTGCGGTGGTTGCACTGCCCAGGCCGTTCGCGCGCTGACCGGGCGTGCCGAGGGCGCCGACGCTGGAGCGCTGCACCTGTGTCTGGATGCGCTGGTGTCGCACTCGCTGGTGGTGGCGGCACCGGCAGGCGGCGCGCGGCGGCCGGACGATCTGCGCTTTCTGCTGTACGAGCCGATCCGCGAATTTGCGGCCGCACAGCTGTCTGAAAGCGCGGCCACTGTCTGGCGCGCGCGCCACCGACAGTGGATGCTGCATTGGTCAAAGGCGCTGGCGACCACCCCCGACCTGGCCGAGGTGCGCGCCGAGCAGCCCAACCTGGAGGCCGCACTGGCCTCGGCGCTCGCCGACGGTCGCCCTGGCGACGCGGTGGAACTGCTGCTGCGTCTGCGCCGCGTGCTCGAGGACGTCGAGCTTCCGGTCACCGCAATGCCATACGCCGAAGCGGCGGTGGCCGCGTGCCCGGACCCGTTGCTGAAGAGCCGCGGTCACAGCCTGCTGGGGCCGCTGCTGCTGCTGGCCGGCCGACGCGACGCGGCCGTGGAGGCCGCCCGGATCGGCTTGGCCAGCCTGCCGGAGGCTGCCGATCCGGCCCTGCGAGCGCGCGCGTTGCATGCGCTGGCGCGCGTCGTCTGGCGCAGCCAGCGCGACGCGGCGCGGGCGCTGGCGCTGATCGACACGGCCGAGCCACTGGCTGGGACCGCCGCCGACCTGGATCTGCAGGCCGGCCTGCTGGCGCTGCGGGCATTCATATGCAACGCGACCGAAGGCGATCATGACCGTGCGCACGCGCTGCATGCGCAGGCGCTGGCTCTGTGGCAGCAGCAGGGCAACCGGCACGCGGTTCACAGCGGCCTGTACAACTTGGCCGTGACCCAGCAGCAGGCCGGCCGCAACGGCGAAGTGCTGGAGCTGCTGGGCCGTCTCCGCGCCAGCGCGCGCGAGCTGCACGACTGGCGCCGGCTGAGCCAGGCCGACAACGTCGCCGGCAACGCGCTGTGCGACCTGCACCGCTGGCCGCAGGCCGCCAGCAGCTTGCGCGACGCGCTGCGGCTGGCCTGGGAGACGATGGCACCGTATGAGCTGGCCTATCCGCTTTGGAACCTGCCGCGCGCGCTGGCCCATCTGCGCCAGCCCGAGCGGGCATTGCAACTGGCCGCGTTCGCGGCCGCCTACTGGGAGCGCGGCTTCGGCAAGCTGACCAAGGCCGACCGGCGCGACCTGCTGCGCGTGCGTCGGCTGTGCGCGCGGCAACTCGACGGCGCGCGCTTGGCCGCCGCCTGGGCCGAAGGCGGCACGCTGGAGCTGGCCGACGCGGTGGCGCTCGCGCTGCAGCCCTGAACCGGAATCAGCGCAGGGGCAGCTCGGCGATTCGCGCCTGTGCCCCCCCGGATGAAGGGGGGCCCTCGTCCCACAGCTAGCGCTTGCCTAACGGTCGCCGGGCACAGTGGGTCCGTACGAAGAGTCCGCCGCGCATGCCGCAGGCAGGTGCATGCACGGGCGGCGCCAACACAACCCAGTCGCCGGAGGTCCTATGTCCCGTCTCGTCCTGTCGATCGCAGTGCTGCTGCTGGCCTCGTCCAGCGCCCGCGCGGCGCCCTACGTAGAGGCCTACTCATCGACCTGGGGCCAGGCTGGGATCACGGCCTCCGACTCGCTGGCGCGGGTGATCAATGGCGAGCTCTATGGCCCGCAGCGATCCGGGACCAACGGCACCAGCAACGCCGGGCCGATCGGCCCGGGAGCGACCCGCGCCTTCGCCAACACGTCGGTCATCGTCGGGGGCGTGCTGACGACCTCGGACACCGTCGCCGACCTGGCCACCGGCACCTTGCGCAGCAGCGTGCAGGCTCTCGGCGGCCCGGGAATCTCGACCATCGGGATCGCCAATGCCTACTGGTCCGATGTCGTCACCTTCAACAACGCCAGCGGCACGACGTTGGAGCTGGACCTCCGGTGGCTGACCGAGGGCAGCGTCACCCCGTCGACCCCGGTCGGCACCTACGGCATCGACGTGCACAGCAGCGTCCAGGTGTTCAATACCAACAATGCCTACGGCACCGTCGTGACGCTGAAGGACGACAATCCGGCCACGCCCACGATGGGCGGGGCGCAATTCAACTACGGCACCTTCGGCCAGGCGGGCGGCGCTTACTGGACGTTCCAACCGGTCGGCAACAACGACGAGAACAGCTGGACAACGACCCTGCTCAGCCCCACCAGTGGTCTGATCTCGGCGACCCTGCTGGTGCCCGCCGGGACGTCTGCGATCGACATCGCAGCCCAGCTGCAGATGGATTGCCGAAATGGCACGCTGTGCGACTACGGCCACACCGCGACGTTTTCCTTTGGCGCCTTGCCCGACGGGCTGAGCTGGACATCGGATTCCGGCGTCTTCCTGACGGCGGCAGTCCCGGAGGGCGGCACCTTGTCGCTGTTCGCCGTCGGGTTGGCGGCACTCGCCGTGCTGCGCAGGCGGCGTGCGCTCGGGCACTGATCGCAGACGGCGGATGCCTGCGGGCGTCTTCCGGCAGGCATGGCTCTGCCTGGCCCCTGGTCGAGGATCCGGACTGCACCGCTGCGGGCAACCGTCGAGATTCGTCCGCCATACCGACGACTCGAACCGAACGGGAGGGAGTTGATCGCGCGAGCCGCGCTGGCGTCAAGCGCGCGAGGTTCCGGTGGCCTTGGTCGGCGAGGGCGGCGAACCGACGCGTTCGGCCATCGGCCGCCTCACGCCGGTGCCAGCGGCCCGACAGTCCCACGTCGGCGCCGTTGCGCACGGATCGGACGCCAGGTTCAGCCCAGGACTGCGGCGCGTATGCCGGCCACCGTCACGGGAAAGCCGGGCGGCGATCGGCGCTGCGGCAATGAGGCGCCCGGGCGTCGCGGTCATCGGGGCAGGCGGCGGACGACCAGCGCCGTGATGTCGTCGGACGGCTCGGCCGCCGCTGCGAACTGCCGGACTTCGTCAAACACGGCATCCACCAACTGCTCGGCCGTCGCGTTCATGGTGGCATCCAGGCATGCCAGAAGGCGGTCTTCGCCGAACATCCCGCCTCGACCGTTCTCCGCTTCGGTCACCCCGTCCGTGTACAGCACGAGCGTGCCACCCGCCCCGAATTCGATCTCGCCGGTGCGGAAGGTCAGGCCCGGGACCATGCCGACGAGCGGATTGATCGGTTCACCGAAGTAGCGAAACACCCCGTCGGGGCCGGCCACTGCCGGCGGGTTGTGGCCGGCGTTCACGTAGCGGAGCCGGTTCGTCTCGAGATCGAGCACACCGCAGAACGCGGTCAGGAACTGCTGCGCCGAGTTGTAGGCGCACAGGTCTTCGTTGAGGCTCGCAACGAGGTGCCCGATGTAGCCGTCGGTCAGCCCCTGGTGGCCGGACTGGGCGCGCAGTACGGCCATGGCACGCACCATGAACAAGGCGGCGGGCAGGCCCTTGCCGCAAACGTCGGCGACCACGACGAACAAGTGGCGCGCATCCAGGAAGAACGTGTCGTAGAAGTCACCCCCCACCTCGCGCGCGGCGCACATCCGGCCGACACAATCCAGCCGTGCATCGCCCGCGAACAGCGGCGCCCTGGGCAGCTGGCTCTCCTGGATGGTGCGGGCGTACTGCAGCTCGCGCCGGGCCTGCTCCATCTCCATGAGCCTGCGCATGCGCTGGATCGTCAAGCGGTCGCTGCGCCGCATGCGTTCCGACATGGCCGACATGAGGTTGCGCGACACGCGCGGTATCGCCATCAGCCGGTTCAGGAAGGTGTCCTCGTCGATCGACAGCAGCCGGCTTCCTTTCGACGCGATGACGTAGGCCGACACGGGCCGCGCGTCGATCACCGACATCTCGCCGACGCAGTCGCCCACGCTCGTCTCGATGAAGTCGCCTTGCCCCGGCTGATCCAGGTAGATGCGCAGCTCGCCGCCCAGGATCAAGAGGACCGAATGGTTCGCGTCGCCCGGCTTCAGCAGGACCATCTCGTCCGCGATGTCCAGGAGGGTCAACGGCTCCAGGACCGGCTCGAGCGCGGCGAACGGAACGCCCTCGAAGATCTTCACCGCGGATGCCCGGCCCCGGTTGCGCGGTCCGGCCGCGACCGGCTGCGCGCCGGCCGGTTCCAGGACCGGCGGTGCCAGATCGAAGACCAGTTCAACCCGGTTGCGGCCGTCGTGGTGCTCATAGGTGCAGCCATCGCTGAAGCTTCGCACGAGATGGATGCCCTGGCCGCCTTCCTGGAGCGCTTCCAGGCTGTCTGCCGCGGGCGGCGTTGCGACGCTCAGGGGGTCGAAGGGCGCACACGAATCGACCTGCGTGAGCCTGAGGCGGTCAGATTCGACCAGGACATCCAGCTCGATCCGCTGGGTGGCGCATGGCGCGCCGCCGTACTTGACGACATTGGTCGCCAGTTCCTCGGCGCACAACTCGATGCGGTAGCGGTCATCCGGCGCCAGGCCGAATTCGGCGAGGATGGCCTGCAGCCATCTGCCCGTGTCGTCGACCCACCCGGGGCCCAGGGGCCCAAGCAGCACGCGATGCGCCTTCACGGGTCAGCCGCGATTCAGGGCCAGGCGCATCGCCCGGGACGGCGATGCCCGGCAGGGGCACAGGACGTCGGCCGCCTCAGAACAGCGCCAAGGCCTGGTCCAGGCTGCTGCGCACGGGCAGGAGCTGGTCGATGCCGGTGGTCTTGAGGACGCGCATGGTCATTTCGTCGGGCCCGACCAGCACCAGCTTGCCGCCGATCTTGGCCTGGGCCTGCGAACTCGCCACCAGCATGCGGATGCCCAGGGATGCGATGAAGGGCACCTTGCTCAGGTCGACGATCACATTCGGACCGGCGTCGACCGCCGCCTTGAAATCGGCTTCGGCGGCCTGAACGCCGGCGGCATCCAGGCGCCCCTCCAAAGCAATGCGACGGACGGTCTTTGATGGGTCTACGGATACCTTCACGGCGCGTCTCCTGTTCGGTTGTCGTTGCAGGCGCCTGGCAGCAGGGCCAGAGCGCAGCGTGAAGCAGGCGTCGCCGGCCCCCCCATTCATGCTGCGCCAGCCCTCAGCCACGAGTCGGCTCCAAAAACGATGCTAAGCGACCGAACCCCAGGCAGCGATATCCCGTTGGGATGAGCACGTGTAGCCCATATGGGCTATCGGTCGGCACGGCCATGCCGGGCAGCGGCCTGGCGCCGCGGCGCGGAGACTGGGCGCCTCGCGACGCCTGCACCGTGCCGACATTTGCCTCGGTCATGCCCGCGGCAGTCGTGCCGCGACCCAGTACTGCGCAAGGCGCAACGCCGCCGCCGTTCCACCCATTCGTGTAGGCTCAGTGCTCATTCACACCCGACCCGAGGAAGCCGATGAGCAAGCCCCGCCTGACCTACTTCGACTTCGCCGGCAGTCGCGGCGAGGAATGCCGCATCGCGCTGCACCTGGCCGGCGTCGACTTCGACGACTTGCGCGTCAAGAGCGCCGACTGGCCGGCGCTGAAGGCGAGCATGCCGTATGGCGCGATGCCGGTGCTGCAGCTGCCGGGCAAGCCGCCGCTGGCGCATTCCAATGCCATCCTGGTGTTCATCGGCCGGCAGCACGGCCTTCATCCGGCCGACGCCTTCGAGGCCGCCCGGCACGAGGCCTTGATGTGTGCTGCCGAGGAACTGCGCCACACGATCACGCCGACGCTGCGTATTTCCGACCCCGAACAGAAGCGCACGGCGCGCGAGGCCCTGGCCGCGAACGAACTGGCCAGCTGGGGCAGCCAGGTCGAGCGCCAACTGGGCGAGGGGCCCTTTGTTGGCGGCCAGGCGCTCCAGGTGGCCGACATCAAGCTGTACATGGTGGTCCGCTGGCTGACATCGGGCGCGCTGGATCACGTGCCGGTCACCGTGCTCGACCACTGCCCGAAGCTGCTGCGCCTGTACCGCGCCGTCGGCGACCATCCAGGGGTGAAGGCCTGGCTGGCCAGGTCGTCGCACTGAGGTCTGCCGGGCGGGGCGACGGGCGCGCGTCGACCCCGATCCGGGCGTGGCGGCGCGTCGAATGCGGACCCGCGGCCGGGTGACAGGTCATTCGGCGTCGGCGAGCAAGCGCTGAGCGCTCAATGATGAGCAGGCCACACACCTTCGAGTGCGTCAGCCGGCCGCTCAAAGGAGGCTGGACTTGGTTGCTCGCGGCGACGTCCGCCATCGGCTGGGTCCGCCCCTTTGCAGACGTGGCCTGCCGCTGGCGCCCCGCTTGAGCGAAGGGCTGGGACGCAGTTGAGCGTGCGGACGACGACCTTGCTTGTATTCGAGCGCTACCGCACTCACCATGTTTGTGCCGCGGCCGTACCTTGGTGATACCGCAGCTGCCAGACGGCGCCGGATTTGACCCAGAGGGAAGACCGAAGCGCGTGGTTGCCTAGAACATCGCCCAGTTCAATGTGCGCTGAGCGGTAGGTTAGAAGTGCGACTTGCGGACACAGCTCGACCACAGCGAACCCGTCCGAGACCACGTTGGATTGCGCCGGATGCGAGGACAGTTGACTGATGACGGTATCGCGGTCGTATTGATGTCCAGAGCGACCAACCTCATGAAATTCGGGATGTAGTAGTTTCCCCAACCGCTCGCGATCGCAGCGAACACCAGGGTGATGAAGTTCGAGTTCTAGTGCTTGGAGTTCTTGAAGCAGCGAGGTCACGAGCGGGTCGTTCTGTGCAGCCTAACGAATGAAAGGGACTTCCCCGTCCCGAGGTGCCCGTGGCACGGCGCAGTACGGCATCGAAGTGCCACGACGGGAAGTGCGAACCTTCATCAACTCACCGTCGGAAGGGGAAGTTCATGGCTATTCTGTATGTCGGCATCGATCTCGCCAAGAACGTCTTTGCCGTGCACGGCCTCAGCGAGGCCGGCCGGCCCGCGCTGGCACGTCACGCTGTGCCGCGCGCCCGGCCGCACGGCACGAGTTGATCGCCGGCCTGCCGCCATGCACCATCGGCATGGAAGCGTGCTCGGGCGCGCGCCACTGGGCCAGGGCCGTTCACCGCAATCGGCCACACCGTGCGGCTGATGGCGCCGAATTTCCTCGCGCCGTACCGGCTCAGCGGCAGGCGCGGCAAGAACGACGCTGCCGATGCCGCGGCCATCTGCGAGGCGGTGCAGGGGCCGAACATGCGGTTCGTGCCCTTCAAGGGCCTCGATCGGTAGCCCCGTCTGATGGTGCACCGGGTACCGCAGGCCGACCTGTTGACCGTGAAGTCAGAGCCAACCTGCGGCCCGTCCAATCAGGCCCAGCCCCAGCGCGGCAAGCACGACCAGCACTGCCGTTCGGAACGCCTGCGGCACGAGCAGGCCGCCGAGGCGCTGTCCGATGCGGACCCCCAGCGCCACCAGCACCAGGCCGGCGGCGGACACGGCCACGGCCTGGGCCGTCATGAGACCCGCCGCGCCGAGGCCGATGCACATCGCCGCGCTGGACAGCGTGAAGGACTGGTTGCTCGCCTGCAGGAAGCGCTCGCGTGCCAGGCCGAGCGAGAGCAGGTACGGGATCAGCGGCATGACCTGCGATCCAGTCAAACCGTTGACGAAGCCCGTGGCGGCGCCGATCACCGGCTCGAACTTCCGGGTCCGGGCCCCGGTCAACTGGAAGCGCGTGTTCGAAAGGGCAAAGCCGACGTAGATCAGCAGCACGACGCCGAGCACGGCGGCGGCACGTTCGCTTTCCATCTTCGTCAGGGCCCAGAGGCCGGCAAAGACCGACGCCGCTGCAGACAGCACCATCGGCCAGAAGCGTTGCAAGCTGGCGCGGAAACCGCCCGTCGTCGCCATGACGACCAGGTTGGACGCCAACGACGGGATCAACACCAGCGGCAACGCCTCCTTCAAGCCGAAGGCCAGCGTCAGGATCGGCAGGCAGGTCGAGGAATAGCCCAGGCCGGTCACGCCCTTGACCAGTGCGGCGATGAAATACGCCGCGGCGATGGCGGCGAGTTGAGCGGCTGAGAAGGCATCCAGAAGAGACATCGCTGCACTCCCAAGCCCGGCCCGGGCACTGCTGGCAACGACGACAGCCGCCGCCGATCGATCCCCGTTGCACGACGGCCGTGCCGCTGCTGACAGCTTGCGCGGCAAGCGCGCAAGTCATCCTGCGCGGGCGCAGCGATCGGGCGCATTCACTCGGCAATCGTATCGGCCTGCACGGCGCTGACGGGCCGATGCTTGTCGGCGGCTGCGCGCACGTTCAGCCATGCGCTGGCCGCACCGCAGATGCCGATGATGGCCATGCCGATCCAACCCCAGCCGTCAGGGACGACGCCGAACACGATGTAGCCCGCCAGTGCGGCGACCGCCAGTTGGACGTACTGGAACGGCATCAGGGTCGAGGCCGGGGCCTTGCCCAGCGCCATGATCAACATCAGGTGCCCGCTGGTGCCCAGGACGGCCACGCCGATCAGCGCACCCACCTGGAGCCCGGGGGCGCCCATCAGCTTGGCGATCGGGTCGGTCACGCTGGCCAGCAGGATCGGGGTGGCGATGGCCATCCCGGTGGCGCCCGTGTAGAAGTTGGTCGTGAACGGGTCCTCGTGTGGCGCGAAGCGGCTGGTCATGATCTGGAAGGCGGCATTGGCAAAGGCGGCCGCCAGAGGCAGCAAGGCCGCCCAGCCGACGATCCCGCTGCCCGGCCGGATCACGATCAGCGCACCGATGAAGCCGCCAACCACCAGTGCCCAGCGCAGCGCCGAGATCTGCTCCTTCAGCCAGACGCGCGCGACCAGCGTGGCGATCACCGGGGTCAGCATCACGATGGCGGTGAACTCGGCCACCGGCATGCGACGCAGCGCGGCGAAGGCCATCGCCGACGCGAAGGCGAGCAGCGCGCCGCGCGAGATCTGGAACATGGGGTTCGCGCTGCGAAAGGATCGCTCCTTCGACAGGACGATGTACAGCGTCATGATCGCGGCATGCAGACCGTAGCGGGTCCACAGGACCAACCCCACCGAGAAATAGGCACCGACGAAACGCACCGTGGTGTCCATGGTGGCAAAGCAACTGGCCGCGCCGATCACCAGCGCGATGCCGAGCAAGGGTCGGGGTGAGGTCATGTGGGCCCAGGGCTCGGCGGATCAGGGGTTGTTCTGCGCACGGCAGGTTCGCGGTCGATGCTAGCGCCCCGTGCGCCGAGACCAGGACTGCGATCCTCACTGGCTGGCGGCCCGACGCAAGAGCGGCTGTTCGGGCAGCCAGCCGCGCGTGGCTGCGGTCGAACCACAGCGGTGCGCCAAGCTCGAACTCGGCAGCGGCAGGCGGACCTCGAGCCTTGGCTTGCCACTTCGTGAGGAGGGCGCGGGCCTTGCGCTGTCAACCCGGCGTGTAGCAGGGCGGTGAGCCGCAGGCGCGCTCCTGCAGCATCGCGCGCCCTTCGGCAGGCTGCTTGACGCCAGAGAGTTCGGCGTCACAGGCGGTCCAGCAGGTTTGCCATGTCGTCGCCAGGCAAGTCAGTTGTACACGCAGTGAGCGGGATCATCGTCGCCTTCGGACCGGCGCAGGCCGGGGTGAACGCGCGCCGCTGCGCCGCGCGCTCAGGCCGGCACCGACGGCAACCCGGCCAGCGCCATGGCCAATTCGCTCTCGTCGTAGGCCTGGTCCACCAGCTTGTCGGCCATGAACGCGCTGTAGGCGCTCATGTCGAAGTGCCCGTGGCCGCACAGGTTGAACAGGATGGTCTCGGCCTTGCCCTCGGCCTTGCAGCGCAGGGCCTCGACGATGGCGCCCTTCACCGCGTGGTTGGCCTCCGGCGCCGGCACGATGCCTTCGGTGCGCGCGAACATCACGCCTGCGGCAAAGCAGTCGCGCTGCGTGTACGCGGTGGCCTCGATGAGGTTCAGCTCCTTCAGGTGGCTCACCAGCGGCGCCATGCCGTGATAGCGCAGCCCGCCGGCGTGGAAGCCGGGCGGCGTGAACGTGCTGCCCAGCGTGTGCATCTTGGTCAGCGGCGTCAGGTGCGCGGTGTCGCCGAAGTCGTAGGCGAACTTGCCGCGCGTCAGGCTGGGGCAGGCGGCGGGCTCGACCGCCACGATGCGGCGTTTGCGCCCGCCGCGCAGTTGCTGGCCGATGAACGGGAAGCTGATGCCGGCGAAGTTGCTGCCGCCGCCGGTGCAGCCGACGATGACGTCCGGATCGTGCCCCGCCATCTCCATCTGCAGCATGGCCTCCTGGCCGACGATGGTCTGGTGCAGCAGCACATGGTTCAGCACCGAGCCGAGCGCGTACTTGGTGTCGTCGTGGGTGGCGGCGACCTCCACCGCCTCGCTGATGGCGATGCCCAGCGATCCCGGGTGATCGGCGTTCTGGGCCAGGATCGCCCGCCCGGAGTTCGTCTCGTTGGACGGCGAGGCGACGCAGGTGGCGCCGTAGGTCTCCATCAGCGCCCGCCGGTAGGGCTTCTGGTCGAACGACACGCGGACCTGGAAGACCTTGACCTCGATGCCGAACAGCGCGCCGGCGAACGCCAGCGACGAACCCCACTGGCCGGCGCCCGTTTCGGTGGTCAGCTTCTTTACGCCGGCCTGGGCGTTGTACCAGGCCTGCGGCACGGCCGTGTTCGGCTTGTGGCTGCCGGCGGGCGACACGCCCTCGTACTTGTAGTAGATCCGCGCCGGGGTGCCCAGGGCCTTCTCCAGCCGGTGGGCCCGGAACAGCGGGGCAGGGCGCCACAGGCGGAAGACCTCGCGCACCGGCTCCGGGATCGGGATCTCGCGCTCCGCCGAGACCTCCTGCAGGATGAGCTCCATCGGGAATAGCGGCGCCAGGTCGTCGGGGCCCACCGGCTGCAGGGTGCCGGGGTGCAGCGGGGGCGACACCGGCACCGGCAGGTCGGCAGCGATGTTGTACCAGTGGGTGGGCATCCGGCTCTCGTCGAGCAGGAACTTGGTCTGGGCGCTCATGTCGTGTCCTCCGTGGGCAACAAGGCATCGTAGGCAGTCGAGGCCCGCGGCGGGTAGGGTGGTTTGCCCCTAGAGCCGCATCAACTCCAGCGCCCGCTCCATGCCGCCGGTCATGATCGAGATCATGGCCTTCTCGCGCACCGCGGGTTTGGGGTGGAAGGCGATCGACAGGCCGGCCACCGACATCATCGGCAGGTCGTTGGCGCCATCGCCCACCGCGATCGCCTGCTCGGGGGCGATGCCCAGCAACTCGCACACTTCCAGCACCACGCGCCGCTTCTCGGCGCCGTCGACGATGTCGCCCCAGGGGCGGGGCACGACGCGGCCGGTGAGCCGCCCATCGTCGATCTCGAGCACGTTGGCGCGCGCGAAATCCAGTCCGAGGCGGGTGCGCACGCGGTCGCTGAAGTAGGTGAAGCCGCCCGACACCAGCAGCGTCTTCAGCCCCGCACCCTGGCACACGCGCACGAAGGTCTCGACGCCGGGGTTGAGCTGCAGGTGCTGCGACCAGACCGCCTCCAGCGCGGCCACCGGCACGCCCTGCAGCAGCGCCAGGCGCCGGCGCAGGCTGTCCTTGTAGTCGGCGATCTCGCCGCGCATGGCGGCCTCGGTGATGGCGGCGACCTCGGCCTTGCGGCCGGCCGCGGCGGCGATCTCGTCCACGCACTCGATGTTGATGAGAGTGGAGTCCATGTCGAAGGCCACCAGCTTGAAGCGCGCCAGGGGCAGCGGCGGCTCGAAGCCGCGCACGAACAGGCCGGGGGCAGCTTCGTTGGCGGTGGTCATGGCGCGCGCATGCTAGCAGGGGCTGACTGCGGTGCCGTGCATGCGTAGACTGTGCCCGCAGCACAGGAGCCCAGACCATGCCCGCAGGCATCTTCATCAGCTACCGGCGCGACGAATCGCGGCACGCGGCCGGTCGCCTGGCCGACGATCTTTCGCAGGCCTTCGGCGCCGAGAGCATCTTCCGCGACATCGAGGGCATCGAGCCCGGCCTGGACTTCACGCAGTCGCTGGAGAAGGCGCTGCGCAGCTGTGTCGTGATGCTGGTGCTGATCGGCCCCCGCTGGCTGCAGATCCAGGATGCCAAGGGCCGGCGCCGGCTGGACCAGTCGGGTGACTGGATCCGCCAGGAGATCGCGACCGCGCTGGCGCGCGACGTGCGCGTGGTGCCGATCCTGCTGGAAGGCGCCGCCCTGCCCGAGGCCGACGACCTGCCCGAGGACCTGAAGCCGCTGGTGCGGCGGCAGGCGCTGGACCTGTCCGATGTCCGCTGGCGCGGCGACCTGCAGCGCCTGGTGGAAACGCTCGCCCGGGTGCCGGGTCTGGAGCGGCGCGTGCCGCAGGTGAGTGGCCCGGCGCCGGCGCCGCCGGAGCCCAAGAGGAGCATCGTCAAGCCGGCCCTCATCGGCGCCGGCGCCACGCTGATCGTCCTGATGGTCATCGGCTACATGGCCGAGCAGAGCGGCACGACCTCGACGGACGGGCCCTCCCCGGCGCCCGCGCCGCTGCCCGTGAACGAGCCTGCCGCGGCGCCCGCGCCAACGGCCGCCCCGACGCCGGCCCCGGCCCCGACGCCGGCCCCGACGCCTGCGCTTGCCGTGCCCAATGTCGCCGGGCTGTGGCGCACGAATACCGGCGAGACCTACCACTTCAATCAGAACGGGACGCAGGTGGACTTCACGGCCCAGGCGGGCGGCCAGGTGGTGGGCAGCGGCAGCGGTCAGTTCGAGGGCGCACTGCTGCGCCTGGCGTTCACCATCCACGTCAACGGGGCTGCCCTGGGCAGTGCCAATTGCGACATGCAGCCGGCGCCCGACCAGCGCAGCTACACCGGCATGTGCATGGGCCCGAACGGGCCCTTCGCCGCGCAGTTCTTCAGGTAGGCGCCGCGGCCACCTGCGGCGTGCCCAGGCTGCGCAGCACGTCGCGCACGAACTGTGCGCGCGCCGCCGGTTCGGCGATCTCGCGCTCGATGCGCAGCTTGTCGTTGCCGGCCAGCTTGATGGCGCGGTTCTTCTGCACCAGCTCGATGATGCGCAGCGCGTCGATCGGCGGGTTGGGCCGGAAGACGATGTGCATCAGCTTCGGCCCGGCGTCGATCTTCTGCACCCCGTAGGGCCTGGCCAGCACGCGCAGGCGATGGGTGTCGAACAGCGCCTGCCCCTGCGGCGGGAGCTTGCCGAAGCGGTCGGTGATCTCCTCCAGCAGGGCGTCGATCTGGTCGCCCCGCTCGGCGCTGGCCAGCCGCTTGTACAGGCTCAGCCGCACGTGCACGTCGCCGCAGTAGGCGTCGGTGAGCAGCGCGGGCGTGTGCAGGTTGATCTCGGTGGTGGCGCTCAATGGGCCCAGCAGGTCGGGCTCCTTGCCGCTCTTCAGCGAGCGCACCGCCTCGGCCAGCATGTCGTTGTAGAGCTGGAAGCCGACCTCCATCATGTTGCCGCTCTGGTTCTCGCCCAGCACCTCGCCGGCGCCGCGGATCTCCAGGTCGTGCATGGCCAGGTAGAAGCCGCTGCCGAGCTCCTCCATGTCCTGGATCGCCTGCAGGCGCTGGGCCGCCTGCTTGGTCAGCCCCTCGACGTCGGGCACCATCAGGTAGGCATAGGCCTGGTGGTGGCTGCGGCCGACGCGGCCCCGCAGCTGGTGCAGCTGCGCCAGTCCGAACTTGTCGGCGCGCGCCATCACGATGGTGTTGGCGGTGGGGACGTCGATGCCGGTTTCGATGATGGTCGAGCACAGCAGCAGGTTGTGGCGCTGGGCGACGAAGTCGCGCATCACGCGCTCCAGCTCGCGCTCGGGCATCTGGCCGTGCGCGACCGCGATGCGCGCCTCGGGCACCAGCTTGGCCAGCGTGTCGCGCCGGTGCTCGATGGTCTCGACCTCGTTGTGCAGGAAGTAGACCTGGCCGCCGCGCTTGAGCTCGCGCAGCACCGCCTCGCGGATGGTGCCGCTGGACTCGCTGCGCACGAAGGTCTTGATCGCCAGGCGCCGCTGGGGCGCGGTGGCGATGACGCTCAGGTCGCGCAGGCCCTCCAGCGCCATGCCCAGCGTGCGCGGGATCGGCGTGGCCGTCAGCGTCAGCACGTCGACCTCGGCGCGCAGCGCCTTCATGGCCTCCTTGTGGCGCACGCCGAAGCGGTGCTCCTCGTCGACGATCAGCAGGCCCAGGCGCTTGAACTTGACGTCCGACGACAGCAGCTTGTGGGTGCCGACGACGATGTCGATCGTGCCGTCGGCCAGGCCGGCCAGCGCCGCCTTGACTTCCTTCGGGCTGCGGAAGCGCGACAGCTCGGCCACCTTGACGGGCCAGGGGCCGAAGCGGTCGACCAGGGTCTGGAAGTGCTGCTCGGCCAGCAGCGTGGTCGGCGCGAGGATCGCCACCTGCTTGCCCCCGTGCACCGAAACGAAGGCGGCACGCAGCGCGACCTCGGTCTTGCCGAAGCCGACGTCGCCGCAGACCAGCCGGTCCATCGGGCGCGGGCTGACCAGGTCCTGGATCACCGCATGGATGGCCGCGCGCTGGTCGGCCGTCTCCTCGAAGCCGAAGCTGGTCGCGAAGGCCTCGTAGTCGTGCGGGCTGAAGCGGTGCGCGAAGCCCTCGCGCGCGGCGCGGCGGGCGTACAGGTTCAGCAACTCGGCGGCGGTGTCGCGCACCTGCTCGGCGGCCTTGCGGCGGGCCCGGTCCCATTGCGGCGAGCCCAGCTTGTGCAGCGGCGCCTCCTCGGCGCTGACGCCGGTGTAGCGCCCGATCAGGTGCAGCTGCGACACCGGCACGTACAGCGTGGCCTTGTCGGCGTATTCCAGGTGCAGGAATTCGCTGTCGCCCTCGCCGAGGTCGATGTGCACCAGGCCCTGGTAACGGCCGATGCCGTGGTTGATGTGCACCACCGGGTCGCCGATCTTGAGCTCGGAGAGGTCCTTGATCAGCGCGTCGACGCTGGAGACCTGCTCCTGCTTGCGGCGGCGGCGCGCCTGCGGTGCGCTGGCGAAGAGCTCGGTCTCGGTGACGAACTGGACGCTCAGGCCCTCGTCCGGCACATGCCAGTGGAAGCCGGCGGCCAGCGGTGCGGCGGTGATCGCGACCTTCTGGTCGCCGGCCAGGAACTCGGCCAGCGTGGCGACGCTCGGCAGCGCGATCTTGTGGTCGCGCAACAGGTCCAGCAGGCTCTCGCGCCGGCCCTCGCTTTCGGCCACCAGCAGCACGCGGTGTGGCGTCGCGGCCAGGTGGCGCTCCAGCGCTTGCAGCGGCTCGGTGGCGTTGCGGTCCACCGCCACGCCGGGCAGCGGGCGCGCCCAGGGCAGGGGATCCGCGCCGCGAATCGACAGCGTCGCGTGCGGCTGGGTGCGCGCAAAGAAGTCCTCGGTCTTCAGGAAGATGGCGTCCGGCGGCAGCAGCGGCCGTTCGGGGTCGTGCTGCAGGAAGCGGTGGCGCTCGCGCGTGTCGGTCCAGAAGTGTTCGAGCGCGGCGTCGACCTCGCCGTGCAGCACCAGTGCGGCATCGGCGCCCAGGTAGTCGAACAGCGTGGCCGGCGCGTCGAAGAACAGCGGCAGGTAGTACTCGATGCCACCCGAGGCGATGCCCTGCTGGATGTCCTTGTAGATGCGCGAGCGCGTCGGGTCGCCTTCCAGCTTCTCGCGCCAGCGGGCCCGGAACGCCGTGCGCGCGGCCTCGTCGAGCGGGAACTCGCGCCCCGGCAGCAGCCGCACCTCGGGCACCGGGTACAGGCTGCGTTGGCTGTCGGGGTCGAAGGTGCGGATCGAGTCCACCTCGTCGTCGAACAGGTCGACCCGGAAGGGCACCGGCGAGCCCATCGGGAACAGGTCGATCAGGCCGCCGCGCACCGCGTATTCACCCGGCGAGACCACCTGGCTCACGTGCTGGTAACCGGCCAGCACCAGCTGCGCCTTCAGCCGCGCCTCGTCCAGCCGCTGCTTCTGCTTGAACTGGAAGGTGGTGGCGGCCAGGAAGCTGGGCGGCGCCAGGCGCGTCAACGCGGTCGTCGCCGGCAGCAGCACGACATCGACCTCGCGCTGCAGCACCTGCCACAAGGTCGCCAGCCGTTCGGAGATCAGGTCCTGGTGCGGGCTGAAGGTGTCGTAGGGCAGGGTCTCCCAGTCGGGGAACACGGCCACGCGCAGCGCCGGATCGAAGAACGGCAGTTCGTCGGCCAGGCGCTGGCTGTCGGCCGGCTCGGCGCTGATGACAGCCAGGGGGCGCTGGCCGCGCGCCCGGGCTTCGTTGGCGAGCCGGGCCAGCAACAGCGCGTCGGCGCTGCCGGTGGGGCGCGGCAACGTGAAGCGCTTGCCGGGCGGGATCGAAGGCAGTTGCATGAAGCGGCGGATTCTAGAATCCAGCCCATGCGCTGCTTTGCCCTTGTTCCCTGTGCCGGTATCGGTCAGCGTGCCGGCACCGAGGGTCCGAAGCAGTACGCGCTGCTCGCCGGTCGTCCACTGGTGGCGCACACGCTGGCGGCACTGGCGGCCGTGCCGCGGCTGGCGGCGACGCTGGTGGTGCTGGCGCCGGGCGACACGCAGTTCGCCCGGCTGACCGAACCGCACGAGCGCTTGTGGGTGGACGACCACGGCGGTGCCACCCGGGCCGAGACCGTGCGTGCCGGGCTGCGCGCGCTGCGCGCCCGGGACGTCCGCGACGACGATTGGGTGCTGGTGCACGATGCGGCGCGCTGCCTGTTGCAGCCGTCATGGGTCGACACGTTGATCGATGCCTGTGGCAGCGACGACGTCGGGGGCCTGCTGGCACTGCCGCTGGCCGACACGCTGAAGCAGGCCGACACGAGCAACCGCGTCGCCGCGACCATCGACCGCAGCGGAAAGTGGGTCGCGCAGACGCCCCAGATGTTTCGCCTGGCGCTGCTGGAGCGGGCGCTGGAGGCCGCCGACGGCACGGTCACCGACGAGGCCGGCGCGGTGGAGCAACTCGGGCTGGCGCCCCGGCTGGTGCCGGGCGCGCTGGAAAACTTCAAACTGACCTGGCCGGGCGACTTCGCACTCGCGGCGCGGCTGCTGGAGACGCGATGAGCCTGCCCATGCTGAGGATCGGCGAGGGCTGGGACACCCATGCCCTGGTGCCGGGACGGCCCCTGGTGCTGGGCGGCGTGACGATCCCGCACAGCCACGGACTGCTCGGCCACTCGGACGCCGACGCGCTGCTGCACGCCATCACCGACGCGCTGCTGGGCGCGGCGGCCCTGGGTGACATCGGGCGTCACTTTCCCGACACCGACCCGGCCTTCGCCGGCGCCGACTCGGGCGTGCTGCTGCAGGAAGCTGCTCGGCGTGTGCGCGCGGCCGGGTGGACGCCGGTCAACCTGGACGCCACCATCGTGGCGCAGGCGCCCAGACTGGCGCCGCACCTTGGTGCGATGTGCGAACGCATCGCGGCGCTGCTGTCGCTGCCCGTGGGCGCCGTCAACGTCAAGGCCAAGACGGCCGAGAAGATGGGCCCGGTGGGCGAGGGGCGCTCGATCGAGGCGCGCGCCGTGTGCCTGCTGCAGGCCGGCTGACGCGGCCCGCCTCAGGCGACGTCCACCTCGACGCGTCGAGGCCGCCGCGGCGTCTGCTTGGGCAGTTCGATCTTCAGAACGCCGTTGCGGTAGCGCGCTTGCGCCTCGTCCCCGCGCACCGCGGCCGGCAGGCGCACGCGCCGTTCGAAGGCGCCGTAGGCGCACTGCAGCATGCGCCAGCGCCCCTCGACACGTTCCCGCTCGAAACGCTTTTCCCCGCGCACGACCAGGATGTCGCCGGCAACCTGAATGTCGAAGTCGCCCTTGCGCAGGCCGGGCGCCTCCAGCCGTACCAGCACCCGCCGCTCGTCCTCGAACACGTCGCCGCCCAGCATGGCCCAGCCCTGGCCAGGCATGAATCCTGCGTCGTCGATGTCCTCCGACGCCGGCAGCCGCGAGCCGGCGTGCGGCTGGAAGCGGGTGAGCGCGCCGATCGCTGACCGGCGCAACCAGTCCCAGCCTTCGGCGACCGAGGCCGCCACCGAGTCCCAGGCCGCCGACATGCGGTCGGCCAGTTCATGCCGCAGCGGTTTGGTCTTCATCCGCCGGCTCCCCGCTCAGGTCACCTGCACCGAGATGCGCCGCGGCTGGGCGTGCGCGGCCTTCGGGATGCGCACCCGCAACTCTCCATGCGACAACTCGGCCTGGATCTTGTCGGCATCGAGTTCCTTGCTCAGCGTGAACGAACGGTGGTAGCGCGAGCGCGACACCTCGGCGTGCACGGCGGACATGTCCTTGGTCACGGGCAGGGCCATCTCGCCTTCGATCGTGAGCTGGTCGCCATCGACGCGCAGGCCCAGCTTGTCCCTGGACACGCCGGGCAGGTCGGCGTACAGCGTGATGCCGGTCGCGTCCTCGATGACGTCCACGGGTGGCAGCAGGGCAGGTTCCGGGCGCGCCGCGGCGGCGCCTTCCTTCGTTTGGGTCAGAGTGTTCATTGCAGGCTCCTCGTTCATTGAACTTCGATACGACGCGGCAGCGAAGATTCGCGCCGCTTGACGCTGACGTGAAGCACGCCGTCGCGGTAGGCGGCGGATATGCCGTCCGGGTCGATGTCATCGGGCAGGCTGACGACGCGGCGGAACCGGCCGGTGAAGCGCTCGTTCATCTGCAGCGTGGTCTTCTCGTCGCTGCGCGGCAGCGTGCCCTTGCGCTCGCCCGACAGGCTGAGCACGCCACGATCCAGGTCGACCGAGATGCTGCTCGGGTCCAGGCCGGGTGCGAAGGCGTACACCTCGACCGTGGTCGGCGTGTTGCCGACGTTGAGTGCGGGGTAGCCGCCGCGACCCAGGCCACGGATGCTGGGGGTGGTGTCGAATGCGCCGCTCAGTTCGCGCTGCAGGCGGTCGAATTCGGAGAACAGATCGCGCGGAAACAGGGTTTGGTACATGACAGATCCTCCAATCGAAATGTGGGCCGGCCACGCCCGTCGAGCATGCCGACATCAACACATCTAGGGCCTGCCTGCGGCGCTTTCAAGGCCCCTTGATCGCAGCGTCACTGCCCTCAGATAAGCGTTTGAGGGAGCTCAAACTTGGACTTCAAGGACTATTACGCCGTGCTCGGCGTCGCGCGCGACGCCAGTGCGGAGGACATCAAGAAGGCCTTTCGTCGCCTGGCGCGCAAGTACCACCCGGACGTCAGCAAGGAGCCGGATGCGGCCGCGCGCATGGGAGAGATCAACGAGGCCAACGCGGTGCTCTCCGACCCCGAACGGCGTGCGGCGTACGACGCCGTGGGCCGGGGCCACCACGCCGGCGAGCACTTCACGCCGCCGCCGGGCTGGGACGAGGGCTTCGAGTTCTCCGGGCGCGGATTCGAGGGTGCCGAGGCCGGCCAGTTCAGCGACTTCTTCTCCGAACTGTTCGGCCGCGCAGCGGCGCGCGGCGCATCGGCGCACGCTCGCGGACCGGCGCGCCAGCCCCGCGGCGAGGACCACCACGCCAAGATCCAGCTCGACCTGGCCGATGCCTGGCGCGGCACCACGCACCAGATTTCCCTGCGGGCGCCGCGCCTTTCCGCCGACGGCCACGTGGTGCTCGACACGCGTACGCTGGACGTTCGCATCCCCGTCGGGGTTCGGCCCGGGCAGTTGATCCGGCTGGCCGGGCAGGGCGGTGCCGGGCACGCAGGGGCCCCGGCCGGCGACCTGTTCCTGGAAGTGCACTTCAGGCCGCACCCGCTGTTCCGCTTCGACGGTGACACGCTGGTGGCCGATCTTCCGGTGGCGCCCTGGGAAGCTGCGCTGGGCGCCGTCGTGCCCGTGGCCCTGCCGGACGGCAGCCGCCTCAAGGTGCGCGTGCCGGCGGGCGCGCAGTCGGGTCGCGTGCTGACCGTGCGCGGCAAGGGCCTGCCCGGTGCCAGGCCCGGCGACCTCGAGCTGCTGCTGCAGGTGGTGCTGCCGAGCGCGCACGACCCGCGCGCGAAACGAATCTACGAAACGATGGCGCAGGAGTTGAAGGAATTCGACGCCCGCGCGCAGGCGGCCGCCGACCACGCCGCAGCAGGAGGCCGCCAGCCATGACCGACCGCCCCGACCTGGTGTCCGCGACGCTGGAAGACGCCTGGCTGACGCTGGACGAACTGTGCCGCGCAGCGGCCGTCAGCCCGCAGTGGGTCACCGCCCGCATCGATCAGGGCCTGCTGGAGGCGGCCGACATGACACCGGGGTTGCGCTGCTTCGACACCCGCTGGGTGAGCCGGGTGTCGCGCATGCGGCGCGTGGAGCTGACCTTCGACGCCGCCCCCGAACTGGCCGCGCTCGTGGCCGACCTGGAGGACGAACTGGCCCGGCTGCGCGCTCGGCTGCACCGCGCCGGGCTGGGCTGAGGCCTGGCGTCGGCCGCGCTAGGGCGCCCGGCGCAGCCGCAGGTGCGCGATGAAGCCGCCGTCCTGCGCGTTCGCCACGTCCAGCGTGCCGCCCATGCGCTGCATCGACTTCTCGACGATCGCCAGGCCCAGCCCGGCGCCGGTGGCGGAGGTGCGGGCCACGTCGCCGCGGAAGAACGGCGTCGTCAGCTGAGGCAGCTTGGCCGGGGCCACGCCCGGCCCGCGGTCGCGCACCGACAGGATGACCCAGGGGCCGGCCCGGTTGTAGGTGACCGTGACTTCGGCCATGCCCGTGTCTTCGCTGCGCCCGTAGCGCCGGGCGTTCTCGAACAGGTTGGACAGCACGCGCGCCAGCTCGGTCTCGTCGGCCAGCACTTCGAGGTCGATCGCCACACGGCTGTCGATGCGGATCTGGGTCGGGTCGCGCAGCGCCGCCGCTTCGCGGTCGATGATCGGCGAAACCATCACCGCGCGCAGCTGGGTCTCGCCCGGGCGAGCGTAGTCCATGAACTTGTCGATGATGGCGTCGAGCTGGTCGATGTCCAGCACCATGTTGTTCTTGGCCTCTTCTTCGGACACGCTCATCTCGGTTTCCAGCCGCAGCCGCGCCAGCGGCGTGCGCAGGTCGTGCGAGATGCCGGCCAGCATCACGGCGCGGTCCTCCTCCACCTTGGCCAGCTCGCGCGCCATGCGGTTGAAGCCCATGTTGACCTCGCGGATCTCGCTCGTCAGCGTGTTCTCGTCCAGGCGCGAATCGAGGTCGCCTTCGCGGATGCGGCTGGCTGCGAACGACAGCTGCTTGAGCGGCCGGTTGATCAGGCGCGCGATGCCGACCGAGCCCACCAGCGTCGCCAGCACGGCGATGCCGATCCACACGAACCAGGTGTCGCCCCGCATCGTGCGGACCTGTCCTTCATCGGCATACAGCCAGTACCCGTCGCCGTCGATCGTGAAGCCCACCCACAGCCCGGGCACGTTGTTGACCGAGCGCGCGATGACGGTCCCCGGGCCCAGGCTGGCGCGCAGCTCCTGGCCCACCCGCAGCGTGAAGCGGTCGACTTCGAACGGGTCGTAGCGGTCGCTTCGCTCCTGCGGCGCCACGCGCACCGCGTCATTGCCGAGCGACTTCATCAGGGTCACGCGCTGGATGTTGTCGGCCGTGCGCAGCGCGGCGCGCGACAGGTTCACCAGCCCCGCGATCTGCCGGGCCGTCTGCACGGCGCGCGGCTCGAACTCCAGCGCCCGCAAGGTCTGCACCCACGCGAAGATGCCGCCCGCAAGCAGGATGGCCAGCAGGAAGAAGGTGCGCCAGAAGAGGCTCAGGGCGAGCGGCTGTCGCGACATCTAGAGGCGGGAGCGGCGGCAGTCCCGCGGCGTGCGGCGCATCAGCTGCTGCCGTCCGGCACGAACACGTAGCCCACGCCCCACACGGTCTGGATGTAGCGCGGCTGGGCGGGGTCGGGCTCGATCATCTTGCGCAGGCGGGAGACCTGAACGTCCAGGCTGCGGTCGAAGGGTTCGAACTCGCGGCCGCGCGCCAGTTGCGCGAGCTTGTCGCGCGACAGCGGCTGGCGAGGATGGCGCACCAGGGCCTTGAGCATCGAGAACTCGCCCGTGGTGAGCGAGATCTGCTCGCCGTCCTTGGTCAGCCGGCGCAGCGAGAGGTCGAACTCGAACGGCCCGAAGGTGACGACCTGGGCCTCCTTGGACGGCGCGCCGGGCGCTTCGGGCGGCGGCCGCCGGCGCAGCACCGCATGGATGCGCGCCAGCAGTTCGCGCGGATTGAACGGCTTGGGCAGGTAGTCGTCGGCCCCGACCTCCAGCCCCACGATGCGGTCGACGTCCTCGACCTTGGCTGTCAGCATGATGATCGGCGTGCTGTCGTTGGCCGCCCGCAGGCGGCGGCAGATCGACAGGCCGTCCTCGCCCGGCAGCATCAGGTCCAGCACGATCAGGTCGACCGTGTCGCGCGTGAGCACACGATTGAGCGCCTTGGCGTCTTCGGCCAGCAGGACCTCGAAGCCTTCCTGCGACAGGTAGCGGCGCAGCAGGTCGCGGATGCGCGCATCGTCGTCGACGACCACGATGCGGTCCAGGCGGCTGTTGGGTGTGGTGCTCATGGCGCTTCCGGAAAATGTAACAGGCGCATTGTGGGTGTGGGTTCGACGGCGCTGAGGGTTAACCTCACTTTCTGTTACCAGTCTTTCCTGAGGCCCGACATTCGGCCCTTGTCAACTCGTGCCGTTGTTCACGCGCTGTCGTGTGATGGCAACCGGATCACAGGAATCGATTCATGTGCGCACACGCTTTCGCCCGCTGGCTGGCCCGTGGAATGAGCGCGGCCGCCGTCCTGGCGGCCGGCGTCGCGGGCGCGCAGATGCTGCCGCCGCCGCAGAACGTCGTCAGCCTGTCGGCCAGCGCCGACACCGAGTTGCCCAACGACTGGCTGACGGTGGTGCTGGGCACCCGGCGCGAGGGCCTTGACGCGGCGGCGCTGCAGGCCGAACTGAAGCAGGCGCTGGACGGCGCGCTGGCCGAGGCCAGACCCCTGGCCAGGCCCGGCCAGGTCGTGCTGCGCACCGGCGGGTTTTCCTTGTCGCCACGCTACGACCCGCGCACCAGTCGCAACTCGGGCTGGGTCGGCCAGACCCAGCTGGTGATCGAAGGGCGCGACACCGCGGCGGTCGCCGGGCTGGCGGGCCGCATCCAGACGCTGAGCATCTTCAGCGCCAGCTGGTCGCTGTCACCGCAGGCCCGGCAGACGGTGGAGGGCGAGGTCACGGCGCAGGCGATCCAGCAGTTCCGCAACAAGGCGGACGCGGTCGCCAAGGCCTTCGGGTTTCCGGCCTGGACCTTGCGCGAGGTCAACGTCGGGGCCGACGGATCCCGTCCGTACCCGGCACCTCGCGTATCGGCCATGGCTTCGCGCTCCGCGGCAGCCGAGGCACCGCTGCCCACCGAAGCCGGGCAGGCCACTGTCGGCGTCAACGTCAGCGGCAGCATCGAACTGAGCCGCTAGGAGTCTGCGCGACGCCCCGGCCTGGGGCCGAGGCCGCTGGCGGCGACTTGCCCTACTGCGCCACCCAGCCGCCGTCCATGTTCCAGGCCACGCCGCGCACCTGATCGGCGGCTTCCGAGCACAAGAACACCGCCAGCGCGGCCAGCTGCTCGGGGGTGACGAATTGCATCGACGGCTGCTTTTCGCCCAGCAGGCGACGCTTGGCCTCGTCCTGGTCGACGCCATCCTTCTGGGCCCGTGCGTCGACCTGCTTCTGCACCAGCGGCGTCAGCACCCAGCCCGGGCAGATGGCGTTGACGGTGACGCCGGTGGTCGCCGTCTCCAGCGCCGTGGCCTTGGTCAGGCCGACGATGCCGTGCTTGGCGGCCACGTACGCCGACTTCTGCGCCGAGGCCACCAGGCCGTGCGCCGACGCGACGTTGATCACGCGCCCCCAGTTGCGCCTCTTCATGCCCGGCAACGCGTGACGCAGCGTATGGAAGGCCGAACTGAGGTTGATGGCGATCACCGCGTCCCAGCGCTCGGGAGGAAAGTCCTCCACGTTGGCCACGTGCTGGATGCCGGCGTTGTTGACCAGGATGTCCACCGGCCCGAGCTCCGTCTCGCAGGCCTTCATCATGGCCTCGATCTGCGCCGGCTGGCTCATGTCGGCGCCGTGATAGGCCACCTTCACGCCCAGCGCCGCAACCGCGGCCTTCGGGCCGTCCACGTCGCCAAAGCCGTTCAGCATCACGTTGGCGCCTTGCGCGGCGAGCGCCTTGGCCATCGCCAGCCCGATGCCGCTGGTCGAGCCGGTGACGAGGGCAGTCTTTCCTTTGAGCATGACAAGATCTCCACAGGTTGCTGGCATCATTATTGAATAAGGACCCCTGACAATGACTTCGACCGAACCCCGCCTGCGGCACGTGCAGTGCCTGGACACGCGCGGACTGCACCGTATGGCCTATTGGGAGTGGGGCGATGCCGGCAACCCGCACGTGGTGGTCTGCGTGCACGGCCTGTCTCGCCAGGGACGGGACTTCGACACCCTGGCGCGTGACCTGTGCGACCGCTACCGGGTGGTCTGCCCGGATGTCGTCGGCCGTGGCCAGAGCGATTGGCTGGAAGATCCTGCCGGCTACCAGGTGCCGGCCTACGTGGCCGACATGGTGACCTTGCTGGCGCGGCTGGACGCCCAGCAGGTCGACTGGGTAGGCACTTCGATGGGCGGGCTGATCGGCATGGGCGTGGCCAGCCTGAAGGGCTCACCGCTGCGCCGGCTGGTGCTCAACGACGTCGGCCCGGTCATCCAGTGGCAGGCCATCCAGCGCATCGGCGGCTACCTGGGGCAGCCCGCGCACTGGCGCGACCTGGACGAGGCCGCCGATGCGATGTGGTCGGTGTCCCAGGGCTTTGGCCCGCACACGCGCGAGCAATGGCTCGCGCTGTCGCGCGCCCAGTTGCGGCCTGACGGCGACGGCTTCATGCCGCACTACGACCCCGCGATCGCGCTGCCGTTCAGGGCCGTGACGCCCGAACTGGCCGCGGCCGGTGAGGCGCTCTTGTGGCAGAGCTACGACCGCATCGTCTGCCCGACGCTGCTGCTGCGCGGGGCCGAGTCCGACCTGCTGACGCACGACACCGCGCAGGCGATGACACAGCGCGGCCCCAGGGCGCGGGTGTTCGAATTTGCCGGCGTCGGCCACGCGCCGATGCTGGTGCAGCCCGAGCAGCGTCAGGTGGTGCTGGACTTCCTGCGGTCGCCGTGAAGACCGGCTCATCGGCGCTGGCCCAGGCGGCGCCGATCGTCGAGTTGTCGGCGGCCGACACCCGGCTCGGGGCCGGAGAAGAGGGGTTGGCGGCGCTGGCGCGTGCGCGCGCCTTTGCCGAGCCCTTGCTGGCGGGCCAGCTGCTGGACACCGGCGAAGACGCGTTTGCGCATGCGCAGGGCGTGGCCGCCGTGCTGGCCGACGTGGGCGCGGCACCGGAGGTGCAGGCCGCGGCCTACCTGGTGTACGCCGGCGACTACCTGGTGCGGCCGGAGGAAGCGGTCGCCAAGGCCTTCGGGCCCAGCTATGCCAGCCTGGTGGCTGGCACGCGCAAGCTGGTGGCGGCGCAGCGCGCGGTACGCCAGGCCCAGCCAGCGGCCTCCCAGCAGGCCGGCCAGCTGGAACGCGTGCGCAAGATGCTGCTGGCCTTTTCGCGCGACCTGCGCGTCGTGCTGCTGCGCCTGGCGTCGCGCCTGCAGACGCTGCGCTTTCACGCCGCCATGCGCACCGACTGCCCCGAGACGCTGGCGCTCGAAGCGCAGCAGGTGTTTGCGCCCCTGGCCAACCGGCTGGGCATCTGGCAGATCAAGTGGGAGCTGGAGGACCTGGCCTTCCGCAGCCTGCAGCCGCAGGCCTATCACCAGGTGGCGCGCTGGCTGGCCGAGAAGCGCATCGAGCGCGAAGCCGACGTCGAGGCCGTGCAGCGCCAGCTGACCGAACTGCTGTCGCAGGCCGGGCTGAGCGCGGACGTGCAGGGCCGGCCCAAGCACCTGTACAGCATCTGGAAGAAGATGCAGGGCAAGCGGCTGGACTTTGCGCATGTGTTCGACGTGCGGGCCCTGCGCGTGGTCGTGAAGGACGTGGCCGACTGCTACGCCGTGCTGGCCCGGGTGCACGAGCGCTGGCCCGCCGTGGCCGACGAGTTCGACGACTACATCGCCCGGCCCAAGCCGAACGGCTACCAGTCGCTGCATACCGTGGTGCTGGGCGACGACGGCCGGCCGCTCGAAGTGCAGATCCGCACGCGCCAGATGCACGAGCACGCCGAATACGGTGTCGCCGCCCACTGGGCCTACAAGGAAGCGGGGTCGCGCGGCTATGCCGGCGTGCCGGCTGCCGGCGCGTACGAGGAGCAGGTGGCCGCGGCGCGCAAGGCCGTCTTGCGGCAGCTGCTGGCCTGGGAGCGCGATCTGGCCGATCCCCCGGCCGGTACCGCTGGCGCAGCGCTGGACGCACGCATCTACGTGTTCACGCCCCAGGCCACGATCATCGAGCTGCCGGCCGGCGGCACGCCGGTGGACTTTGCCTACCACCTGCACAGCGACCTGGGTCACCGCTGCCGTGGCGCGAAGGTCGACGGCGCGATGGTGCCGCTGAACACGCCGCTGGCCAACGGGCAGACGGTGGAAATCGTCTGTGCCAAGGAAGGCGGGCCGTCGATGGACTGGCTGAACCCGGAACTGGGTTACCTGAACAGCGCGCGGTCGCGCGCCAAGGTGCGTGCCTGGTTCAACGCCCAGGCGCAGGGGCAGACCATCGCGCGCGGGCGCGACCTGGTGGAAAAGCTGCTGCAGCGAGAAGGGCGCACGGCGCTGAAGCTGGACCAGCTGGCCGAGATGCTGGGGTTCCGCGACGCCCCGGCCCTGTTCGAGGTGGTCGGCAAGGACGAGTATTCGCTGCGCCATATCGAACAGTTGCTGCGCCCGGCGGCGCCGGAGGCGGACCCGGACGCGGTGCCGCTGCAGCGCAAACGCAGCCGCGGGGTGGGCGAGGGTGGGGTGCTGGTCGTGGGCGAGAAGTCGCTGCTGACGAGCCTGGCGCGCTGTTGCCGGCCGGCGCCGCCGGACCCGATCGGCGGCTACGTGACGCGCGAACGCGGCGTCGCCATCCACCGCCTGGACTGCAGCAACTTCAGCAACATGTCGCAGCGCAGCCCGGGCCGCGTCATCGAGGTGGCCTGGGGCGAGACCGATGCGCAGCACGAGACCCTGTACCCGCTGGACGTGCAGGTCGAGGCCGCCGACCGGCCCGGGCTGCTGCGCGACGTGATCGAGGTGTTCGCCAAGGAACGCATCAACGTCACCGGCGTGCAAAGCCAGTCGCACGACGACGCGGGCGGCCGCGGGGCCCGCATGACACTCACGGTGGAGGCGCCGGACACCCGCCGGCTGCGCGCGGCGCTGGCCCAGGTGCAGCGCGTGACGGGCGTTCGTCACGCACGGCGCCGTTGACCGCCTCGAACCTCGGCTATACTCTGCGGCTGCCCCAGGCGCGTAGCTCAGCTGGTTAGAGCACCACCTTGACATGGTGGGGGTCGTTGGTTCGAGTCCAATCGCGCCTACCAAATTTTGGTTATGAA
>Ga0316188_10000096_pt1 | contig 28180 bp, 22 predicted proteins | sample Phiworburrow1_MG_FD_204933 | JGI IMG/M metagenome (GOLD analysis project Ga0316188, IMG submission 204933) | Coastal sediment microbial communities from Maine, United States - Phippsburg worm burrow 1 | ecosystem: Environmental > Aquatic > Marine > Coastal > Sediment | place: USA: Maine... | reverse complement strand
ATAGTAAAGCCATTCGGCTTCACCAGTTGGCGTTAGAGGCCGCCGAAAAAATTGATAATAAAGAGTTTCAAATTTACAGTTTAACCATGTTGAGCACCGTCTATCGCCGAACAGAAGCTATCCCATCCGCTTTAGACCATGCCCAAAAGGCCATAGGTCTCGCTGAGAATATTAATAACCCTGATGACGAAATTAAAAGAAACTTGAATATTTCTGTGAACAGTATTGGCCATATCTATAGAACTTTAGGACAGTACGAGCTTGCAATAGCCTATTTTAAAAAATCAATAGTGCTCGAGGAAGAATTGGACAATAACCTGGGGCTTGCCACAAATTATAATGATATTGCCGGATGCCTTGAGGCTGAGGGATATCTGGAGGAAGCACTGGTAAATTATGAAAGATCGTTGGCTTACAATGAAAAGGCAGGGTCAATAAGAATCAATGTCCTATCCAATCTGGGAATTGCTCATGTATATGTTCACCAGGGCAAAACACAGGAGGCTCTTCAAATTTTTAAATCCATTCTTATGGAGGCAGAAGAACTGGGGGACATGAAAATCATGTCTGAAATTTATTTGAATATTGGTTGGGCACAGATTAAAAACCATCAGTTTGATCAGTCCCATTACAATCTCAATAAAGGTTTGGAGATTGCACAGAAATATAACCTCCTGAGCGAAATGGAGGAGGCTTACTCCTTTCTTGCAGATCTATGGGAAAGTCAGGATGATTTCAAAAAGTCTAAAGAATTCTTCATAAAAGCCTCAGATGTCGAGGAACTTATGTCAAATGATCGCAATAAACGTTATGTCGCCGATTTAAATGCCCGTTCTGAAGCAGAAAAAAAGAATAATCAGATACAAGTACTGGCAAAGGAGAATGAAATTATGAATTTAAAGCTGCGCAGAAACCAAAACACTTTGTTGCTTGGTGCTTTGTTGCTGGCGCTTATTAGCCTCATCCTATATATCTTATACAGGCAATCCCAACTCAAAAGTGATAAGAAACTGCTTACCCTGGAACAAAGTATGCTACGCAGCCAGATGAATCCACATTTCTTGTTTAATTCGCTAAATTCAATTAAGTTGTATATAATTAACAATGAAAAAAAGAATGCAGTTCATTACCTCAATAAATTTTCAAAGTTAGTACGCAAAATACTTGATGCCTCTTCCGTAAAAGAAATTCCATTGGATGAAGAATTGGAAACTGTTGAGTTGTATATGAATATTGAAAATATTCGTTTTTCCAGTGAAATTAAGTTTGAAATAATGATCGACGAAGGTATTGATATTCACATTATTAAAATTCCTTCTCTTATTCTTCAACCTTTTTTAGAAAATGCACTATGGCATGGCCTTTCTTCAAAAGATGGCGATAAAACTATTTTACTGCATATTGGCAAAGGGAAAAAAGGAATTATAGATATTTCCATAACTGATAATGGTGTTGGAAGAGAAGTTGCGGAAAAATTGAAAGAAAGTAAGATTCTAAAACGCAAATCAATTGGGATAGATGTTACAAAAGAACGTCTGACCAATTTTTCCAAAGGTTTTCAAAACGCATTTGAGATGGAAATTGTGGACCTTTTTGACAAGCAGGGATTAGCCTCCGGCACAAAGGTAATATTACATATTCCTGTTATTTAAAATTGTCTTCAGCTATTTTTTCTAATTTGGCATACCATCCTTTTCCAAATTTTCTAATTAGTGCTTCTTTGACAAATTTATAAACAGGCATTTTCAATTCTTCCCCTAAGGAACAGGCCGGATCACATATTTCCCATTTATGATAATTCACCGCCGTTAGCTCCTCGTATTCTGTGATTCTCACGGGATATAAATGACAGGACACGGGTTTTCTCCAGTTGGTCACCCCTTTGTTATAAGCTTCTTCGATGCCGCATTTGGCGATTCCCTTTTCCGAATAAATTACATATGCACATTCTTCATTATTAATCAAGGGCGTTTCCCATTCGCCATCTTCACCCTTTACAAATGCACCCTGCTCTTCTATTGCTGAAACTCCTTCAGCCCTGAGGAAAGGCTTAACATCTGCGTAAATATCTACTAAAATCTCAGTCTCCTTATCCTCCAACGGGGCTCCCGCCTCACCGTCTATACAACAAGCTCCTTTACATGCAGACAAATTACATAGAAACTCCTTTGCCAGAATATCGTCAGAGATAATGGCTTTGCCAATTTCAAACATTTTATAAAATTAAGACGGTAAAGATACTTTATTGTATTTTACCTTCTCAAAATATTTAGCCTTCCGTAACCCAAAAACGTTTAGCATAACGTAAATTTGCAAGCCCAATTAATTATATGATATAATGAATTTTAACTTTAGAGAAATAGCTTCGGCAAGTATGATCCTTTTTGCCGTAATTGATATTATAGGAAGTATTCCTATTATTATCAGTCTGCGAAATAAAGTAGGGCATATACAATCCGGAAAGGCCACTATTGTAGCAGCGTGCATTATGGTAGCTTTTCTTTTTATAGGTGAGGAAATTCTGAAACTAATTGGGATAGACGTTAATTCATTTGCTGTGGCAGGTGCTTTTGTTTTGTTCTTTTTAGCCATTGAAATGATTTTGGGGATAGCACTTTACAGAGATGATGAGCCCGAAAGTGCCTCGATAGTCCCAATTGCCTTTCCGCTTATCGCCGGCGCGGGTACAATGACGGCCCTTCTCTCTCTAAGGGCAGAATTTCATGTAGAAAACATTATTGTGGCTATTGTCATAAATATTATTTTTGTTTATCTCGTTTTGAAATCATCGAAAAAAATAGAAAGAATACTTGGAAAGAACGGGATTAACATAATAAGGAAAGTCTTCGGGGTTATCTTATTGGCTATTGCGGTTAAGTTATTTACTTCAAATATTAACCAACTTTTTTAAGGACAGATGGCAGCGGGAAAATATTTTACGAAATAAAAGAAACAACTAAAATGAACAAAACACTCACGATTGTACTTATCGTCCTGGCTTTGGTCCTTATTACTTATAATGTTACGCTTATTGATTTTGATGATCCGCTGAAAGGGAATAGTGTTGTTGCAATTATAGGGATTATCGCACCTCTTTGTGCTATTTTATTGCTTTTGATATATCTTACTTCAAAGAAAATTCAGAAAGAAATTGAAGATAATTAGTTGCTGGATTCAATCTTCTCTTTGTCTTTCTGCTGAATTGTGGGTTGATCCAATTCAAGTACTTTTTGAAGCATACTGTCTGAACTCGCCTTTATTTTTGCATTGATATTTGAGGAAAATAACTGTTCCGCCAAAGCACCTTTCAGGTAAAGCTTTATCTTATCCTCAAAATCGTAGAAATTAATTTTAATGGTGCGGTCTATCGAATAATCCACAAACTTTTCAAAAAGTATGTCATCGACATGAAAATCCCTGACAAACTCTTCATCGGTGTAATTGGAATATCTATTTCTGTCTTCCTCCAAATGTTCAAATATAAACCTTGACATAAAGCCAAGACTCTCCAGGCTTTCAACAGCTTCTTCTTCATTTGTCCCTATTGGCACAAAAACATCAGGAATTATTCCTCCCCCGCCATAGACCACTTTCCCTTTAGGGGTGGTAAACTTTAAAGAATCTGCCACTTTTATGCTGTCCACAGAAATTAGCTCCCCATTGTGATAGCGATCTGTAAATTTTTGATAATAATCTTTGTTTCCATTTTTATACGTCTTCTGAATAGATCGACCTGTAGGCGTATAATACCTGGAAACCGTCAAACGAACAGCTGAACCGTCACCCAATTCCATTTCCCGTTGAACCAGTCCTTTGCCAAAGGATCTTCTTCCTACAATAGTTCCTATATCATTATCCTGCAAGGATCCTGCAATAATTTCACTGGCAGAAGCTGAGCGTTCGTTTATTAAAACATAGACAGGTTTATCTTCAAAACTGCCCTTTTTGGTGGCAAAGGATTTTTCTATTTCCCCTTTTTTGTTTTTAGTATAGAGGATAAGTTTTCCATCCTGCAAGAATTCATCAGCCAACTGTTCTGCGATTCCCAGGTAACCACCCGGATTATCCCTAAGATCAAGAGTAAGTTTTTTTGCTCCCTGACGCTGTAATATCCGCAGTGCCATGATAAATTCTTTATAGGTGGATTCAGCAAATCTATTTATTTTGATATAACCCATTTCAGGTGTCAGCATATAATAGGCCTGAACACTTTTTATTGGAATTCTGTCTCGCTTTATATTAACTGTAAACACTTTATTTTCTGATTTTCGTAATACCTCAAGTTGAACGGAAGAACCACTTTGTCCCTTAAGCCTGTCTACAATGACTTCACTTGGCAATCTCTTACCGTACAGCGTATCATTACCCGCCATAAGTATCCGATCACCCGCCTTGATCCCCTTAAGGTAGCTGGGGCCCTTTTCTATAGTCCTAATGACAGTGATGGTATCCTTAAACATATAAAAATTTATACCTATTCCCACAAAATCGCCTTTCATGTTTTCAGCTACACGCCTCATTTCGCTTTTGGGAATATATACGGAGTGGGGATCTAATTTATCCAGGATATTATTTACGGTAATATCTACTATACTATCCGTATTAATCTCATCAACATACTCATAATCAATATAATCTATAAGTCTGTTAAGCTTATCTTTTTTGGAATTCGTAGTAAATAGTTTCTCCGGGGTATCATTAAAATGAAGCTTGCCTCCAACAAATATTCCCATGGCTAAAGCCAGGGCAATAATTGTTGGCCATATATAATAATGTTTCTTCATTTTTTCAATTATAATTTAAACAGTATTTTCAATGCTAGGTAAATGGTGCAATTCCACCCCTGCCCTTTTAAGAAATTCTAATCCTGAATTATCCTTATAGGCGATTTGATATACCACACGTTTTATGCCAGATTGGTGTATAAGCTTACTGCATTCACGACAGGGAGATAAAGTGATATACAATGTAGCACCTTCACAGGATTGGGTAGAAGCAGCTACCTTGGAAAGGGCATTAGCCTCAGCGTGTAAAACATACCATTTGGTATAACCCTCATCGTCCTCGCAAAAATTTTCAAATCCAGTTGGTGTGCCATTATAACCATCTGAAATGATCATCCTATTTTTTACTACAATAGCACCAACCTGTTTGCGCTTACAAAAGGATAACTTACCCCATTCATGAGCCATCCTCAAATAAGCCTTATCGTATTTTTCCTGTTTACTTTGTTTCACCAAACAAAATCTTTGTATACACCATTTTATTCCGGTAAGGCACTAAGATACCTGCTTTGGAAAAGTCCCGCAACCTTAAACGGTTAATTTTTAATTAAAACCGATGTCCGGTAAACCAAAACACGTAAGAACATTCATTTCCTACTGATCAAAGTTAAAAAGAGTAAGCTATAAATCGTCTTTACCATGGCCAGCTATTCATAAGCATAGGAATGGTAAGAAAAATAATAGACGAAGAAACTACAACTATAAATACCAGCCGTTTCACCTTAAGCGGATTTTGAAAAATATAGGCCAGTACCAGTATTGAAAAAATAACCAAGATCTGGGAAATTTCTATTCCACTGGCAAAACCCACAAGAGGACCTAATTTTTCCTGTTCCCCGCTCATTAACATATTAAAGTAATTCGAAAATCCAAACCCATGTATTAATCCAAAAAAGGTTGTTGTAAATTCCAACAGGTATGCTTTCTTTTTGCCCTTGCTGGTTAAAGCCTGAAGCATATTATATAAAGCAGTTGACAAAATTGTCAAAGGAATTAAAAACTCAACCAATTCCACATCCACTCTGACAAAGTCATAGGCTGATAATAATAATGAAAAGCAATGGGCTATGGTAAATAGAGTAGCTAAAACAACGACTTTCTTCCAGTACCTGAATGTAAAAGGAACCGTAAGGGCAGTCAGAAATAAGACATGGTCATACGCTCCCCAATCCAGAACATGGTTTATTCCAAGCTTGCAATAGAACCAAAAATCATACATGGAAAATACTTTTAAAATAAACGTGTTTAGAAATTATTCTTCAGCAGGTGTCCAAACAATTCCAGGACCCTGTAAATCCCTTAAATTCCTCTTTCCTTTTGTATTTGTTCATAGGCTCTCTGAACTTCCTTGAACTTTTCCTCTGCCCCTTTTTTAATAGCCTCATTTTCTGTGATCACCTTATCGGGGTGATACTTTTTGGCCATTTTTCGGTAAGCCCTTTTAACGTCATCGTCCGAAGCCGCCTTTTCTATTTCCAATATCTTATAAGCATTGTCAGCAGATTTTACAAACATTGCCTTTATACTTTCAAAATCATGTCTTCCCACCCGGAGGTAGCCCGCTATCTCCTTAATTTTTTCAATTTCGAGATGACTTACCGCCCCATCTGCCTGGGCAATCCCAAAAAGAAAATGCAATAATTGCAATCTTACCTCATAGCGCGTACGCTGACTCAGGTAAGTGGAGATATTTTTAGCTGAAATCTCTCTGTTTTTTATTACTTCATTAAAAGTCCTAAAAATAGCGTTGGCCTTATCTTTTCCATATGTGCTGAGAAAGTATTGTCTGACGTAATCCAGTTCCCGCTGACTTACCTGCCCGTCTGCTTTAATAACAATAGAACACAGTGAAAGAAGGTTCAGCTCAAAGTCTGCCGGTGATACTTTTTGTCTTGTGAAATCACTAAAAACAGTTTTAGCACCAGAACCACTATTCATATTATCCAGAAAACTCCCAATTAAAAAGCCTAAAATAGCTCCAGGCAGACGAAAAATAAAATAACCCAAAATTGCGGCGAACCACCTAATCATAACAGTTGTAAAATTTGCGCAAATATAGGATAATATGAAAGAATACCCCGCCTAAAGAATGGTTAAGCTTTTCAAAAGGGATATTACAATTTCACTATCTTTGCCAATAATTTAATTAAAAATATGCCTATGTATCCCGAAGAATTAGTAAGACCAATGAGAGCAGACCTGGCTTCAGCCGGATTTGAAGAATTATATACTGCAGATGCCGTTAAAAGTGCTATTAAGCAGGAAGGAACTACTTTAGTGGTAGTTAATTCTGTATGTGGCTGTGCTGCTGCGAATGCACGCCCGGCTGCAAAATTAAGCCTGGAAAGTGCAAAAAAACCAGATCATCTTATCACTGTTTTTGCAGGTGTAGATACTGAAGCGGTGGACGCTGCCAGAAATCTTATGATACCATTTCCTCCTTCATCACCCAGTATGGCGTTGTTTAAAAATGGCGAATTGGTACATATGATTGAAAGACATCATATTGAAGGAAGACCTGCAGAATTGATATCTCAAAACTTGGTGCAGGCATACGAAGAATTCTGTTAAAAACCCTAGAGGGATGATCCTGGTTTTCCCTCATATTCTTTAAGATTTCATTCTGGCCCAAAGACTTTGAGCTGGCTGAAAATTTTTTAGTAGCATAATTATTTGTAAAAAACCGCTTCTATAGAGGCGGTTTTTTATTTTTGTGCAATGCAAAAAATATTGGCGTATCCGCTTACCGTAATTTATTTTATCTTTTTTGGGATAGTCTTAGTAGTCTTTCATCCCATTCAATGGGTTTGTTTTAATCTTTTTGGCTATAACACACATAAAAAAAGTGTTAGTATACTCAATTTAGTATTAATGAGGTGTACACATATTCTGGGCACCAGGTATACCTTTAACAATCCCTATAAAATCCCAGTCGACAGACCTGTTATTATCGTGGCAAATCACCAAAGCATGAATGACATCCCACCCATAATATGGTTTCTGCGTGCTCATCACCCCAAATTTGTCAGTAAAATAGAACTGGGGAAGGGTATTCCCAGTGTTTCATACAATCTAAGACATGGCGGATCAGCACTTATTGATAGAAAAGACCCCAAACAGGCCCTCATGGAAATATCCAAACTAGGGCAGTATATTGAAAAATACAACCGGAGTGCAGTCATTTTTCCCGAAGGTACGAGAAGCCGCGACGGTCATCCTAAAAAGTTCCAGACCACGGGCTTAAAAATTCTTTTGAAAAAAGCCCCCTCAGCATTAATAGTGCCACTAAGCATCAATAATTCATGGAAAATGCTTCGCTATGGCAAATTTCCATATGGGATTGGATCGCATTTAATCTTTACCATACATAAGCCCATAGAGAATATGGGTAATCCGGAGGAATTGATTGAAAAAGTGGAACAGGTGATAACCAGCAACGTAACTTCTTTTAAATGAATCAAAATGCAATTATAAAGAAGACCAAAAACTTTGTCCAGCAAAGATTTAATGGAGCTGAAGGTGGGCACGACTGGTTTCATACCAAAAGGGTCTTGGAGAATGCTATGCGAATAGGGAAAGAAGAAAATGCCGATTTATTCGTAGTCCAAATGGCTGCACTTTTACATGATGTCGCAGATGCCAAATTTCATGAAGGGGACGAAACCCTGGGGCCTAAAATAGCTTCTAAATTATTGACAGAGTTAAATGTAGATGAATCGAGCAGGGGGCACATAATTAAAATTATAGAAACTGTTTCCTTCAAAAATAGTCTGTCCTCCACTGAGAAGCGTTTTAATTCTATTGAATTACAGGTAGTACAGGATGCGGACCGATTAGATGCGATTGGGGCTATTGGCATTGCAAGGGCGTTTAACTATGGTGGTTTTAAAAACAGGGAACTCTACAATCCTGAAATTGCACCAAATGTGAAGATGGGCAAAGAAGAATATAAAAATTCCAGTGCCCCGACAATCAATCATTTTTATGAAAAACTACTGCTCTTAAAAGGAAAGATGAATACCTCTGCAGGTAAAAAACTAGCTGAAAATCGCCATGCTTTTATGCTCAAATATCTGGATCAATTCTATAGGGAGTGGGAGGGCAAAAAATGAATTAAGTTAGATTTTGGACCCTGATTTTAATGTAGTCAGTTTTAATTTTTCATCAAAAAATATTACTTCCTGTTATTTTGTATATTCAAGCCTCATTTTGAAATTCAATCCTGTATGAAAAGAAGAGTGTTTGTCAAAAAAGCAGTTGCATCTTCTGCTGTTTTCTCAATTGTGCCAAGTTTTGTTTTAGGTAAAGGTCACATACCCCCAAGTGATACATTATATGTCTCGGCCTTTGGTGTGGGTGGACGTGGGTCCAGTGTAATGAATGGTCTTGATAGGACCAACAAGGTAAAGTATGTTACCCTGTGTGATGTGGACGACCGGAGAGCGGAAAAAAGTTATCAGAAATACCCAGAAGCAAAAATCTATAAGGATTTCCGAAAGGTCTTTGACAATCATTTGAATGAAATAGATGCCATAATGGTGGCTACGCCAGATCATACGCACGCAACTATTGCATTACCGTTCATGCGTGAAAAAAAGCATGCCTATGTAGAAAAGCCATTAACCCATAATATTGCTGAAGCGCGATTAATGACAAGGGTTGCCCGGGAAAATGGTATAGTTACTCAAATGGGGAATCAGGGTGCTTCCAGTGATGGAAGCCGGGAAGCAAAGGAATGGATACAATCCGGAATAATAGGCAAAGTGGAAAGAGTTGATTGTTGGACAAACAGGCCCGTATGGCCTCAGGGCATTCCATTGCCAACGCAGGTAGATCCGATTCCAGAAGGACTCGATTGGGATTTATGGTTAGGCCCTGCGGAAATGCGAAATTATAGTGATTCCTATCTTCCATTTAAATGGAGAGGTTGGTGGGATTTTGGAACAGGGGCACTAGGTGATATGGGTTGTCATATCATGGAAACTCCTTTCGGAGTGCTGGACCTTGGATATCCAACCGAGGCGGAGGCCAGTTGCACTACAAATTGGGTAGGAGACTTCATTGAAGCTGATTACAGTGAATCCTGTCCTGCTTCTTCCCTGGTCAGGCTTAAATTCAATACCCCCGAACATGGTGATATCGCCTTAAACTGGTATGATGGTGGGCTGATGCCTGATCTGCCCGATGAATTAAAAGATAATGAAACCATCGGAAATTCTGATGGAGGTACCGTTTTTTACGGATCTAAAGGTATATTGGTATGTGATACCTATTCCAGAAATGCAAGGCTGTTACCTTCTGAAAGGATGATGAACACGATACCCCCCGAACCTTATTTAAAAAGAATCATAGGTGATACCGGTGGACATCAACAAAATTGGGTGGAAGCTTGTTTAGAAGGCCTGGAGACTTCCTCAGATTTCAAACGATCAGGACCTCTGACAGAGGCTGTTTTAATGGGGAACCTTGCTATTAAGTCCTTTCAGTACAAAGAGGCAAATGTAAATGGCCGTGGATTTATATATCCTGGCAGACGAAAAATACTTTGGGATGGAGAGCAGATGAGGGTCACTAATTACGAGAAGGCCAATGAATGGGTAAAGGGAACTTATAGAGAAGGATGGGAACTTGGTTAGCAGGCCTATAGTTTTTTCCCGGCTTAAAGCTCATAAAGGGCAATTTTAAAAGAGCCCTAGTTGAACAATTTCCATTGACCCTGTTTATATTGTTGGTGTAATTCCCTGTTTAATTTAGGAAAAGATCTTCCCTTATAATATTTTAATTTGGCCAATTTAACCATTTCCTGTATTTGGAGTGCAATATGGCCTTCGCCCTTTGTGCGCAAACCAAATCTACTGTCATTTAAAGTCCCCCCATGGCATGAGGCAATAAGACTCAAAACCTTTTCTGCCTTATCGGGCATCGCCTTCCGGATCCAGTCTGTAAAAATAACGCCAATGGCTCCATTTAACCTGACTATGGTATAGGCAAAAGAAGAAGCACCGTGATCTGCCGTGACTTTTGCTAAATTTATTATTTCATGGCTATTTATTCCCGGAATAATTGGAGCCAGCATAGCATTAACAGGGATATTATTCTCGGCTAACGCAGTAATCGTATGCAGCCGTTTTTTTATAGTTGTAGTCCTTGGTTCTAATATCCTTCTGGTATCTTCCGAAAGTGATGTAATGGATATATTTACCCCTACCAGCCCGTAAAAATTCAATTCCTTTAACAAATCCATATCCCTCAGGATCAAGGAATTTTTGGTGATGATTCCTACAGGATGCCGGTATCGCAAAAACACTTCCAGACATGCCCTTGTAATCTTAAATTCCTGTTCTGCAGGTTGGTAACAATCTGTATTTCCTGAAAGTACGATGGGGACCGCTTTCCATTTACTGTTTTTTAATTTGGATTCAAGCAACCCGGGTGCGTCCTTTTTTACTAAAATTTTTTGTTCAAAGTCTAACCCCGCACTTAGACCCCAATATTCATGGGTGTTTCGGGCATAGCAATAAATGCAACCATGTTCACAACCCTGATATGGATTCATTGAATATTCCATACCAACGTCCGGGCTGGTTACTTTATTTACAATGGTTTTAGGAAAAACCGACAGGTATTGAGTTTTTATCCGGGTCGCGTCTTCGCCCTCCTTCCTGCAAAATTCAAGAAAGTCCTGTTGTAATTCGTGTATGTGTTTAAGAAATCTGTTCGGAGTATTTTGCTGGGCACCCCTTCCTTTAATAAATTGATCTTGCTTCAATATATGGATTTATTCCGAATTTATGGATTTATTCCTGTTGAAGCAAATTTATTTAATTGATAGAGACATTCACTAGTTGTTTTTTAGTTCCTCTTTTGGCGTAAAACAAAACTGCGTCATCATTGAAATCCATCAGAGGTTTTGAAACCATAAGTGGCAGGCGCGCTTCCTTATCATCAATGATTTTTTCATAACTCATTTTACCCTGTTTGTCCAATTGGATCACAAAGACATTTCTATTCCTGCTCAGGCCCTGTTTAAAAATAAGTCGTTCATTATTCAGTAACTGAGGGTTTTCAGCCGAAGTACTTATAAAAAAGTAGGTGTTGTCATTCTTAGTGTAGGAGCTGTAGGATGCATAAGCCCCATCACCCTGTGTTACTTCAGATTTATTGATGTTTCTTGCCCAAAGCATTTCACCATTCAGATTAAGTTTTGCACTTACTATATCATTGTGATGAAAACGTTCTACTCTGAGCCTACCGCCGCTAGAATTTGCTTGCACACTGGTGGTAACAAAATACTCCTCAGCATTAAACAGGATTTCATCATCCTGAGTAAAGCTAACATTTTTAAATACCAGGTTCTTCACTTGCTCGGCATCCTCGGTTCCAAACTTGTCTTTCATAAATTGATCTGAAAAAGGATTGTATTTTCTTATTTGGAATTCGAGTGTTATAGGGTCTAATTTAAAATATCCAAGCCCATTATACCTGTTATCTTTTCTATCGGCGTAAAACCCAACACAAATCAGGCTGTTATTCCTTAGAATAGGCTTTAGGGCCTCGGAGTATTTGTCGGGCCCATCAAAGACCTGGGTGCGGGCACCTTCTTTGGTAAGCATAATCAGCTCATACTGAAACTTACGTTCCAAAGCGCTAAATCGTTTCTTCTTAAAATATGCCTTACCTATAATGTAAGCACGCTCCAGGTTTGGCGAGACAACTATATTTTCAAAAGCATAATTCTTTTCCTCTATTTCATTAGAAAAATCCTGCTCGAATATTTTTTTGAGTGAAGCATTAAACAAATAAATATAATGACGGTTCATCTTTCCCCTCTTAAAATGCGCACTGATTATAAAAGCGTTTTTATCATCATTGAATAAGGCCGTTGTAGTAAATCCGGAGGAGAAATTTCTATTGTAGTAGTTGTGGTCATAAGGTTGTTGTACCTGCTCTGACTGAATTGAAAGTAACTTCTCCTGAGTGAAGTTAAAATTTGTAATTGGGCTGCGATGAACAATATAATCATATGATGTATTCTCCAGATTATACTCCAAAAACAACAAATACAACTGTCCGTTTTTAACGTATCCTTCTATAAGATCAGGTCCTTTTAATTTGTAATTGTATTCGGAAATAAGTTCGAGATCCTTATTATAATGCTCGATAAAAAACCCTTTCGGTTTCAGGATCATTCCCGTATAGTAAGCTCTTACCAAGATTGTGCCGCCAGTACCGTCTTCAGAAATGGAAACTAAATTGGAATACTTATATATGTCGTTATACTTTTCTCCAAAATCATAGGAAATAGGCATTTTTTGCCCGTAAGAAAACATCGCAGTAAAAACTGCAAATAAAACGATAAGACGAATTTTCATGATAGATGATCAATTTTAGGCTCATCGGGTTCCGGGAAATTCTGCTTTTCTTTTTTCTAAAAAGGCTGTGGTGCCTTCTTTAAAATCGTCTGTTGCAAAACAGCTTCCAAATGCAATAATCTCGGTTTCAAACCCTTTGGCATTATTCTTAAAACCCGCATTTACTGCTTTTATTGCATAAGAAATTGCAACAGGTGAGTTATTCGATATCCTGCCCGCTATTTTCAAACAAAGAGGTAATAGTTCTTCCTGAGGGACCACATGGTTTACAAGACCATAGGACAAAGCTTTTTCTGCATCGATCATTCCGGCAGTCATAATCAGCTCCATGGCCCTTCCTTTTCCAATCAATTGAGGTAATCGCTGTGTACCGCCGTATCCGGGAATCACTCCCAAAGAAACTTCGGGCAAACCCATTTTGGCAGTATTGCTGGCCAGTCTGAAATGACAAGCCATCGCTAATTCCAGTCCGCCTCCGAGTGCAAAACCATTGATAGCCGCAATAACCGGTGTAGACAGGTTCTCTACTAGGGTAAAAAGGTTCTTCTGTCCTTTTGCAGCCAGCTCCCTGCCCTCTTTTTCATTATAATTTGCAAATTCTGAAATATCTGCGCCCGCTACAAAAGCCTTTTCTCCACTTCCGGTAAGTATAATTACCCTTATCAATTTGTTTTTATCCAGAATCTTAAATGCCTTGCTCAGGTCTTTAATTGTGGCCCTGTTTAATGCATTTAATTTATTTGGTCTGTTAATGGTAACTGTTGCCATTTTATCTTTGAGCTCTACAAGGATATTTTCAAAATTCATAGGCGTTTATTGTTTTATTTTTTTACTGTTTTTGGAAAGATAACCGTAAATACAGTTCCCTTCCCCGGTTGGGATGTAAAATTAATACTCCCGCTATAGGTCTCAACAATATTCTTTACCATTCCCAGGCCTAAGCCCATTCCGCTTGATTTAGTTGTAAACTTGGGCTCAAACACCTTATCCTTAAACCCATCCTGAATACCAATGCCATTGTCTGCAACTGAAATCTTTACTTTACTCCCTTCAGACACAACCGAAACCAATATTCTTGGTGAATTCACTTCGGGAATTGCCTGGATAGCATTCTTCACTAAATTGGTAATTACGCGTATTAATTGAGTGCGGTCTAACTTTGCAATAATTTCCTCTTCGTCTGCCACAAAATGTATGTATTTTTCATTAAAAATGTCCAAAGCCAGTTTGACTATTTTAACCACATTGATATTTTCATTCTGCTGAGCAGGCATTTCCGCAAAACTTGAAAAAGCAGAAGCAATGCTGCTTAATGTATCTATTTGTTGGATCAGGGTCTTGGAATATTCCTTCACCTTATTGTGTACATCAGGGTCTTCAGGATTAAATTTTCTTTCAAAACTTTGCACACTTAAACGCATTGGAGTAAGTGGGTTTTTAATTTCATGGGCCACCTGCTTGGCCATCTCACGCCAGGCCCGTTCCCTTTCACTCCTGCCAAGTTTTGCCGCACTTATTTCTAATTCATCAATCATTTCATTATAGGATTCAATGAGTTTTCCTATTTCGTGCCCCGGGTTTTCAATAAAGATCTTTTCATTTCTTTTCGTAATGTCTGTCTGGGTAATCTTATCTGAAATTGTTTTTAAGGAGCGGGTTATGTATTTGGAAATGAAATAAGCTAAAACAATAGCAATTAGCAACATAAACAGATAAACCACCCCCAGGCGCATCAGGAATTCTTTGAGTTCCATATCGTTAAAGGAATTATCCTGGTAATAAGGCAAATTTAATATCCCAAGCGGTTTAAATTTTTCGTCAACTATATAGGTAAATGAAGCCTGATACTCATCCCCTGCAGCCATATCCTCCTGCACATAACGCTTTTCAACTGTATTGGATAACATATTGATTATTTGCGGCTCCAGGTGAAGGCTAATGGAATCATTTCTGAATCTTGGTTTTGAGGTTTTTATTAAATTCCCTTCAAGGTCATAAATATTGAAATTAACATTATGAATATCAGCAATCCGATAAATTTCATCTTTGAATATTAGCGAAAGATTCTCTGTCGTTACGGGATAGGTAGTTTCCTGTAAAGTATAAGCTATACTCTGCTGTATCTGACCTTCTTTACGCTCCAAACGATCTTGATGGTAATCTTTTGATTGCTCTCTGTATTGGTAAATAGTAACCCCGGCTATTAATACTGATGCGATAGCTACCAGTAAAATCATAGCGACAAAAATTCGGGATCGAAGGGATAACTTTTTAAGCAAGGACTCTTTATTTTAGTTTAAAGATAACAATAATCAAGCCAAAGCAACTTATCAAATTTCCCGGACTGAAGCAGGTTAAGCATTGGGATTCTTATCCCTAATCCTTTTGTATAAACGTATCCCAAGCATTAATAAAATTCCAAGTACGATAATCCCCAATACTCCAAATATCCAGCTGAAGGTACCCTTTAATATAACCAAAAAGGTGACTGCAAATAAAATTACAGTAGCCCCTTCATTATAAATACGCATAAAATTGGAAGTATATTTTATTTCATCACGCTGTAACTGAAGATATATCATATGAGTTTTCAAATGATAAACAATTAGCAATACCACAAAGAACAATTTAATATGCATCCATGGTTGCTCCAACCAGGCTGGGATCAGCAGCAACAACCAGACCGCAAAGATCGTACTTAAAATAGCTGAAGGCCATGTAATAATATACCACAGTCTTTTGGTCATTAACTTCAACTGACCAGAAAGTATTTCTTTATCCGGGGATGGCTTTTCAGCTGCTTCAATGTGGTAAATAAACAATCTGGGGATATAAAATAATCCGGCAAACCAGGTTACTACAAATATGAGGTGAAGTGCCTTAATATAATTATAGTATTCCTCCATTATTTTTCAGTTCTGATTGCTCCTATTCCAGCTTCCCATAATTTCTGATTAAATTCCGGGAGATGTTTGTTTAAAAATTCATCCCCCTGAGCCTTTAATTGACCCCATTCCTTGTCCAATTCATTTTTACGAGTTCTTGATGACGTATTGACCCTGGGTATTGTACTGTTGCATTCGTTAATCAGAAATAAGTACTCTGCCGTAAATTTATTTGGAAAATTTTCAACGTCGTCATAGGCCTGGGATTTACGTTGTATCATATCCTCATCCCACTTCTTCAATTTATTAAACAAAACCATCCCATCTTTCTTAAGATTACTATCGTCCTGATTTTCAAGGATACTTTTAAGCTGCTTCTGTGCACTGTAAAGTGTATTTACCATCTGGTGCATTTCTGTCAGATTTTGCTCCATTTCCGTCATAAATTCATCGTATGCTGCATACTGTCCCTGTTGAGTTTCAAAACCAGGGGTTTCAAGGATTTTAGCTTTGGCACTTACTGTTTTATCCCCCAGCTTTAATTGGAAAGTATAGATTCCCGGTGGTGCCTTGTGCCCCCGGAAGTCAGCTTCCATGTATGTGCCGGGAATCCCGGGCATTATAGGATAATGCATATCCCATACAAACCTGTTCAATCCAGCTTCTTTAGGCAGCAAAGGAGCCGGAGGCGGACCTCCTCCGTTATGTTTCCTATAATTTGGATCTTTTTTGGAGCTTAATTCTCGAATAATTTTACCCTTTTCATTAAGTATAACCAGAGAAATTTCAGTAGAATCAGCTATTTTTGGCAATTCATAAAACAGTACCACCCCATTTGCCGGGTTGACTCCATTAAAAGGATCTGTCCCTTTAAAAGTTTCAGAATTACTATTTAACTGGCTGTACCATAATCCATTGTAGGCATCTTCAGGCTCTGTTATTTTTAAGTCTCCATTTTGTGTTTTGTACTGGCCAAGGGCGTTAAGATCATCTAAAATCCAAAAAGATCTTCCTGAGGTAGCAATAATCAAATCCCCTTGATGCACCTTCAGGTCCGTTATTGGTGTAACAGGTAAATTAAGTTGTAATGACTCCCAAGAAGTTCCCCCATTCCAGGAAATAAACACTCCTTTTTCGGTACCGGCATAAAGCAGGTTTTTACGCGAAACATCTTCGCGCACTACTCTGGTAAATGACCCATAAGGTATCCCGGCACTAATATTTGTCCAGCTTTTGCCATAATCAGTGGTTTTGTATAAGGCAGGAGTGTAGTCATTAAACTTATAACGTGTGGTTGCAATATATGCAGTGGCAGGGTCATGCGGAGAAACTTCAATAGCATTTACCAAACACTCGTTCAGGCCCTTTGGGGTTACATTTTCCCAGGTTTCCCCACCATTCCTGGTCAAATGAACCAGACCATCATCACTCCCTGTCCAGAGTACGCCCTTTTCATGCGGTGATTCCATAATATGTGCTATAGTGCCATAATTTTCAGCGCCCACTGCTTCATTGGTATAAGGCCCTCCTCCTTTGCCCTGTTTATCATCCATATTTCGTGTAAGGTCAGGAGAAATTTCTTCCCAATTAAGGCCTTTATCCCTTGTTCGCAAAACCAATTGGGCACAGTGGTAAAAAGTATCGGGTTCATGCTGAGATCTTATGATAGGTGCGCTCCAATTATAAAGGTATTTCATATCACGGGCTTCTCTTCCTAAATACTGTATCGGTGCCGCCATTATTTTCGTTTCCGATTTGGTATTCATATCAAGTATCTCAATAGTCCCCAGGTAATTCCCCCCCATAACATACCTCGGGTTAGCCGGGTCAAAGGCCAGAAAAGCACTTTCACCACCGGCAGCATAAGTCCAGTCCTGTTCAGAAATAGCCTCTCTGCCCAAGGACAGACTGGCTATTTTTACAGATGTGTTGTCTTGCTGACCCCCATAGATATTGTAAGGGAAAAGATTATCCGTATTTATGCGATAGATCTGCGCAGTAGGCATAATATCCTGAGATGACCAGGTTTTGCAATAATCAAATGTGATGGCTGCACCACCATCGTCTGCTATAATCATGTTTTTCGAATTATCGGGATTAATCCAGAGGTTATGATAATCCCCATGAGTGCCTGTCAATAATTCCCATGTTTTGCCACCATCAATAGATCGTAAAGCTTCAGCACTCATAATATAAACGGTATTTTCATTATTTGGATCCGGAAATACCTCTATATAATACCATGCCCGTTGCACAAGTCTGTTATCTCCACTTACCATGGTCCAGGAATTTCCCGCATTTTCGGAGACAAACAAACCGCCTTTATCCTGATCAGAATCACTTTCAATTACCGCATAGACTTTATCAGAGTTTGCGGGGCTTACAGCAATGGCCATTTTACCCTTTTCTTCCGGCAGGCCTTCATGTAATTCAACCCAGTTTTTACCTGCATCCACAGATTTATACAACCCACTTCCGGGGCCCCCGCTAATGATCATATTTGGTTTCCTTTGATGATGCCACATAGCGGCATACATTACTTCCGGTGTATTGGGGTCCATGGACAGTTCTGCACAACCGGTAAGTGTATTGACAAACAATATCTTTTCCCAGTTTTCTCCTCCATCAATGGATTTATATATTCCACGTTCTTCATTAGGGGCGTAAAGAGCTCCCTGTGCGGCCACATAAACAACATCCGGATTTTTAGGGTGAATTACAATGCGGGAGATATGCTGAGTTTTGCTCAACCCCATCTTTTTCCATGTTTTTCCTGCATCGGTAGATTTATAAACTCCATCTCCATAAGAAGTCATTACACCCCTTGGTGCATGCTCACCCATACCGCAGTAAACAATATTTGGATCAGATTCAGAAACGGCAACGGCTCCAACAGAACCAGTTTCAAAAAACCCATCGGATATATTTTCCCAACGTTGGCCTGCATTGGATGTTTTCCAAAGACCACCACCTGTAGTGCCCATATAATAAGTTAAAGGGTCTCCTATAACTCCAACCGCGGTAACAGATCTTCCTCCGCGAAATGGGCCTATATTCCGGTATTTAAGGGGTTTAAAATAAGTGTTCGCATCCTGAGAAAAGCCCAGACTAATGCTAAAAACAAGAACAAGTAATACGTAAATTCGTTTCATAATATAATAATGGTATAAGATCTTAAGTGTAAAAAATTACTCTTCAACAAATAGATAATTTAGGTTTAAATCATTAAAAGCTTTATTAAATTCTTCGATCTCCTTATCGACCATTGAATCAAAAGCCTTGAGTTCTGCATTAATCTTTGTAGTTAATTCATTTTTTACCGCAATGTCCTGCTCGGTAGGTGGAAAATCATCTATGGAGACCAATCTATTCAAATGTGCCAGTTTATTGGTAAGCCGGATCGGAAAATTCAATGGATCCTGTCCGCTTCTGTTTTGGGTTTGGTATAATGCCTTTTCAATTTCCTCAAATCCCTTCTTCATCTCACCAGCTTTTTCCACCAATGCTTTAGTCGTGGAATTTTCTTTATACTGTTTAGTAAAGGCATCCAACTGCGATGTGATTTTTCGTATCTTTTTAATGGATTGATGTGCTTTATCAACCGTTGTATTTACAGCGCTGACGAAATCGTACTGTTTCTGCATATCTGCGACCGAGACTTCAGCTCTTGGATCAGCCAGAATAGTAAAGGTTTCAGATATACCCGTTCCATTCCTGTTCAAATGGACCATATAGGATCCGGGAACTGCCTTTGCCCCATCGAGGTTGGCCGACCATAAAATCATACCCTCCAGTTTTTCTGCTCCTTTGCCCCGTGTATCCCAAATATGGGTATTGCCTTCTTTTTTAACTTCTAATTTTTTATCTTTTTCATCACTATAGGTGCAGAAACTGGCCAGTGTATCCCCCGACATGGACATATAAGTAAGGGCAATGCTATCTTTTTTATCCCAGTCTTTTAAATAAAACTGTGTTACAACACCTTCCGGATGATTTTGTCCTTCTGTTTTAGAAGGTGCAGCAGCCGCCCGGCCTTTGGTCCTGTAGGCCGCTTTTGGCTTATACAGTATAGTAGAGGCATTTTTTTTCGATGCATCCAGTTGATGCAACACCGTAAGGTCATCAATAATCCAAAGACTTCGACCCTGGGTGGCAACAATAAGATTGTCATCCTTGATGGCAAGGTCCGTTACAGGAACTATTGGTAAATTAAGTTGGAAAGGCTGCCAGTTTTGACCTTCATTAAAGCTGATATACATCCCGGTTTCTGTACCGGCATATAACAACCCCTTTCTTTTCGGGTCTTCACGAACTACCCGAGTAAAGTGTTCTTTATTTATCCCGCTGGTTATTTTTGTCCAGGTTTTTCCAAAGTCATGGGTTTTATACAAATAAGGTTCAAAGTCACCCAACTTATAACGCGTAGCTGCTACATAGCAGGTCCCCTCGTCAAAAGCAGAAGGATCGACGCTGTTGATCATACTCCATTCGGGCATACCGGAAGGAGTGACATTCTCCCAGCTTTCTCCCCCATTGCGCGATACATGAATAAGTCCGTCATCACTACCTACCCAAAGCAAGCCTTCTTTAAGCGGACTTTCATTTGCCGCAAAAATGGTACAATAATATTCAACTCCTGTATTGTCCTGTGTTATAGGTCCTCCGCTGGATAAAAGCTTCTCCGGGTCATTTCTGGTTAGGTCTTCACTCAAAAGCTTCCAGCTTTGGCCCTCATTCTCACTCATATGCACATGATTGGAAAATGTGTATAATTTTTTGGGGTCATGTTTACTAAAAATAATAGGGAAATTCCATTGAAAACGATATTTCATTCCTTCAGCACCATAGCCCATAGGGTTATCCGGCCACACATTCACTCCCCGAACAGAACCGGTCTTATGATTTACCCTGGTTAAAAACCCTCCATAGCTTCCCCCGTAAACTATATCGTTATTTAACGGGTCTACCGCAATATGTGCTGATTCACCTCCTGCCGTTTCTTCCCAGTCATCTTCACTTATACTATTGCCATCACTGCGATGTTTAATCCGGATTGTTGAATTGTCCTGTTGGGCTGCATAAATTCGATAGGGAAAATCATGATCCGTAGTAAGCCTGTAAAACTGTGCAGTAGGCTGATTGTAATAGGAACTCCATGTCTGTCCCCCATCATATGAAACCTGAGCCCCCCCGTCATCACCAATAATCATGCGATTCGAATTTTCAGGTGCTATCCATAAGTCGTGATGATCCCCATGAGGGGCATTAAATGTGTTAAAGGATTTGCCGCCATCTGTTGACTTATGGTAGCGCACATTTAAAACATACACCACATCTTCGTCCTCTGTATCGGCATACAAGCGGGTATAATACCACGCCCTTTGCCTTAGCTTTCTTTCACTATTAACCTGTGTCCATTTTTCGCCACCGTCTTCACTTCTATAAAGTCCCCCTTTTTCTTTGTGTTCCACTATCGCCCAAACACGATCAGAGTTTTTAGGCGAGACCGTTACCCCAATAATTCCGAGAGTATCTTTTGGAAAACCTTCATTTTTCGAAACCTCATTCCAGGTTTCCCCGCTGTCTGTACTTTTCCATAAGGCAGAGCCATCCCCGCCACTGCTCAAACTGTAAGGTGTCCTTTTTGCCCGCCAGGTAGATGCAAATAAAATTCTGGGGTTGTTTGGGTCCATTACCAGATCAACAGCGCCAGACTGTTCATTCACATAAAGCGTTTTACGCCAGGTAGCACCCCCATCTGTACTCTTGTAAACCCCACGATCTTCGGTTGGTTTATAGATATTTCCTAAAACTGCGGCATATACTATATCAGGGTTATTGGGATGAATTCGAATACGCGGAACGTGCCTGCTTTTTTCAAGGCCAACAGACTTCCATGTCTTGCCGGCATCTTCGCTTTTCCAGACACCATAACCGGAAGAAACATTGCCGCGCAAAGTTTTTTCTCCGCCTCCAACATATATAACATTTGGATCGCTTTTTGCCACTTCCACGGCACCTATGCTCCCTCCAAAAAAACCATCAGATATATTTTCCCAACTCCTGCCGCCATCTGTTGTTTTCCAAACTCCACCACCGGTGGCGCCAAAATAAAATAGATTTGGCTCTCCCGGCACCCCGGTAACCGACGCAGAACGTCCCCCACGAAATGGTCCTACAAGTCGATATTCAAGACTGGAATATAATGCTTCGGGGAATTCGGGTTCGGCATTGGGGTTGTTGCGTTTTTTTTGAGCGTGTATATGTATAGTGAAAGAGAAAGCAATCAAAAAAAAGATTGCTGCTCTTGCAGTAATGATCTTCATACTAGTTTTATTTGAATTAGTCGGGATAAATGTAGGGAAAATGTAGGGAAATGAAAATGTATATTTAGAACAGATTTTTTGTTCAGGCAAAAAAATCAATATACTTTATATCCCAGGAAAGTACTCATTTATGAGTGTTTTGAGTACTATATGTAAATATTCGCTAATTTTATCTCCCGGGTATTTTTCTGATAAACCCATCGCTTTTAGGTAAGTAGATTAACAACAGTTTCCCAGAAAGCAATGGTTACTTAAAAAGTATCAGAAAATTTAGGCAATAGCTTATGATATTAAAGAAGAGAATTCCATTGCGGTATTGGTTAAAAGAAATAAAATGGGATATGCTCATAGTCAGTGTGTTTTCTGTATTTATCTTTTTTTTTAAACTTTATGTTATAAACATTGATATCCCATTAGGTATTGGAACATTTTTAGGAACAGCTATAGCTTTATTATTATCATTTAAACTATCACATTCTTATGACCGCTGGTGGGAAGCCCGTAAAATCTGGGGGGCTATAGTCAATGATTCGAGGACTTTAGTGATCCAGCTCAAACAATTTATTAAAGACCCAGAAAATACGCTATTAAAAACTATGGCGTATCGGCAAATCGCCTGGTGTTACTCACTTGGACAGCATTTGCGAAAACTGGATCCCCTTTCTGGTCTTAAGGACTTTATATCAGAGGCTGAAATGACACCAATACTTCAAAAAAATCATGTTCCCTCGACTTTACTTGACAATCATGGGCAAAATCTAAGAACTCTTTATAGCACAAAATCAATCAACGATTTTCAGCAGATACAATTAGATAGTACCATAATGCGACTTACTGCCTCCATGGGCATGGCTGAGCGAATAAAAAACACAGTGTTTCCCAGAACTTATAGAAATGTTCTGCATTTATTTATCTATATCTTTCTGGTCCTGCTGTCTTTAGCGCTTGAAGATGTCTTTGGAGTTTTGGAGATCCCTATTTTGATCTTGATTTCCATACCTTTTCTAATGCTAGAGAAAATAGCTTATGTCATTCAGGATCCCTTCGAAAACATTCCGACAGATACCCCTGTGACCAACATAGCAAAAGCCATTGAGATTAATATTAAGGAATTGCTGGGCGAACAAGAATTACCTGAACCGTTAAAGGATAATGGGTTTTATATTATGTAAATGTTTTCAATGTCAAAAATCAAATGTAAATCCAATGACTTCATATTTATTTAAAAAGCTGGTACAGCTAATTGCTCGTATTAAATACGTTCTCGACAAAAATCAAACATTCTTTGGGCTTTTTCTTATTCTGTTTGTTTTAATAAACTGTAAGGGACAAACCAAATCAGAAGACTCTGGATCAAAAGCAATCTTATATCGGACTTCGCTCGACCAATCCTATCTGTTATCCGAAAGCAAAATAGAAAAGAGTGATCTTCCCAATTCGATTTCTGTTGGACCGACAATTATCCTGAAACCCTCTGTCAAATATCAGGAAATGGATGGTTTTGGTTATACACTAACAGGTGGAAGTGCATTACATCTGCAGAAGATGAGCGCTCCCGCCAGGGCCAATATTTTAGAAGAACTTTTCGGCAAAAACACTAACAGCATTGGGGTAAGTTATTTGAGAATAAGTATTGGTGCTTCGGACCTGGATGAATACCCCTGGTCTTATAATGACCTTCCTCCCGGAAAATCTGATCCTGATTTGGAACATTTTTCTCTGGCATACGATACACTTTACCTCATCCCAACTTTAAAGGAAATCCTTAAAATCTCGCCCTCCATAAAAATAATGGGCTCCCCCTGGTCACCACCCCCATGGATGAAAGACAATAGCGATACCCGGGGTGGAAGCCTGCTTAAAGAATACTACCCTGCATATGCTGATTATTTTGTAAAATATATAGAGGCCATGGAAGCTGAGGGTATAACTATTGATGCTATAACAGTTCAAAACGAACCACTGCATCCCGGCAATAATCCAAGCCTGTTAATGTTGGCAGAGGATCAGGGTGAATTCGTAAAAAATCATTTGGGACCCGCCTTTAAAGAAAATGGGGTTTTAACTAAAATCATCCTTTATGACCACAATGCGGACAGGCCAGACTATCCCATTTCTATCCTGGACGATCCGGAAGTGGCTCAATACGTAGACGGCTCTGCATTTCATTTGTACGGGGGTACAATAGATGCTCTATCCAAAGTGCACGATGCCCATCCAGGGAAGCATCTGTATTTTACAGAACAATGGATTGGAGCTCCGGGAAATTTCGAGGAAAATCTGGATTGGCATATAGAAAATCTAATTATTGGAGCCCCAAGAAATTGGAGCCGTAATGTATTGCAATGGAATCTGGCAGCCGATGAAAATCAACAACCGCATACAGATCGAGGTGGTTGTACCCGTTGTCTGGGAGCTATTACTATTCAGGGTGATAGTATAACCCGCAACCCGGCCTACTATATCATTGCCCATGCTTCCAAATTTGTCCCTTCTGGTTCTGTCAGAATAGATTCCAATCAGGAGGGGAATGTGTTAAATGTAGCCTATATCACTCCCGACAAAAAAACGGTGGTTATTTTACAGAATAAGAACAATAAAGCCGTTATTATTGAGCTCATTAAGGAAGAAGAAAAGTTGCAACTAACTTTAGGGGGGAAGGATATAGCCACCCTGGTTTGGGAATAATAGAAATTACAGGAGTACCTTCTTTACTTCTTTATTTAAATATAAACCGGTAACCAGGGTTGATAATACATCTGCAATTGGGAAAGAGATCCAAATCCCCAATTCTCCCATAAAATTTGGCAGAGTCAGGATTAAAGGGATAAAAAAGAACCCCTGTCGGGTTAATGTAAGGAGCAAAGCTGGAACCGCTTTCCCAACTGCCTGAAAGTATGCTGCTCCTATAAGTTGCAGTGCGATAATGGGTGTTGCGGCAAAAACCAGCCTCATTGCTGTAGGCGTATGCTCCAAAACATAGGCATTGGTCGCCAATTCAAGGGCGGGCATATTTGGTTTATTACTTAAAAATAAAGAGGTAATCTCTGCAGGAAAAATCATAAGAACCACAAAGACCAGTGTAGCTACAAAAGCCGCATAGGTAATAGCTGTTTTAATGGATTCCCTTACCCTGTCATATTTTTGTGCTCCATAATTATAACCCGCAATCGGAAGGAATCCCTGAGTAACACCAAAAACCGGGAAGAGGGCAAACATCAGCATTCGTCCAATAATGGCATATACTGCAACCATGGGTTCGCCACCAAGGGCAAACAAAATATTGTTCATAAGCAAATAGGTGATGCTGGTTACGGCCTGTCTGGAAAGAGTCACAAACCCCAAAGCCCCTATTTCACGCAATATATCTATATCTAAACCGAAGTGGGACCAGCTAATTTTTAATTCAGAATTTTTTGATCTGAAAAAATAAAAAATATATGTAAAACACATGAGGTACCCTGCAGTTGTTGCCCAGGCGGCCCCTGCCATTCCCCAATCAAAAATAAATATGAATATATAGTCCAGAACCAGGTTCCCAACAGATGGGATAATCATGGCAATCATTGCATATTTGGGTTTACCTTCGGCACGAATAACTGTATTTCCCGTCATACATAGTGCCAGGAAAGGAACCCCATATAAAACTATGGTGTAGTAAATCTTGGCAGGGTCAAATATGGCACCTTTACCACCGAATGCCGGAATTAAGCTATCAACAAAGTAAAGACCCAAAACCACCATAGAAATGGTTACCAACAAGGTTAGTGTGATCTGATTTCCAAAGGTTTTTAATGCCTTCTCTTTGTTATCCCCGCCAAGCGCACGGGAAATAATACTGCTACCACCTATCCCTATTGCCATTCCCAGTGCCGCAATAAAAAAAGAAACCGGTAGGACTACATTAATTGCCGCGATAGCAATAGAACCTATCCAGTTGCCAACAAAAATGGTATCCACCAAAATATTTAATGACATCACAAGAATGCCGATAGAAGCGGGTACAGCCTGCCTTATAAGGAGCCTCCCAATAGGTTCCCCCCCTAGTTGATCTGAGGAGACTTTGGCCATAGTTGGGTTATGATTCTGAAGTTATGCATATTCCAGTTAAATGATTTTACCTTTTGCAAGTCCGGGTTATTTCCACTAGGCAGGCAGATGGAGTAAAAATAAGAAAGGAAAACAACAAATAAACCGGTCTTATGAAATTAATAAACGATAACACTGATCTAGACCGGGAGTGTTTCACTCCTATGCCAATTATTTATCCATTGAGCCATAAGAGCTACCCAGGGATCACTCTCATTTAAGCAAGGAATATGAATATATTCCTCACCTCCCGCTTCCATAAATTGTTTTTTTCCTTCCATTGCTATTTCTTCAAGTGTCTCAAGACAATCACTTACGAATGCAGGAGTAATCACGGCCAGCTTCTTTATACCTGCTTTTGCCAGTCGTTCAAACTCAAAATCAGTATACGGTTTTAACCACGGATCCCCCGCAAGACGCGATTGGAAAGAAGTGCTCACTTTGTCTTCGGGCAGATTCAATTCCGCTTTTACCAATTCTGTCGTATCATAACACTGATGTCGATAACAGGTATTATGTGCTACCGAGTTTATCTGACAACAACTTTCATCTATTTTGCAGTGGTATTTAGTTGGATCGGACTTTCTGATATGACGCTCCGGGATACCGTGATATGAAAATAATATATGATCGTAATCAAAGTTCTCTAATCCCTTTAAAATCTGCCCGGAAAATACGCTGATGTAATCCGGATTTTTATAAAACGCCGGAAGGGTTGTAATTCTTATTTCGGGATAATTCGCCTGCTGTTCTTCCATGGTTTTAACTACAACCGTCTCAAAGGAGGACATCGCATAATGGGGATACAGGGGAACCAGTAAAATTTCACTAACTCCTTGTTCTTTTAATTCCCTTAAGGCATTTCTTATACTCATTGAACCGTAACGCATCCCCAGGGCAACAGGTAAATCTGTTTGCTTCCGAACTTTAGATGTAAAACGTTCCGAAATTACCACTAAAGGAGATCCTTCTTCCCACCAAATCTTGGCGTAAGCCTTTGCCGATTTCTTAGGGCGGGTTTGCAGAATAATTCCGCGGACAATGAGATTCCGTAACCAATTTGGCACATCAATTACCCGCTCATCCATTAAGAATTCGTCCAGATAGGGCTTTACTTCTTTTGCTGTTGGACCGTCAGGAGATCCTAAATTCACTAATAATACACCCTTCATAATTTCTTTTTAAGCATTTTTTTAACAATGCAAAAATACTACTTGGAATGAAACTCCGTTAAATTTAGGCGAATACTTTTCTGATGCCCTGATAAGTATTCCCTATGGAGCCAACCACTCTTACAGGGAAATTATTCAAAATAAAACCGGGACAAGAAAATATTTTTTCCGTGGTAAGCTTACCCGGGAGCCCAAACAAACCAAAATAATGCGCTTAATTTTTATCATCATTTGCTTTGTTGTAACACAGATGAACTATTCCCAATCGGAAAAAAGTTTGCTGTGGGAAATTTCTGGTAATGGTTTAGAAACATCTTCCTATTTATATGGAACCATGCATGTCAGTAAAAAGATCGCCTTCAGATTAGACGATGTCTTTTATGAAGCATTGGATAAAAGTGAAATAGTCGCTCTCGAATCCGATCCTGAAACCTGGCTGGAAAGCGAAGAGCGTTTTGGTTCAAGTTCCCAGAAAGAAGGATATGGTTTTACTACCAAAGGATTTTATACACATTCTTTTGCGTTGCAACATCCACGGAAAAAGGATCTGGC
>Ga0316188_10000095_pt1 | contig 28228 bp, 32 predicted proteins | sample Phiworburrow1_MG_FD_204933 | JGI IMG/M metagenome (GOLD analysis project Ga0316188, IMG submission 204933) | Coastal sediment microbial communities from Maine, United States - Phippsburg worm burrow 1 | ecosystem: Environmental > Aquatic > Marine > Coastal > Sediment | place: USA: Maine... | reverse complement strand
TGCTTTGGGGGTTGCCGGCATGGGCCTGCTCCTCGAATGTCTGTGCCTGCGGTTCGCAGTGCCGGGCCCCGTGAAACAGCCCGGACGCCGGCCAGCGTGTATCGTGCACCATCCGCCGGCCGCGCGCCATTTTAAAGCTATAATGGAGGGCCTTCCAATGACCGCCGGAGCCCACCATGAGCCTGCAAGACGTACCTGTCGGGCGGGACGTCCCCAACGACGTCAATGTCATCATCGAGATTCCCATGCACAGCCCGGCGGTCAAGTACGAAGTCGACAAGGCATCGGGGGCGCTGTTCCTGGACCGCATGCTGAAGACGGCCATGCATTACCCCTGCAACTACGGCTACATCCCGCACACCCTGTGCGGTGACGGCGATCCCACGGATGTCATGGTCGTCATGCCGGTCCCCGTAGTCACCGGCGTCGTGGTCACCTGCCGCCCGGTCGGGCTGCTGCGCATGGAGGACGAGTCGGGGGAGGACGCCAAGATTCTTGCCGTGCCGACCACGGACATCACGGGCTTGTACCGCGATGTCCAATGCGTCGAGGACGTGGACGAATTGTTGCGCCTTCAGATCGCGCATTTCTTCGACCATTACAAAGACCTGGAAACGGGCAAGTGGGTGAACATCAAGGGCTGGGAAGATGCGGAATCCGCCCGCCAGGAGGTTTTGGACTCGGTTGAGCGCTACAACAAACTGCCCGAGAAGCCCACGAAGTGGTAGCAGCCGCCTGGAAGTGATCTTGCTCGCGCATCGAAGATGCCCTGCCAGGATGTGTCGCGACCGGACCCGTTCTTACAGTTTCTGCAGATCCAGTCGGGCCCAGCCGTCCAGCGCAACCGATCGGATTATTTCACACGCTGACCGATAAGCCACCGCCGCTTCCTGCACCTGCTCCTCCAGCAGCCCCGACAGCACGATGCGACCGCCCGCTTTGGTACAACCCGTCAATACCGGCGCGAGCTCGACCAACGGGCCGGCGAGGATATTGGCCAGCACGATATCTGCGTCGCTTGCAGCGAAGTCCCGGGGCAACTGACAGCAAACCCGGTCATCAACCGAGTTGCGCGCGGCATTCGCAGCGGTCGACTCCAGGGCCTGCGGGTCGTTGTCCACGGCAATGACCTGTGCGGCGCCCAGCAAGACTGCGGCAATTGCGAGGATGCCCGAGCCGCAGCCATAGTCGACTACGAGCATGCCGGTCAGGCTTTGCCCGTCGAGCCACTCCAGGCACAGGGCCGTGGTCGGGTGCGTACCGGTTCCAAACGCCAAGCCGGGATCGAGCCGAATCTCGATGTTTGCGGGGGCGGGGGGAATCGCCATGCCACCAGGCACTACCCACAGGCGGCGGCCAAACCGCATCGGCTCGAAGCGGTCCATCCAGGCTCGCTCCCAGTCTTCATCGCCTACTTCCCGCCACTGAATGTGGTCCGGGCCATCCGAACCCAACACGCTGTGCAAACCGGCAATGATGAGCTGCGGGTCAACCGAGTTCTCGAAGAGCCCGTGCACCCGCACCACCGGCCACAGAGGCGTGGCTCCCGGTCCCGGTTCCAGCACCGGGGCATCCGCATCGTCTTGCAACGTCAAGGACAGCGCGCCCAGGGCCTCGAGCACACCTTCGGCGGTAGCTACCGCACTGCGATTGACGCTGAGCGAGACTTCAATCCAGGGCATGCTTCAAATCCGTAACCGTCAGGAGCTGGCCACGGCTGGCAGTCACCTGCGCGCGGCTTTACTGCCGCTCAGCCCTTGCGTTCAGCCAGGCGTTTTTCCAGGTAATGGATGTTGAACCCGCCGCGCAGGAAACCCGGATCCCACAGCAGCCACTTGTGCAGGGATACGTTGGTGCGAATTCCATCCAGGACCATTTCGTCCAGGGCGACACGCATGCGCGCGATAGCCATGTCGCGGTCCTGCCCGTGCGCGATGATCTTGCCGACCATGGAGTCATAGTTCGGTGGTACGCTGTAACCGTCATACATATGGGTGTCGCAGCGAATGCCGGGCCCACCCGGCGCGTGAAACCCCTGGATTGTGCCCGGTGACGGCATGAAAGTCTCGGAATCCTCGGCGTTGATCCGGCACTCGATCGCATGTCCCCGGATCTGTACGTCTTCCTGCCGGATACTCAATGGCTCACCGGCCGCCACCAGGATCTGCTCGCGAACCAGGTCCACACCGGTAATTCGTTCGGTCACCGGATGCTCCACCTGGATGCGCGTATTCATCTCGATGAAGTAGAACTCGCCCCGATCGTAGAGGAACTCGAAGGTGCCGGCTCCGCGGTAGGCAATGCGCTTGCAGGCCTCGACACAGACGGCTCCGATTTCGGCCCGTTGCTCCGAGGTGATACCGGGGGCCGGCGCCTCCTCGATAACCTTCTGATGCCGCCGCTGAGTCGAGCAATCACGTTCGCCCAGGTGGACCGCGTTACCGTGCTGGTCCGCGACGACCTGGACCTCGACGTGGCGCGGGTTTTCGAGATACTTTTCGAGGTAGACCGTGGCGTCGCCAAAAGCCCCCGCAGCTTCCTGCCGTGTGAGCTGCAGGGCGTTGTGCAGGTGGGCCTCGGTATTCACCACCCGCATGCCGCGCCCGCCCCCACCGGCCGCCGCCTTGATGATGACGGGATAGCCGACGCGCCGGGCGATCTTCGCGCATTCCGCGGGTTCGGCAGGCAGTGGGCCATCGGAACCGGGCACACATGGAACACCGGCCTCTCGCATGGCCTTGATCGCAGATACTTTGTCGCCCATCAGGCGGATGGTTTCCGGGCGCGGGCCGATGAAAATGAACCCGCTTTGCTCAACGCGCTCGGCGAAATCGGCGTTTTCCGCGAGGAATCCGTAACCTGGGTGGATGGCAACCGCGTCCGTGACCTCGGTCGCCGCGATGATCGCCGGCACATTCAGATAACTTTCAGCAGCCGGCGCCGGGCCGATGCAGACGGACTCGTCCGCCATGGCAACGTGCTTGAGGTTGCGATCGACCGTTGAATGAACGGCGACCGTCTTGATACCCATCGAATGACAGGCGCGGAGGATACGCAGAGCAATCTCGCCGCGATTGGCAATAACAATTTTTTCCAGGGCGGCCACGGCGGCTGGGTCAGCGAACCACGAACAAAGGCTGGTCGAATTCGACCGGCTGGCCGTTCTCGACCAGGATCGCCACCACGGTTCCGGATACTTCGGCCTCGATCTGGTTGAACATCTTCATGGCCTCGATGATACACATCGTCTCGCCTTCCGTGATGCGCTGGCCTAGCGACACGAAGGGCTCTGCATCGGGGCTCGGAGCGCCGTAATACGTGCCGACCATCGGTGCGCGCACCAACTCGCCCTCCGGAACGCCTTCGTTATCCGCCGTGGCTGCCTCGCCGCCGCCTGAGGATGGCGCGGCCGCCGCCATTGGCGCTCCCGGGGCAGACCAGGCGGCTGCCTGAACAGCGGTCGGAATGCCGGGATAGGGCGGCGCGCCGCTCACCATTCCACCCCGGGCCAACCGCACCGATTCCTCACCTTCGACGATCTCGATTTCCGAGAGACTGGATTCTTCCAGCAGCTCGATGAGCTTCTTTATTTTTCTGATATCCATGCGTTCCGCTCCTGCCCGGACTGTCGCCCGGCGCCCGGCCTAGTGTCCTATGCTGCTGAAATGGCCCTCACTTGCGGGACAGGACACTAGGGTTCGATGTGATTGATGATGGCCTGCAGGGCCAGCATGTAGCTTTCGCCGTGAAAACCGCTGATAACGCCCATCGCGATATCGGAGAAGTAGGAAACCTGCCGAAACGGTTCCCGCGCCGCGATGGCGGACAGGTGCACTTCCACGAAGGGAATCCGGACGGCAAGCATGGCGTCCCGCAACGCCACGCTGGTGTGGGTGTAAGCCGCGGGATTGAAAATGATGTAATCCACGCCGTCGTGGGCGGCCTTGTGGATGGCCTCCACCAGGACACCTTCGCTGTTTTCCTGGAGGTGGCGCAGTTCGTGCCCGCAAGCGCCGGCAAAACGATCGAGCTCTTCCATGATCTCTTCCAGCGTGCGGTGGCCGTATTGACCGGGTTCCCTGCTACCCAGCAGATTCAGGTTGGGGCCGTTCAGAACAAGGATGCTCGCCATGGGGTACCTCTCAGGCTCGTGCGGCAAAGTCTGCATGATCGGCAGCGCATTGTCCACAATTCGGTACCGTATTGAGGGAGATCGATGCGAATTCGCGCCATTTGTGAAAATTTCGTGAAGCCGCCCACGGGTTGGCCGGGGCACTGAGGCAATGTTCGGGCTAGCGCAGTGCCAACAGCTGTGCCTCGAGTTCCCCACGGTCCAGGATACCGAGGCGAGCCCAGCGGATGACGCCGGCGGCGTCCACCAACACGCTGTACGGCAACATGCCGGTCCGATTGCCATAGCTGCGCCCGACCACCATGGCGTCCGCCAAGCCGAACAATAGCGGATAGTCGACCTCCAACTCCCGGGCAAATTCCTGGGCCCGCCGCGGGTCATCCAGTGCGATGCCTACCACGACCACGCCCTGTCCCGCATAATCCCGTTGGAACTGCGACAGCATCGGCATCTCTTCGACGCAGGGTGCGCACCAGGTCGCCCAGAAGTTGACCAGTAACACCTGGCCGTCGAACCGGTCCACAGAAACCCGCTGTCCCGCTGCATCAGCCAGGCTGAAGTCCGGACGGCGCTGACCGAGCAGGTTTTCCGGAGCCGGCACGGCGCCCGGAGCAAGCCGTTCCACGGGCGAACCCTGATTCGGCGGCGGACTCAGCCTCATGGCGAAGAAGTAACCGCCGCTCGCCGCCATGACGGCCACCGCCGTCATGATGATGAGGTCTCTTCTCACTGTGCAGCGAGTACGCGCTGCAGGTGGGTGGAAAACGCGTCGGGCTCGAAATAGCCCACCAGCCGAAAGTCCTTCATTTCCTGCCCGTTGCGGTCAAAAAACAGGATGGCGGGCGGACCGATCACGCCGAACGCCCGCATCAGCTCCTGATCCACCGCGTCGTGGGCGGTCACGTCCGCCTGCAACAGCTGCATGTCGCTCAACAGGGTTTGCACACCCGACTCCGGAAAGGTATTGCGCTCCATGCGTTTGCATTCGACGCACCAATCCGCATAAAAGTCGAACATGGCGCCCTGACCGGCCACGCTGGCCTGTGCCAGCGCCTGTTCCAGTTCCCCCAGCGACTTGATGCGCTCGAAGGAACGGTGTTCCCCGGCCGGCGTTCCGCTCGCGGCCGTGCGCAGGCCCTGCAGCGGCCGCAGCCAGTCATCGCCGCCGCTCGCTGCCCCGACGATCTCGAGGATACCGAGCACCAACAGCACAACGCCCGCGGCTTTCCATAGTCGCTTCCAGCCCGAAGCCGCCGGATCGATCCGCTCCATGGCGCCGAGATAGATCCCACAGGCGATCGCCAGCGCCCCCCACAGCAGCATGATCACGGCGGGGGGTAGAATCCGCTCCAGCATCCAGATGGACAGTGCCAGCAAGCCCACCCCGAATACTGCCTTCACCGCGTCCATCCAGGATCCCGCCCTGGGCACCAGTTTGCCGGCCGAAACCCCGAACAGGATCAGGGGCACGCCCATGCCGATGGACAGCGCAAACAGGGCGGTGCCGCCCAGCACCGCGTCGCCGGACGAGCCGATCACGATCAGGGCCGCCATCAGCGGCGGGGCCACACAGGGGCCAACGATCAGGGCCGACAGGAAGCCCATCACGGCCACACCCCACAGCGCGCCACCCTGCTGGCGATTGCTGGCCTCGGCCAGGCGGGTCTGCAACCTGCCGGGCAGCTGGAGCTCGTAAAATCCGAACATCGACAATGCCAGCGCGATGAAAATCAACACAAATCCGCTGATGATCCAGGGATTCTGGAATACCGCCTGCAGGTTCTGCCCGAACAACCCGGCAAGCACGCCCGCCACGGTATAGGTAGCCGACATGGCCAGCACGTAAACCAGTGATAGCCAGAATGCGCGCAGTGTGGTCAGGCGCGCGCCCTGCCCGATGATGATGCCCGACAGGATGGGCAGCATGGGGAATACGCAGGGCGTGAAGGCCAGCAACAGGCCGGCCAGGAAAAACGCCACGATGGCGCCGGCCGGATTGGAGGTCAGCAGGCTGGCCAGGCGGTCCTGCTCGGACAGCGGGGCCTGGCTCGACGGTGCCGATCCGGGTGCCGGGCGCACTCCGACGGCGTTGCCCGCGGCCGGCATCTCGAACGCGACGGCACGGTCCATCGGGGGATAACAAATGTCTCCATCACGGCAACCCTGGAATTTTGCCTCCAATGTGATTTCCGTGGCCGAACCGGCCGGACGGTTGAAACGTACCGGAACCTCTACCTGGCCGTAATAGACCGGCACGGATCCGAATTCCGGATCGTCCTTGATGACGCCGGTTGGCAACTCAACCGCACTGATTGCAAAACCATCGCCCCCGGTCACGGCGAATTCGAACTTGTCGACGTAGAGGTAGTAGCCTGGCTGGGCCGTGAAACGGACCAGGGCCGTGCCGGGATCGTAGGCGATCGCCTCGTAAACGAAGGCCTGCTCCGGCGCCAGCGCGGCATCCGCCTGCGCGCCCAACAGTCCCGCCGGCAAACCGGTTGCTGTCAAAGCAGCTGCCGTGGGCTGACCCAGCGCCCCATCAGACGGCAACCGCACGACCACCCGTTGCTCGGTTGGCGGATAGCACAACTCGTTTTCGAGGCAACCCTGGGAACGCACCCGAAGTTCGACGGCGTCCACACCGGAGGCTAGCGACAACAGGGGCAGGCTTACCGTCAGACTGTCGTGAAACTTCTCGACTTCCTCGCCCAGCAGGTCATCGTAACTGACCTCGCCCGGTGGCAAACCAGGCTCGCCCAAAACCACGCCTTCGGTGACCGGCGTGAACTGCAGGAACCGGTTGTTGTAGAGATAGTATTCCTTTTCGATCGCCCAACTGACCTCGATGAGGTCGCGGGCCGGCGCCGCGGCCGAGATGACGAACACGTCGCCAAAATCACGAACCTCGTCGAATTCTATCGCCGCTGCCGGCAACGACAGCATGAGGCCGAGCGCCATGCCGAGCAAGTTGGCCAGCCCGGTAAAAAGACCCGGCCGCTTTTTCGCATTTCCTGTCATCGAATCTCGATCTCGCCCAACACCCAGTCCAGGTAGCCTTCGGATCCCGCCTGCACCGGCAAAGCCAGCACCTCGGGTACGTCGTAGGGGTGGTGCTCCAGCAACCAGGACTCGAGCTTGCCATAAGCGAGCCGGGTGGTCTTGACCACCATCAGCGCCTCGCTGTCGTCCTGGACTTCGCCCCGCCAGCGGTAAATAGACCTGATTTCCGGCAGGATGTTCACACATGCGGCCAGCCGCCGCTCCACCACTTCACCGGCCAATGCTCGCGCCGTGGCGACATCCGGGCAGGTGCACAGCACGGTCAGGATCTCCGTCATCGCCCTCTGTCGCACCTGTCTGTCGCCGCTTCCATGGCGCGGATTTTACCGGAAAGCCGCGTCCAATCGGCGAAAATCGGCCGATCACGCCGGCTTAAGGCCCGTGGTTGCCCCAGATCATGGCAGTACCCGGTGTGGCTGGTTAGTCTGGAACATGGGTTATTGACGGCACCCGGCCGCGGGAGGAGCAGCGTCATGCACAACCCTGACAAGAAGCAGAAATTGATAGAACTGGACGTCGGCCAACCCATCTGGGAGCGGTTTTTCTGGGTGGCGCCGCTGGTCCTGGTGGGTACGCTCGAGCCGGACGGTACGCACAACCTGGCCCCCAAGCACATGGCTACCCCGATCGGCTGGGAAAACTACTATGGCTTCGTCTGCACACCCCGGCACCATACCTATACCAATATCCAGCGCGAGAGGGCCTTCACTGTTTCATTTCCACGCCCTTCGCAACTGGTCCTGACCAGCCTGGCGGCTTCGCCCCGTTGCGGTGACGAGGACAAGCCGGCCCTGTCCGTTTTGCCGGTGTTCCCGGCCAGCAAGATCGACGGCGTGCTGTTGGAAGGCGGCTACCTGTTCCTGGAATGCGAGCTGGATCGCATCGTGGACGGGTTCGGTGTCAACAGCCTGATTATCGGGCGCATCGTGGCGGCACGCGTCGCTGCCGACGCGCAGCGCATTCACGAGGGCGGCGACCAGGCGCTGGTGCACAATTCGCCCATCCTCGCTTACCTGCACCCGGGACGCTTCTCGACGATCGACGAGAGCCTGACGTTTCCCTTCCCGGCCGGCATGAAAAAGTAGGTGACAGGCCCCGTGCGCCGGCAGATGAACCAGGCGACTCCTCCGACTGCGGTCGAGCTCCTCCGTCACCTGCGGGGTCAGCGCGAAGACCTGCTGCGCTTGCTGCAGTGCATGACGACGGTCGAGTCACCCTCCACGGTGCCCGCCGCCCAGCTGGAAATCCGCGAGATCATCGCGCAGGAGCTGGAGCAGCTCGGCTTCGCGGTGCACCGTATCCCGGGCCACGACAGCGGCGGTATGCTCCACGGCCGCCCGGCCTGCCGGCACCACGGTGCACCGGCACAGCTTCTGCTGGGGCACTACGACACGGTCTGGCCGCTGGGCACGCTCGACGGGATGCCCTACGAAGCCGAAGATGACACGGTCCGCGGCCCCGGCGTCTACGACATGAAAGGTGGTGTCGCCCAGGCCCTGTTGGCGCTGGACGCACTGCGTCACTTCGGCCTGGAGCCGGAGGTCGTTCCGCATGTTTTCCTGAATTCCGACGAGGAAATCGGTAGCAGGGAAAGCCGGCGCTACATCGAAAAGCTCGCGGTGTGCATGGACCGGGTGCTGGTCCTTGAACCGTCGCTGGGACCCGCCGGCCTGCTGAAAACGGCACGCAAGGCCATCGGGCGCTTCACGGTAACCGTGCAGGGGGAAGCGGCCCACGCGGGGCTGGACCCCGGCGCCGGCGCCAGCGCCATCCTCGAACTGGCCCACGTCATCCAGACCCTGTTCGCCATGAACGATCTCGAACGCGGCATCACCGTGAACGTCGGCACCATCGATGGCGGCCTCAGGCCCAACGTGGTCGCGCCGCGCAGCCAGGCCGTGGTCGACGTGCGTGTGGCCTCGCAGGACGACGCACAGCGCGTCGAAGCGGCGATACGGAACCTGCAACCGGCCACTTCCGGCACCTCGCTGACCGTCGAGGGCGGGTTCGGGCGCCCCGCCATGGAGCGCACACCCGCAAATCGGCAGCTCTGGCAAATGGCCTGCCGGCTGGGCGAGGAAATGGGGCTGCAACTCGAAGAGGCGCTGGCCGGTGGCGGCTCGGATGGTAACTTCACGAGTCAGTTCACGGCCACCCTGGACGGCTTGGGGGCTGTCGGCGACGGCGCGCATGCCCGCCACGAACACCTGCGGCTCGCGCCCACGCTGGAGCGCACGGCCCTGTTGGCACTGCTGCTGATGGCGCCGCCCCTGAACAGCGACCGTCCTGAGACCCCTATGTCATGAAGCCACACTACTTTTATACGTCGGTCACGCGTTGTTCGAATATGTGGATTACGCCTTTCGACACGAGCAAGCTGGACCGCGCCGAGTGGTCGACCGGTGATTTCGTGGTCGGCCGGGTGGTCGGCGAGCGCAACCGCCTCTACGAATGTGAGACCAAGACCGGCCGCATGGCCGACCTGGTTCGCGGAGATCTGCTGGTGGGTGCGCTGGGGAAGCGCGCGGCGACGCTCGAGGGCGTCGGTGATTGGCGCGCCACCCGTGACGACCTGCAGTTGGACGCCCTGACCAGCGCCGGCTTGCTGGGCCGCGCCACCTCCATTTCGCCCATGCTGCCGGAGCTGATGCGCCTCGACTATCTTGGTCACGTGACCCGTAACGGCGCCAAGCTGAACATGAAGGACTTCGTCACGGCTGCCCCGTCGCGGGCGCTGGAAATCCCGGTGGTTCTGGTCATCGGCACCTCCATGTCGTCGGGCAAAACCACGGCCGCGCAAGTCATCATTCGTGCCCTGACCTACCTTGGGGTAGACGTCGTTGCCGCCAAGCTGAGCGGCGCTGCGCGCTACCGCGATATCCTCAAATTCCGCGATGCCGGTGCCCGTTGTGTCGTCGATTTCGTCGACGCGGGTCTGCCGTCCACGGTCTGCTCCGAGGAGCGCTTTCGGCCCGCCTTCGAAATCATGCTCTCCAAGATTGCCGCCTGCGAGGCGCAGGTTCTGGTGGCCGAAGCCGGTGCTTCGCCACTGGAGCCTTACAACGGCGCCACCGTCGTAGAATATTTGCGCGACCTGGCCCACTTCACCGTGCTGTGCGCCTCCGATCCTTACGCCGTCCTGGGCGTACAAACCGCATATGGCCCGGGCCTGCGCGCGGACCTGGTGACCGGCCCCGCCGCCAATACCGTGGCTGCGATCGGGCTGGTGCGCGAGCTTTCAGGACACCTGGCGCTGAACCTGCTGGACCGCAACACCTATCCCGAACTGGTCGAACTCCTCAAGCAGGCGCTGGAGTTGTAGGACCGAACTTCGGTTCGGGATGGCTTTGGGAGCGACCGTGTGAATCCCGAATGAAGTCGGTCCTACCCCGGACCGGCGGCCAATTGCATTCATTTCCTGTCGATGAGAGAGTGTTCCATCCTGGACCTTTTCCCTGGTGAACCACGAAATGTCTTACTCACTCCATCGCACCACTGCCGTTCTGCTCGTCTCTGCATTGCTCGCCGCCTGCGCCACCAGCCCCACCGGGCGGCGCCAGCTGATGCTGGTATCAGAGGATTCGGCCATTGCTTCGTCCGCCCAGGCGTATGTGCAGGAGGTCGGCAAACTCAAGCAGGAGGGCAAGCTTTCCAGCGACAAGGCACTGATCCGGCGCGTCAATGGCATTACAGAGCGGCTGGTGGCACAGGCCATTGTCATGCGCCCCGACTCGGCCAAGTGGGACTGGAGCGTGGCGGTTATCGAAGATCCGGAAACGGTCAACGCCTGGTGCATGGCCGGCGGGCGCATGGCCATTTATACCGGGCTGATCGACCAGATCAAGCCCAGCGACGACGAGATCGCCCAGGTCATGGGCCACGAGATCGGGCATGCGTTGGCCAACCACACCGCGGAAAAGATGTCAGTTGCCATGGCCAGCAGCATCGGCGTGGTGGCGGTAGGCATCGCGGCGGACAACAAAGGCGCGGCGATGGCCGGCGCGGCCGCTGCGGCTGCTCTCGCAGTAACCATGCCGAACAGCCGCACCGCGGAAACCGAGGCCGATCGCATCGGCATCGAGCTGGCTGCCAAGGCCGGCTACAACCCCGCCGCCGCCGTCACCCTGTGGCGCAAGATGAACAGCCTGCCCGGCGGGCAACCACCCCAGTTCCTCAGCACCCATCCCAACCCCGAGAACCGCGAGAAGGCGCTGGCCGGTCTGGGGCCGGAAATGGAGCCGTATTACCGGGCGGATACGCCGCGGCCTTCGCATCCGGTGCAATCCGTCACTGCGCTGAATTGAAGTTTGTCGGGCTGAGCATTGATTCCCGAATGAATTCGGTCCTAGGGCCAAGAGGCCCGACCTCAGCAACGAAAAAGGCGCCGGAATTCCGGCGCCTTTTTGCTAACGCTTTTGCAGTGGATCAGATCAGAGCAGCGGCACGATCAGCAGCGCTACGATGTTGATGATCTTGATCAGTGGGTTGATCGCGGGGCCGGCGGTGTCCTTGTAAGGGTCACCTACGGTGTCGCCGGTCACGGCCGCGGCGTGTGCGTCGGTGCCTTTGCCGCCGAAGTTGCCGTCCTCGATGTACTTCTTGGCGTTATCCCAGGCGCCGCCGCCGGTGGTCATGGAGATGGCCACGAACAGGCCAGTGACGATCGTGCCGACCAGCAGGCCGCCCAGCGCCTGCGGACCCAGCAGTTTGCCAACCACGATCGGCACCAGCAGCGGTAGCAGCGACGGAATGATCATTTCCTTGATGGCGGCCTTGGTCAGCATGTCGACCGCACGGGAGTAGTCCGGTTTGGTCGTGCCTTCCATGATGCCGGGTATCTCCCGGAACTGGCGGCGCACCTCTTCAACCACCGAGCTCGCGGCGCGGCCTACGGCTTCCATCGCAAGCGCCCCAAACAGGTAAGGTATCAGGCCGCCGATGAACAGACCGATGATCACCAGGTGGTTAGACAGGTCAAAGGTCAGGCCCTCGATACCGGCTTTCTCCAGGCTGTTGACGTAGTCAGCAAACAGCACCAACGCGGCCAGGCCCGCCGAACCGATGGCGTAGCCCTTGGTCACGGCCTTGGTGGTATTGCCCACCGCGTCCAGCGCGTCGGTCGTATTGCGTACCTCGGGCGGAAGATTGGCCATCTCGGCGATGCCGCCCGCGTTGTCCGTGATCGGGCCGAAGGCGTCGAGCGCCACGATCATGCCGGTCATGGACAACATGGTGGTTGCCGCGATGGCGATACCATAGAGGCCGGCCAGTTCATGGGCGCCCCAGATCGAAGCGCAGACCGCGATCACCGGCAGGGCGGTGGCTTTCATCGAGACGCCCAGGCCGGCGATGATGTTCGTCGCGTGACCGGTCGTCGAGGCGGCCGCTACTTTCCTCACCGGGCTGAATTCCGTGCCGGTGTAGTACTCGGTGATGGCCACCATCGCGGCAGTCAGAGCCAGGCCGATCAGGGCCGCATAATACAAGTGCTGCGCATCGTCACCCATCATCGCCTTGGTCACGGGATAGAAGGCGATGGCCGCCAGCACGCCGGAGGCGATGACGCCCTTGTACAGGGCGCTCATGATCTTGCCACCCTCCTTGGTGCTGACGACGAAGGTGCCCAGTACCGAGGCGATGATGGAGAGGCCGCCGAGCACCATCGGGTAAATCACCGCGTTGGGACCGAGGGCGCTGGCCGTCAGGCTGCCCAGCAGCATGGTGGCCACCAGGGTCACGGCATAGGTTTCGAACAGGTCCGCCGCCATGCCGGCGCAGTCGCCGACGTTGTCGCCCACGTTGTCAGCGATTACGCCCGGGTTGCGTGGATCATCTTCAGGGATGCCGGCTTCCACCTTACCCACCAGATCCGCACCGACATCGGCGCCCTTCGTGAAAATGCCGCCACCCAGTCGCGCGAAGATCGAGATCAGCGAGCCGCCGAAGGCCAGGCCGACCAGGGCGTGGATCGCATCATCCTGGCTGTAACCCATGCTCTGCAGGATCGCGTAGTAGCCGGCCACACCCAGCAAGCCCAGGCCCACGACCAACATGCCGGTGATGGCGCCACCGCGAAACGCGACTTTCAGTGCCGGGGCGACGCCGCCGCGGGCCGCTTCCGCAGTGCGGACATTGGCGCGCACGGATACGAACATGCCAATGTAGCCTGCCATGGCCGAGAACAGGGCACCGATGGCAAATCCAATAGCGGTTACCCAGTGCAGTGTCAGGCCCACGACCACGAACAAAACCAAGCCCACGATACCGATGGTCGTGTACTGCCGGTTCATATAGGCCTTTGCGCCTTCCTGGATGGCCGCGGCAATCTCCTGCATTTTCTCGTTGCCGGCGGGCTTACCCAACACCCAGGTGGTGGTCAGCAAGCCATAAATTACAGCCAGTAGCGCTGACCCCAGCGCCAGCCAGAGCGCCATATCATTCGTCATTGTGATTCTCCTGTTAAACCCCGGATAAATTCTTTATTTGGTTGGCCGAATCAACCAATTCGAGCCGGCCAGCAAGCGGCCGTGTAGCGCAGCAGCCCGCCAAAGCCGCGGTATGGTAGCAAACTTTGTGGCCCGGCGCTGCCAGAAATACTGAAAAACTGAGCCAAATCAAGCCCCAAGCTATGCCGCTCAGGGCCGTCCCAAAAAACCGCAGGCCATGGGTCGCCTGCGGCTACGCAGACCGCGTCCTAGTTCATACTTTGAAGGCGGGTAGTTTCTTGCGCAACAGCACCTTCTTCATGCGCACGTATTTCGGCAAGCCGTCCCGATCATAGGGCGGATAGTCTTCCCCCTGAATCAACGGGGCCAGGTAGCGGCGGGCAGCGGGCGTGATGCCGAAGCCATCGGCGGCGATATAGTTTTTGGGCATCATTTTCTCGCGGTTCGCAACACGACCCAGCGATGTCTCACCAATTTTCCAGCGATAGGGATTGTTCGACACCCGCTTAATCACCGGCATCACTCCGCTCTTACCCTGGAGCGCCAGTTCAACGGCCGCCTCGCCCACGGCATAAGCCTGTTCGACATCCGTCCTGGAGGCGATATGGCGCGCCGACCGCTGCAAGTAGTCGGATACGGCCCAGTGGTATTTGTAACCGAGCTTCTCCCTGACAATGTTCGCCACCACCGGCGCCACGCCGCCCAGCTGCGCGTGACCGAATGCATCCCGCGTACCCGCATCGGCCAGGAACCGTCCCTTTGCGTCACGCACGCCCTCGGAAACCACGATTGTGCAGTAACCGTAGTTCTCCACTGCATGCTTCACCTTTTTCAGAAACTCACGCTGTTTGAACGGCACTTCGGGAAACAGAATGACATGCGGGGGATCGCCTTCCGCACGCGCTGCCAGGCCGGCGGCGGCCGCGATCCACCCCGCATGGCGCCCCATCACTTCGAGAATGAACACCTTGGTGGAGCTCGAAGCCATCGATTCGACATCGAGGCTGGCTTCAAGGGTGGAGACGGCCACGTATTTGGCCACCGAACCGAAGCCGGGGCAGTTGTCGGTAACCGGCAGGTCGTTGTCGATGGTCTTGGGCACGCCAATGCACTGCACCGGGAAGCCCATCTTCTTGCCGATCTGCGAGACCTTGTAGGCGGTATCGGCCGAGTCACCGCCGCCGTTGTAGAAGAAATAGCCGACGTCGTGCGCGCGCAGTACCTCGATCAGCCGCGCATACTCGCGCTTGCTCTCCTCGATGCTGCGGAGCTTGAAACGACAGGATCCAAAAGCTCCGCCGGGTGTGTGCCGCAGGGCCGCGATGGCCGACTTGCTCTCCCTCGAGGTGTCGATGAGGTCTTCGCGCAGTACGCCGATAATGCCGTCCTTGCCGGCCAGCACCTTGCCGATTCGGTCACGGTACTTCGCGGCGGTCTCGATGACGCCGCAGGCAGTCGCGTTGATGACTGGCGTAACGCCGCCCGACTGGGCATAAAGAATGTTCTTTTTCATTGCTGATTCATTTCCTTGCGAGCGTGTTTTACCGCATTGACTTGGCTGGGGTGAGCGGTTAGCGTTAGGACCCTATTCTAGAGGACGGGTACCGTCAGATGCGAATTGTATTGCTGGGCGCGCCGGGGTCGGGAAAAGGAACGCAAGCTGCACTGTTGGTCGCAGAGGTGGATCTGCCCCACATCTCGACCGGGGCGCTGCTTCGGGCAGCCGTGAAAGCTGGCACCCTGCTCGGAAAGAGGGCGAAAACCGTAATTGACCGCGGCGAACTGGTATCGGACGAAATCATGCTGGGGCTCATCGAAGAGCGCCTGGCGCAACCCGATGTGAAAAACGGCTTCATCCTGGATGGCTACCCGCGCAATCTCGCCCAGGCTGAGGCGTTGGACGAACTGCTGGAGCGGATCGGTCAGCCGGTCGTTGAGGCCCTCCAAATCGACGTCGACCTGGAAATGTTGATCGAGCGTATTTCAAAGCGTGCGGCCGAAGAGGGCCGCAGCGATGACACCGAGGAGGTCGTCCGCAAACGCATGCGGGTTTACGAGGAGCAGACTGCTCCGGTGATGGAATACTATGCCCGCAAGGGCCTCCTGTCCCGCGTGCTGGGTGATGGAACGGTTGACGAAGTGTTCCAGCGCATCAAGGGTGTGCTACAGATCCGCGCCGCTTGATCCGTACCCTCCTCGACATGATGCGGCTGCGCTCCGGGCCGCAGGATTTGCCGGCCGGCACCGGCCTGGCCGCGGCTCTCGCTATCGCCTGGCTGGCACAGGGGCTGCTGACCGACCGCGCACTGGACCAGGCCAACTCTCCCTTACGCAGCTTGTTGGCCATTGCGGTCCAGTTCGGTGCGATCGCCGCGTTGCTGAACCTGCGCCAGCAGGCTGCACGGATTCCCCAGACGATCAGCGCCCTGGCCGGCACCGGCATCATTTTCGGGCTGCTGGCGCTGTTGCTCCTGATGCAGCTCGATCCTGCCAATCCGCAGCCAAACATCGCGCTGGCCTACCTCGGGCTGTTCGTCTGGAGCCTGCTGGTCGATGGACATATATACCGACATGCTTTGTCGATTAAAATGAGCCTCGGAGTTCTCGTGGCCGTGCTGATATTCGCGGCCAACTTTCTCATCATGAGAGTGGCTTTTGGCTAGCAAAACCATGCATATCCACATCCTTGGTGCCTGTGGCACCTTCATGGGCGGACTGGCCTTGCTGGCCAAACGCGCCGGCCACAGGGTCACCGGACAGGACCGGCACACCTATCCGCCAATGAGCACGCAGCTCGCGGCGGAGGGTATCGAGCTGTTCGAGGGTTACGATCCGGGACACCTGGACCCGGCCACCGACCTGGTTCTCATCGGCAACGCGCTCAGCCGCGGCAACCCCGCCGTGGAGCAGGTACTCAACAGCGGGATTCCTTACACTTCGGGGCCGCGCTGGCTGGGCGAAAATTACCTCCAGCACAAAACCGTGCTGGCCGTGGCCGGCACCCACGGCAAAACCAGCACCTCGAGCATGCTCGCCTGGATCCTGGAGCAGGACGGCCGCAAGCCCGGCTTCCTGATTGGCGGTGTGCCGACGAATTTCGGCCAATCGGCACGAGACGGGGAATCGGTGTTCGTGGTCGAAGCCGACGAGTACGACACGGCCTTCTTCGACAAGCGTGCCAAGTTCGTGCACTACCGTCCCAACATCGCGATACTGAACAACCTCGAGTTTGACCACGCGGACATTTACGACGACATCAGGGCCATCCAGACCCAGTTTCACCATTTCGTGAGGACCATTCCCGGCAATGGCACCATTGTCTGCAACGGTCATGACGCGCGCCTGGAAGCCGTTCTTGAAAGGGGCTGCTGGAGCCACCTGCAGCGTTTCTCGGAGGATGAGGATGCAGACTGGCGGGTCGTACTCAAGAAACCCGATGGCAGCCAACTGGCGTTTTTCCATGCCGGCCAGCCATCGGGCACGCTGCGCTGGAGCCAATTTGGGCGCCACAACGCGCTGAATGCCTGCGCTGCCCTGGCCGCCGGCGTCGCCACAGGGGTCGATCCAAAAACCGCGCTCAATGCCCTCGGCAGCTTCCGGGGCGTCAAACGGCGCATGGAGCTGATCAGCGAAGTCGGCGACATCCGTGTATACGATGATTTTGCACACCATCCGACAGCCATCCGCCTGACCCTCGAGGGCCTGCGGCGCAATGTGGGCAATGCGCGCGTGCTGGTTGCACTGGAGCCCCGCAGCAACACGATGCGGGCCGGTGTGCATGCCGACGAATTGGGCCCGGCACTGATCGCGGCGGACCGCGTGTGGCTGATGGCCGGTGATGGGATCGACTGGGACCCGCTCGAAGCGCTCGCTCCGCTGGATGGGCGCGGCAGGGTCGTGACGCGCAGCGATGATCTGTTGGCGCAGATGCTGGACGCCGTGCGGCCCGGTGATCACGTCGTGTTCATGAGTAATGGTGGTTTCGATTCGGTGCCGGCGCGCTTCAGTGAAGCCGTGCAGCAGCATGAGCACCGTTGAGATCCCGCTGTTTCCGCTGCGCACGGTCCTGTTCCCGGGCGGCTTTCTCCCGTTGCGTATTTTCGAGCAACGCTACCTGGACATGGTCAGGGACTGTGCCCGCAACGACAGCGGCTTCGGTGTCTGCCTGATAAGCGAAGGCGAAGAAGCGGTGTCTCCGGTCAAGACGACCCAGGTCGGTACACTTGCCCAAATCGTCGACTGGTACACGCTGGAGGACGGTCTGCTGGGTGTCTCGGCCACCGGCACCCGGCGCTTCAAGATCGAATCCGGTTGGCGGCAGGACGATGGGCTGCTGTGGGCACGCGTGCAGACGCTACCCGAACCACCCAGCTATCCATTGCCCGAGGCCTACGCTCTGCTGGCCGAAGTATTGGGCCGGTTCATGGAAAAGGTTGGCCACCAATACCCTTCCTGGTCGGAAGAGCGCCTGCAGGACGCCGTTTGGGTGGGCTATCGGCTGGCGGAATTGCTGCCGCTGGCCGGCATCGAAAAACAGCACTTGCTGGAGTTTTCAGACCCGATAGAGCGGTTGCAGAGTCTGGTCGAAGTCCTGCCGCGCTTTCAGTCGGGCTGACCATCGGGCGGCCGGCGCAACGTGCCTGGTGCGTTGCGAACCAACAACACGCCGCCGTCCACCTCCTTTTGCTCCAGGTCTCCGAGTAATCCGCGGATCGGACGCCTGAGTTCGGTGCTCAGCGGCGACGACTTCCAGTAGCTGAACAGACCGAAGCGCTGCACCAGAAGCTCCTCCGACATCTGTCCCAGGTAGAGAACCGCGCTGTCGGGCAGCAAGCGCACTCCCGAGTCCCACAAACGGATGGTCAGCAAGCGACCCTCCGGCGCAATGTTCTTGCGCAGCAGCAAAGCTTCCGAACGCCCCATGTAGGCCCGCCCCAGTAACGGCAGGCTGGCCTGGTCGGGCTCTGGATTCAGCGCCTGCAGGATCCACCGCCAGTCCGTTTCCGGCACCGGCTCCCAGCCGGCATCAGCGAGCAACGCGGAGATTGATTCCGGATCGACGGCAACCTGCGCGTTGAAACGGCGCGCGGCTACCGAGTCCAGCCGGGTGCGGTCCGCGGGCAGCCGGCGCCACTCCGCGTCCCACCAGGCTTGTCCGTCGAGCTCCCGCAAGACGGCCGGTGTGCTGAGCGCCGCCACTTCCTCGGCCTGGTGCTCGTGCACCTGCCAGGCGAACAGGGCCAGGAAAGACAGGTAGAAAATAAGGCTGGCTGTCATACCGGAAAAACGCCTGAATGCCCGCTGCCGGTAAGCGATACCCACGATAGCCGCCCACAACAGCCCCATGGTCATTCCCATCAGGGCGCCGCTCAGCCACTCGCGGCCCAGGTAGAGCCGCGCCAACGCCAGCAGCATGAGCAGAAGCGCGGCGACGAGGTAGGGCCATTGTCGGTGTTTGCGTTGCAACTCGCTGGCTTCCATCACGGCGAAAAAAGTCAGCGTGACCGTAGCCAGGCTCATCGCCGCGCTCGGGCTGCGCAGGGTCTCCCCCGCCAATTCCATCACCTCGGGTGCCGCGCGCAGGCCCCAGGACAACAGCAGGTGCAGTACCGCGCCACCCCCGATGGCGACCAGCCAGTGCAGCGCCGCGCTGCGGCGTCCGGCCCCGATCAACCAGAGCAGCAACGCCGTGGCGGAAAAAATCGAGACCGGCCACCGGGACAGCTGGTCAATAGCGACCATCAAGGGATCCGCAAGGTGGTTGCGCAAGGACAGCGCCAGTTCCTGCACGGCCTGGTCGAGCAAACGCGGCTGCACGGAGAAGGGTGACAGGAACAGCAGCATGACCACGCCCCAGAACAAGAGGACCAGCAGGATGCCGAGCATCGTCACGGACAGGACTTCCCCCTTGGAGGGGCCCAGTAACGGGCTCAACACGCGACCCAACACCGGGTGCCGGCGGCTCCAGCGTATAGCGTGCCGCAGCCAGCGGGCGGAATGCCCGGCCAGAGGCTCGTAGATTGCGCGGATCAACCACCAGGTCATCCACAGCACAGCCAGCAGGATCACCAGCATGACCGCCAGGCGGCCGGTATATTCGGAGGCCACCTCGAGGGACGCGCCAAACAGCATCCCCGGCACCAGGAAAGACGGCGCCCAGGTGACGCAGGCCACGGAATCGACCGCCAGGAACCTCGACGGTTTCATCCCCATCATGCCGCCGACCGCCGGGATGATCGGACGCAGGGGGCCGATGAAGCGCCCGGCCAGCACGCTCTTGGCGCCATGGGCGTGGAAGAAGCGGGTGCCCCGCTCCATCAATCCGGGATAGCGGGAGAAGGGCCAGATCTCCAGCAGGTGGCCGCGAAATCGATGGCCGAGGGCGTAACTGAGGCCATCGCCCAGAAAAGCGCCGAGAGATGCTGCCGCCCAGACGGGAACCATATCCAGCAAGCCGAGACCGATCAGCGTGCCAATGCCGAACAGGATCACGATGCCCGGCAACAGGATGCCGACCAGCACCAGCGACTCGAAAAATGAAACCAGGAAGACGATCAGGATGCCCCAGCCCGGGTAAGCATTGAGCCAGTTCAGAAGTTCCTGTGTCCAGCCGGTGTCCATCGGTGGCTATAATACGGCAATGATCCACACGGAGTCGTGACATGGGGGACGGACTGAAAGGAAAAACGCTGTTCATCACCGGCGCCTCGCGCGGCATCGGCAAGGCGATCGCGCTGCGGGCTGCCCGCGACGGCGCCAACATCGTCGTCGCCGCCAAGACCCATCGCAAACATCCCGTTTTGCCCGGCACCATCCACTCGGCTGTCGAGGAGATCGAAGCCGCCGGGGGTCGCGGTCTCGCGATTCGGCTGGACATCCGCGACGAGGATGCCGTAGAGCGGGCCGTGGCGGAGGCCGTGGCGCATTTCGGCGCGCTCGACATCCTGGTCAACAACGCCAGCGCGATCATGCTGAGTAACACGCGTGATCTGCCCCTGAAACGCTACGACCTGATGTTCGACGTCAACGTCCGCGGCACCTACGTCATGAGTCGCGCGTGTGTTCCGCACCTGCAAAAATCCTCCAATCCGCACGTGCTGAACCTGTCGCCCCCGCTAAACCTGAGCCCGGCCTGGTTCAAGGATCACGTGGCTTACACGATGGCCAAGTACGCCATGAGCATGTGCGTGATCGGGATGGCCGAGGAATTTCGCGGAGACGGGATTGCGTTCAACGCCTTGTGGCCACGGACTGTCATCGACACAGCGGCGATCGGAATCCTGGACGGCCGCGTCAAGCCGGAAAACTGCCGCTCGCCGCAGATCATGGCGGACGCGGCCCATGCGATCCTGTGCCAACCAGCCAGGCGCTGCACCGGTCACTTCTACCTGGACGAGGATGTATTGCGGGCCGTCGGCACACGCAATTTTGATCGGTACGCGGTCAAGCCAGGCGCGCCCCTGATGCGCGACCTGTTTTTGGACTAGCCCGCATCGATCAAGCGGCGGGCGCTTCAGAGCCGCGCGAAAGATTCGCGTGCGGCAGCCACGGTCGCGTCGATGTGCTCGGCCGTATGCGCCGATGAAACGAAGCCGGCCTCGAAGGCCGATGGCGCCAGGTACACGCCCCGCTCCAGCATCAGGTGGAAAAACGCTTTGAACGCGGCGACGTCGCAACTGCCGGCTTCGGCGAAATTGACCACCTTCTTCGCATCGGTGAAGAGCAGGCCGAACATGCCACCCACGCTCGTGGTCAAGACCGGCACGCCAGCAGCGTCGGCCGCCTGCTGCAAGCCGCAAGTCAATTGCCGCGTCTGCTCGCTGAGTCGCTCAAAAAAGCCAGCCTGGCAAATCAGCTCCAGGTTGGCCAGGCCCGACGCCATGGCGACGGGATTGCCCGATAGTGTTCCCGCCTGGTACACCGGCCCGCTGGGCGCCACCTGCTCCATGTACTCGCGCTTGCCGCCAAAGGCCCCGACCGGCATGCCGCCGCCGATGACCTTGCCGAAGGTCGACAGGTCCGGTGCAATTCCGTACAGCCCCTGCGCGCCCTGCAGGGCCACGCGGAATCCCGTCATGACCTCGTCAAAGATCAGCAGGCAGCCGAATTCGTCGCAGGCATCCCGCAAGCCTTGCAGGAAGCCGTCCACCGGCGGAATGCAGTTCATGTTGCCGGCGACCGGTTCCACGATGATGGCCGCAATGTCCCGCCCCCGCGCGGCGAGACAGTCACGCACGGCGGCAAGATCGTTATACGGCAAGGTGACGGTCAGGTCGGCCACCGCCGCCGGCACGCCGGGCGAGTTGGGAATGCCGAGCGTCAGGGCGCCGCTGCCCGCCTTCACCAGGAAACTGTCGGCATGGCCGTGATAGCAGCCTTCGAACTTGATGATGCTGTCGCGGCGCGTGACCGCGCGGGCCAGGCGGATCGCACTCATCGTCGCTTCCGTGCCGGAGTTGACCATGCGCACCATCTCGAGGCCAGGCACCAGGTCACACAGACGATCCGCCATCTCGACTTCTGCCGGGCACGGCGCGCCGAAACTGAGGCCGCGGCTGGCAGCTTCCTGCACCGCCGAGACGATGGCAGGGTGGGCATGGCCGGCGATCATCGGCCCCCAGGAACCGACGTAGTCGATGTAGGAGCGGCCCTCGACGTCATACAGGCAGGCCCCTTCGGCGCGTTCGAAAAACACCGGGTCGCCGCCGACGCCGTTGAATGCCCGGACCGGAGAATTTACGCCGCCCGGAATATGCACCCGGGCGCGGCGGACGAGATCATGATTACTGTTCATCGAAGTATTGTAACGGTTTATTGTCGCTGACCGACATGGCAAACTACGCAGCGATTTTAAACAGGAACGAGTGACCGGTGAGCGAAAACAACTACCGAACCTGGATGTGCATTATTTGCGGCTGGGTATACGAAGAGGAAAAAGGCGCCCCCGAAGAGGGATTGGCGCCGGGTACGCGCTGGGAAGACGTCCCCGAGTTCTGGGTCTGTCCGGACTGCGGCGCCGGCAAAGACGATTTCGAGATGATCGAGGTTTGAGGGGCGCGCGCCGCGGGCATGTAATCGGGAATCCACCGATCGTTTGCGCTATTCTTGGACTGAGGCAGCCAGCAGGAAACCACGTGTCATGAGAAGCCAGGGCGGGATTGAGAGAGCCAGGCGTGACGCCATGATCGGCGGCGTCTGTGCCGGCATCGCCCGGCATTTCGGTTGGTCCGTCACCGGAACCCGCGTCGCCTACGTCATCCTGTCCATCTGCTCGGCCGCCTTTCCGGGCATCCTCGTCTACCTGATTCTTTGGCTGGTATTGCCGCAGTCCGCCGACTGAACCGTCGTCGGGGGCAGCCACTCTCAGGTCGCCCTCAGCAACCCCGTTGCCAATGTTCCGGCCGCGTTCAGCTCCAGCCAGCGACAGGCCGGCCCGCCCAGATCCAGCGTAAATGCCTCCCTGCCGGGCAGGCTGTTGGCCACTGACGACGGTGAACCCAGCAGCGTTACCTCCCCCCGCCCCGCACTGAAATCCTGATGCACGTGGCCCCAGGTGACGCAGCGAACCTGCGGGTGGCGATCGACCACAGCCCAGAATTCTTCGGGTCGCTCCAGGGCATAGCGGTCGATCCACAGCGAATCTACCGCCACGGGCTGATGATGCAGCGCCAGCAGGGTATTCCGGTCAGCGCCTTTCGCCAGACAGCGCTCCAGGTGCTCCAGGTCACTGCTAGAAAACACTCCGGGTATGCATCCCGGCTCCGTCGAGTCGAGCAGGATCAACTGCCAGTTCCGGCCCGCATGAACATGCGGGCCTGCCCATGGTCCCAGCGGGAAGTAACGGCGCATCAGGGCAGGATCGTCATGGTTGCCGGGCAGCGCCAGCACCGGCGCCCCCGCAGTGCTCAGCAGCGCCGCCACGCGCCCATAGGCCGCGGCGCTGGCGTCTTCGCTGACGTCGCCGGTGAGCAACAGCAGGTCAGGCTGCCAGCGCCGGATGGCGGGCAACAGCGACGACAGATTCCGGTCTGCATTCTGACCACGGTAGGCCGTTTGTGGGTCGCGCGCGACATGACAGTCACTCACCTGCACGATGCGCAGAAGATGAGGCGACGGGCGACTCACCCGCCGGCCTCGTGCGGACCGGTGTTTGCGTGAAACAGAGGCGGACCCGGGTCCGCGCTCTCTATCATCGGCTGGTCTCGCCTATTCCTCGGTGACCGTCGCCGTCGCCGCGTTGCGGGCCACGGACTTCTTGCCGTTGCTGCAACCGCTCGAAGACTTGTACATCTGGCTGCGGCCGATTTCCTGGCCGTTCGTGGCGGTCAGGACGAAATATTCACGGCCGTCCTTCGCAGCGCGGACTTCGAATCGCTTCGCATCCTGGGAGTTTTTGCGCACCGACTCGATGCCGTTGAGACAGGCTTTGCGCGTTTTGTAGCCCTGGCTCGAGAAGATCACTTCGCCGTTGCCGGCCCGGAGCCTGAAATAATCCTGTCCGTCCTTACCTTTGAATACGATAAATTTTCCTGCCATCTCTCACTCCCTATTCAGTCAAAAACTGCTAACAATGAGGCCCCGGCGGGTCAACTGCGACTCCCGGGCCGGGCCGGGCCGGGCCGGGCCGACCGAAGAATACTGCATGCAGCATTTCGCCACAATTCAGACACCCCGCAGTCACGTAGCGGTGAGATAGTGCACACCACGAACACTGCTTTTGAAATTAATGGAGGACAAACACTTTGGAGGTATTCATTCCGATCGGAGACGAAGATCCCGACGGTTGGCCAGAGGACCTGAGCCTGGTGCCCTATCAACCGGGACTGTCGCTTCTGAGCCAGGTCGCCGAGGCCCCGGACGGCCGGCCGCGAACCGTCAATCGATGTGAAGTTTCAGTTCGTCCCCCGGACGCACGCCCAGTTCGGCCGCCTTGCCGGCGTTGAGCTCCAGGACATACTGTGCCGGGCCCTCGCTGGCATAGGTTGGACAGCGGGGCGTCCGACAGGGCTTGGCATCGGCCACGCTGACCAATTTCAGGTCCTTGTCGAAATACATGATATCCAGCGGGATGCGCGTATTCTTCATCCAGAAACTGCGCACGGACTCCACCGGAAACAGGAACAGCATGCCATGGTCGTCGGCCATGCTGTCCCGAAACATCAAACCCAGCGCCTGTTGCTCACTGGTCTCGGCCAGCTCCACGGTGAAGCGCTGCCCCTTGAGCACGACGTAGGGGTCCTGGGCGATGCAGGAACTGCAGACCAGGGCCGCAAGTAGCAGGAGGAAAATCCGCATGAACGGAGTCTGACGGGAGCGTCGGCAATTTTCAATGGCCCCGCAGCGCGCCTGCAAAAAACCTGATTTGTTCTATGATGAAGCCAGACCGCCGCGACACACACTGGAACAAGGAGCTCAAATACCATGCAGACATATGTCATATTGCGCCGCAGCGCCTGGGAATCCGAGGAAGACCTCGACGCTGCAGCGGGTCTTTCCACCCGAGTCGCCGACGAGGACATGGATAACCGGGTGAAGTGGATTCGGTCCTATGTGCTGGCGGAAGAAGACGGGACCCTGGGCACGGTTTGCATTTACCAGGCCGAGGACGAAGAAGCGATCATGGAACACGCCCAGCGCGCCGAATTGCCGGCAGACGAAGTGATTCCCGTGGCAAACACCGTCATTATCCGGGACGATCCCTGAGACAGGTAACGCTTCCGACCCGCCTCAGCCCTGCTTGCCCTTACTGGGCTTCACTTCCTGCACGCCGGCGGCGTCGACATCCAGGGCCGTCATTACGCCGGCAAACTGCTGTGGCTCGAGATCGCCCATCAGGTTGATGACCACGGCCTCCGATTCACCGTCGGAGACCAGTACGGTCATGCCACAGATCCGTTGGTCCACGACCTTCAGCAGCATGTGTGCCTGTTCATTTTCCGAGCGCACCAGCATGACCGGCTCCCAGCCGCCGGCCTGTAATTTCCGGCTCATTCCGTCCATCCGGGACGCCACGCGGGCGGCCTCGCCGTCGATTTCATAGATCCGGATGCGCACGCCATCGAGCCCGCGCAGCAGTTCCTGCGTTTCCCGGTCATCCTCGACATGGTGAGCGGCAAAGCGCAGCAAGGCCGGCCCGATGGAAAGCGTCAGGACTTGGTCCGTGTCCGCGATACCAAGCGAATCTAGGTCCGCGAAGCCCTCACTTCCGCGCGGCGCGGTAATGCCGCAGGCCCCGACTGACAGCGCGCAAAGCAGGGCCAGGACCGGCGCGAACGCGGCTTTCATCGATCGATCTCCACGTCGAAGTTCTTCATCACGCGCTTCAGCTCCTCCGGGTTGATGTTGCCGATCACGTTGACAAATACAGCCTCGTTGTCTTCCAGCGCCATCACGGTAATGCCATCTACGGTCTCGGCATTGAGTTTCATGAACACGCGCACCTGCTCATCGGCCGAGTTCACCGTCACAACCGATTCCCAGCCACTCTGGCTCAGCTTTCCGGAAATGTCCTTGACCAGGTCGACCGCGCCGTCGGCCATGGATTCCGTTTCAAACACGTTGACGCGAACGCCATTCAATTTCTTGAACAGCTCGGCTGCCTCCGGATCTTCCTCCGCGCTCAGGCTGGCGACCAGGCCCAGCAGCGAGGCGCCGATCGAGATCTGCACGGTGGGTTCCCCAAATATGCTGTTCAGTTCGCCAAAGTCCACGTAGCCGGGGAATGCTTTGAGCGCGTCTTCCTGTGCCAGGGCGGGGAACGCCAGCACAACACCCAAACACAGGGCCAGGCCCGATCTGAGCCATTTTGTCATCACTGACGATTTCATGTCGTTTCCTCCTTGCGGGATTGTTCGGTAAAGGGAATGTGTTTCGACAGGTTGTCCTTGACCGTGTGGCGCAGCTCGCCGCCCAGCACCGACTGGATTTCCTGGCCGGTCAGGATCCCCGCCTTGTCGATGTAGCTGAATGCCACGGCGAGATCGTGGCGGGCCTGGAGTATCTCTTCCTGCGAAGGCTGCCGCGGCAACATCAGCACCACGCCGAGCGCCAGCAGTGAAGCTGCCAATGCCGGGACCAGCACCCAGCGCGGCCCCGGGCCGGGCGCAAGCAGCCACTGCCACCAGCTTTGCCGGCCCTGCTCATCCTGCGGTATCCGGTACAGCCGACGGGTCAGGCCTGGCGGCGCCCGTTCGATATCGAGCTGTGCGAACAGCGCGTCGAGTTCCCGGTCGAGCAGCGTTTCGGGCTGCGTCTCCGGCGGCTTGCCGCCGTTCTGCTCGTCTGGCCTCCCGTTACGGCCGTCGTGTGTCATGGTCTTACCTCCGCGAGTTGCTCACGCAACTGTTTTCGTGCCCGGTGCAGGTACACTTTCACCTGCGGCAGGCTCAGTTCCAGCACGCTGGCGACTTCCTCGTAGCTGTGCTGATGGACATCCCGCAGCACTACCAGCGATCGGTAGGGCTCGGTCAGCCCGTTGATGGAATGTTTCAGCCATTCGCCCAGTTGGTGTTGCTCGGCTCCCTGCATCGGTCCCGGGCTTTCGTCGGCCTGCTGCCACTCCTGCCATTCCTGGGTCGGGTGGCGGCGCCGCAGCCGGTCGAGACAGAGGTTGCGCGTCACCTTCATCAACCAGGGCCTGATCCGCTCCGGATCGATGCGATCCTGGTTCTTCCAGAGCTTCACGAAAGCCTCCTGGCAGGCGTCCTGCGCCTCGGCCGAATCCTTCAGAAGGTAGCGGGCCAGGGTCCATGCCTGGTCCTGGTAGTCATCTACCCACTGACGGAATTTTCTGCTCATTCCACAAGCATAAACGCGGGGGAGCGGAAAAGGTTACAGGCGGAACGGAAGGTTGCCGGGATCTTCGCAGGAGCGAACCTCGTTCGCGATGTGGACCGCGCTCAAGGCGAGGCATCCGGCGCCCCGGCTCATGACTCGCTCGAGCCATCCCTGGGCGCTCGAAGCGCGCTCCCGGCGCGCTACGGTCCTGAACCGGGGCGCCGGACGCCTCTCTGTCGGACCTGCCTTTTGTCGCGAACGAGGTTCGCTCCTACAGGGATTCGCGGAAGGCTTCGAGTTCCTCCAGCAACCATTTGGCGCTGGGGACGGGGTCCTGGCCGGGGCACTGGATTTTATAGGCTTTCCCGCTGCGCGGGCTTTTCGTGGCGGAGCGTTCGATGAATTGTTCGGTGCTGTAGATTTCGTCGCGAAAACGATCGTACCTGTTTTGTACGTTTTTGGCGGCCTGCCAGCCGGAGTAGGTTTTGCCGTTGCGCCGCAGCTGGCAGTCACTGTCGGCGAGGTACTTGATGAGGTGTTCGACCTCAGCCGCCTGGGACGGGGGCACATCGGCTTCGCCGGCCGTGCCGAACGACAGCGCGAGGCTCAGCAGGATGCTGCTGAACATGGCTTTGAGGCGATCGAGGTGCACGGTCGCCCGCTCGCGGGTCCGCGCCTGGTCCCGTTCGCTGTCCTCGCCGCGCCAATCGAGCAGGTCCGGCGGCAATTCGTCCAGGAAGCGGCTTGGCTCGCAGGCTATCGCCTCGCCGTACCGCCGGCGATGGCGGGCGAAGCTGAGGGTCAAAGACTCGCG
>Ga0316188_10000094_pt1 | contig 28408 bp, 28 predicted proteins | sample Phiworburrow1_MG_FD_204933 | JGI IMG/M metagenome (GOLD analysis project Ga0316188, IMG submission 204933) | Coastal sediment microbial communities from Maine, United States - Phippsburg worm burrow 1 | ecosystem: Environmental > Aquatic > Marine > Coastal > Sediment | place: USA: Maine... | reverse complement strand
GTTGCAGCGCTCGACATTCAAGCTGCATCGAGTGCGTGTGCTGTGGTGGCTGCTGCCCGCCCTGCTCTCCGCCTGTCAACCGCAACCGCAAAACCAGCCGCGGTCTCCGGATCTGGGGATGGCTGCTATTGGCTGGCCGGGCCATGATTATCCGGCTGCCGCCGCGGCCGGATCCGACGTCTTCCTGCTCGACCCGCAAACCACGCGGATCGATGTCGTGGTCAGGCGCGACGGTCCGCTGGCACGTTTCGGTCACGACCATGTCGTCACGGTCCAGGAGCCCGAGGGTTTCCTTCAGCTCGACCGGCAGGGGCCCGCCTCGCGCGCTGACCTGCGCTTCCGGCTGGACCAGCTCGCGGTCGATTCCGCGGTGGCGCGCGGTCGGTACGCGCTGGATACCAGCCCAAGCGAGGCAGACATCGCGGGCACCCGCAAGAACCTGATGGAACACGTGCTGGACACGGATCGGTGGCCCTGGATGACTCTCGGCATGACGGCCTTCGAGCGGCAGCAGGATCACTACTCCGCCATCGTGACCCTCGCGATAAATGGTTCGGAGTTTAGCGGCCGCCAGCCATTCCGCCTGCGCAGGGAGGCAAACCGGGCCACAGTCGAGGGCTTCTTCGTAATTCGGCAAACCGAGCTCGGGATCGAACCTTTTTCAGCGCTCGGCGGCGGCCTGCGCGTCGCAGACCCGCTGGAGATCCACTTTTTCATCGAGGCGGACAGGCGTTGAGGCGACCGTTCCGGCTTGGAGGCCGCCCCAGCGCTTGTCTGAACTCGATCAGAGCAAATCTTCTACCGCCGCGCGCTCTTCGCGCAGCTCGGCCTCGGTGGCATCCATGCGCGAGCGGCTGAACTCGTCGATTTCCAAATCCTGCACGATCCGGTAGTCACCATCCTCACACACACAGGGGAAGGAATAGACGATGCCCGGCTCGATGCCGTAACTGCCGTCGGCCGGAACGGCCATGGACACCCAGTCTCCGGCAGGCGTCCCCAAAGCCCAGCAGCGAACATGGTCGATGGCCGCGGACGCCGCCGAAGCCGCGCTCGAAGCGCCGCGCGCCTTGATGATTGCCGCCCCGCGTTGCTGCACGGTTGGAATGAAGGTGTCGCGGTACCATCCCTTGTCCACGTCGCCGACGACGGTTTTTCCGCCCGCCTCGGCGAAGCGGATGTCCGGATACTGCGTCGAGGAATGGTTGCCCCAGATCACCATGTTGGAAAGCTTCGAATGGTGCGTGCCCAGCCGGTCAGCCAATTGCGCCAGGGCCCGGTTGTGATCCAGTCGTGTCATCGCGGTGAAATTGCGCGGATTCAGATCGGGCGCCGCCGACTGGGCGATCAATGCATTGGTGTTGGCCGGGTTGCCAACCACCAGGACCTTGATGTCCCGACTGGCCACCTTGTTCATGGCCGCGCCCTGCGGACCGAATATTTGCCCGTTGGCAGACAGCAGATCCTTGCGCTCCATGCCCGGGCCACGCGGCCTGGCGCCGACCAGCAAGGCATAGTCGGCGTCCTGGAACGCCGTTTCGGCATCATCCGTGGCGACAATATCCTTCAGTAGCGGAAAGGCGGCGTCGTTAAGCTCCATGACCACGCCCTGCAAAGTACCCAGTGCCGGCGTGATTTCGAGCAGCTGCAGAATGACGGGTTGGTCAGGTCCCAGCATGTCTCCGGCTGCAATTCGGAAGCAAAGTTGATAGCCTATCTGGCCAGCGGCACCGGTAATGGCAATTCGAATGGGACGATTCATTGAGGACTCCTGGATTCATGCGCGGAAAATCACGATCATTGTAGCCGATAATGACTTCATACCGACCGTTCCAAACGCCCATATTCACCTTTTTCGGGGGTAATGATGACGCGGATCAAAAAGTACCGGGCAGCTGCATTTCTGCTCGCCCTGTTTTCTCTGAGCGCACCCGTTTTGGCTGCTGACCGCGTCACCGGCGAGACCTTCGCCACGCGCTCGGATGTCATCGCGCCGCACGCCATGGCGGCCACCAGCCATCCGCTGGCAACCCAGATCGCGCTCGACACCATGAAGAAGGGCGGCAATGCCGTCGACGCCGCCATCGCGGCCAACGCGGCGCTGGGCTTGATGGAGCCGACCGGCAACGGCATCGGCGGCGATCTGTTCGCCATCGTATGGGATGCGAAGACGCAGTCACTGCACGGGCTCAATGCTTCCGGCCGGTCGCCGCGGAGCCTGAACCTGGAATGGTTTATTGAAAACGGCCATACCTCGATCCCCAAGTACGGCCCACTTCCGGTTTCCGTGCCGGGGACGGTCGACGGCTGGTTCCAGCTGCACGGCCGCTTCGGCCGCCTGCCGATGAAGGACATTCTGCAGCCAACCATCGATTACGCACGCAACGGCCATCCGGTCCATGAATACATTCAGTACGGCTGGAAGCGCAATGTGGAACGGCTGTCCAGCTACCCGGGGTTCGTCGAGCAGATGACCATGGGCGGCCGGGCGCCTGAAGTCGGCGAACTGTGGAAAAACCCGAACCTGGCCAACACGCTGGAGCGCATCGCGAACGAGGGTCGCGACGTGTTTTACAAGGGCGACATCGCGCGGGTCATTGGCGACTATATGCAGGCCAACGGCGGCTTCCTCAGCTACGAAGACCTGGCCGCCCACGAGAGCACCTGGGTTACGCCCGAATCAGTCAATTATCGTGGCTACGACGTCTGGGAACTGCCCCCGAACGGCCAGGGTATCGCGGCCCTGCAGATGCTGAATATCCTTGAGCGGCATGACGTCGCGGCGCTGGGATTCGGCTCGGTCGATTACATCCATCTGTTCCTGGAGGCCAAGAAACTCGCGTTCGAAGACCGCGCGCGGTTTTATGCCGATCCGGATTTCATGGACGTGTCGGTCGCCCGGTTGTTGTCGAAGGAATACGCGGCGGAGCGGGATTCGTTGATCGACATGAACCGAGCGGCGAAAGAATACCCGCACGGCGATCCCGCCGCGCTGCGCCAGGGCGACACGATTTACCTGACCACTGCCGACGCCGAGGGCAACATGGTGTCACTGATCCAGAGCAACTACCGCGGCATGGGTTCCGGGATGACGCCGCCAGGGCTGGGCTTCGTACTGCAGGACCGCGGCGAACTGTTCAGCCTCGAAGCAGGCCATCCCAATTCATATGCACCCGGCAAGCGTCCGTTCCACACCATCATCCCGGCGTTCATTACCAGGGACGGCAAGCCCTGGATCAGTTTCGGCCTGATGGGGGGGGACATGCAGCCGCAAGGGCACGTCCAGATCGTGGTCAACCTGGTCGATTTCGGCATGGGGCTGCAGGAAGCCGGAGACGCCCCGCGCATCTATCACTGGGGCTCCAGCGAGCCTACCGGCGAATCGATGCAGAATGGCGGTACCACAGCATTCGAAACGGGCTTCGATTACGCGGTGATCCGGGAACTCGTCAAACGCGGCCACACGGTCCAGGTGGATGTCGGGGATTTCGGCGGCTACCAGGCGATCATGAAGCACCCCGAATATGGCGTGTATTTCGGCGCTTCGGAATCCCGCAAGGACGGACAGGCGGCAGGCTACTAGGGCCCACGAGCCGTGCCACGCCTCCTTGCCGTGCTGCTGCTGGCCCTGCTGGCACCCCTTTCGGCGGCCGCGCACCGCTTTACCGCGGTCGGTGTCACCAACGGCCTCGAGGCGCGGATTGTTCCATCCCTGTTGATCGACCATGACGGCTTCCTCTGGATCGGCTCGCGCGAAGGCCTGTTCCGCTACGATGGCTACGAACCGCTGGCGTTCTTGCCGGATTCGGGGGATCCAGCAGCGATCAGCGACGTCGATATCCATTGTCTTTACCAGGACGATGGCGGCGATTTGTGGGTCGGGACCTATTCCGGCGGGCTGAATCACTACGATCCCGCGACCGGGACCTTCACGCATTACCGGCATGACTCCGCGGACCCCGGCTCCATCATCGATGACAGCATCCTGGCCATGGCGGAGGGGCCGGAAGGCGGGCTGTGGGTTGCCTCCACCATGGGCTTGAGCCGGTTGGATCGGGGCAGCGGGCGTTTCGAACATTTCAGCAACGACCCTGCTGAGCCGCGATCGCTCTCCGCAAACCAGGTCAGCAGTCTGCACCGGGGAGTTTCCGGCCAGCTGTGGATTGGCACGATTGGCGGAGGGGTCAATTTGTGGCATCCACAGAGCCGTTCCTTTACCCGCTTCGACCTCGCCTCGTTGACCGGCGGCCCGCGGGAGTTGAATGATATCTTCTCCCTCCACGAAGACCCAAGGGGGCAGCTGTGGCTGGGAACCCGGATCGGCCTGGTCCTGCTCGACCCTGCTACCGCATCCGCGCGGGAGCTGCCTCTACCGGGCCAGGGTGAATACTCGCCAGCCATCACGGCCATGGCGGCAGGCCAGGATGGCCGCCTGTGGCTGGGCACGCTGGCCCACGGGCTGTTGACGATCGACGTGCAATCCGCGCAGTGGGAAACCGGATACTCGGATCACCAGCAGCCGGCCGGTCACCTCGTCGAGCAGCCCCAGATGAGTCTCGCTCTGTCGGAGGACATGCTGTTCGTCGGCACCTGGAGTGGGGGCGTCTACCGCGCCACCCGTCATGCCACCGACTTCGAACTGTTAAACCGATCCAACAGCCCGGGCCTGCGGCATGAAAATATCACCGCTGTGCTGGCCACGCAGAAAGCCGGGGAGCCCTGGCTGGGCACCCAGGACGGCGGAGTAGTCCGGGTCAATGTCGTCTCGCGACAGGTGGAATATCCGGCGGAAGTTTCGGAAGAGCTACGCAATGCCTTCGTCGCAGACCTGGTCCAGGCAGACGCCGGCCATTTTTGGGCCGGGACCAGCCGCGGGCTGTTCAGCGTCGGTGAAACCGGCCGCCAGATCAGGCATCTCGCCCATGATCCTTCAGACCCGGCAGCGCTTGGCGAGGGAACCGTGAGATCGCTGCTGCCGGCGGATGACGACGACCTGTGGGTAGGAACCGACGGCAACGGCCTGCACTACCTGGATGCCACCGCCGATCGCTGGACGAATTACCGCCACCTGGCCGCCGATGCGGAATCGCTCAGCGGCGATTTCATCACAGCTTTGTTGCCGGCAGCCACTCCCGGCGCTTTGTGGGTGGGCACGCGCTCCAATGGCTTGAACCGCTGCCGCATCGACAACTGGTCCTGCGAGCGTTTCAGCAGCAACCCGGCCACGGCGGGCCACTTGGGCCACTTCAATATCACGTCGCTGTTCCGCGATCGTGACGGTGAGATTTGGGTGGGTACCAGCAATGGCGGCCTGCACCAGGTGCTGCGCGGTGCTGAGGGCGGCGTATCCGGCTTCCGGCGCTGGACGCGCGAGGACGGTTTGCTCGACGACGGCATCATGGCCATCCAGCAGGACCTCGACAGCTCGCTGTGGCTGAGCACGCGACGAGGACTGACACGCTTGCATCCGGGCACCGGCGATGTGATCAATTACGTCGAGGAATCCGGCCTGCCCACCGACGTCTTCAACAGTCATGCGGCAGCAGCCGACGAGCGCTACATTTACTTCGGCTCTGCCCGTGGCTTGCTCAGTTTCCCCAAGGGCTCAGGCTTCGCGCGCCGCCAGGCCGCCAAGGTACGGGTTGCTTCCATTGAGCGTGCCCTGCCCGGCGAAATGATCGAGTCCGTGCACTGGGCGGGTGACGGGCTGAGTGTCGCCTTCGGAGACGTGCTGTCCATCAGGGTGGCCGCGCTCGACCTGTCGGAGTCGGCGCATGAGTACGCGTACCGGCTGCGAGCGGGAGACCCCTGGACCGCGATGGGCACACAGCGGCAACTGATCCTGCACGGCCTGGCGCCAGGTCATTACGAGTTCCAGGCACGGGGCCGGGATATCTTCGGCTCCTGGGGGGAATCCGGAGTGTTGAGGCTGGAAGTCGTGCCGCCCTTCTGGATGACGAATACCTTCCGCGCGTTGCTGGCCGGCCTGTTGCTGCTCGCGGCGCTGGCGGTGCATCGCGCCCGGCAGGCGGCGCTGCAAAGACGTGCGCAGGAGATCCAGCGCCTGAGCCAGAAGCGCGAAGAGGCCCTGGAACAGAAACTGGGAAGCGAGGCCGAGCTGGCCGTCCTGACGCCGCGACAGAAAGAAGTGTTGCAGCTGATCGCCGAAGGCCACTCGACAAAGGAGATCGCCGAACGGCTGGTCGTCAGCATCAAGACCGTCGAGGCTCACCGGGCCAACCTGATGGAGCGGCTGGACATTCACGACGTGCCCGGGCTGGTTCGGCTCGCCATCCGCTCCGGGCTGGTCTCCCAGTACGAGTGACAGGCCTTCTGCTCCCGTTTTTGCCCATTTCCAGTCGATCTAGGGGTTTTCCCTATGCAAATGATTGCGTATTTAGGGTTTCTCCCGATTCCCGCCTGGCCACCGAACGCATAGACTTGATCCATCAATCGCCACACCACAAACGCTGACTGCATGGGGAACGAGAAGTAATAAAGCGCACAGGACGGAATCGGTGTAAATGTTACCCTCCTGAATCGATCCGTCAGACGCAAAGTAAAAAGGGGAGTGATGTTGAATCACTCGACAATTGAATGGGGCTTCGGCCCCATTTTTGTTTATTCTTTAGACATTTATGGCCGATCCATTGATTTAGTGCCCCAAACGCGGTAACGTGCGCGCGCCTGCCTGAAGGACCTCATCGTGATCGAAAATCTCCGCAATATCGCCATAATAGCCCACGTGGACCATGGCAAGACCACCCTGGTAGACCAATTGCTCGAGCAATCGGGGACCCTGGGCGATCGCGCCGCCTCACCCGAGCGGGTGATGGACTCGAACGAGCTCGAGCGCGAGCGCGGCATCACCATTCTCTCCAAGAACACCGCGATCACGTGGGACGACGGCGAGCAGACCTGGCACATCAACATCGTGGATACCCCAGGTCACGCCGACTTTGGCGGCGAGGTCGAGCGCATTCTCAGCATGGTGGATTCCGTCCTGCTGCTGGTGGACGCGGTCGATGGGCCGATGCCGCAGACCCGTTTCGTCACGCAGAAAGCGTTCCAGATGGGCTTCCGCCCCATCGTGGTCATCAACAAGGTCGACCGGGACGGCGCCAGGCCGCAGTGGGTGCTGGACCAGACCTTCGAACTTTTTGATCAGCTGGGCGCCAGCAACGAGCAGTTGGATTTCCCGGTGGTGTACGCGTCTGCCCTGAAGGGCTACGCGGGCCTCGACGAAAACGTCAGCGATGGTGACATGCGGCCGCTGTTCGAGACCATCATCAAGTACGTGGCCCCGCCGCCGGTGAACATCGACGGACCGTTCCAGATGCGCATCTCGTCTCTGGATTACAGCGCGTATGTGGGTGTCATCGGCATAGGCCGGGTGCAACGCGGCGCGGTGCGGCCCAACCAGCCGATCTGCGTGATCGACTGCGATGGCCGGCAGCGCAATGCCCGTATTCTGCAGGTGCTGGACTTTCACGGCCTCAAGCGCATCGAGGTCGATTCGGCGGAGGCCGGCGACATCATCGCGATAACCGGAGTCGAGAATCTGCAGATTTCCGACACCCTCTGCGATCGTGCCGCACCCGAGGCGCTGCCCGCCCTGACCGTCGATGAACCCACCATCAGCATGGGCTTCCGCGTCAATAACTCGCCGTTTGCCGGCCGCGAAGGCAAATACCTGACCAGCCGGCAGCTCCGCGAGCGCCTGATGCGGGAGGCCAGCCACAACGTGGCCCTGCGCGTCGAAGACACCGAAAACCCGGAGCGATTCAAGGTTTCAGGCCGTGGTGAACTGCATCTTTCCATCCTGATCGAAACCATGCGCCGCGAGGGCTATGAACTGGCCATTTCGCGCCCCGAAGTGATCCTGCACGAAACGGAGGAGGGCCGTCAGGAACCCTACGAACAGCTCGTGGTAGACCTGGAAAGCGACTACCAGGGGGGGGTTATGGAGCGACTCGGCGAACGCCGCGGCGAACTGCAGAACATGCAGCTGGACGGCAAGGGGCGTGTGCGGCTGGACTACCTAATCCCGGCCCGCGGCCTGATCGGCTTCCAATCGGAATTCCGCACTCTGACCGCCGGAACCGGCCTGATGTTCCACGTGTTCGACCACTACGGCCCCTGGCACGCCGGTGATATCTCCCGGCGCAACAACGGCGTGTTGATCTCCAACGGCACAGGCAAGGCGCTGGCCTACGCCCTGTACAACCTGCAGGAGCGCGGCCGGATGATCATCGATGCCGGTGTTGACGTGTACCAAGGCCAGATTGTCGGGATCCACAATCGCGCCAACGACCTGACCGTGAACCCGCTGAAGGGCAAACAGCTGACCAACGTGCGCACCGTACTCAAGGATGAGGCGCTGAACCTTTCCCCGCCCATCCGGATGTCCCTGGAACAGGCGCTGGAGTTCATCGAGGACGATGAACTGGTTGAAGTGACGCCAAAAGCGATCCGGATTCGCAAGATCAACCTGCTCGAACACGAACGCAAGCGCGCCGGACGCCAGAAAGCGGAAGCCTGATCCGGGGATTGGAGCCAGGCCCCGGACCACGGCCTGTCATTCGAATTTCAGTTGCTGTCCCAGCCAGGTTTCAAGGCGTTTCTGCTCAGCCCGGCGCAGCTTTTTCCGGCTGACCACGGCATAGCTTTCGGGAATGGCCTCCTGTACGCCGACTTCCAGGGTCAGCAGGCGCTCATGGCGGGCCAGGGTGAGTGCCACACGTTGCCCCGGCGACAGGCGCCGAATGCGCGCGGCGTAATCCGCCGCCGTCACCCGGAAACCGTCAATGGCCAGCAATTCGTCCCCCGGCAGCATGCCCGCCTGCGCCCCGCTGTGACCGAGAACGACCTGTTCCGCAATCAACCGCCCATCGTCTGCACCCCAGACGATGCCGAATCCGCCGGGCTCGACCGTTGCCCCGGCCGGAGCTCCCGCTCGGGCCGGCGCACGATCGAGGCTCAGCCCGTACCATTCCAGCGCTTCATCCACGTCCGGGTCATCGGTCCGCTGCAGCAAGTCTTCCACGAACGCCCGTACCTCGGCTCCGGCTATGGCCTCAACCTGCTGTTCGAAGGCGCCGGGTGGATAGGCTCCCTGTCCCGGGCCACCGGGCCCATAGCGCTCGTACATCCCGCGCATGACCGTGTCCAGGCTGGCCCGGTTGGCGGTTGCCCGGCGGATTTCCGTGTCCGTGACAAATCCGATCACGGCGCCTTTACGGTAATAGGAAACCGTGCTGTTGACGCTGTTTTCGTCCGGCTGGTATTGCTTGATCCAGGTATCGAAGGACGCGTGCTCGGCGGACCGGACCTGGCGGCCGGGCATCACCTCGTAATTGCGAATCTCCTGCGCCAGCAACTCCAGGTACTCGCCCACGCCAAGCAGGCCGGCCCGGAACAGAAGCAAATCGTCGTAGTAGCTGGACAGACCTTCGGCCAGCCACAATTCACGGGTGTACATTTCACGGTCGTAATCGTAGTCGGCCAGCACCGCGGGCCTCATGCGCCGCACGTTCCAGGCGTGAAAGAACTCATGAGAAACCAGGCCCAGCCATTTGATGTATTCCTGGCGCTCCGTCATCTGCCACGGATTGCACATCATGACGGTGCCCTGATCGTGCTCCAATCCGCCGAATGGTCCCATGAAGAAATTGAAGAACAGGTACTCCCGGTCGAACGGGTTGACGCCCCAAAAAGCCTGCTGTGCTTCGATGATCTTCTGCACGTCGTCGCGTGCTCGTTCAGCGTCCCACAGGGGATTTCCGGCCGGGACAACCAGCGCATAGGACTGTCCCGCCACGCGGAACGCCTGGCGATCCAGCGTGCCCATGACGATCGGGCTGTCGACCAGTTCGTCATAGTCCGCTGCCCGGTAGGTTCGCGGCGCGCCGGATTCAGGCAAGGTGGTATGGAGGGCCGGCCACTCCGGAGGCAACTGCAGGGTCACCTCCTGGGGCTGTCGGCGCAATGCCTCGCTATACAGGAAGATACTGGCGCCATTGAGCAACGCCCCACCCGCCTCGACCCAGCTGGTGGCCACATTCAACTCGCCGGCCCAGACCGTGTAGTCAGTGGTCAGCCGGGCAGTTCCCGCGGCTTCGATCCGCCAGCGGTTCTTGGCGATTTTGCGGACTTCGCGCGGCTTTCCATCCGCGTCCCGCGCCTGCAGACTCTCGACGTTTGCCGCGAAATCACGAATCAGGTAGGAGCCGGGTGTCCACGAGGGCATGGACAGTTCCAGGTAATCGCCCACAACCGGCCAGACCGCGCTGACGTGCGCGTACTGGTTGTGGCGTTGCGGAAAACTCACTTCGTGCAGCACGGCGCCGGTCTCGTCGGCCGGCACGGCCAGTGAGAACACCCAGAGTCCGAGGCTGATCGCGGCGCCGCGCAACCACACGCGCCGGCCGGCTCGGCGGCGGCCTGCTGACAGGCTATGCCCGGACGAGCGAATCAAGCGACGTTCTGTTTGTGTTTCCTGACGATCAGCATGGCCAGCTCAAGCGACTGTTCGTAGTTCAGCCGGGGATCGACAGTGGACTTATAATCCCGGGTCAGGTCCTCGTCGGAGAGGTCCCTGGCGCCGCCAGTGCACTCCGTCACGTTCTCGCCGGTCAGTTCCAGGTGCACGCCGCCCAGGCGCGAATTGCAGTCACGGTGAATCTCGAACGCCAATTCCATTTCCCGCAGGACTTTGCCGAAACGCCGGGTCTTGATGCCGGACCCGGTCGATTCTGTGTTGCCATGCATCGGGTCCGAAATCCATAGCACCGGGCTGCCCGTATCTTGCACGGCGCGGATCAGCCGCGGCAGTTTCTCCTCGATATGCGACTCGCCCATGCGGTGGATCAACACCATGCGGCCGGGCTCCCGGGCCGGGTTCAGTTTTTCCAGCAGCCCGGTCAGCCACTCCCGGCTGATTCCGGGCCCCACTTTGATGCCCACCGGGTTCCTGATGCCGCGGAAATATTCGACGTGGGCGCCATCCAGGTCCGCCGTGCGCATGCCGATCCACGGGAAATGCGTCCCGAGGTTGAACCAGCCCCATTGGCGCGGCACCTGCCGCGTCTGGGCCTGCTCGTAATGCAGATGCAAGGCTTCATGGGAGGTGAAAAAATCAACCCGCCGCAAACTGCCAACGTCACGGCCAGTGATGGTCTCCATGAAGCGCAGCGATTGACCCAGGCTCTCCGTGAGCCGGTGAAACTCGGAGGCCAGCGGCGAGTGCTCCACCCAGCTCAGATCCCAGTATTCGGTGTGGTGCACGTCGGCAAACCCGCCATCGACCAGCGAACGCACGAAATTCATCGTCATGGCCGAGTAGTAATGCGCCTTGAGCAGTCGTTCCGGGTCCGGAATCCGCCCCGCTTCGGTGAACTCGATCGAATTGACCAGATCGCCCCGGTAGCTCGGCAATGTCACACCGTCGCGCGTCTCATTGTCGGAAGAACGGGGCTTGGCGTACTGGCCGGCAAAGCGTCCGATCCGCACAACCGGCATCTCCAGGCCATGCACCAGCGCCAGACTCATCTGCAGCAGAACCTTGAGACGGTTGGTGATCAACGGCGAACAGACCTCGTCGAAACTCTCGGCGCAATCACCGCCTTGCAGCACAAAGCGACGGCCTTCCTGGGCTTCGGCAATCTGCTCGCGCAGCGACAGGATTTCCCACGAGGTCACCAGTGGCGGCAGGTTGGCCAGCTTGGCCAGCGCGGCGTTCAGTGCGGCGGAATCGGGATAAGTCGCCTGCTGCAATGCCGGGAGTTCTTGCCACGATTGAGGCTGCCAATCAGGTGCCTGGGCGACTTCCTGAACGGGCCTGACGGGCCGGGTTGATGCAGCGTTATTCATTTCAAATTCAGACTCTTGCCGCTTTTGCCTTCAGCAAAACGAAGATGGTACCGGCTGTGAAGGCCAGATACCAGAGAAACGTCCAGCCGGGCATGCTGAACCCCAGGAACGTCCAGTCGACCTCGGCGCACTCGCCGGAGCCGCGGAACACCTCGGACAGGACCTGGGTGAAAGGCAGGGTGTCGAGCATGTAGTTCAAGCCCATCCCACAATCGGGCACCAGGTCGGCCGGCAGGCTCTGCAGCCAGAGATGCCGGCCCGCGACAGCGAGTCCAACCGCGCTGCCCGCCAGCAGCAGACCGCCATAGATCATACGGCCGATGTGTCGCGGATTATGGATCGCGGCCAGCAGTGCGACTGCCCCGATCCAGATGAAGGCCAGGCGCTGGAATACACACAGCGGACAGGGGTCGATGAACAGCGCGTGCTGCACATAGAGGCCATAGGCCAGCAGGCCGGCGCAGGCCAGCGCGACGAACAGAAACCAGGGTCTGGGTCTGAACAACAGGTTCAAGCCAATATCCTCCGAATCGTCTCAGCCGAGCCCGGCGCCAGCTGGGTCCCTGAAGCAAAGACCCGGCCAATGGCGCCGGGTTCATCTATAATGAAATGTCTATTCCGCAAAGAATTGGACAGGCACGATGATGGGTGTAAATCCGCAAAAATACAAGGTCGAGCCGGTGCATGGAATCCGGGCGCCTCACGGTACAACGTTGAGCTGCAAAGGCTGGCACCAGGAAGCCGCCATGCGCATGCTAATGAACAACCTGGACCCGGACGTTGCCGAGAAGCCGGACGAACTGATCGTTTACGGGGGCACCGGGAAAGCCGCCCGCAACTGGGCCTGCTACGAGCGCATCGTAGAGACGCTGCGCCGGCTGGAAAACGACGAGACCCTGCTGATACAGAGCGGCAAGCCCGTCGGCGTGTTCCGCACCCACGACGAGGCGCCGCGGGTGTTGATCGCGAACGCCAACCTGGTGCCGCGCTGGGGCAATTGGGACGTGTTCCGTGAGCTGGAGCAGAAGGGCCTGACCATGTACGGCCAGATGACGGCCGGATCCTGGATTTATATCGGCTCCCAGGGCATCGTGCAGGGCACCTACGAGACCTTTGCTGAATGCGCGAATCAACACTTCGGAGGTAACCTCGCCGGTCGGCTGGTGGTGACCGCCGGCTTGGGCGGCATGGGTGGTGCGCAGCCTTTGGCCGTGACCATGAACGACGGCCTGTGCCTGGCGGTAGAGGTCGACCCCTGGCGCATCCAGCGCCGCGTGGAGACCGGTTATTGCGACGTCATGTCCAAAGACCTGGACGAAGCGCTGGACTTGCTGGACAAGGCGCAGGGGGGACTCTCGGTCGGGCTGCTCGGCAATATCGCCGACGTGCTGCCGGAATTGGTGCGGCGCGGCATCGTGCCCGACGTGGTCACCGACCAGACCTCGGCTCATGATCTGCGCTGTGGCTACATCCCGCGCGGGTATTCGCTGCAAGCCGCGGCTGACTTGCGCGAGTCCGATCCGGAAAAGTACGACAACGAGGTGCTCGACTCGATGGTGGTGCATGTGCAGGCCATCCTGGACTTGAAAGACAGGGGCTCGGTGTGCTTCGACTATGGAAACAACCTGCGCGGCCAGGTCTCAGACCATCGCGGGATGAAGAAGGCGTTCGATTACCCCGGTTTCGTGCCTGCCTACATCCGGCCGCTGTTCTGCAAGGGGGCCGGGCCATTCCGCTGGGCGGCACTCAGCGGCAACCCGGCTGATATCCGGGCCACCGATGAAGCCATCCTCGAATTGTTCCCGGAGAAGGAATCCCTGCACCGCTGGATCCACAAGGCGCAGGAAAAGGTGCGCTTCCAGGGCCTGCCGTCACGTATCTGCTGGCTCGAGTACGGCGAGCGCGCCGAGGCCGGCCTGAAGTTCAACTGGCTGGTCAAGAACGGCAAGGTGGATGCGCCGCTGGTGCTCGGACGTGATCACCTGGACACCGGTTCGGTGGCCTCGCCGAACCGCGAGACCGAAGCGATGAAGGACGGCTCCGACGCGATTGCCGACTGGCCGCTTTTGAACGCCCTGCTGAATACGTCCTGTGGCGCGAGCTGGGTATCGATCCATCATGGCGGCGGCGTGGGCATCGGTTATTCGCTGCATGCCGGGATGGTCTGCGTGGTGGACGGTACGGACACGGCGGACCGGCGCCTGGCGCGCGTGCTGACCGCGGATCCGGGTACCGGCGTGATGCGGCACGCCGACGCCGGCTACGAATTGGCGATCGAAACCGCCAACGAGCGTGGCGTGGACCTGCCCATGATCAACGGTTGACGCCGATGATCCGCATCGCCACGCTCTATGCTGACCTCGCGGACAGCATGCGGGCGTTGCGCACCAGCCACGAGGCGCTAGATCGCAGCCGCGAGACCGTTTTGCGCGCCCTGGACGACGGCCAGGCTTACTATGGGATCAATACCGGCTTCGGCGTACTCGCCAACAAGCGCATCGACCCGGCGCGGCTGACCGAACTGCAGCAAAACATCCTGCTCAGCCACGCCTGCGGCGTCGGCGACCCGGTACCGCCCGAAATCACGCGGCTGATGCTACAGTTGAAGATCCACGCATTGGGCATCGGGCAGTCCGGCATCTCCCGGTCGACCTTCGAGCAACTGCTGACCCTCGAACAGCACGGTGTGACGCCCTGGGTACCCAGCCGCGGCAGCGTCGGTGCATCCGGAGATTTGGCGCCGCTGGCGCACCTGTGCCTGCCGCTGATCGGGCGCGGGGAAGTGTGGAACGAGACGGAAACCGGCAAGCGGGGCGCTGCGGAGGCCATGCGACTACTCGACATCGAGCCGGTACAGCTGAAGGCAAAGGATGGCCTGGCGCTGCTCAACGGGACCCAGCTGATGGCGGCCTACGGCGCGTTCGTGCTCGAGCGGGCCCTGGTGCTGCGCAAGGAATCCGACATCCTGGCCGCGATGACTCTTGAGGCCCTGCAGGGTAGCGCGGCGCCCTTCGACGAGCGCATCCACCAGGTCAGGCCGCATCCCGGCCAATTGAGCGCAGCCGCAAACGTCCGCAGACTGCTGGAGCGCAGCGAGATCATGGACTCACACCGGGACTGCGGCAAGGTGCAGGACCCGTACTGCCTGCGTTGCGTTCCCCAGGTGCACGGTGCCAGCCACGACGCGCTTGCCTATGCCGCTGGCGTGGTCGAGATCGAGCTCAACTCGGTGACCGACAACCCCTTGGTGTTTGCCGACGGCGACATCATTTCCGGCGGTAACTTCCATGGCCAGCCCCTCGCGTTGGCGCTGGATTTTGCCGCCATCGCGCTGGCGGAACTGGCCAGCATTTCGGAACGCCGAACCTACCTGCTACTCGAGGGCGACGACGGCTTGCCGCGGTTGCTGATGGAGGACACCGGCATCAACTCCGGCTTCATGATGCCCCAATACACGGCGGCGGCGCTGGTCTCCGAAAACAAGGTGCTCTGCCATCCGGCCAGCGTCGACTCCATCCCGACCAGCCTCGGGCAGGAGGACCACGTCAGCATGGGCTCGATCAGCGCGATCAAACTGCTCTCGGTGCTGCGCAACGTCGAACACGTGCTGGCCGTGGAGTTTCTGAGTGCAGCCCAGGCTCTCGATTTTCGGGCTCCGCTCAAACCAGGCCATGGTGTTTTGCTGGCCCACCGGCTGCTGCGCGAGCAGATCAGCCACGCCAACCACGACTACGAGGTGCGCAACGACCTCGAGATCTGCGCCGACATATTGCGGCGCGGAGAACTGCTGCGCGCGGTGGAGGCCGATATCGGCCCGCTCGCCTGATGCCGATACTGCGTAATATTTCGCAATTGGCTACCTGCCCGCCCGGCCATTCCCAGGAAGACGCCGGCCTGGTCAGCCAAGCCGCGGTCGCCTGGCGTGACGGCACGGTCCGTTGGGTCGGGCCCTACCAGCAAATGCCGGCCGAATTTGCGGGGGAACCCGCAGTGGATTGCGAACACCGCCTGGTGGTGCCCGGACTGGTGGACTGTCACACGCATCTCTGTTTCGGCGGCTGGCGCGGCGATGAATTCGAGGCTCGCCTGCGGGGCGCCAGTTACCAGGAGATTGCGGCGGGCGGCGGCGGTATCAGCCGCACGGTCGCGGCAACACGCGGGGCCAGCCTCGGCGAACTGCAACGCAAGGCGCACGCAGCATTGGAGGCGATCCTGCGGCTCGGTGTAACGACGCTCGAATGCAAATCCGGCTACGGCCTCGACGAAGCCAACGAGCTGAAACAGCTGGAAGTGTACCGGCGGCTCGACGCATTGCAGCCAATAGACCTGGTCCCCACCTTTCTCGGGGCGCACGTCGTCCCGCCCGAACACCGCAAGAATCGGGAACGCTATGTCGATCTGCTCTGCGACAGGCTCATTCCGCTGGTCGTGCGCCAGGGGCTGGCGCGATTCTGCGACGTGTTCGTGGAGGAAGGGGCCTACACCGTCGACGAGGCGCGGAGAATCCTGGGTACTGCCAAGGCGCACGGCCTTGGCCTGAAGGTCCATGCCGAGCAACTGTCCGCCGGCGGCGGCGCCTTGCTGGCGGCAGAGATGGGGGCCGTTTCGGCCGAGCACCTCGAATATGCGAGCGACGCCGCCATCGAGGCCCTGGCCGCCGCCGGCACCGTCGCCGTCAGCCTGCCGCTGGCATCGCTGTACCTCGGCGATCGTTACCTGCCGGCAAGAGAAATGCTGAAAGCCGGCCTGCGGGTTGCAGTCGCAACGGATTTTAACCCCGGTTCGGCGCCCAGCTACCACCTCCCGCTGGCCATGGCCCTGGCCTGCCTGAACCAGTCGATGACGCCGCAGGAAGTGCTGATGGGCGCCACCACCGTCGCCGCTCGCGCGCTATCGCTGCAGGACCGGGTCGGCTCCCTGCTGCCCGGCTACCAGGCGGACCTGGCCATTATCGACGCCCCCACGCTCAGCCACTGGCTCTACCACTTCGTCCCCAACGCCTGCCTCCACGTATTGAAAAACGGGCAATGGGTGACCTGAACCGGAAAGTCCCGTAACCGGCTATTCGCTTGCGATTGGCTTCGTAGTCGAGGAGAGGTGTCGGGTACCTCCTTCCAGGACATTCGAGCTGTCGGGAACAGTCGAATAGCGCACAGGGACGTCTTGAGCGTGTCCTGGAAGGAGGTACCCGACACCTCTTCGAAGGGCCAATGGAATCACAAACGAATAGCCGGTTACGGGACCGGCATCCCACGCACAAATTGCCCGTTTTTCTTGATCTATGTCTATGTACTGCGCCCTGATTTTCCCTTAGAATATCGCTAAATGAAAATCATTCTCAATTAGCGTTGATATCATGACACTCAGGGAATTACGTCCAGGACAGTATGCGCGTATCGAACACGTTGACGCCCGGCAACCCGGCGTGGTGCGGCTGATGGTACTGGGCCTGATAGAAGGCGTCGAGGTGCGGCATGCCAACTCGGCCATCGGCGGCGACCCGATGGAAGTATCAGTGTACGGCACGGCGATTTCGATTCGCAAACAGCAGGCGGACTGCTTCCGGATTTCTCCACTCTCCTCGAATGAGTGAAACAGAGACGGTCTACGTGCCGGTCGAAAAGATCGGAATCCGCCGGCGCGCGTCCGCTTCGATCGCCGTAATCGGCAACCCGAATTCCGGCAAGAGCACACTCTTCAACCGCCTCACCGGTCTGCGGCAGACGACCGGCAACTATCCCGGCGTTACCGTCGAAAAGCACTCGGGTATTGCCCAACTGGACTCCAGCGCGTTGGAACTGGTCGACCTGCCCGGCATTTATTGCCTGGGTGGATTTTCCGTCGACGAACGGATCGCGGTCGACGTCATCCTGGGCCGTATGGACGAAACACCCCGTCCCGACGGGCTGCTGGTCGTGCTGGACGCCACGCACCTGTACCAGGGGCTTTATCTGCTGCAGCAGCTGATGGAAATGCAGTTGCCAACGGTGGTCGCGCTGACCATGACCGACGCCGCCACGGCCAGCGGCATCGACATCTCCATCGAGGTTTTGCAGCGGCATTTGGGCGGCATGCCCATCTGCCCGGTCGTGGCCACAAGCGGGCGCGGACTGGACGATCTGAAGGCGGCCCTGGAGCATATCGCAGAGGGAACGGCGCCGGCGATCCCTGAATCCTGGCCCGAATTGAGCAGCACGGCCGACCAGTTGATGCAGGAGGTGGGCGGCAGCCTGCAGCGCATCGACGTGATCCAGGCCCTGATCCACCCCGACAGCAGGCGGGCGGCCATCCTGGAGGAACGGATCGGTTCTCAGGATATCAGGGCGGTCCGTGACAGCCTGTTCGGGGATGAACCGCCGCAGGCTGCAGAGGCCCGGCATCGCTACCGCTGGGTGCGTGAAGTAATGCACGAAGCCCAGACCCAGGCGCCGCTGCTGGAGCGCTTCGGTGCGAAAACGCTGCGCTGGTTCAACCGACCCTGGCCCGCCACGCTGGTGTTTTTCGCGATCATGGCGCTGGTCTTCCAGGCCGTTTTTTCCTGGGCCACGCCGCTGATGGACGCCATCGACGCCGGCGCCAGCGGCTTGTCCACCCTGATCGCCGGCCTGCTGCCTGCCAATGCCTTGTCGAGTTTTCTCACCGACGGCGTTATTGCAGGGGTGGGCAGCGTCATCGTGTTCCTGCCGCAGATCCTGATCCTGTTCCTGTTCATCATATTGCTCGAGGATTCCGGCTACCTGGCGCGAGCCGCATTCCTGATGGACCGCGTCATGCGCGGCGTGGGCCTGTCAGGACAGTCGGTGATCCCGATGCTGTCCAGTTTCGCCTGCGCCGTACCAGCCATCATGGCGACCCGGGTCATACCCAACCGCCGGGACCGGATTGCGACCATCTTGGCGGCGCCCTTCATGACCTGCTCGGCCCGTTTGCCGGTCTATGCTCTGCTGATAGCGGCATTCGTTCCGGACCGCTCGCTGGGCTGGCTCAACCTGCAGGGACTCGTGCTGCTGGGCCTCTACCTGCTGGGCATCATCGGTGGACTGGCGACTGCCTGGATCATGAAACGTTCGGCGCTGCGCGGTCCCAAACCGCAGTTCGCGCTGGCGCTGCCGGAATTCCGCTGGCCCAACCCGCAAACCGTGCTGATCAAGCTCATGGACCGCGCCCGGATCTTTCTGCGCCGCGCGGGCACGGTGATCTTCACGGTGGCCATCATTGTCTGGGCCCTGGCCTATTTCCCGCGTTCCGCCGAAGTGCAGATCTCGCGGGACAACGCCGTCACCCAGGCGCAAACCACCTGGTCGGGTGCTGAACTCGAGTTGCAGCTGCAGCGTATCGACAACCAGGCCGCGGCCGACCAGCTCGAGCAGAGCTTCCTTGGCCGAGCCGGCCGCTTCGTCGCTCCGGTATTCCGACCATTGGGCTGGGACTGGCGCGTTTCGGCTGCAGTCATCGCGGGCTTCCCGGCGCGCGAGGTAGTAGTCGCCGTGATGGGCACCATTTATGCCGTCGGCGAGGAGGCCGAGGAAGCCAGCCTGGCCGGCAAGCTGCGCTCAGCCACATGGCCGGACGGCCGTCCGATCTTCACCCTGCCCATGGTGCTGGGACTACTGCTGTTCTACGCCTGGTGCCTGCAATGCGCAGCCACCATTGCCGTCATCCGACGCGAGACCAACAGCTGGCGTTGGCCGGCCTTCGCCTGGAGCTACATGACCGTTATCGGCTATTCGGGCGCCCTGCTGATTTACCAGCTGGGCACGGCGTATGCCTCATGAACAGGTACCCGGCTTTCTTCAGGATGGGGTTCCAGCACTCGCCTGATTGATCGAAAACAGCTTGCAGTCCCTGCATGTTGGAGCGTTCATCTGCAATCAAGACCGAACCTGCGGGCGCTGAGCACGACAGAATGCTTGAAAGCACGTCATGCCGATCGTCGGCTCCAAGCATGTGAAGCGTTCGATCGATGACGATCACGTCGAACAGCCGCGAAGGCTGATGCTCGCGGATGTTGGACACCACGGCCTCGACCTCCAGACCTTCGGCCGCGGCCTCCTCCAACAATTGCCGAATGCCGGTTGGCGCCAGGTCAACCGCCACCACCCGGTGGCCCAACCGCGCGATGAACAGGGCGTCCCGCCCCTGCCCGCAACCAACGTCCAGCACCCAGGCTCCTTTCTTGTCGAAGGACTTGAAAAAACCGACAAATTCATCCGTGGGCAAGCCCAGCGCGTGGGGCGATTGCTGGTAAACTTTTTCGTAGTCGGTAGCCATTCGACGGCACTCTGCCACAACCTGTTTCGCATGGCCAAGTAAATTGCCGACTGTTGCCATGCACGCCAGGCATCGTTGGGTTTACCATGGGCGATGCAAGTAACCACTTGGCCGGTTACGGCGTGACCATAAGGAATGTGAAATCATGCGCATACTGACCTGCTTTTTGACCCTGCTGATTCTGATCCTACCGGCACAACCGACGCCGGCCGCCGATTGGGCCTGGATGCTGAGCATCCCGCACGCCATTTCAGGCGAGCAGGTTTACAAGGTCCGTATCGTGGAAATTGACGGAGAAGCCCAAAAAGAGCTGCTCCGTTATGCGGTGCCGGCCGGCAAGCACACGATCAAAGTGCGCATGCTGCTGGATGTGCAATGGGAGCCCGAGCTGGCAGAGGCGCCTCGCGGACCGGGCTGGAAGGAGTTGGAGCTCGAGGTCACGGCGGGAAAAACCTATCTGCTGGCTGCGCGGTTCAACCCCGATGCGCCAATCGAGGCCCAGCTGGACAGGTCTTATTGGGAGCCTTTTGTTTACCGGGTGGATTGAGGAAGAGAAAACAACAAAAAACCCGGCGATGCCGGGTTTTTTATCGCGAAGGGATTCGCTCCTACGACGATATCATTCCGCGTCAGCGGTTTCTTCCAGACGTGGACGATCGACCAATTCGACGTAGGCCATCGGGGCATTGTCGCCGGCGCGGAAGCCGCACTTCATGATGCGCAGGTAGCCACCCGGGCGTTCAGCGTAGCGCGGGCCCAGTTCGTTGAACAGCTTGGTCACCACGTCGCGGTCACGCAGGCGGTCGAAGGCCAGGCGGCGATGGGCCACGCTGTCTTCCTTCGCCAGCGTGATCAGCGGCTCGGCCACCCGGCGCAATTCCTTGGCCTTGGGCACGGTGGTCTTGATGATCTCGTTGGCGAACAGCGACGACGCCATGTTGCGGAACATGGCCTTGCGGTGCGCGCTGTCGCGATTCAGTTTCCGTCCGGATTTGAGGTGACGCATCGTCTTGTCCTATCTCTTGTTCTTCAGGCGGCGCTGACCAGGCTTTCCGGCGGCCAGTTTTCCAGTTTCATGCCCAGCGACAGATCATGCGACGCCAGAACGTCCTTGATCTCAGTCAGCGATTTCTTGCCGAGGTTGGGCGTTTTCAGCAATTCGACTTCCGTGCGCTGCACAAGATCACCGATGTACAGGATGCTCTCGGCCTTCAGGCAGTTGGCCGAACGCACGGTGAGTTCGAGGTCGTCGATAGGGCGCAACAGCACCGGGTCGATTTCCTGCTCTTTTTCCTCGACTTCGACCGCCTGGCGGGCCTTGAAGTCCACGAATACCGACAACTGGTCGGCGAGGATGTTGGCCGCCAGTTTCACGGCGCCTTCACAATCCATGGTGCCGTTGGTCTCGATGTCGAGCGTCAGTTTGTCCAGGTTGGTGCGCTGCTCCACGCGGGCGGCGTCAACGCTGTAGGCCACCTTCCTGACCGGGCAGAACGAGGCATCCAGCTGCAGCCGGCCGATCGGACGGCTTTCCTGCTCGCCAATGGTGAGTTGGGTGGCCGGCACGTAACCGACACCACGGCTCACCTTGAGGCGCATGTTGATGCTGCCATCCTGCGTCAGGTTGCAGATCAGGTGTTCCGGGTTCACCACTTCGACCGTGTGGTCGAGCTGAATGTCACCGGCAGTGACCGGACCAGCGCCTGATTTGCTCAGGGTCAGGACCGCTTCTTCACGCTCGTGCATGCGCAGGGCGATGCCCTTCAGGTTCAGCAGGATTTCGATGATGTCTTCCTGCAGTCCTTCGACCGCCGTGTATTCGTGCAGCACGCCGTCCATTTCGACCTCGACGATCGCGCAGCCGGGAATCGACGACAGGAGCACGCGCCGCAGCGCATTCCCCAGCGTATGGCCGAAACCGCGCTCGAGCGGCTCCAGGGTGATGCGCGCACGGTTCGGGTTGACTTCGTCCACGCCAACCGCGCTGGGCTTCAGCATTTGATCAATAACACCCATCATAGGGAACTGCCTCTTTTACTTGGAGTAAAGCTCGACGATCAGGCTTTCGTTGATATCGGCCGAGAGTTCGTCGCGGTCCGGATAAGCCTTGAAAACGCCCTGCAATTTCGTGGCGTCGACCTCGAGCCACGCCGGAACCAGGTTCATGTCCTGGCTCAGGGTCACGGCCTCTTTCACGCGCAACTGCTCTTTCGCCTTGTCGCGTATGGCCACCACGTCTTCTGGCTTCACGCGGTAGGAAGGAATGTTGACTGTCTGCCCGTTCACGGCGATGGCCTTGTGCGTCACCATCTGGCGCGCCTGGGCGCGGGTCACGGCGAAGCCCATGCGATAGACAACGTTGTCCAGCCGGCTTTCCAGCAGGCGCAGCAGATTCTCGCCCGTGGCGCCGCGCTGCTTTGCCGCAAGTTTGTAGTAGTTGCGGAACTGACGCTCGAGCACACCGTAGATGCGGCGCACTTTCTGCTTCTCGCGCAACTGCAGGGCATAGTCCGACAGGCGCACGCGACGCGATGCGCCGTGCTGTCCCGGCGGTTGGTTCAGCTTGCACTTGGACTCCAGTCCACGGGCCGGGCTCTTCAGCTCCAGGTCAACGCCTTCGCGGCGCGCCAGCTTGCAGGTTGGTCCGATGTATCTTGCCATTTAATTCGCTCCGGTCAGACGCGACGTTTTTTGGGCGGCCGGCACCCGTTGTGCGGGATCGGCGTCACGTCAGTGATATTCGTAATCTTGTAACCCACGGCGTGCAGGGCACGGACCGAGGACTCGCGGCCCGGGCCCGGTCCTTTCACACGGACCTCCAGGTTCTTCAGCCCATAATCGAGGGCTGCCCGGCCGGCGTTTTCGGCGGCAACCTGCGCGGCGAACGGCGTGCTCTTGCGCGAACCGCGGAAACCAGCACCACCGGAAGTAGCCCAGGAAAGGGCGTTGCCCTGCCGGTCGGTGATGGTGATGATCGTATTGTTGAAAGAGGCATGCACGTGGGCGATGCCGTCCACGACTGTCTTCTTGACCTTCTTCTTTTTGGGGGTGGGCTTTGCCATAGTTATCTGCTCTTAACGCTTATCGTCAGCGCTTAATGGGACGCCGTGGGCCCTTGCGGGTACGCGCGTTGGTTTTCGTCTGTTGGCCACGAACCGGCAAGCCGCGGCGATGGCGCAGACCGCGATAGCAGCCCAGGTCCATCAAGCGCTTGATATTCATCGCGACTTCACGACGCAGGTCGCCTTCAACCGGAATTCTTCCGATTTCGCCACGAATGCTCTCGATCTCAGACTCGGTCAGATCCCGGATCTTGGTCTCGGGGGCGACACCGGCCGCTGCGCAAATCTGCAGGGCACGGGTTTTCCCGATGCCATAGATGTGCGTCAAGCCCACCCAGGTGTGCTTTTGAACCGGTATGTTGACTCCTGCAATACGAGCCATTCTCGTTAACTCCTGTCAGCTTCGTGCCGCCAATGTGAACAGCACATTATATCTAAACCAAACTGCCGGTGAAAGCGTCAATCCACTCTTTCCGGCTGGCGTCAGCCTGTCTCAGCCCCGTTTCAACCCTGGCGCTGCTTGTGCTTCTTGTCGGTGCAAATGACGAACAGCACGCCTTTGCGCCGTACGATTTTGCAGTTACGACAGATTTTCTTTACTGAGGCCTGCACTTTCATAACTCTTCTCCAAATCCTGCGGGCCGGCTAAACAGCGGCGGCCCGTCACAATTACCACCCGAAACGATTCGAACAACTATCTGCGGACCACTCCGGAGCGGCCGTAGGATCTCAGATTCGCCTTTTTCATCAGGCTGTCGTACTGGTGCGATATCAGGTGCGCCTGGACCTGTGCGATGAAGTCCATGATCACGACCACGACAATCAGTACCGATGTTCCGCCGAAATAGAACGGCACCTGCCATAGCACCCGGAAAATGTCCGGCAGCAGGCAAACCGCCACCAGGTAAACCGAGCCCACCATGGTCAGACGCGTCAACACGAAATCGATGTATTCCGCGGTCTGACGTCCGGGTCTGATTCCGGGGATGAACGCTCCCGAACGCTTCAGGTTATCCGCTGTTTCCTTCGAGTTGAACACCATCGCGGTGTAGAAGAAACAGAAGAAGATGATCAGGCCCGAATAAAGAATCGTGTAGGCCAGGTTGCCCGGGGTCAAGGCGGCCGACACATCCGTCAAAAAGGACAATCCTTCCGAACCACTGAACCAGGTGGCCAGGGTCGACGGGAAAATGACGATGCTCGAGGCAAAGATCGCCGGAATTACACCCGACATGTTCACTTTCAGCGGCAGGTGGGTCGATTGGTTCTGGTACGCGACCCGCCCCTGGCGCTGCGCGTAGTTGACCGTTATGCGGCGCTGTCCGCGCTCGACCCGCACGATGAAATAGATCACGGCCAAGACCAAAGCAATAATGATCAGCACTGCCGGGATACTCAGCTGACCGGTGTTGACCAATTCCAGCGTACCGGCGATGGCCCGCGGCAGACCCGCAACGATGCCGGCGAAGATGATCAGCGAAATACCGTTACCCACGCCCCGCTCAGTGATCTGTTCGCCCAGCCACATCAGGAAGATGGTGCCCGCTGTCAGCGAAACCACCGCCGTGAAGAGGAAGCCGAAGCCGGGCGCGAGCACCACGGACGACTGGCCCTGCAGCGCAAAGGCCACGCCACCGGCCTGAATGCCGGCGAGGATGACGGTAAAATTGCGCGTGTACTGGGTGATTTTCTGGCGTCCGCTGGAGCCTTCTTTCTTGAGCTGCTGCAACTGCGGAATCGCACTGCTCATCAACTGCATGATGATGGACGCGGAAATGTACGGCATCACGCCCAGGGCGAACAGCGAAAATCGCTCCAGCGCCCCGCCCGTGAACAGGTTGAACACGTCAACAATGGTTCCCTGCTGCGAGTTCATGAACTGCAGCAGCGCCTGGGGGTTGACCCCCGGGACCGGGATGAACGTACCGACGCGGTAGATGATCAGGGCGACGAACACGAACAGCAAACGCTGCCGCAGTTCAGTCAGCCGACCAAGCCCGCTCAGCGTTTCCGCCATTTGTGACGGGGATCGGGCCATTATTCGACCTTGCCTCCAGCGGCTTCAATGGCCGCCAGTGCGCCCTTGGTCACGCCCAGGCCCTTGATCGTTACTGCGCGCTTCAGCTCGCCGGTATTGATCACCTTGACCTTGCGGGCATCGTGACCCACGACGTTCTCCACTTTCAGGGTTTCCAGGTCGATCACGTCGGCCTTCATCACCTGCAATTGGTAGAGCGGTACTTCGGCGTTATAGCGGGCCGTGCGGGAAGCGAAGCCACGCTTGGGCAAGCGGCGCTGCAGCGGCATCTGGCCGCCTTCAAAACCGACCTTGTGGAAACCGCCGGAACGGGACTTCTGCCCCTTGTGCCCGCGCCCGGCGGTCTTGCCGAGGCCGGAACCGATACCGCGCCCAACGCGCTTGCGCTCTTTTTTGCTGCCCTCTGCCGGGCTGAGATCATTCAGTTTCATGTTCGTGTTTCCCGATAATTGGGGTCAGAGTAAAAATTCCTGATCCCATTTCTCCAATATTGGTAGCGTTTCAGAGAATTTTTACTCTGACCCCAAATATCTCTTTCGCTCAGGCTTTTTCCACTCGTACCATGTAATCGATCCTGTTCACCATGCCGCGCACCGAGGGCGTGTCTTCGAGCACGACGGTCTGGTGCATGCGCTTCAGGCCCAAGCCGCGCACGGTCTCGCGGTGCTTTGGCTGAAAGCCGATCGGAGAACGAACCAACGTTACTTTGATCTGTTTTTTCTTGGCCATGATGATTACCCGACGTTCGCCATGATTTCGTCAACGGTTTTGCCACGCTTGATGGCCACCGTCTCCGGGCTCTGCATGGCCTGCAAGCCTTTGATCGTCGCCCGCACCAGGTTGATGGGGTTATTGGAGCCGACACTCTTGGCCAACACGTCGCGGACGCCCACCGTTTCCAGAACGGCACGCATGGCGCCGCCGGCGATGACGCCGGTACCTTCGGAAGCTGGCTGCATGTACACGCGAGACCCCGCATGGGTGCTCTTGACCGCATGCCACAAGGTGCCGTCGCGCAGCGAGACAGTGATCATGTTGCGGCGCGCTTTTTCCATGGATTTCTGAATGGCCACCGGCACTTCGCGCGCCTTGCCATAACCGAATCCAATCTTGCCGTTGCCGTCACCCACCACGCTCAGGGCGGTGAAGCCGAAGATCCGACCACCCTTGACCACCTTGGCCACACGATTGACGGCTACCAGTTTCTCAAGCAGGCCGTCGCCTGTGTCTTTATCCATATTCGCCATGATTTTTACCTGTTGCTAGAAGCTCAGTCCGCCTTCACGTGCAGCGTCCGCCAATTCCTTTACCCGGCCGTGGTACTGGTAGCCGGAGCGATCGAAAGCCACTTCCTTGATCCCTGCATCGACGGCCCTTTGTGCAACCGCTTTGCCCACTGCAACGGCCGCGGCCTTGTCCGACGTGCTCTTCAGCTCAGCCTTCACGTCCGCCTGCAGCGTCGAAGCCGCCGCCAGCACGTGGCCATCTTCGGAGCTGATGACCTGCGCGTAGATATGCCGTCCGCTGCGGAACACGGTCAACCGGGGCTTGCCAAGGCGGCGTATGTGCGCACGGGACTTTCTGGCCCTGCGCAAACGGGCTACCTTTTTCGTTTCCATCTCAAATTCCTCGCTTTATCAAGCCTTCTTGGCTTCCTTTCGAATCACGCGCTCGTCCGAATAGCGAACCCCTTTGCCCTTGTAAGGCTCCGGCGGACGGAAGGCGCGGATCTCGGAAGCAACCTGGCCGACTTTCTGTTTGTCGCAGCCCTTGATGACTATTTCAGTCTGGCTTGGCACCTCGATGGTTATACCCTCGGGTGCTTTGTATTCGATCGGGTGTGAAAAACCCAAAGCCAGGCTTACGGCGTTACCCTGCGACTGCGCACGGTAGCCGACGCCGACCAGCGACAGTTTCTTCTCGAAGCCTTCCGACACCCCGATCACCATGTTGTTGACCAGGGAACGATAGGTTCCCGCCATCGGAGTGGCGGCGTCGCTGGCGGGACTGACCACATAGTCGTCTTCATCTTTTTCGATGCGGACGTCGGGGTGCAGCCGAAGCGCCAGATCGCCTTTCGGGCCTTTCACTTTTACTTCTTCGCTCTTGATATCGATCTCAACGCCTTTAGGCACTTGGATCGGAGCTTTGGCTATGCGTGACATGTCTTTCTCCCAAACCTCATCCGCATCATGTCACGATGCAGATGACTTCTCCGCCCTCGCCGGCAGCGCGCGCGGCGGCGTCCGTCATGATGCCTTTCGATGTGCTGATGACAGCGACGCCCAGGCCATTCTGGATTTTTGGCAGCTCGTTCTTGCCGCGATACTGACGCAAGCCGGGACTGCTGACGCGCTTCATCGTCTCGATCACTCCCTGGCCATTCATGTAGCGCAGGGTGATTTCCAGCGTCGGCTTACCATCGACTTCCACGTCGCGGAAATCATTGATATAGCCCTCGTCCTTCAACACGCGTGCGATACCGGTCTTCATCTTGGATGCCGGGATGTTCACTACCGCTTTCTGCACCGCCTGGGCGTTGCGAATGCGTGTCAGCATGTCCGAAATCGGGTCGCTCATGCTCATGATTCTGTTCCTCTTTACCAGCTGGCCTTACGCAGGCCGGGCACGTCACCGCGCATCGCGGCTTCACGCAACTTGTTACGCCCCAGTCCGAACTTGCGGTAGAAACCGCGCGGACGGCCGGAAATCGCGCAGCGGTTACGCTGGCGTACCGGGCTCGAATCACGCGGCAACTTCTGCAGCTTGAACATCGCTTCCTGCTGCTCTTCGAAGCCGACATCCGGATTGGTGATGATCGCCTTGAGTGCAGCGCGCTTCTTGGCGTACCTGGCCACCAATTTTTCGCGGCGCTTTTCGCGGTTGATCATGGATACTTTTGCCATCGTGATTCCTGTCCTGAGTTTTCCAGTCTTATGGGTTCCGGTTTTAGCGTTCTCTGAACGGGAAGTTGAACGCCTGCAACAGGGCCAACGCTTCCTCGTCGCTCTTCGCCGTGGTCGTGATCGTGATGTCCATGCCCCGGATCATGTCGATTTGATCGTAGTCGATCTCCGGGAACATGATCTGCTCCTTCACGCCCATGCTGTAATTGCCCTTGCCGTCGAACGACCGGCGGTTCAATCCGCGGAAGTCACGAATACGC
>Ga0316188_10000093_pt1 | contig 28472 bp, 21 predicted proteins | sample Phiworburrow1_MG_FD_204933 | JGI IMG/M metagenome (GOLD analysis project Ga0316188, IMG submission 204933) | Coastal sediment microbial communities from Maine, United States - Phippsburg worm burrow 1 | ecosystem: Environmental > Aquatic > Marine > Coastal > Sediment | place: USA: Maine... | reverse complement strand
GGGGGCGCTTAGAATTGCGTTATAGGCTTTCTGGCTAATACCATCAACAAAAGCGTTCGGGTCGTAGGCTGGTTTGCTAACCAGCGCGATGACGCTGCCGTCAACCGGGTCTATGGCAACCACCGAGCCCGGACGATCACCCAGGGCATCCCAGGCCGCCTGCTGCACAGCGACATCGATGGATAGTATGAGGTCCGTCCCCGGTATTGAATCCTTCCGCTCCAGCACCTTCAGCACCCGGCCGCGGACATTGGTCTCGACACGTTCAAAGCCGCTGACGCCATGCAGTTCCTTTTCCTGGAACTTCTCTATACCGATTTTGCCAATGGTGCGTGTTCCGCGGTAATTGCCCTCATCCACGCTGGAAATATCATCCGCATCCAGCCGGCCGGTGTAACCCAGAACGTGGGTCAGAAGCTCGCCGTAGGGATAATGCCTGGATAAATAAGGCACCACGTCGACACCCTGAAACCGGTGACGGTTGACGGCGAAGCGTGCAACCTCGCGCTCGTTCAGGTTGAATTTCAATGGAACACTATCAAATACACGGTAGTTATTGCGCGACTTATGAAAGGCCTTACGGTCGTCTTCATCCAACTCGATCAGGGTGGACAACTCATCCAGTAATGCTTCCAGGCCCGGCAGCTTCCCGGGCACTTTCTCCGGTATGACCTCCAGCCGGTAAGCCGGCCGGTTTTCTGCAATCACCCGGCCACGGCGATCGTAAATAATGCCCCGGTTGGGCACGATCGGGCGCACGGATACACGGTTATTTTCAGAACGTGTTGAGAAACTGTCATATGCATAAATTTGCAGCCAGACATAACGCCCGATCAGTGCCAGGACACACAGGAAAATAATCGCAAATCCCACCCACGCCCTGCGTTCGAACAGTTGTTGTTCCTCCCGTTCATCCTTGATAGCGCGACGACCTTTGTAACTGATCACGGTTTGTTTTGCCGCGAAAGGGCGCGTATACGGTCAAGAAAAAGAAACAACCACGGCCACAGGGCCATACCGACCAGGGGGGGTAACCAGTACTGCCACGTGGGTAGCGGCTCACCCAGCAGCGCTGTGATCCAGATCAGGATTATGCGGTCATTAACCAGCAGACCCAAAACACTAAGTGCCTGCTGCCAGGGTGGAAAAAACCGAAACCGTGAACGGAAGTGCTGCACGAGGAAAACCATGACCACGAGGCTCAACGCATGCAAGCCCATCAGGCTGCCGCTGAGGATGTCCAGGACCAGTCCAACCATGAAGGCCAGGCCAAGGCTGACCATATCCTGGGTTTCCAGCGACCAGTAAATCATTACCAAGGCCACCCAATAAGGCTTGAGCGGCAGCAACGGTTCCGGCAAGGGCATCAGCGAAAATAAAATAGCGGCCGTCAGGGTCAGAAAGATCAGGCGGCGGCTTTCGCGATTGGGTTTCATGGTTGTTCGACCGGCAATGGTTCCATTGCATACTGCGGTTCAATGAGAAGCACCTCACGGCCCCGGTCGAGAGCGGCATAAGGTCGCATATAGACCGTGGCAAAGGTTTCGCCGCTGTCACGCTCCACGCGTTCGATCTCACCCACCGGAAACCCGGGAGGAAAGCGATCACCCAGACCGGATGTGACGACCAGGTCACCGGGGCTGACATCGGCCTGCAATGGCACATTGGGCATCAACAGATGACTTGTTTCACCACTTCCATAGGCCACGGTACGCAGACCGGTCCTGTTGATCTGTACCGGCAGCGAATGATCCGGGTCGGATATCAGGCGTACGGTTGAATAATGCCGGTGAACGTCTTCAACCTGGCCAACGATACCCAGTCCATCGATAACAGCCTGACCGACGACCACACCCTCCGCGACACCCCGGTCGATCCAGACCTTGTGTGAGAAGGGATCGAGATCGACCCGTTTCATTTCAGCGAACTGGAAAAGGTAAGCCCTGCCACGGGTTGCACCGAGCAGATCCCTGAGCCTTTTGTTCTCCTGTTGAAGGGCCGCCTGGGTTTGCACGGCACCGGAAACCTTCAGCAACTGTTGCAGAAGTTGCTGGTTTTCAGCAATCAGGTCATCGCGTTCACGTGTGCGCACACCGAGGGCTTGCCAGGCATCTGCCGGCCATCCGGCCACGTGGAATACCGGTTCAAATGCCAGTTCCATGGCACTGCGTATGCGCGGAATATAGTGCCCGAGCTGATCCATGAACATAAGCACGATGGACAACAGGATATATATCATCAGTCGGGCAGTGCGTGTGCCTTCCTCGCCGAACCAGCGACCGGGACCTGATGATTCTCTGTGTACCAAATTCTTATCGCCTACCTGGAACGCCAGGCACTGTTATGCGGCACGGGTATGCCCGTTAATTTCTTGTCAATTGCCGGATTTGAACTTCGGAGCGGGGAAAAAATAAACAGGCTCCTAATTCGAGGTGAAAAAATCACCGTGGTTTTCATCCATCAGTTCGAGCGCCCGGCCACCGCCCCTGGCCACGCAGGTCAATGGATCATCCGCAACGAATACCGGTAAACCGGTTTCCTCGGCAATCAGGCGATCCAGACCTTTCAGCAAAGCACCGCCTCCGGTCAGTACGATACCGGTCTCCACGACATCGGCACATAACTCGGGTGGTGTCTGTTCCAGGGCCGCCTTGACCGCTTCAAGGATCGTAGCCAGGCTTTCGGTCAGGGCTTCCAGCACTTCATTGCTGTTGATTGTAATTCGCCGCGGTACGCCCTCGGCGAGGTTGCGGCCTGAAACCGATAATTCCTCAGCCTCTTCATCCGGCCATGCCCGACCGATACTGATCTTGATCTGCTCCGCCGTGGATTCGCCAATCAGCGTGCCGTAATTACGCCGCACATAGTTGACAATCGCCTCATCAAACTTGTCACCGCCAACGCGCACCGAGTTTGAATACACCAGGCCATTGAGTGATATGACCGCCACCTCGGACGTTCCGCCACCGACATCCAGCACCATCGCGCCGCGCGCCTCGTGCACCGGGATACCGGCACCGATCGCTGCCGCCATCGGCTCTTCCACGAGAAACACCTCACGCGCACCGGCACCTTCGGCGGATTCCTTGATGGCCTTGCGCTCCACCTGGGTAGAACTGCAGGGTACGCAGACCAGAACACGTGGACTGGGGCGGAGCCAGCGTGATTCGTGTACTTTCTTGATAAAGTGCTGAAGCATCGCTTCGGTCATGTTGAAATCGGCGATCACGCCGTCTTTCAGCGGTCTGACGGTACGGATATTACCCGGCGTACGGCCCAGCATACGCTTTGCTTCAGCGCCAACGGCCGCGACCGATTGCGGTCCGCCCGGGCCACGATCCATACGCACGGCAACCACCGATGGCTCATTGAGCACAATGCCCTTCCCACGCACATATACCAGTGTGTTTGCCGTACCTAGATCGATAGATAGGTCATTTGAAAAAAGGCCACGCAGACTCTTGAAAACCATGTTGTTATATTCCGGGGAAGAATGTCGGGTTAAGACCCGCTAATGTATCAGTCAGCCCACTTTTCAGCAAGCAGTGCGACCCTGTTCGTGCCCTTATTAACGTTGTTTTAATAAACTTTCAGTGGCCAGCGCAAAATCCGTTAAAATGCCTTTTTGCATAAACCGATTTTTAACAAGGTATGGATACAAGTATGTCTGCATTAATCTGTGGTTCCCTGGCTTATGACACCATCATGGTTTTTCCTGAACGATTCAAAGACCATATCCTCCCGGACAAGGTGCACATGCTAAATGTTTCCTTCCTGGTCCCTGAAATGCGCCGCCAGTTTGGCGGAGTCGCCGGTAATATTTCCTATAACCTTAAATTACTGGGTGGTGATCCTTACCCGATGGCCACCGTCGGTGATGATTTTGGCCCCTACCTGAGACGTTTGGAATCGCTGGGCATATCCACCCGCTACATCCGTCACCTCGAAGGAGAGTTCACACCCCAGGCTTTTATTACCACCGATTTTGATGACAATCAGATCACTGCGTTTCACCCCGGCGCCATGATGGAAAGCCAGTTAAACAAGGTAGAAAACACCGAGGGCATCACGCTTGGAATCGTGGCGCCGGATGGCCGCGAGGCAATGCTGCAGCACAGCCGGGATTTTCAACGGCTGGGTATTCCACATATTTTTGATCCGGGCCAGGCCATGACCCTGTTTGACGGAAACGATCTGAAGACATTTATCAGCCAGGCCAACTGGCTGGTAGCCAATGATTATGAATTCCAGCTGATCCAAGAGCGGACCGGAATGAGTAAACAGCAGGTTGCCGAGCAACTCGAGGCACTGATCATCACCCGTGGGGGTGACGGCTCAATACTGATTACCCGGGCCGGCGAAGAGCATATCGAAGCAGTCAAGCCAACAGCGGTCCTGGACCCGACCGGCTGCGGTGACGCATACCGGGCAGGCCTGATTTATGGCCTGCTGAACAACCTGGACCTGGTGACTGCGTGCCGCATTGGTTCGGTCATGGGTGCTTTCAAAATTGCCGTGCAGGGACCACAAAACCATGCACCGACACTGGATGAGATCGTCGAGCACTTTAAAAAGGCCTTTGGATACTCATTTATCACCTGATTCAGGCAAAACTTAACGCCAAGCGGGGGTTTACGGTTGACAATCACCCCGCGTAAAAGGAAAATTGCCGCCCCCGACCGCGATGGCCGGGGAAGTTTGAAAAAAACAATGGTGATGTAGCTCAGCTGGTTAGAGCGCGGCACTCATAATGCTGAGGTCGGTGGTTCAAGTCCACCCATCACCACCAATAAAATCAATAAGATATGTTTAATGCCCAGACTCCAATAAATTCATGGAGTGCAACAAAGCATACATAGCGTTTAATTTTTGGTGGGTATCAACCAGTTCAAACTTCGTACTATTTCAGTAAACAGCAAGGATGCCTGGATAACTATTTCTCAGGCTTCAACGGTATAGTCAAATTAGTGCCGGTTCAATCAGATATAAACCATCCAGTTGGTCGTGAACCTGCGAATTGAAAAACGAAAAGAGACTCCTTTCTCAACCAAAGGGGGGCGGCCCTAATTCTTTGCCAGGAAAACCCGCTTCTCAGAAAGGCCACTAGCCCCCCTTCTGTTATACCAAGCGTTCATCCAAGCCTCAAAATTTTTTGAAAAATATTTTTTCAGCTTTTGGAGTTGAGAAATACCAGGTTTCGACATTCCGCTTTTAACTGCAAAGCCGCTATAGGGTAAGCACAAATCCCAACGCAGCTTATAGCGGCTTCCGGCTGCGGATTCAATCGGTGAATGCAACATGCAGTTAAGCACTGCACGCACCCCTCGAATAAAGTTCATCACGGAAGGCGCACAGGCGCGTGGTGGAAGTCATTTCAAACGTAGATCTATTCTGGCCTGTACTCTGACTCCAGAACTTTCTGTTCTTCACTCCCCAGTGATTCGAGAAAACCCTCCAAGATGACCCTGTATTCTTCCGGCTTCTTCCGCAGGGATGAATGCCCCGCGCCTGCGATCACCGTGAATTGCGAGCCGGGAATAAGTTGCTGAAAACCGGCCACGGTTTCAGGCCTTGCCTCATCAAACTCCCCGGTCATGAACAACACCGGCACATGGATTTCATGCAAACGATCGGTGACATCGAAATTGACCAGGGTGCCGGTAGCGTAGAACTCCTGGGGCCCCCACATGAACTCGTAGATAAACTGGCTCCCCGGCGCGTCCTTGCATTCGGCCAGGGGATCGGGGCGCTTGCCGGCATACGCGTGACGCTCGTAGTACACCTCGGAGGCGGCCTCATATTCTTCGGAATCGGTGGTGCCGGCCTTTTCATGTTCGGTTAGGGTTTGCTGAACGTCCTCGGGTAACTGGCTGCGCTGAAAGTTGGCATCCTCGATCCACTTCAACGTACTCAGATATGGTGAAGAAAAAATGACCGATGCGATCCCTTCGGTGCCTTTCTCCAGCACGTAGGCGGCCGCCAGTGCCGCGCCCCAGGAATGACCCAACAGGTGCATTTGCTTGAGCCCGAGTTTCTTACGCAGGAAATGCAGTTCTTCGACAAAACGCTCAACCGTCCACAATGACACATCGTCCGGCCTGCCCGATCGGCCGCCGCCAAGCTGGTCATAGCGGATCACCGGTCGCTTGTCACCCAGGAGGTCCAACAACGCGAAACCGCAGGAAGTGCCTCCGGGGCCGCCGTGCAATGCCAGCACCGGGATTCCGGATCCGGTGCCTGTGACCTTGTACCAGACCGGGCCACCCGGAACATCGATAAATCCCTGGCCCGGCTCTGGATTGTCCCGGCATATTCCGATCGAACAAAAGGACAGCAGCAGTGCGGCAAGGCAGAGTCTTTTCATATTATTTTCCTTCTTTGTGATAATGTGTACTCGAGTCCAAGCGCCACAATCCCGGCAATTGCAGCCACGAAGAAAATCAACACGGCCGGGCCGAAGAGGATCAAGCTTGCCCGCCCACAGAAACCTACAGCCGCCCCGTATGCAAGCCAACACACACAGGATCATTGCGTCTAAGCAAATCCAGGCCCGACCTTCACATTATTGCACTTAACGTTTGTCATTTACTTACTCTAGCAGACAGTTGAGAACATCACAGATACGTCATGCCCGGCACCTTAGTAAGAGGTCTGCTCCTGGCCGGAACCGCTTATTCGTGTTGCTGAAATTTGCACGAAACCTATAGCAGCTTGCTGGCTTTAAGCGGTCTCTCGCTAAGCCTAAATTTCAATGCTGGGTACAACCGGAGTCGGCCACAAGCGGTCCTTCACTCAGACCATTCGCTCGTTCGATCAGAGATTTACTCTGTCCCTTTACTCTGACCCTTTTCCTTACTGGTCACCGGCTCGTGTGACTGGGAAACGGATAAGACGATCAGTGCGCCGCACTTACGCAGGGCCGGCAAACATACTGTGGAAGGGGCATGTTCGGACGAAATCGGTTGCACTATCGTTTCAGCCATTCGTCCCGGGTAATTCGATAGCTGGGACACTGCTCTCCATAACAGTACATGGTTCCGTGATTGATGAAGCCTGACTTGATTAAAACTTTGATGGACGCGGCATTCTCTTCTTCCAAAGTTGCTACAATTTTGTCAAAACCAGCTTCTTTGAACGCAAATTGCAGTAAACGCCGGCAAGCTTCAGTTGCATAGCCCTTTCTCCAGGCTGAACGTTTCAGAAAATAACCGACCTCTACATCACCATCCGGCACATGGCCGGGTCTTACCTGGCTGAAGTCCGTTTGCTTTCCTTCAAGAGGTAAGGGCAGTAGCGCCACGGTCCCATATTTTTCATCGGATACGCGGTCGGAGATACACCAGATACCGATACCACCGTTGCCACCTCGCTTCAGCCAATTACGCATTTCGTTACGGATGGCATCCGGCGTCATCGGCTGTCTGGCGTATTGAAGGACCAGGGGATCGGTGAACATCTCCAGCGAAATGTCGAGATCACCCGGTTGCAACGGTGATAAGCGCAGGCGCTCGCTGGTTAGTTCAAGGTTCATGGGTTGAATCATTTGCCATTTGAAGGTCGATTTCAAGTCATAAACGGGTTCGAAGCTGGGGTGCTGGTTCGAAGCTGGTCGGACCAGCATGATACGTTGGTCCTACCCCAGTCTTTTTGAATGAATCTTCCTAAGGTGTGTCAGTTTGCTCGGCTTGTGGCCGGTTTCTGCTATACGCGACGATGAAAATTGTCGTTATTCTATAACTGCTTTACGACACGAAGCTGCCATTCATTAGGCGTAAATTTTCAGAATGTGAACAGCAGAAACCGGCCACAAGCGGTTATTGCATAAAAATGTATCTATCCCCCTTTAATTTAAACTGAGGACATTTCCTGGTCTTAAACCGCGGGTAAAAAAAGCCCGCTCTTTGGCGGGCTTGATTGTCTCAATAGGGCAGTTCGTTTAAGACTATCTACGAGTACGTAAATGGCGTCCTGCCAAGAATAATAGTCCAATCGCTGTGAGAACGAGGCCATAGGCAGATATCGTTGGAATGGGTGTGGCAGTTGCAGACGGGGTCGACGTAGCTGGGCCAACAATGACGTTGTCGAATACGATCCAATCACTGTTAACGGTAACGCGAATCTCATCGATATTATCCCAGTTAAGAGTCAGTGTTTCGCTAACCGCGGTTGCTACGCTCGGGCGCGAGATGACATAGCCAGGAACCTGCGTGCCAGCTAGATAGCCATATAGGCCTAAACTATAGGGCTCGTTTGGCCCAAAGGTGGAAAAATCAATTGATATCGCCATAAATTCAGAACTGTCGGCGGTTCTAATATTGATTGTTGTCGTCGCTATATCGTTGTCAACAGGTCTGTTTCGACTGATGATTCCAGGACTTGACCCCGTTAAAAGATCGTATCGCCACCCTCCATAGGTCAGATCGTCAATTACGTCGTTGGGTGGGTCAATATCTGCAAATTGCGGCAAACCGAGTGAATCGAAATCTGTGGTTTGGGCAGAGGATATAGGTAGTGCAGCCTGAGCAATCGCTGACGCGCAGACGCAAAACAGGGTCAACACAACCGAAAATAGAGTCTTATTCACTCTGGACCTCCATGCCTATTAAGACGTTATCGTAGAATTATAACGGAAGAATCTAAGCTTCCGCGAGAATGGGAAGAATACCATATATTAAAGGAAGATTTTAGCGTGGAACTGATGCGAAAACGCAATTAAATCATAGTTGAAACGTCTACCTTCTCTAATCGGGCCCTGATGTCAAGTTCCCATTGTTTACAGCATATTACTGGTCGTGTCTTGGCGAGGGTCACGCTTCTCTTCGTGGTCGGTTTTTATTACTGACCGGCCGTTCCTGGCCGGAAGCGGCCATCCGCACTCAGATAATGCGAAGTTCCGCTTTTCAACGCGAAGCAGTCATTGGACGACACCATATTTCTAGGCGACGAATCTAACAATTTAGTTAATTTTCACACCAAAGTTGCGCCTATACTGCGCCATATGAACTTAACTTCATTTATTAATGGTTAACATTCATTAACTTAAACTATTAAAACACAGCATTACTTATGCTGAGGTCGGTGGTTCAAGTCCACCAATCAAATCAGGTGCTTTCCTGGCACACAGGTAACAGGTTCTTTCCGGGCTTTACCCCCACCAGCACCTGGCTTTTCCGCAAGTTTTAGCCTTCGAACGCGGGTAAACTCGACACGCTTTTCAAAAGTTTTCTGAAAAGCGATAAAAAGATCATTTCCTTGAGAAAAACACGAGACGAAACCTGCCGGTCGATGTAAAATTCGCGCGTCGTTTTGGTTGATGCGCCAGGGTCGCTTTCCCGAAGCTGGGTCGCGTTTACTTATTGGGAACTCGCGCACAACTAAAACGGCGCCTCACGTCATTCGGCACACGTTCGCCATTTTCCTATTTCAGTCAAACAACGGTGGTTTTCGCACCCGACTGGCCTGCTCGAACGCATAGGCTAGCCGGATCAGTTTCGCATCACTGAATGCCCCGCCAATAAACGAGACCCCGATTGGCAGGCCAACAACATAGCCCGCCGGCACGGTAATGCTCGCATAACCGGATATTGCGGCAAGGGATGAACTGGATATGCCGGATGACAAATCACCGTTGATGTGGTCGGTCAGCCAGGCGGGGCCACGGGTCGGCGCAATCATGGCATCAAGGCGGTTCGCTTGCAGTGCGTTGTTAATACCGGTTTGCGAGATACGCTTGGCCTCCGCCAGGGCATTCAGATATTGCTCATCGGTTAATGGTCCCTTGCCCTGCGCTTCCAGGAAGTCCTCCTGGCCGAAAATCGGCATGACTGTATCAGCATGGCTATCGTTAAATTCAATAAGACCGGCCAGGCTCTTGATCGGTGCGCCCGAGTTCCCGAGGTAGGTATTGAGATCCGCTTTAAATTCGTAGTACAACACTTCATGTTGGGCGCTGTTCATCCCCTCCGTGTCTATCTCGACCGGATCGACGATTTCTGCACCTTGCGACCTGAGTGTCGCGATGGTGTCCTCCAGTATCTGCTCGACACGCGCGTCGACCCCGGCGCCGGAATAACCGCGATAGACACCGATCCTGGTGCCTTTGAGGGCATCCTTTGACAGCTTCCCGGCGTAATCCGGCAATGAATCCGGAAATACACCCACGAGCGGGTCTGCGGCATCTTTACCAACCATCGCAGCGAACAAAATGGCCGCGTCTTTAACGGTTCTGCCCATCGGGCCGGCCGTATCCTGGCTGTGGGCGATCGGGATAATACCGCTACGGCTGACCAGGCCCAGGGTTGGTTTGATACCCACGATGCCGTTCACACTGGATGGGCAGACGACCGAACCGTTGGTTTCGGTACCAACCGCCACGCTGGTCAGGCTGGCCGCAACCGCGACCGCCGAACCACTGGAAGAACCGCAGGGGTTGCGCGCCAGGTCGTACGGGTTTTTCGTCTGCCCACCAATACTGCTCCAGCCACTGGAAGAATGGGTTGAGCGGAAGTTCGCCCATTCACTCAGGTTCGCCTTGCCGAGTATCACCGCGCCGGCTTCGCGCAGCCGGCTGACGACAAACGCATCGGCGGGCGGATGGTGACCTTTTAATGCCAGTGAGCCGGCCGTGGTTTCCATCTTGTCAGCGGTATCAATATTCGCCTTCAGTACGACCGGGATGCCGTGCATGGGGCCGCGTGGACCGGATACCTTTCTTTCCTCATCCAGCGCCCTGGCTATCTCGATGGCCTGCGGGTTGGTTTCGATAATCGAATTGAGCCCGGGGCCATTGCGGTCAAGCGCCTCGATTCTGTCCAGGTAATACTGAACCAACTGTTGGGAACTGAGTGCACCCTGTTGCATCAATGCCTGCAATGAATCAATGTCGTACTCGGCGTAATCGATAACATCACCCCGGCTGATCGGGGCAAAGGAAACGAGCAACGACACGCTCAACGCGGTGTACACAACATATTTGAGATATTTAATAAAAACCATTTTAAGCCCCGGATTAATTTCGACAAACCAAACACACCAAAACAGGTGTAAATGTTAGGTCGGTTGATACAAATCAACAAGGTGAATATCAACACGGTATATAAAGGTTGGGTTAAAACGAGGATATGGAATGGCGTCACTGGCATTACACCGGGCCTGCATCAGCGTTGTAGCTGTTGTGTGTCTACTGGCTGCGGCATGCACGACGGCGGTTGAACACCCGAACGGGACACCCGCCGCCAAAAACGTGATCCTGTTTATCGGTGACGGTATGGGTGTCAGCACCGTCACCGCAATCCGGATCATGGATGGCCAGCAAAAGGGCATGCCGGGTGAGGAGAATGTTTTGGCGTTTGAGCGTTTCCCGCATGTTGCATTATCAAAAACCTACGAAGTGAACCAGCAGGTCGGGGAGTCTGCGGGTACGGCCACCGCAATCATGACTGGGCAAAAGACCAACGCGGGATTAATCGGCCTGGGCAGTGAAACCACGCGTCGTAACTGTGCATCCGCCACGGGCCATCATTTACCTTCGCTACTCGAGCTTTCGGAATCAGCGGGCAAATCAACCGGCTTCGTCACGACGACACGCGTCACCCACGCTACGCCGGCAGCCACCTATGCCCACGCGGCGGAACGCGACTGGGAGAACGACCGGGACCTGAGCGAAGAGGCCAGGCAAAATGGATGCTCTGACATTGCATCCCAGTTGGTCGGGTTTCCACAGGGTGATGGTATCGAGGTGGCGCTGGGTGGTGGCCGCATCAAGTTCCTGCCGCACGATATCGCGGACCCTGAAGGCGCGGATACCGCAGAGGGTCGGCAGGACAATCGCAACCTGGCACAGGAGTGGGTTCAGAAATACCCGAATTCAGCCTACGTATGGAACCAGCAGCAATTTGATGCCATTGACCCGGATTCCACCGATCACCTGCTGGGCCTGTTCGAAAGCGACCATATGCAATACGAGGCCGATCGTGCCGAAGACGCGGGTGGCGAGCCATCTCTGGCGCAAATGACGAAACTGGCTATTGAAATACTCAGCCGTAATACGAATGGGTACTTCCTCCTCGTTGAAGGCGGGCGGATCGATCACGGACACCACGATAACAACGCTTACCGGGCCCTGACCGATGGTATAGCCTTCGCTGACGCGGTAGCCGTTGCCGATGAGATGACCCGCCTGGATGACACATTGATCATTGTCACCGCCGATCACTCGCATACCTTTAACTTCAGCGGCTACCCCACGCGTGGAAACCCGATACTTGGAAAAGTCGACTCCAATGACTCGTCAGGCAAGCCCAGGGGCAAACCCAAACTTATGGGTGATGCAAAGCCCTTCACAACCCTCGGCTATTACGTCGGCCCCGGCGCCGCGTGGGTAGGTGGACCGCGGCCTGATCTGTCGGAGACCGACACGGTTAATGACAAGAATTTCATCCAACAGGCGGCGATCCCGGCCGAGGATGATGCCCACGGCGGTGAGGACGTTACGGTTTATGCACGTGGGCCAGGGGCCGGATACATCCATGGTGTCATGGAACAGAACGAAATATTCAATGCAATGGACACGGCACTCGGTTTAACCAAAAAGGTTATTCACTAACGGAGACGAAGGTCGTTCGCGTCGCCAAGCATCTGCTATGCAGCCCCCCCTGAACTTTTTCGACGCGTCATTTGCAAATGTAATACCACGAAAATCAGGGCGCCCGACATTGACAGTGACAATGGAAGCAGCAGGGCCCAGGTTGCGATTTCCGGCCGCCAGGCGTTCAGTATCTCGTAGAAGCCCACACCGATCAGCGGCATGACCAGGCCCCGCAGACCGGTCAGCATGACGTGGATGGCCATGTAGTGCGAGGCGTTACCATCGCTGCTGAAATCATTGTGGCCCAGGTTCCAGCCGAGGTGTCCGCCGGCATAGGCGCCGCCCATGATCACCGAGGCGGGCCACAGCAACTCCGTTCTCTGCGTGATCACCGCCGTTGCAAAGAGCGCCGAGGAACCCACAAAGAACCAGCTGTGAACGGCGCGGTAGCTGAATATGTGAAGCCGGTCCAGCATCCTGCCCCAAAAGGATATGGAGAAGCACAGGACCAGCAAGGGTAGTGAGGACGTTACGGTAACCTGGTGAAGTTGGCCCAGGTGCAGCTGTTCGTTGAGCAAAATGACCAGCATCGGCAACAGCATCAGGTTGCCACTTCCAAATACCATCATGCCCTGCATGTAGTGCCTGAAGTCGATATCCCGGCGTAATACCGAGGTCAGCACCGACAGGCTCAGGCGGCGGCCTTGCAGGGTTTGTTCCGCCAGTTCCGCGGCGATCAACTGGCGTTGTCTGCGGAAACGGGATTTACGGGTGACATTGGCCGCGGCCAGCGCACAGATAGCGCCGAGAACGAACGCTGGTCTGAACGCGTCCGGACGCCAGTCCAGCAACAACCCGATCAGGGCCGAATAAGCGGCCATCAGCAGCGAGGAGAGTTGCACGATACGGGCCGTGACCCTCGCGCGCCACGCGCGGCTGTAATTGGCCCGCCAGACGGCCGCACGTACGATCAGGATACCGGACCAGGCGGTACGGGCAAGTATCGCTGTCACACAAAAAATCACCAGGCCCGTGCTTGTTCTTTCCGGCAGCGCCATGATCACGAGACACAGACCCATCAGCACCATCAGCTTGCTGAGCAGGGCGAGTTTGTCGCGCCCGGCGGCCATGGCGGCGAACATGAAACTGGCAAGGTTGCTAAAAGAGGGCGCCGCAGCGACCGCGGCGACCGCGATGTTGAGCAGCATGGGCGTGGTAACCCCTGCGAACTGATTCTTGACGATGACACCCAGCAAACCGCCTTCGAGTGCCGCCAGCGCAACGGCCGTCAGGCTCCAGTTGGTCAGTTCACGGGGGACAAGGGCAGCGGCCATGCGTGGCAGTTGCTGATTCCCGGCATTGATGTTTCCCGGCTTCACTTGCAAGTATTCCTGTCAGCCGCGTCCTTTGCCGAAGTTTTTCACGTCGTGAAAGGTTTCAGGTTCACAAAACCGGTGCTCGTGATACCCAGATCGCTGAGTTTAATTTGAACTCCCGTTTTCGGTTTCAACGGCAGTGAACTTCGTAGCGACATCACCAAAGTAAAGTGTCTGTTGCGATGATGCCACCAGGCGCAGGCGATCGTGCTCCGGATCGGGCACAGGGATATCGAGGGTCCAGTTCAAAAAATCACCACTGGTGGGTAGCATATCCCGTGGTTCCTTATCGTCGTCAGCACTTTCGATCATCGCCAGCTTGATACCATCGAGCGGGTGTTCTGAAACGAGGTTGAGCAACAGGCGACCGTTTTCGAGGCGCTCAAAGCTAATAGTCAGCTCGAAATCAACATTCTTCAGACCGCAGATACCACTGCTGTAACGGCAGTTGGGTTTTTCAACCAGTTTATAGCTTTTTCCGGCCTCGGATGGCTCAGGCCGTTCTCCGAACAGGTAACCGATACCAAAATAACTGACCAGGCCCAGAACCGGCGCCATCAGCGTGGCAATCATAAGGTGCTTATTTTTCCAGAAACTCATATCCTCACCCGTCCTTATTGGTTACGGCAATCGGCAAACGCCGGGTAAGGATACTTACTTCCTGCGGCAATGACATCAAACTAAATGAGCCTCTGATTTAGTTCAGGCGGGTTACCACCAGTTTGATACCCGGATCATCTGGATCATTGTTGACCTGGAAATTGAGCGACATCATGAGCTCCAGCATCCTGTAGTTATTGGCCAGGACCTGGCCTTCCATCACTTCAAGACCCCTGTTGCGGGCAATTTCGATCAGTTTCTGCATGAGCAGGCGGGCGATGCCCTTGCCCTGCCACTTGTCTGATACAACAATGGCAAATTCGCAGGTCTTCTTGTCCGGATTGGTCATATATCGCGCCACGCCGATCTCTTCTTCACCCTTGGGATCCGGATTGATGGCAACCAGTGCCATCTCGTTGTGGTAATCGATCTGCGTAAAACGAACCAGCATTTCAAGGCTGAGTTCATGTATCGAGTTCATGAAACGGAAGTACTTTGATTCGGCTGACAGGCTACGAATAAATTCCTGTTCGATTTCGGCATCCTCCGGCCGGATCGGCCTGATGATGATATCGGTGCCGTCATTCAATTGTTCTTCGGTAATGAGATGAATCGGATAGGGATGAATGGCCAGGTGATTATAGGGGTCGGTCGATGGCTTTGGATAATCAACGCGGATACGCGCATCCACCGCTATGGCGCCGTTTTCATCCACCAGCAGGGGGTTGATGTCCATCTCCCGTATCCAAGGCAGTTCGCAGGCCATGTTGGAAACACTGATCAGGACGTCGATCAGCACCTCCATGTTAATCGCGGGCATGTGGCGGAATTTGCCGAGCATCCTGGCCGCCTTGGTGCGATCGATCAGGTCCCTGGCCAGGCGCCTGTTCAAAGGCGGTAATGCGACCGCCGAATCACCCATCACTTCGACGTTGATACCTCCGCTGCCAAAGCTGATAACCGGGCCGAAAACAGGATCCCGCACCATGCCGATCATCAATTCACGGGCATTCGGGTTGCGGTACATCTTTGCAATCGTCACACCCGAGATGGTCGCCTCGGGCGCATTTTGCGATACCTGCTCGACCATTTGATTGTATGCGCCCCTCACCTCGTGGGCGGAACTGATATTCAACCTGACACCGCCGGCATCGGACTTGTGTGAAATATCCGGAGACAGAATCTTCATGGCAACCGGGTAACCGATGGTTTCCGCGATCACCAGTGCCGCGTTGGCGGTCTGGGCGACGCCATTTTCCGCGGCGGGAATCTTGAACGCATTTAATATGGCCATCGATTCCGGTTCGGTCAGGATCTTGCGCCTTTCCGTCAACACGCCTTCGATAATCAGGCGCGCACCGTCCCTGTCGGCAGTCGCCTGGTCACCGGTCAGCCTTGCCGGTGTTTGCAGCAACAGTCGCTGGTTTCTCTTGTACTTGCCGATAAATGAGAAGGCATCTACCGCGTCTTCAAGCATGTTGAAGTCGGGTATGCGGGCCTCGGTGAGCATATGCCGCGCCGCTTCAACCTGCGTGCCCCCCATCCAGCTCGTCAGTATGGGTTTCTTGCTCTTTTCCGCACACTTGATGATCTCCTCTGCAACCTTGGCAGGCGCCGTCATCGCCTGCGGCGTGAGGATGACGATCGCGCCATCTACCTCCGGATCTGCGAGACAGATATCAACCGCCTGGCTGTAACGCTCGGGCGGTGCGTCACCGATGATGTCCACCGGGTTGCCGTGTGACCATACATCAGGCAAGACTTCATTCAGCGCGGCAATGGTATCCGGACTCAACTGGCTCAGGGTGATGCCCCGGTCTGTTGCGCGGTCGGCTGCCATCACCCCGGGGCCGCCGCCATTGGTGATAATCACCAGGCGATCGGACGCCACCCGGTAATGCGAATGCGACAGCACCTTGGCAGCGGCGAAAAGCTGCGAAACGCTATTCACCCGCAACACACCAGAACGGGAAAGCGCGGCAGAAAAAACCTCGTCGCTGCCCACCAGCGCACCGGTATGCGACATCGACGCCTCGGCGCCCGCGGCGTGGCGGCCCACTTTCAACGCGATGACCGGCTTGATACGCGCAGCGGCGCGCAAGCTGCTCATGAAACGGCGGGCATCCGTGATGCCCTCGATGTAGAGCAGGATGGCCTTGGTTTGTGGGTCAGAGACCAGGTAATCCAGGTAATCGCCAAAGTCGAGATCAGCGCCGATACCGGTGGATACCACGGCTGAAAAACCGATCTTGTTCATTTCCGCCCAGTCGAGAATGGCCGTGCAGATGGCGCCGGACTGCGAAACCAGGGCGATGTTGCCAGGCTTGGCGACGTTGTGTCCAAAGGTAATGTTCAGTTTGATGTCCGGGCGCATCAACCCGAGACAGTTTGGACCCATCAGGCGGATACCATGACGCTCGACCAGCTGCGTGACGCGGTCTTCCAGCTTACGGCCTTCTTCACCGGTTTCACGAAAGCCCGCCGACAATATCAACATCATCTTGATACCGTGTTCGCCACAGGCTTCCACGATAGCGGGAATCGTGCTGGCTGGCGTAGCGACTACCGCCAGGTCTATCAATTCACCAACATCGGAAAGGGAGGCATAGGCCTTTTCACCCTGTACCGTGTCGTGTTTTGGATTGATTGCAAAAACCTGGCCTTCAAAACCCGCTGAAAGCAGGTTTCGGAATACCACGCCACCCACGGAGTTTTTTCTGTCACTGGCACCGAAAAGTGCGATGGTTTTGGGTGTGAATAGCGAGGTCAAATAGTGTGTGTTCATGGGGGTCGACAAATCCATTTATTCGTATTTTGTGACAGCTAATTATACTATGCTAGACCCTACCAAAGTTAGGAGTTTTGCCCTTGAGCACCGCATTTATCAGCCACCCGGATTGCCACGATCACGACACCGGCGAGGGCCACCCCGAAAACGCCCGGCGCCTCTCTGCCATCGAAGATCGACTGCTGTCATCGCGTATTTCCGACTTCATCAGGTACATGGATGCGCCGGAGGTCACGCGTGAACAGCTGTTGCGTGCGCACACCGCACAATACCTGGCGATGATTGATGAAGTCATGCCGCGAAAAGGTTATGCACGTCTTGATCCAGACACGGTGATCAGCCCGGGAACCTTGCAGGCTGCCAAACGCGCTGCCGGTTCTGTCATCCTGGCGGTTGACCAGGTGATGAGCGGCCAGATCAGGAACGCCTTCTGCAGCGTGCGGCCACCCGGTCACCACGCTGAAAGCGACCGGGCCCTGGGCTTCTGTATTTACAATAATATCGCCGTGGGTGTGAAGCATGCACTGGCCGAGCATGGTTTAAAGAAGGTGGCCGTGGTGGATTTCGATGTTCACCAGGGCAACGGCACGGAAGACATACTCATCGGTGATGACAGGGTGCTCTATTGCTCGACTTTTCAGCACCCGTTTTTCCCCTATACAAGCTTGCCGGAAAACAGTGAGCGGGTGATCTCCATCCCGCTTGACGCATCGGCAAAAAGCGCCGAATTCCGTGCCGCTGTAACCGATCACTGGTTACCTGCACTGGAGCGCTTCCAGCCCGAAATGATTTTCGTCTCGGCCGGCTTTGACGCGCACCGGGATGATGATATGTCCTATGTCAGCCTGACCGACGCCGATTTCCGCTGGGTTATCGAGGAAATTGTCCGGATCGCGGATATATCCGCTTCGGGACGTGTCGTTTCGGCGCTTGAAGGCGGCTACGAGGTACATAGCCTGGCAAGGTGCGTGGAGACGCATATGCGCGTACTGATGGGTTTGCAATAAGCCTTCATTAACCCGGTGGCTTAAGCCTTTCGCGGCGCACCGGCGTCAAATACCCTGAGATGCAGTAACCAATTGGGTTATATCTGCGTCTGTATTATGTATAGATCAGGGGCGTACACCGTTGAAAATTGCAGACACTTCATCCCAGGACGTTGTATTAAAGGCAGGACCAAAAGGCCGGCGGCGCATGCTGATTGGTGCCGGCATCCTGACTGCCGTCCTCGCCGCCTGGCTCCTGTTGCCATCATTGCAACGCTGGGCAAGCTCCAGTATTTCGGTACCCAGGGACCGCCTGCGGCTCGCTGCGGTAACACGTACCGACCTCGTGCGGGATGTCTCGGTGCAGGGGCGCGTGGTGGCCGCCGTCAGCCCTTCATTATTTGCACCGGCCGCGGGCACCATTACGCTGTTGGTGGATGCAGGCGCCCCGGTTAGTGAAGGTCAGCCACTGGCGCTCATTGACAGCCCGGACCTGCAAAACCAACTTCAGCAGGAACAGGCGACCCTCGACAGGCTGAGTGTCGAGTACGACCGCCAGCGGATCGAGACCAAGCAAAAAGCACTGGATAACCGCAAGAATATCGACCTCACCAATGTGACGCTGGTTGCGGCGGAGCGCGAACGACGCCGTGCTGAATCAGGTTACAAAATTAAAGCCATATCTGAAATAGATTACGAAAAAACCAAGGACGACCTCGAGACCGCCAGGCTCGCACACGAGCACGCCGTGGCCGATGCCAGCCTGGATGACGAGCGCCTGGTTTTTGAGATGAAAACGCGCGAGTTACAGGTCCAGCGCCAATCGATGCTGGTGCAGGATCTGTTACGCCAGGTCGACGAACTGAATATGCGCTCGCCGGTCAACGGCATTGTCGGCAACCTGATGGTGGACCAGAAAGCCGCAGTCAGCCGCAACCAGGTGGTGATGGCAGTGGTCGACCTGTCGGCGTTCGAGATCGAGGCACAGGTTCCGGAAAGTTACGCCGATGATCTCGGTCTGGGCATGCTGGCCGAAGTGCTGGTCGGCAATGATAAATATCCCGCGACACTGGTCTCGGTTTCACCTGAAATCATCCAGAACCAGGTTACCACCCGGGTTCGCTTTGCCGAAGGCATGCCACCCGGTTTGAGACAAAACCAGCGGCTGACCACGCGCATCCTGATGGAAGAAAAGAAAGAGGTGCTGACGCTACCACGCGGTCAATTCCTCGACAGCGGCGGCAGCCGGATTGCCTATGTGCTGGACGACGATAGCGTGGCGCACCGCCGTTCCATCGAAATCGGCGCACGCAGCCTGGCGGCAGTCGAGGTTGTGGGTGGCCTGGAAGAGGGCGAGCTCGTCGTCATTTCAAGCATTGATCAGTTTCGCAGCGCCGATACGGTGCTGGTAACCAATTAGCAGAGAACACAGGAGTAAAAAGATGCTCAGTATGCAGAACATATCCAAGGTCTATCGCGCCGGCCTGGTTGAAACCCACGCACTCAGGGAGTTTTCTCTTCAAGTCGACGAGGGTGAATTCATTTCAGTCACGGGGCCTTCCGGTTCTGGCAAAACCACCTTTCTGAACATCGCAGGCCTGCTGGAGAGCTTCACGGCCGGGCGTTACCTGCTCGATGGCAAGGATGTTTCGGGTCTGTCCGACACCGAATCCTCCAGAGTGCGTAACGAGAATATAGGTTTCGTATTCCAGAGCTTTAACCTGATTCCCGACCTCAACCTGTTCGACAATGTCGATGTGCCCCTGCGTTACCGCGGCTTCAGTTCGGGTGAGCGTAAACGCCGCATAGAAAAGGTGCTGGAAACGGTAGGCCTGGCCTCGCGGATGAAACACCTGCCCTCGCAGCTTTCAGGCGGCCAGCAGCAGCGTGTCGCCATCGCCCGTGCACTCGCAGGTGAACCCCGCTTCCTGCTGGCGGATGAGCCCACCGGTAATCTCGATTCACACATGGCCATGAGCGTCATGGAACTGATTTCGGAGATCAACCGCAACGGCACCACCATCATCATGGTGACCCACGACCCGGCACTGGCCGAAATGGCCAGTCGTAACGTGCACATTCTTGACGGACGGGTCAGCAATGGCACACCGGAGATCAAGGTCGCCCAGGTCGCTTCAGCCTAAGGAGATTCGTATGTTTTCCTATTACCTCAAGCTAGGCTGGCTCAGTATCCGGCGTAACCCGCTGCTCAGCACATTGATGGTTGCCGCCATCGCGATTGGTATCGGCGCCAGCATGACCATCATCACCGTCAACTACGTCATGTCGAGCAACCCCATCCCGCAAAAGTCCGACGTGCTGTTTTACGTACAGCTTGACAGCGACGACCTCAATACCCTGGATGACGAGGATAACGAACTGCTGGACCAGTTGACCTACCTCGATGCCATGGCCCTGATGAAAGCCGGCAAAGCTTACCGGCAGGTCGCCAGCAACCGTTCCGGACTGGTGCTCGAACCCCAGGGTGAAGGCGAGCGGCCATTTTCCGTGGATACCCGCAACACTTGGGCCAGTTTTTTTCCGATGTTCGATCTGCGCTTCCTGTATGGCGGCGGTTGGGATGACACCGCCGATCAGAACCTCGAAAGAGTTGTGGTGCTCAGCAAGGAAATCAACGAGCGCGTATTCGGTGGCGAGGACTCGGTCGGCCGCAGCGTACGCTTGAACGGCATGGACTTCCGCGTGGTGGGTGTAATGGATGAGTTTTTACCCATGCCCAAGTTCTATGACGTCACCAACGGCGCTTTCAACGAACCTGAGGAGATTTTTATCCCATTCAACGTGGCGGTCGAATATGAGTTTGATCGCAACGGAAATACCAATTGCTGGAAGATGCCCGACGGCGACGGTTTCGAGGCCTTTCTGAACTCGGAATGCGTCTGGATCCAGTTCTGGGCAGAACTGAGAAACGCTACGGAAAAGCAGGACTACATGGACTTTCTCAACGCCTATGTTGAACAGCAAAAGGAACTGGGCAGGTTTCCGAGACCGATCAATAACCGCCTCAGCGATGTCATGGAATGGATGGAAGACCAGGAAGTGGTCGAGGATGACGCACGCGTCATGTTAGGCCTTTCGCTGTTGTTCCTGCTGGTTTGCCTGCTCAATACCATCGGTTTGCTGCTGGCGAAATTCCTTGGTAAATCAACTGACAATTCCCTGCGCAGGGCGCTCGGGGCATCAAAATCCAGCCTGTTTATACAGCACATGATCGAGTCCGGCCTGATCGGCCTCGGCGGCGGCCTGTTCGGGCTGGGCCTGGCCTGGCTGGGTTTGCGCGGTATCGAGATGCTGTTCGGTGAGTATGTCGAAAACCTGGTGGGCATGGATTGGGCGATGGTCATGACCGGTATCGGCCTGGCCATCCTCTCAGCCCTGTTGGCGGGGCTTTACCCGACCTGGCGGGCCTGCAGTATCGCCCCGGCCAGCCAGCTTAAGATTCAATAGGAGTTGATTTATGGAAATCGGACCCATCTGGCGCGCAATGATGCGCAACAAAACCGGCGCCATCCTGATCGCGCTGCAAATCGCCGTCACCATGGCCATCATGGTCAATGCCGTTTCCATCATGCAGGAAAAAAACCGCATGCTGTCACGGCCGAGCGGTATTGACGAAAACAATATATTTACCCTGGCAAGCGTGGGTTTCGCCGAGGATTTCAACGAGCGCGCAACGGTCGAAGAAGATCTCGCCGCAATACGTGCCATGCCCGGGGTTGTGAATGCCATCCAGTCCATTTCAATACCACTTTCAGGCGGTGGCTGGTCGATGGGTCTGGCGGTCGAACCTGGCCCGGAGATAGATGGAACCGGTGTCGCGGTGTATTTTGTCGATGAACACGGGCTCGATACCTTTGGGTTGAACCTGTTGGCCGGGGAGAATTTCAGCGCCACCGATATCGTCTGGAGAGGGCGGTCCGATACCAGTTGGCCCGATAAGGTTATAGTTACCCTGGCCACCGCCGAGACGCTGTTTCCCGATGATCCGCACAGCGCGCTTGGCAAAACCGTGTACATCGCGGATGTCATACCGATGACCATCACCGGTATCATTGAGCAGATGCAGGCGCCCTGGAACGGCTGGGACGGTGTCGAACGTGTCATGCTGACACCTAACCGCACCCTGTTTGGCTCCAGTCGCTACATCATCCGTACCAAGCCTGGTATGCGTGACACCCTGATGCCACAGGTGGAGGAAATGCTGGCCGAACGTAACAAGGGCCGTATCGTGCGCTCCATGAGCAGCATGGATGAAATCAGGGAAAAAAGTTACCGTGCTGAATCCTCCATGATCAAGATTCTGACCTTTACCATTACCCTGCTCATCGTAATCACCTCATTGGGTATCGTCGGCCTGGCCAGTTTCAGCGTCAACCGCCGCACCAGGCAGATCGGTACACGGCGCGCACTGGGCGCGAGCAAGCTTGCCATTTTGCGTTATTTCATGACGGAGAATTTTCTTATCAGCCTGGTTGGCGTTCTGATCGGCGCTGCGCTGACCGTCGGCCTGAACATCATCATGATAGAGACGTTCAGCCTGACCCGAATCACCTGGTACCTGGTACCGGTGGCCATGCTGATGTTACTGGCAGTCGGTCAAATGGCCGTCTTCGGCCCCGCAAAAAGGGCATCGTCCGTGCCACCGGCGGTGGCAACCAGGACCGTGTAGGGTGGGTAAATGATCAGCGCCGGTTGATGGTCGAATGGGCTTAGCTTAAAGACCGCGCATCCATTCCTGGCGCAGGCGAACCGAGCCGGGTTGTTCAAGCGCGGCCTTAACGGTTTGCAGCAAGCGCGGTTTATCCCTGCCTAGGTTGCCCTTGAGCACCAGGTAATTGGAGGCATGATCACTGCGGAAGATGGTGTTTTCGAGTTCCAGGTTGTCCAGTAGCCAGTACATCTCCTGGAACAGACCCGCCTGGTCCAGGGCCTCGAACCCTCCGCCGAACCCTTGTTGATATCTCTCCACGCCGGCAGGGAAACTGACCACCAGCGTCGACAGGTATTCAGGTTGCGCCGCGGTCATCAGGCGGGCGGAATTAACCGCGTGCTGTTCGCTGTATTTCCTGCCGCCCATACCATTGAGAATCATCACCGAGCTTTTCGCACCGGCGGCTTTGATCTTTTGCAGGGCAGCCAGGGAGGTGTCAAAATTCTCGCCCTTGTTGACACGCTCGAGCACCAGGTTATCACCGGATTCGCAACCGACATAGAACAGGCTGAGACCCATCCCGTTCAGCTCGGCAAGTTGTGCAACCGTCTTGTTTTTAAGGTTGCGCGGCAGACAATAGGAGGAGACACGCTGAACGCCCGGCAGGTATTTGTTAATTGCCTGCATGATCAGCTTCAGACGCCGGAACGAGAGCGTCATGGCATCGCCGTCGGCCAGGAAAATACGCCGCACAGGCGCACCTGACGCTGCGATCGCGGCCAATTCCTGTTCGATGCTTTCCTGCTGTTTGAAGCGAAAACGCTTCTGCGGCTGGGTGTACATCTCGCAAAACGTACAGTGGTTCCAGCTACAACCAATGGTAACCTGCAAAATCAGGCTATAAGCCTCGGAAGGTGGGCGGAATACGGGCTCAACGTAGGGAATCTGGATCATTTCTGAAGTATGAGGCCGGCGGACTGGAATTTAAACTCCAACCGCGGGACCGGGTGGTATGGGCGCAGTAAAACGCGGGCGAAGCAAAAATAATATTTTGTACTAAGCTTATATTTCATGCGCAGTGGATTGCTGCATTCGGAAACAACCATAGTTAAGGAGCTAGATCCATGGGAAATAAAGTAACCGCCTATGTTGAAGTCACCTGGAACGGCACAACCGTTACCTGCAGTCCGGATGATGTTCCGGTTTCCAAAAAAGATAACAATTCAATTACCTGGGTAGCACAACAGGCTGGATATACTTTTACCGGTGTAAATATCACTGACGACACGGGTGACCCAAATGGTGTCAAAGAATGGGACGCGCCGACATTTTCAACATGCATCATACCGAATCCGGCCAACCCTTCTCAAAGCATAACCGTCTCAACGATGTCCGTGAATGACAAATTCAAGGATACCAACGATCACAGCTATACGATCACCTATACCAATCCCAATGGCACGCCGGGGAGCTTCGATCCCGGCATCAAGAACAAGGATTAATCCGGCCAGGGCTTAAGTGGTTTGTAGTGGTGCGCCTCGAGCGCACCACTCAGTTTTTCAGCGTCGTTCAGTTGACCACCCAGCATCAGAATACGTATCCATGGATCCACCAGGTATGGCGCCCGGGTATTGCCGATTTCACCCTCAAGGAGAGTCCTTGCCTGTAACCATGATTGTTGGGCCCCGGGTGCATTACCCAGCGCTGTAAATAGCTCCCCTCTTTCCACATAGATTGAAGCCAATTTGCCGGTTCGTTCGATATTGAAGCGATCGGCCTGCTCGATGAACTGCATGCTTTCAATTGCCTTTTGGTTGAGCGCCAACGCCAGGGCTGCTTCGTTGTCTCCCTGGTGAATCCAGGCCATGAGCCTGTAGGCATCGGCCAGGTGGTCGTAAACATTGTAGTCCGTGATTCCGTTGGCAATCATATTCTCCAGGATAACGGCAGATTGACCGGCGAGAGCCAGCGCTTCATCCAACTGGCCAAGCGCGACGAGTGCGAAACCTTTCGCTATCCGTGGCTTGGTGCTTGCGCGCAGCCAGTCCATATTAGCTTCGTCGTGGTCTGCCAGGAAATCGAATGCCCGTATGGTTTCATCAGCCAGTGCAATGGCCTGATCCAACTCGCCGGTGAGCAACAGGACCTCAACGACACGCATCACCGCGTGCGTCCGGTCGTCCAGCCTCACGGTATTTTCAGGCTCCTGCTCGCTGAAGTCCCGCAAATCGTCAGCACTTCGCTGGTAATACGTACGGGCCTGCGCAAGATCGCCGCGCTCAAGGGCTATATTGCCAAGCCAGGAGACTGAATCAGCGATGTCGATGGTGAGCGCCTGTTCAGGGTCCTGCGCCTGGATGGCGGATAAAATTCCAAGTTCCTGATCAAATCCGTTTGCCGCGGCGTCCAGGTCCCCCGTCTCGAAGTCCAGCACGGCAAGATTGTGATGGCCGAATCCGACCTCGCGTTTCCAGTCCAACCGTGTTGCATCAAGCGCGGCGAGTTCGAGGCTGCTATCGCGATATTTCACCAGCCAGTTGCGCGCCTCTTTCAGGTTCCCGTTTCGCCAGTGCACAAATGCGACCCAAAATTCAGCCTGGGCGCGATTGAAGAGCCTTTCGCCATCACCCGGGTCACCTTGGTAAAGGGCTGCACTTCGGCTGTAGGCCTCACTGAACGAGGCCAGGGCGTCGGAATATTGCAGCTGGCTTATGCGAATCTCACCGACCTGGGTCATCACCTGTGCCTGGCGTGACAGTTCATTGTCGGTCAGGTCTTTTACCTTGACGGTCGCAAAATAATCCATGGCCCGGGCCCCCACTTCTTCAAGCAGATCCAGCCTTCCGATGGGTTCCAGCCTTTCACGCAGGTCACCCACCATGAAACCCAGCAGGTCCTCGGCCTGGATACGTCTTTGCGTCGCCTCATCTCTCGCCAGCATCGCGGCAATGGCAAGAAATACCGTGATGACGAGGGCAGTCAACATACCGGCCATCAGGACGGCCATTCTTCTGTACTTGCGTTGCAGTTCACGTTGCCGCAAATCATCCAGACCGACCCCAATGAGCCCGGCGATGATCTTGAGCCGGGCCAGGTTACGCCCGTCACCCTGCTTGCGGGCATCGGCCGCGATTGCTTCCGTGGTACCCGGTTGCAAATTTCCGGCGGCATCGTAACGTTCGCGCATCGCCGGCGGAAAACAATCCAAATCGGTATCAACCGCACCGGGGTCTCCATCGACGATCAGGCTGAATATCCGATCAGAACGACCGAGCTTTTTGAACGTCTCTATTTCCTGGTTGACCCAACGGGATTTTGCGGCGACCGGGGAACAGATAACGATCAGGTTCTCCGACGCTTCAAGCGCCTGCTGAATGTTTCCGGAGAGATCATGAGAGCTTGCGAACTCTTCGCGGTCCCGAAAAATCGGCACCAGGCGGGAAGGAGTATCTGCGTTAACCAGGTGTTTTGGCGTACGGTAGGTCTCTAGTGCAGCATGTAACCAGGAGCCCCATTTCTTGTCTGCGTGGGAGTAACTGATGAAGGCCTTGTATTTATATCCGTCTTTCACTCACTCTTCCCATTCTGGTTTGCCGGACACGAGTATATAACCCGCTGTTTGACGACTTACAGCGCTTTCTTGCTGCGGCACATGCGTGTCACCAGCGACTGTTTTAAATTATAGGATATCTGTGAAAAAGAACAGGCAAAGGGGGAGTATCAAGAAAAAGAGGGACAGCATCGAACCTGTCCCTCACGTTGAATTTTAACTGTCGGAAATAGTAACCAACTGCCCGGCCTGGATGCGCTCACCGCCACGCGTGATGATGCGGTCACCCTGCTCTACATTGCCGATGACTTCAACAAATCCGCCAAGGCCGATACCGGTTTTGACGGAGACTTTTTCAGCCTTGTTATCGCTGTTGACGCGCATCACGTAAATGGTGTCGCCACGCAAAACCAGTCCGTCACGTGGAATGGCAACCAACTCCCGCGGTTCGCTGCTGGGCAGCGCAATCCGAACCGGGCTGCCGATAATCCACGCGGGATCATTGGCTTCGATGCGGACTTCAAACATACGTGAACGGTCATCACCGACGGGTATGACATAGGTGACCGGGCTCAGGGACTCACGCTTCTGGTGTTCGACTGATACCTGCATCCCTTCGCGTATCCAGTTGGCCACCGTAAGCGGTGCCTGTGCCCTGATTTCGCGGTGTTCAGTATCGACCAGGCGTGCGACCTGGGCGCCGCGGTTAACGAACTCGCCAACCTGCACGACCCTCTCAACCACGATACCGGGGAAAGGTGCCAGTACCTCGGTCTGCTTGATCCGCCGCTTGATCTGGGCGATGGCAACCTCTGCGCGCTTGATCTCCTGCCGGGTCATATCCAGTTGCGATTGCGCCTCGTCCAGCTGGGTCGCCGCCGCATTATTGCTGGCAGCAAGCTTTTCCAGCCGTTGCAGACTGCTATCCCGGTACTTGAGTTGTGATTTCAAACTGGCCAGCTGTGCCTCGCTATCGGCCAGGTCCAGGCGTAAATCCTCGGCATCGATACGGGCGATGGCCTCACCCTGCTCTACGCGTGAGCCGACGTCTGCGACCCAGGTGATACGGCCATCCGTTTCTGCGGCAATACGCGCGTCGTTCTGGCTGATCACCGTTCCTGATACCCAAAGGGTTGCAGAAAATGTGTCGCGCTGCGCTTTTTCGACCTTAACAGGTGATGCCGGAGCCTGCTTTTCTGCACCCTGGGCCCAGCACACGACCGGCAACAAACTTACAACCAGTGCAATTTTCATATAACGATTCATTCCAACCTCCTGGGTCAGGCCACGGATTCCAGCGTGGTCCTGTGCGCCGTTTCCGGGGCAATAATTTCTACCTGCCTGGCCTTGCCGAGACGCAACATGCAGGGTAATAACAATAATGTGAAAATCAGGCTAAAGCTCATACCACCCACGATTGAAGCCGCCAGGCCACGATAAATTACACTGCCCTCACCCGGTAGCAGCAACAGCGGCAACATGCCAAAAATACTGGTCAGTGTACTCATAAAAATTGGCCGCAAACGTATACGCAACGCGTTTTCAACCGCCTCATGCCGGTCCATCCCACCGCGCTCGGCCTGGCGCGTCTGGTCCACCAACAGGATCGCGTTGTTCACCACCAGGCCCAGCAAAATGATAAAACCGATCATGGTGAGCAAATCCATCGGCTGGAAAGTAACCAGGTTCAAGGCCCGGATGGCGATGACACCACCGACTCCCGCCAGCGGAATGGTCATAATCACCAGTGCGCTGTCCTTGGGAGAGCGGAACAGCCCGGCCATCAGTAAAAACAGGATGAACAAGGCCATGATGAAATTGCGGCCCATGGTTTCAATCGCCTCGCTGAGGCTGTCCGCACTTCCGCCGTATTGAATCGAACCGTCAGCGGGCAACACCGCACGCAGACCGGGT
>Ga0316188_10000092_pt1 | contig 28507 bp, 24 predicted proteins | sample Phiworburrow1_MG_FD_204933 | JGI IMG/M metagenome (GOLD analysis project Ga0316188, IMG submission 204933) | Coastal sediment microbial communities from Maine, United States - Phippsburg worm burrow 1 | ecosystem: Environmental > Aquatic > Marine > Coastal > Sediment | place: USA: Maine... | reverse complement strand
CGGCCGCGACAATGCCCTGGGTTGCGACGTTGCGGCGTTGCGGCGTTGCGGCAGTCTGCCATGCCCGGACGGGGAAACCCCCGCCGCGCCACGTCGACGCGGCTCCTAGAATGGATTCGTCCACCAGCTGGAGCCCGAATCGATGCCTGCCCAACGACGCAGTGCCGCCAAGCCGCCCGCCGAAGCCCCCGAAGCCCCCGAAGCCGCCGTGTCTGCCGACGCCGGTCCGCGCGTGCTGAAAAAGTATCCGAACCGGCGCCTGTACGACACCCGCAGCAGCAGCTACATCACACTGGCCGATGTCAAGGCGATGGTGCTCGCCCTCGAGGACTTCGAGGTGCGCGACGCGAAGAGCGGCGAGGATCTGACGCGCAGCATCCTGCTGCAGATCATCCTCGAGGAGGAGTCGGGCGGCGTGCCGATGTTCAGCGCGCAGATGCTGGCACAGATGATCCGTTTCTACGGCCACTCGATGCAGGGCATGATGGGTGCGTACCTGGAAAAGAACCTGCAGACCTTCGTCGAGTTGCAGAAACGCCTGGTGCCGCCGGGCCTGAACCTGGGGGATCCGAAGAGCTTCACGCCGGAGATGTGGGCGCAGTTCATGTCCGGGCAGGGCACCACGATGCAGGGCCTGATGGGCGCCTACATGGAGCAATCGAAGAACCTGTTCACGCAGATGCAGGAGCAGATGGCCAAGCAGGCCGGCTCGATGTTCAGCGGGCTGCCGAGCCAGAAGCGCTGAAGCGGTGGCCCTGCGGCCCGATGCGGGACAATCGCGGCGATGCAATCCCCCGCCGTCCCGACCATCGGTTTCGTCAGCCTCGGCTGCCCGAAGGCGCTCACCGATTCCGAACTGATCCTGACCCAGCTGCAGGCCGAGGGCTACGCCACCAGCAAGACCTATGACGGCGCTGACTTGGTGATCGTCAACACCTGTGGCTTCATCGACGCCGCAGTGCAGGAAAGCCTGGACGCGATTGGGGAGGCGCTGGCCAGCCACGGCAAGGTCATCGTCACCGGTTGCCTGGGCGCGCGCGAAGGCGAGGGCGGCGGCAACCTGGTGCGCGAACTGCACCCAAAGGTGCTGGCCGTGACCGGCCCGCATGCGACGCAAGAGGTGATGGACGCGGTGCACACCCATGTGCCGAAGCCGCATGACCCGTTCACCGATCTGGTGCCTGCCCAGGGCATCAAGCTGACGCCGCGCCACTATGCGTACTTGAAGATCAGCGAAGGCTGCAACCACCGCTGCAGCTTCTGCATCATCCCCAGCATGCGCGGCGATCTGGTCTCGCGCCCGATCGGCGACGTGCTGGGCGAGGCGCGTCGCCTGTTCGAGGCCGGCGTGAAGGAGCTGCTCGTAGTCAGCCAGGACACCAGCGCCTATGGTGTCGATGTCCAGTACCGCACCGGCTTCTGGGACGGCCGGCCGGTGAAGACACGGCTGCTCGAGCTGTGCGAGCAACTCGGTGCGATGGCCGAACCCTTCGGGGCCTGGGTGCGGTTGCACTATGTGTACCCCTATCCGCACGTCGACGCGGTCTTGCCGCTGATGGCCGAGGGCCTTGTGCTGCCTTATCTGGACGTGCCATTCCAGCATGCCCATCCCGACGTGCTCAAGCGCATGAGGCGTCCTGCCAGTGGCGAGCGCAACCTGGAACGGCTCGCGCGCTGGCGCGAAATCTGCCCGCAACTCGTCGTGCGCTCGACCTTCATCGCCGGTTTCCCGGGCGAGACCGATGCCGAGTTCCAGGCCCTGCTCGGCTTCCTGCGCGAGGCGCAGATTGACCGCGCCGGCTGCTTCGCCTATTCGCCGGTGGCCGGCGCGGCGGCCAACGCGCTGCCCGGCCAGCTGCCGGCCGATGTGCGCGAAGAGCGCCGTGCGCAATTCATGGCCGTGGCCGAGGCGGTATCGACACGCAAGCTCGAGCAGCGCGTCGGTGCGACGATGCAGGTGCTGGTGGACCATGCGCCGGCGCTGGGCCGCAAGGGCGGCGTCGGCCGCTCGTACGCGGACGCGCCGGAGATCGACGGCTTGGTGCGTCTGCTGCCGCCCGAGAAGGCATCGAGGACGCTGAAAGCCGGCGAGTTCGCGCGTGCGCGCATTGTCGGCACGCAAGGTCACGATCTCGTCGGCCAACCCATCTGAAACGGAAAGAGCATGGCATGAAGGACGAGACCGGAGCCAGCACACGGCTGATCCACCACCCCTACGTGCCGCCCGCGGGGTTCACGGCGCCGCAGCCTGGCGTGTTCAAGGCCTCGACGGTGATCTTCCCGAATGTGGCAGCGCTGCAGGCGCGCAACTGGAAGGACAAGGGCGGCTACACCTACGGGCTGCACGGCACGCCCACGACCTTCCTGCTCGAGGAGCGCATCGCCACGCTCGAAGGCGGCCGCGACACGCTGCTCGTGCCCAGCGGGCTGGCGGCGATCGCGCTGGTGGACATGGCGGTGCTGCAAAGCGGCGACGAGGTGCTGATCCCTGACAACGCATACGGTCCGGGCAAGGAGCTGGCACGACAGGAGCTGGCGCGATGGGGCATAACGCACCGCTTCTATGATGCGATGAAGCCCGACGCACTGGACGCGGCGATTGGCCCGGCCACCAAGCTGGTGTGGTTGGAGGCGGCCGGCTCGATCACGATGGAGTTCCCGGACCTGCGTGCGCTGGTGCGAGTCGCGCACACGCGTGGCGTTCTCACCGCGCTGGACAACACCTGGGGTGCGGGTCTGGCCTTCAATGCCTTCGACCTGGGCGACGGCCTGGGCGCGGACATCAGCGCGCATGCGCTGACGAAGTTCCCCTCCGGCGGCGGCGACGTGCTGATGGGCGCGGTGACGACACGCGACCATGATCTGCACCTGCGCCTGAAGGCCACGCACATGCGCATGGGCTGGGGCGTCGGTGCCAACGACGTCGAAGCCGTGCTGCGCGCGTTGCCGTCGCTGGTCTTGCGGTATGCCGCGCAGGACGCGGCCGCCCGCGCGCTGGCGCGATGGTGGCAGGCACAGCCGCAGGTCAGCCGCGTGCTGCACCCGGCGCTCGAAGGCTCGCCTGGCCACGAAAGCTGGCGCAGCCTGTGCAGCCAGGCTGCGGGGCTGTTTTCGGTGGTCTTCGACGAGCGCCACCCACGCGAGCGGGTGCATTCTTTCGTTGATGCGCTGAAGCTGTTCAAGCTGGGTTACTCCTGGGCCGGCCCGGTCAGCCTGGTGGTGCCCTACGACTTCGACGTGATCCGCCCGGGTTCGTCCTGGCGCGGCACGCTGGTTCGCTTCTCGCTCGGCCTGGAGGATGTGCAGGACTTGCAGCATGACCTCGCAACGGCCCTGCAGGACGTGTTCGGCGGCTGATTGGTTGGGATCGGAGCCCGGTTAGCGCGGCGATCCTGCAAGATGCGCGTGTCGGGGCAATTCGTCGTGTTCTCGCTCGCGCCGCGCCGCCGATGGCTTGCGTCGTGTCGCCAAGCGTTCCGTCCGTCCCCGGCAACCCGGCCGGCCGCCGCGGCGGCCGGCTCAGCGCATCGGTGCGTCGAACACCAGGCAGGTCGTCGTGCCATGGGCATATAGCTTGCCATCGGGCCCGACGATGCGGCCTTCTGCGGTGGCCAGCTGGCGGCCGCAATGGATCACGATGCCGATGGTGCGCAGCGGCCCGCTGCGCTCGGAGGCGGCGCGCACGATGTTGACGCTGAGTTCGGCCGTGGTGTAGGCCTGGCCCGCGGCCAGCATCGTGTGCACCGCACATCCCATCGCGGAATCCAGCATCGTTGCGTACCAGCCACCGTGCACACTGCCCAGCGGGTTGTAGTGCTTCAGCTGCGGCGTGCCCTGGAACACCGCCTTGCCCTTGTCTACACTGACCAAAGCGAAGTCGAGCGTATCGGCAATGTGAGGGTAGGGCAGCTCGCCGCTGAGCAGGCCCTGCATGACCTGCAGCCCGCTCTTGCCATGCACCGCCTGGGCCTGCGCCACGCCGGCCTTGCCTCCGCCGGCGTGCATGTGCCGGCGCACCTCTTCGAGCTCGCGGTTCCAGGCCTCGGCAGTGGGGGTGCTGTGGGACATCGTCGATTCATTTGATTGCAATTACAATGATTGTAGCTACAATCAAAAGCGATGCAACCAGCCCCGATGACCGTGTGGAGGCCCGTCCAGATGGCGGCCTCCCCACCGATGCGCACCATGGTGCGCCGTGAAGCACAAGCCGTGGCGCAGCCCAGCGCCGGCGTGAGCGTCGCGCCGCGGTGCTCGCGCCCGATCGACGAAGGCACCGATGCCTGAGGCGCCCCGGTCCGGGCGCCAGTGGGCGCTGTGGACGGTGCTGCTGGCCGCCGCGGGCACCTTTGCGCTGACGATGGGCACGCGCCAGACGATGGGGCTCTTCCTGAGCCCGCTCAACACCGCCACCGGCCTGGGCCTGGGCAGCATCAGCCTGGCTTTTGCCATCGGCCAGCTTTGCTGGGGCCTGACGCAGCCTTTTGCCGGTGCGCTCTCCGACAAGCATGGCACCGGCCGTGTGTTGCTGCTCGGCGTGCTGCTCGTGGCGGCCGGCACCTTCATCACGCCATACATGACGAGCACGGCCGGGCTGATCGTCGCCGTCGGCCTGATGTCCGCGGGCGGTGCCGGCATGGCCGGTCCCGCGGTGCTGATGGCCGCGACGTCGCGGCTGATTCCCGAGGCTCGCCGCGGCATTGCCACCGGCATCGTCAATGCCGGTGGCTCGATCGGCCAGTTCGTGATGGCGCCTTTGGCCGGTGCCCTGACCCTCGGCCTGGGCTGGGCCGGCGCGATGCAGGTGCTCGGCCTGATCGTGCTGCTTGCGCTGCCGGCGGCACTGGTGCTGCGCGGGCGCGCAACGGGGGTACCCGGCGCTGCGCATGCCACGCAGGGCACCGGCGCCGCAGTGCGCGAAGCGCTGCGCCATCCGAGCTACCTGATGCTTGGCGCGGGTTTCTTCGTTTGCGGCTTCCATGTCGCCTTCCTGGCCACCCACATGCCCGGCGTGATTGCGCTATGCGGGCTGCCGCTGCAGTACGGCGCCTGGGCGCTGGCGATGCTGGGGCTGTTCAACGTGATCGGTAGCGTTGCCATCGGCTGGGCCACCGGGCGCTGGCGCATGAAGACCCTGCTGTCGCTGATCTATGCCACGCGCGCAGTGGCAGTGCTGCTGTTCCTGCTGGCGCCAAAGAGTGGCACCACCGTGCTGGTCTTCGCCGCGTCGATGGGCCTGACCTTCCTGTCGACCGTGCCGCCCACGGCCGGGCTGGTGGCCAAGTTCTTCGGAACTGCAAACATGGCCACGTTGTTCGGCGTGGTGATGCTGTCGCATCAGGTTGGTGCCTTCCTCGGAGCTTGGCTGGGCGGGCGCATCTTCGATGCCACCGGCAGCTACGACTGGTTGTGGTACATCGACATCGTGCTGGCGGTGGGTGCGGCGTTGATCCACCTGCCGATCCGCGAGGCGCCGCTGCGGCGCGCCACAGCGGGTGCCTGAAGCGCAACCGAATTCCACTGCATGGCGGCGCTCGGCCGCTTGGGGTCATTGCGGCTGTTGCGAGCGAGCGCATTCGCGCGGCGACGGACTGCCGGGGTCACGGCCACGCCAATCGCCTGCACGTCGGCTTTGTCTGAAGCAACGGGCAACCGTCAAAGGCCTCGAGCGCGAGTAGCTCATGTTGCCTTGCTCTCAAGCCGATCAGCCTCGACCAAGGGTAAACCGGGACCGCACGAACGTGCGTCGGCCGTTAACTTCACGCAGTTCCGCAATGTGAAGGAGACTGCGCGATGAAGAGACGTTCCCTGATCCAAGGCGCCGCAGCGGCAGCGCTGGGCGTGCCGCACCTGGCTGGCCTGGCGCAACAGACCGTGACGCTGAAGTTTCACACCTTCATGTCGCCGATGTCCAACGTCTGGCTGCTGATGCACAAGCCGTGGATGGACAAGGTGGAGAAGGACTCCGGTGGGCGCATCAAGTTCGAGGGCTACCCGGCGATGCAACTCGGCGGCACGCCGGTGCAGTTGTACGACCAAGCACGCGATGGCGTGGTGGACATCATCTGGACGGTGTGCGGCAGCACCGCCGGGCGTTTTCCGCGCATCGAGGTCTTCGAATTGCCGTTCATCATGAACAACGCCGAGGCCACCTCGAAGGCGTACTGGGAGTATTTCCAGACGCAGTGCCCGGACGAGTTCAAGGAAACCCACGTGCTTGCGCTGCATGTGCACGGCCCGGGCGTGATCCACATGGCGAAGAAGCTGGTCAAGGTGCCGGGCGACCTGCGCGGCCAGAAGGTGCGCGGCCCGACCCGGCAGGTGACCAAGCTGCTGGGCTCGGTCGGCGCCACGCCGGTGGGCATGCCGCTGCCGGGCATCCCCGATGCGTTGTCCAAGGGCACGATCGACGGTTGCGTCATTCCCTGGGAAGTGGTGCCCTCGGTCAAGGTCAACGAGCTGTGCAAGTTCCACAGCGAGTTCGACAGCAAGACCGGCCCGGCACTGTACACAACCACCTTCGTGATGGCGATGAACAAGCCGAAGTACGAGTCGCTGCCGCCCGACCTGAAGAAGGTGATCGATGCCAACTCGGGCCTGGCCACCTCGGCCTGGTTGGGCAAGACTCAGGAAGGCAACGATGTGCTCGGCCGCAAGACCACGGTGGACACCGGCGGCAACACGATCTACACCTTCAGCTCGGCCGAGCGCGATCAGTTCATCAAGCTGTCGGCGTCGATCGACGACGACTGGGTGGCCGACATGGACAAGCGCGGCTTCAAGGGCAAGGAGTTGCTGGCCGCGGCGAAGTCGCTGATCGCGAAGAACGCCTGAAGTGAAACCTCAGCCGGGCGCATCGGGCGCCGCTTCGAGAAGGCAAGGCGGGTGGGCCCGAGTAGCGGGTCCCACGGCCTTCGCCCGTGCGGCGACGGCCGCATGCAGTGCGGTGGCATGAACGCCGAGGTCACAGCGTGACGCCGAGCTTCGAGGAATACCAGGCCGATGCCTTGCACGCCGGCTTCGACGCGGTGCTGGCGCGCGATTGGCTGCCTGGCTACACGATGGGCGAACACGCGCACGACCCTGCCATCCGGGCCCTGGTCGTGCGCGGCGAGCTGTGGGTGAAGTCCGCCGACAGGCTGCAACGCTGCCGTGCCGGCGATTACTTCGAGTTGGATGCCGGGGAACTGCACAGCGAAGGCGCCGGCGCCGAGGGCGCGCAGTTCTGGGTGGCGCAGCGTCACCCTGCCAGCTGAGCGCCGCTTGCGGTCAAGCGCTGTCTAGGTAACGCACGGCCAGGTGCCGCCGCGCGGCCGGGCTCAGCCGCAGGCGTTGTTCGAGATAGGCCTCGACGCCGCCGTGCTCGGCATCCAGCGCGTCCAGCGCAGTCTGCAGGAAGCCTTCTTCCACGCGCCACAGCACTTCCAGCGCAGCACGCGGGGTCTGCGTCACAAGCGGCAGGTCGGGCCGGCGGTACAGCTCGTTGCTGAGCAGGAAGTCCTGCATCACCACCGTGCGCGGCACCTCCAGCGCCAGCAGGATCAGCGCCGCGGCGAAGCCGGTGCGGTCCTTGCCAGCGGTGCAGTGCAGCACGGCCGGCGTGTCGTCCTGCAGCAGCACTTCGAACATCGCCGCGAAACGGTGCGCCTGGTCGCTGACCAGCGAGCGGTACAGATCGCGCATCAGCCGCCTGGCCGCTGCCGCGTCCAGCCGTTCGCCGGCAGCCAGCATGTCCTGCATGCGCTGAACCACACTGGGCTCAATGGCCAGCGCATGCTGACGTAGGCCAGGCCAGGCGTAGGGCACGGCGGCGCGTTCCTCCACGCCGCGGAAGTCGAAAGTCCGTGAGACACCGAGCTGGTCGAGCACGGCGCGGTCGGCGTCGCTGAGGTCGGCCAGGTGGGCTGAGCGGAACAGCCGTCGCCAACGCACCGGCCGGCCGCCCTGGCCGACGTAGCCGCCCAGATCTCGGAAGTTGCTCGCGCCCTGCAGCGGCAGGACTCGAGCGAGGGGTTGCGACATGTGCGGGTTCAGCGGCGCCCGCCAGCGGCGCGTGCGCCACCGCTGCGCGGCCCGTCGCGGCGCGGGCGCTGACCGCCACCGCCACCGCCACCGCCACCGCCACCGCCACCGCCACCGCCACCGCCACCGCTACCGCTACCACGGCGGGCATCGCCGGACCGACCGCCGCCGCCACCGCCACCGCTGTTGCGGCGTGTGCCGCCGACACCGATGGTCATGCGGCCGAGCACGATCGGTTCGGCCTTCTCGCGCGGGTCGGGCTCGAAGCCGGGCACCAGCGCGCGCGGGATGCTGAGCTTGGTGAGCTTCTCGATGTCGCGCAGGAAGATGTCCTCATCCACGCAGACCAGCGAGATCGCCTCGCCGCTGGCGCCGGCACGGCCTGTGCGACCGATGCGGTGCACGTAGTCCTCGGGCACGTTGGGCAGCTCGAAGTTGACGACGTGCGGCAACTGGTCGATGTCGATGCCGCGCGCGGCGATGTCGGTGGCCACCAGTACCTGCAACTCGCCGGCCTTGAAGTCGGCCAGCGCCTTGGTGCGCGCCGTCTGGCTCTTGTTGCCGTGGATCGCCATGGCACTGATGCCTTGGTCGTTGAGATAGTCGGTGAGTCTGTTGGCGCCGTGTTTCATGCGCGTGAACACCAGCACCTGGTGCCAGTCACCCTGCTTGATCAGGTGCGCCAACAGCTCCTTCTTTCGATCGCGCGAAACCGGGTGCACCTTCTGCGCGATCAGATCGGCGGTAGCGTTGCGACGTGCCACCTCGATCAGCGCCGGCTTGTTCAGCAGCCGGTCGGCCAGGTTCTTGATGTCGTCGCTAAAGGTGGCGGAGAACAGCAGGCTCTGCTTTTGCGCCGGCACAACCGCCAGCACCTTCTTGATGTCGTGGATGAAGCCCATGTCGAGCATGCGGTCGGCTTCGTCGAGCACGAAGATCTCGATGCGGCTCAAGTCCAGCGTGCGCTGGCCGTGGTGGTCGAGCAGCCGCCCCGGCGTAGCGACGAGAATGTCCACGCCGCGCTTGAGCTTGTCGATCTGCGGCTGCATGCCCACGCCGCCAAACATCACCATGCTCGAAAGCTTGCTGTACTTGCCATAGACGCGCACGCTTTCCTCCACCTGCGCGGCGAGTTCGCGTGTCGGCGTGAGGATCAGTGCGCGGATTGGCACGCGGCCGCGCGCATCTCGTGCCGCGGGTTGCGCCATCAGCCGCTGCAGCATCGGCAGCACGAAGCCGGCGGTCTTGCCGGTGCCAGTCTGCGCGCCGGCGAGCAGGTCGCCGCCGGACAGGACCATCGGAATGGCCTGTGCCTGGATTGGCGTGGGCGTGTCGTAGCCATGTTCGTGAACGGCACGCAAAAGGGGCTCGGCAAGGCCGAGTTCATCGAATTTCATTGGATTTCCCGTGAGGGCGGATTCGGCCTGTCGCTCGTTTCGCGGGCGCCAGTCGCAGGCGTCGGGGTGTGGGACAAGCGCCGCGCAATCGTCAGGACGATCGGCGCGCTCGAGTCGGGTTCGACGGCAGCAAGGAGACTGGATCAGCGCTGCGTAAGCGCATTCTAGCCGTCGTCCAGCAATGCCGTGCGTGCGGCCTTGCACGGGCTAACATGGATGTGGCGGAACTGGTTCGCATGAAGGGGTTGGCGCTTGACCGAATCGACGACGAGGCAGCGGCTGGCAGCGATCCTGGCCGCTGACGTCTCGGGCTACTCGCGGCTGATGGCCTGCGACGAGCCGGGCACCGTGAGCGCACTGGACGCGGCGCGCGAGGTCTTCGGCCGGCATATCGTGGCGCAGCAGGGGCGGGTCATCGACATGGCCGGCGATTCGGTGCTGGCGGTATTCGAGACCGCTGCTGGCGCCGTCAACGCCGCGCTGGCCGTGCAGTCGGAGATCGCCGAGCGCAGTGCCGGGCAGGCTGAGGATTGCCGCATGCGCTTTCGCGTCGGCGTCCATCTGGGCGATGTCATCGAGAAGAACGACGGCACCCTGTATGGCGACGGCGTCAATACCGCGGCGCGGCTCGAATCGCTGGCCGATGCCGGCGGCGTGTGTGTGTCCGAGGCGGTGGAATGCGCCGTGCGGCACCGGGTGGCGGCCCGCTTCGATGACCTCGGCGAGCAGCATCTGAAGAATCTGCTCAAGCCGGTGCGCGCCTTTCGCGTGCTTGCCGCCGCGGCGGCCGGCGGAGCGACCGCGGCAACGTCAGCGCAAGTCGTCGAGCGCGTCGACAAGCCGGCAATCGCGGTGCTGCCCTTCGACAACATGAGTGGCGACGCCGAACAGGAGTTCTTCGCCGACGGCATCACCGAAGACATCATCACCGAGCTGTCACGCTTCAAGGACCTGTTCGTGATCTCGCGCAACTCGTCCTTCAAGTACAAGGGCCAGCCGGTGCAGCTGCAGCAGGTCGCTCGCGAATTGGGTGTGCACTACGTGCTCGAAGGCAGCGTGCGCAAGGCCGGCAAGCGCGTGCGCATCACCGCGCAGCTGATCGATGCGCAGACCGACCGCCATGTCTGGGCCGAGCGCTACGACCGTGACCTGGAGGACATCTTCGCGATCCAGGACGAGGTGACCGCGTCGATCGTCGCCATCCTGCCCGGCCGGGTCGAGGCGGCCTCGCACGACCGTGCCTCGCGCAAGACCACTGGCAACATGGCGGCCTACGAATGCGTGCTGACCGGCAAGCGTCTGCATCACCAGAGCAACCGCAAGGACAACGAGCGCGCGCTGGCGCTGCTCGATCGCGCCATCGCGCTCGACCCGAACTACGCCCACGCGCACTCGTGGAAGGCCTGCGTGCTCGGCCAGCGCTGGGGCTACAAGTGGTGCGAAGACCGCGACGCGCTGGTGCCGCTCATCGTGGCCGAGCTGCAGACCGCGCTGGCCCTGGACGACAACGACAGCGACGTGCACCGCGTGATGGCGGCGGTGCAGCTCGTGTACGAGGATTTCGACAAGGCCCAGTACCATCAGCAGCGCGCGCTGAGCCTGAACCCGAACGACGACCTGGTGGTCGTGCAGCAAGGCGAGATCCTGACGTGGGACGGCCGGCCCGAGGAAGGCATCGACTGGATCCTCAAGGCGATGCGTCTGAATCCCTATCACCCGGAACGTTTCTGGGGCCACCTGGGGCGCGCCTACTTCGGCGCCCGGCGCTATGCCGAAGCGCTGGACGCGCTCAAGCATCCCGCAAGCGTCGATGCGTCGCGTTTGGCGCTGCAGGCCGCCTGCCATGCCCGGCTCGATCAGGCCGAGCTCGCCCGCGGCTGTGTGCAACAGCTGCGCGCCCTGCAGCCGCCTTTCGTTCTTGCCGAGCACGTGGCGGCGCTGCACTATCGGCACGCCGCTGATCGCGAGCACTTTCTCGAGGGCCTGGCGCTGGCGGGCCTTTCGCGCTGAAGCGACGGGGGCCGGCCGGTCACGCCGCAGCGGCGCGCCGCTGACTCAGCCACAGCGTGGCCAGCCCGGCCAGCGCGAACGGGATGCCCACCCAGGCCAGATGGGCGAAACCCACACGGCCGACAACGGCGCCGCCGATGGCCGCGCCGACGGCCGTGCCCAGATAGAGCATCGACGAGTTCAACGACAGCAGCAGCGGCGTGTGCGCCGGCGCAAGCGCCGCCAGGCGGGACTGCTGCGGCGCCATCATGCCGAAGCCGGCCAGCCCCCAGACCACCACCACCGCCACCATCGGCAGGTAGTTCCCCTGCGTTAGCGGCACGATCAGCATCATTGCGATCAGCACCGATAACTGCACCGGCAGCACGCGCAGTGCGCCGAAGCGGTCGTTGAGCCAGCCGCCCATCAGCGTGCCGACAACACCGGCCAGGCCAAAGAGCATCAACGTGAACGACAGCCGCTCGGCCGACATCGGCGTCAGCGTCTGCAGTACCGGGCCGATGTAGGAGAACACCATGAAGATGGCGACGAAATACAGCAGCGTCAGTGACAGCGTCGAGGCAACGGCGGCTTGCGCCAGCAGCCTCGGCACGCCTGCAAAACTGGCACCAGGGGCATTCAGATCCCGCGGCATGAGGCGCCAAACCGCCAGTGCAGCCAGCAGCGAGGCGGCCGCCACCAGGCCCACCGGCCAGCGCCAACCGTACTTGAAGCCCAGCCAGGCACCCAGTGGCGTGCCGATCACGTAGCTCAGGCTGATGCCGAGAAAAACCAACGACAGCGCGCGGCCGCGCAGTGCCGGACTCGCCAACGCCACCGCGGCGCCGCCTGAGATCGGCGTGGTGATCGCGCCCATGCCCATCAGCACACGCCCCGACAGCAGCCAGCCCAGGCTTGGGGCGATGGCGCAGGCCAGGCTGCCGGCGGTGAACAATCCAAGGCCGAGCAGCATCGCGCGCCGGCGCGGCCAGCGCCCGGTCAGCACCAGCAGCAGCGGCGACGCGAAGGCGGTGGACAGTGCATACGCGGTCATTGCCTGGCCGGCGGCGGCCACGCTGACGTTCAGGTCCTGCGCCAGCGGTGCGAGGATGCCGCCGATGACGAACACACCCGTGCCCTGCACCAGGTTGCACAGCAACAGCAGGTAGAGCAATCGAGGCATCGGTGCGGGCGTGGTGCTGGCGTCGCGCACTCAGTTGCCGACGATCTGGCGCTCGCGAATGATGGCGCCAAAGCGCTGCGAGTCCTCGGCCGCCTTGGCCGCGAACTGCGGGGGCGTCATCGCGGCAGGTACGCCGCCGAGCGCGGCGATGCGCTCCTGCAATGCTGGCGTCGCCAGGATGCGGTTGATCTCGGCATTCAGCCGGGTGATCACCGCGGCCGGGGTACCGGCGGGCGCATAGAAGCCGAAGACGGTGTCCGCATCGAAGCCCTTCAGCCCTAGTTCGTCGAGCGTCGGCACGTCGGGAAACAGCGGCGAACGCTGCGGGCTGCCGACGGCCAGCATGCGCAGCTTGCCCGAGCGCACGTGCGGGATGGCGATGCCCGGATCGAAGAGGAAATCGAGCTGGCCGCCGAGCAGGTCGGTCAGCGCCGGCGCTGCGCCGCGGTAGGGCACGTGCACGGCAAAGGTGCCGGTCTGCGCCTTCATCATCTCGGCGGCCAGGTGCGGCGAGCTGCCGTTGCCGGGCGAGCCGAAGCTGCGCTGGCCCGGGTGGGCCTTCAGGTCGGTCAGGAAGGACTTGAAGTCCTTGGACGGGTTCTCGGTGCGCACCACCAGGAACACCAGCACGCGCGCCGCGGCGGCCACTGGCACCAGATCCTTGGCCGGGTCGAAAGGCATCTTTGCGTAGATATGTGGGTTGACCGAAACCATGCCGCCGCTGCTCATCAGCAGCGTGTAGCCGTCGGGCGGTGACTTGGCGACTGCATCACCGCCTATGTTGCCGCCCGAGCCGGCACGGTTCTCGATCACCACCGTCTGGCCCAGCGAGGTTTGCAGCGGCGCGGCCACCGAGCGCGCGATCTGATCGGCCGCGCCCCCGGGTGGGAAATTGACGACGATCTTGATCGGCTTGCTGGGCCAGGCCTGGGCGTGAGCGGCCGTGGCCACGCAGCAGCTCAGGGCCACCGCGGCCACGCGAAGAATTCGGTTCATGCTCGTCTCCTGGTGGTGGTTCGTGGGCTCGGCGATCTCACTCGACCTCGATCTCGAGCAGCATCGGCGCGTTGTCGGCCAGCGCCCGTGCAAGGGCCTCGCTCAGCGCGCCCGCGTCGCAGATGCGCCTTGCGGCTACGCCATGGCCCTTGGCCAGGGCGCAGAAGTCCAGGTCCGGCAGTTCGCTGCCCTCGACCCGCTCGCCCGGTGCAAAGCCGAAGCGCGGCGCAAAGTCCTGCAGCGCTGCGTAGCGCCTGTTCTTCAGGATCAGGATGGCCATCGGCAATTTGGCCTGTGCCGCATTCCACAGCGCCTGGATTGCATACATCGCCGAGCCGTCGCCGATCAGCGCAATCACCCGCTGATCGGGCCGCGCCAGCGCGACGCCAACAGCGGCCGGCAGCCCGAATCCCAGGCCGCCGCTGCACATCTCGTGGAAGGTCTCGGCCCGGTGTATCGGCAGGTACTCATGCATCACCGGACGTGCGCTCGGCGCCTCTTCGACGATCACGCTGTCGGGGTCGCGTGTCTCGGCCAGCAGCTGCAGCACGTAGGCCACCGACAGGCGTTCGCCAGCACGCGGCGGCTGGGCACGCGGCGGCGCCGTTCGCACCACGGGCAGCGGCCGCACTTGTGGCATCGACAGCGCTAGCAGATCCGACAGTCCCAGGCCGATGCTGCACAGCACCGCCGTGCCTTCGCTCGCCCAGGCGGCGGTCGACGGGTCGTCTATGAGTTGCCCGGCGCGCGCGCCCGGTGGCAGGTGCGGCCCCTGTCCTTCGACGTGGTAGGTGAATGCGGGTGCGCCGATGACCAGCACGTAATCGTGGCCGGCGAGCCTCTCGACGATGAGCTCGCGCATCGGCGGCAGGTAGCCGGCGAACTGCGGGTGGGAGTTCGGGAAGCCGCAACGTCCCGACATCGGCGCGTGGAACACCCGCGCCCGGTGCATTTCGGCCAGTTGCACCGTGGCGTCCCAGGCACCGTCGCGATCGATCGCCGCACCGACCACGAAGGCCGGCCGTTCGGCCGCGTTAAGCGCCGCGGCGATCTCGGCGAGCAGCGCCGGCTCGGGGCGCAGCCGGGTGCTGACGCGCCGCGGCGAAACCGACTCGGCTGGCCGGGTCCAATCGTCGGCCGGCACCGACACCAGCACCGGTCCGCGCGGCGGCATCATCGCCAGGTGGTAGGCACGCGCGATGGCCTGAGGCACGTCGGCGGCGCGTGCTGGCTCCACGGCCCACTTGACGTAGGGCTGCGGCAATTCGGTGGCGCGTGCCGACGCCAGGAAGGGGTCGAAGGGCAGGATCGACCGCGCCTGCTGGCCAGCAGTGATGACCAGCGGGGTGCGGTTCTTAAACGCGGTGAAGATCGCGCCCATCGCGTGGCCGACGCCGACGGCCGAGTGCAGGTTGACGAAGGCGGCGTTGCGCGTGGCCTGGGCAAAGCCGTCGGCCATGCCCACGACGACCGACTCCTGCAGGCCGAGCACGTAGCGGAAGTCATCCGGAAAGCCGACGAACAGCGGTAGTTCGGTCGAGCCGGGATTGCCGAAGACGGTGGTCATGCCAAACGCGCGCAGTAGCTCGAAGGTGCTCTCGCGCACGTTCGTGGGCGCTGCGGCGGGGCTGGGCATGGCGCGGATCTCCTGAGGGCGGGCGGTGCTTTCACCCGAGCGGCGACAATAACGGGTTTTGCGCGCCCGATCGGCGTGCGACCTCCCACATTCCCTCCGGACAAACCATGGCCCAGTACGTCTACACAATGAACCGCGTCGGCAAGATCGTGCCGCCGAAGCGGCAGATCCTGAAGGACATCAGCCTGTCCTTCTTCCCCGGCGCGAAGATCGGCGTGCTCGGCCTGAACGGCAGCGGCAAGAGCACGCTGCTGAAGATCATGGCCGGCCTCGACCACGACATCGAGGGCGAGGCCGTGCCGATGCCCAACCTGAAGATCGGCTACCTGCCGCAGGAGCCGCTGATCGACCCGGACCTCACGGTTCGCGATGCGGTCGAGCAGGGTATCGGCGGGGTGCTCGCCGCGAAGGCGCGCCTGGACGAAGTCTACGCAGCCTATGCCGAGCCGGACGCGGACTTCGACAAGCTTGCCGCTGAGCAAGCCGAGCTTGAGGCGGTGATTGCCGCGGCGGGCAGCGTCAACACCGACATGGAGCTGGAAGTCGCTGCCGACGCGTTGCGCCTGCCACCCTGGGACGCGAAGATCGGCCAGTTGTCCGGCGGCGAGAAGCGCCGCGTCGCGCTGTGCCGGCTGCTGCTGAGCAAGCCCGACATGCTGCTGCTGGATGAGCCCACCAACCACCTCGACGCGGAAAGCGTGGAGTGGCTGGAGATCTTCCTCAAGCGTTTCCCCGGCACGGTGGTGGCGATCACTCACGACCGCTACTTCCTCGACAACGCCGCCGAATGGATCCTCGAGCTCGACCGCGGCCGCGGCATCCCCTACAAAGGCAACTACTCCGACTGGCTCGACCAGAAGGAGCAGCGACTGGAGCAGGAGCAGAAGACCGAGGACGCCCGCACCAAGGCGATGAAGGAGGAGCTGAAGTGGGTGCGCTCCAATGCCAAGGGCCGGCAGAGCAAGAGCAAGGCACGACTGGCGCGCTTCGAGGAGCTCAGCGACGTCGAGTACCAGAAGCGCAACGAGACCAACGAGATCTTCATCCCGGTCGGTGAGCGGCTGGGCAACCAGGTCATCGAGTTCAAGGGGGTCAGCAAGAGCTTCGGTGACCGGCTGCTGATGGATAACCTGAGCTTCAACGTGCCACCCGGTGCCATCGTCGGCATCATCGGCCCGAATGGCGCGGGCAAGTCGACGCTGTTCCGCATGATCCAGGGCATCGAGAAGCCCGACAGCGGCGAGGTGGTGGTCGGTGCCACCGCCCGCCTGGCCTTCGTCGACCAGAGCCGCGAGAGCCTGGCCGGCGACAAGACCGTATGGGAGGACGTCTCAGGTGGCCTGGACAACATCGTCGTCGGCAAGTTCGTGATGCCCTCGCGCGCCTACCTCGGGCGCTTCAACTTCAAGGGCAATGACCAGCAGAAGCTGGTCGGCCAGTTGTCGGGCGGCGAACGCGGCCGGCTGCACCTGGCCAAGACCTTGGCGCAGGGCGGCAACGTGCTGATGCTCGACGAGCCCAGCAACGACCTCGATGTCGAGACGCTGCGCGCGCTGGAAGACGCGCTGCTCGAATTTGCCGGCAGCATCATGGTCATCAGCCACGACCGCTGGTTCCTCGACCGCATCGCCACCCACATTCTCGCGGCCGAAGGCGATTCGCAATGGGTGTTCTATCCCGGCAACTACCAGGAATACGAAGCCGACAAGAGGAAGCGCCTGGGCGAGGAGGGTGCCCGCCCGCATCGCTTGCGCTACAAGGCTTTGAAGTGACCCACCCCCTGCGGCCTTCGGACGTCCCCTCGAGGGGGCACTGCTAGCGGCCCGGCCAAGCCGGATCCAGGCAGTCGCTCGATGGATTGGTGACTGCGCCACGCTGCACAGCGTCCGACGCTTCGCTGAAGCCGGCGTGGATCGTGGTGCTCGCGGGCGTGAGTGCCGCGCTGCACGTCGGCAAGCTGCCGCCGGCGATCGTCGCGCTGCAGCAGGCGATCGGCATCTCGCTGCTGCAAGCCGGCTTCCTGCTGTCGCTGATGCAGGCGGCCGGCATGACGCTGGGGCTGGCCTTCGGCGTGCTGGCCGACGCGATGGGGTTCAAGCGCAGCATGCTCTTCGGCCTGCTGCTGCTGGGCGCAGCCAGCCTGCTGGGTGGCAGCGCGCCATCAGTGCCGGCACTGATGGGACTGCGCGTCGTCGAAGGCTTCGGCTTCCTGCTCGCGGTGCTGGCGGCGCCGGGGCTGCTGCGCCAGCACGTGCCACCGGAGAAACTGAGCCTGATGCTCGGAGTATGGGGAGGCTACATGCCTTTCGGCGTTGCCACGGCGCTGCTGCTCGGGCCGTGGTGCATCGGCACCCTCGGCTGGCGGGGCTGGTGGGCACTGCTCGGCGCGGTCTCGCTGGCGATGGCGGCGTGGCTGTGCAGAGGCGTGCCGGCGCTCGCGCCGCGCGAGACCGCGGCGCCGGCCGCGGCCTCGCCGTGGCTGCAGCGCGTGCGGCGCACGCTCGCCGCACAGGGGCCGTGGATGGTGGCTCTGGCCTTCGCCGTCTATGCCGGGCAGTGGATGACGGTGATCGGTTTTCTGCCGACCGTCTATGCCGCTGCGGGCGTGACCGCGGCCAGCGCCGGTGCGCTGACCGCGGCGGTGGCGGCCGTCAACATGCTGGGCAACGTGTGCGCAGGCCGCCTGATGCAGCGCGGTGTCTCGCCGACGCACCTGTTGCAGACAGGCTTCGTGGTGATGGGCCTGATGGCCGTGGCCGCCTTTGCGAAACTGCCCGGCATCGACGCGCCGATGCCGGCACGCTTTGGCGCGGTGGTGATGTTCTCCGGCTTCGGTGGCATCGTCCCGGCCACGCTGTTCGCACTGGCGGTTCGACTGGCACCAGGCGAGGACACGATCGCCACCGGCATCGGCTGGCTGCAGCAGTGGTCGTCCTTCGGCCAGTTCGCGGTGCCGCCGCTGGTCGCCTGGGTGGCGGGCTGGGCTGGCGGCTGGCAGTTCACCGGCTGGGTCACAGCCGGCTGCGCGCTGCTTGGCTGGCTGCTGGCGCGTCGAATCGGCCAGCTGATGCGCAAGTTGGCGCCGTCGCGATGACGATTGCGCGAAAATCGATGAACCAATATCTGCCGCGCGGGTTCTGATGTCTTACCCGTCCTCGAACCCGCCCATGCCCGTGCCAAGCTCATTGCGATTCGCCCTGCTGCCGCTGCCGCTGCCGCTACCGGCGCTGGCCCTGCTGGCCGGCTGCGTGGCCGCGCCAGTGGTGCAGCCACAGGCGCCGGTTCAGCCGAGTCCGGTGGCCTCGGCCTTCGCGCCGGTCAGACCCGTGCCGGTGCCGTCCGTCGCGCCGGTCGCGGGCAAGTCGCCGCCGGCCGGGTCGGCGCGGCCAGCCGTGCCGATACCGGCGCCGCCCGGCACGGCCGTACCGCCGGGCACGCCGCCGCCCTTCGGCCTGGTGACGAAGGACGCGACTCGCATCGACGGCCCGATCAAGGCCTGGCAGAAGGATGACAAGGTCTGGCTGGAACTGTCGCCCGATGATTTCGGCAAGCCCTTCATCCTTTCGCCGAAGCTGGCCACCGGCATCGGCGAGGCCGCCGTGTTGGGCGGGCTGATGGCCTACCCCGTCAGCGGCGCCGGCGGCCAGCAGGTGGTGGAGTTCGTGCGCGTGCACAAGCAGATCCAGCTTCGCGCGCGCAACCTGGAAGTCGTCGCCAAGGAAGGCACGCCCGAGGCTCGCGCGACCGCGGTGTCCTACTCGCCCAGCCTGCTCGGCAGCGGGCCGATCGTCAGCCAGCCGCATCCGCAGAGCAAGGCCGTGCTGGTCGAGGCGAACGGCCTGTTCCTGACCGACATGCTCGCCGTCGGGCTGCACCTGCAGCGCAGCTTCCGCCAGGGCTACACGCTCGACCCGCGCAACAGCAGCATCACCTCGGTGCGCGGTTCGGCACTGTCGCTGGAGATCCAGACGCAGAATCACTATTACGCCGGCAACCTGGGCGAGACGCCGGCCGGCGCGCCGCCGGGTGCGCCGGTGCCGACACTGCCGAAGTACCTGGCCGACACGCGCAGCCTGTTCGTCGGTCATCACTACTCGCTGGCGCTGCTGCCTGACCCGCCGATGCCGGCGCGCCGTGCCGATGCACGCATCGGGCTGATGACGCAGACCATGCTCGACTACAGCGACGACCTGGCGCGGTCGCCGCGCGTGCGCGTCGCCGAACGCTGGCGCCTGGAGAAGAAGGATCCGGCCGCGCCGATGTCCGCGCCGGTCAAGCCGATCACCTTCTGGATCGACCGCAACGTGCCGCTGAAGTACCGCGCATCGGTCAGTAGCGCGATCCTCGAATGGAACAAGGCCTTCGAGCGCATCGGCTTCATCGACGCGATCGTCGTCAAGCAGCAAGCCGACGACGCCGACTTCGACACGCTGGACATCGGTTATGCGTCGGTGCGCTGGATGATGTCGGCGTCGCCCAGCTTCGGTGCGATCGGACCGCGCCACGTGGATCCGCGCAGCGGCGAGATTCTCGATGCGGACATCGGCTTCGAGAGCCTGAGCTCCCGCTCCCACCGCAACCTGCGCGCGCAGACGCTTTCAGGCACACCGGCTTTCGACGCGGTGTTGGGCCAGCCGCTGGCACGCGGGCAGGATCATTGCCATTACGGCGATCTCGCGGCCGAGCAGTTGTCCTATGCGTTGGACCTGCTGGCCGCTCGCGGCGATCTCGACCCGGACAGTCCGCAGGCCGAAGGCTTCGTTCAGGATTACGTCAAGGACACGATCATGCACGAGGTGGGGCACGCGCTGGGCCTGCGCCACAACTTCCGCGCCTCGCGTGTCTATACCGAGGCGCAACTGTCCGACCCGGAGTTCACGCGAGTCAACGGCACCACCGGCTCGGTGATGGAATACAACGCGATCAACCTGCCGGCGCCGGGCCAGCAAGCGGTCACGCCATTCCAGACGCAGCTGGGGCCCTACGACTACTGGGCCATCGAGTACGCCTACAAGCCGATTGCCCCGGCGGACGAGGAGGCCGAACTGCAGCGCATCGCCGCGCGCAGCAACGAGCCGCTGCTGGCTTTCGGCAGTGACGAGGATGCGGCCTTCGGCATCGACCCCGAAACCATCCAGCTCGACCTCGGCGCCGACCCGATCGCCTATGCCGCCAAGCGGTTGGCTATCGCCCGCGATCTGTTCAAGCGCCAGGAACTGCGCGAGCTACCGCCCGACCAGAACTACGCGGTGCTGCGCCGTTCGCTGGGGTATGCGATTGCCGATTCGGGTCGCGCCGTGGGCGTGCTGGTGCGTCAGATTGGCGGTGTGCGCACGCTGCGCGACTACCCGGGCAGCGGCCGCGACCCGCTGGTGCCGCTCGATGCTGCCACGCAGCGCCAGGCCCTTGAGCTGATCTCGCGGCACGTGCTCGCGGCTGACGGTCTGGCGGTGACTCCGGCGCTGCAACGTCGGCTGGCGCCGGACTTCGATGAACTGCGCGAAGTTGCCGGGCTCGGCACCGACTACTCGGTGCCGCAGCGCTTGCTCGACCTGCAGCGCGCGGTGCTCAACCAGTTGATGAGCGACGCGCTGGCGGTGCGCATGCTCGACAGCCTGGGCAAGATCGAGCATCCCGAGAGCGCCTTTCAGTTGGCCGAACTCTACGAGCGGCTGACTCGCGACATCTGGAGCGAACTGGCCACCGGCGCGAACATTTCCGCATCGCGCCGCGATCTGCAGCGCGAGCACGTCAACCGCCTGGCCAACGCAATGCTGCGGCCCAGCCCGCAGGCGCGCGCCGACGCGCGCAGCCTGATGAGGGTGCAGGCTCTGCAATTGCAAAAGCAGCTCGACAAGTCGCTCAAGCGCAGCGCCACGATGGACGCTGCCACCCGTGCGCACCTGCAAGACAGCGCCGATACGCTGGCACAGGCGCTGGCGGCGAAGCTGCAGCGCCTGGCTGTCTGACAAAGCTGGCGTCTGCGTTCAGCGGTGTCGCAGGGCAACGCTACGCCCGTCCTCAGCCCGCGAACAGGCAGCGCAAGTCGACAGCGGCTGTGCTTTGCGTATTCGGCCCGTGGCGTCCCGACCACGGTTCAAGCTCTGCCGGCCGTCGTTCATCGCATCGCCCGGCTGCAATGCTGGGCAAGACAGCGGGACCGGGCCATCGTCATCCGCGAAGCGTGCCGGGCCTGCCCCAGCCCCTCGCGACGCGCCGACCGGGTGGTCCGGCGTGCTGCGACACATCGGCGTCCGTGCGGTGTTGATCGCGCTCGGCCTGGGCACGCTGTCGGCGGTGGCCTTGAATCGTTTCTTCCTGTCGCCGTTCAGCGTGCTGCTGGGGCGCATGCTGTTCGTTTCGATGGTGCTGCTGTTGGCCTTCACCGCGGCCGGGCAGTGGCCGCAGCGCTGGCTGCCGCGCTGGCAGCTGCAGCTTCTGGCGGTGGTGCTGGCCGCACCGCTGGCCACTCTGGCGATGTACCTGCTATCCGCCGGCGGGGACGCGGCGGCCATGTTCGGCTTCGGCCCGAGGCTGCTGGGTTGCGCATGGATCACCGCCACCGGCACGGTGCTTGGGCTGCTGCTGGCGTTTGGGTGCGCTGCTGCGCGAGCGGGACACGCAGGCGCACGCTCAGCAACTGGAGTTCGAACTGCGACGCCAGCAGCTCGAGCGCCAGGCGCTCGATGCGCGGCTGACACTGCTTCGCTCGCAGGTCGAGCCACATTTCCTGTTCAACACCTTGGCCAACGTGCAGGCGCTGGTCGAAGCCGGCTCGCCGCGGGCGCCGGCGGTGCTGGACAGCCTGATCGCCTACCTGCGTGCGGCAGTGCCACATCTGTACGACGAAGACGCCACGCTGGGCCACGAGGCGGCACTGGTGCGCGCCTACTTGCACTGATGCACATGCGCATGCCCGACCGGCTGGTGTTCGACGTTGACCTGCCCGTGGCGCTACACGGGCGGCACTTGCCGTCGATGGCGCTGCTGACGCTGGTGGAAAACGCGGTGCGCCACGGCATCGACCCGGCTGAAAAAGGCGGGCGCATCGAAGTCGGCGCGGCGCGCGACGCCGACGGCAGCCTGCGCGTGTGGGTGCGCGACAGCGGCGTCGGTTTGGCCGAAGCAGCGCAGCCCGGCACAGGCTTGAAGAACCTGCGTGAACGGCTGGCGGCGTTCTACGGCCCAGGCGCGGTGCTGCGCCTGGGCGCGGCAACACCGCAGGGCCTGCACGTCGAACTATGCATGCCCGCGGCGGCGCTGTCGCCATGAGCCGGCCCAGCGCATTGATCGCCGACGACGAGCCGCTGCTGCGCGAGCGGCTGGCCGCGCAGCTGTCGCGGCTGTGGCCGCAGCTGCAGTTGGTGGCCGCGGCCCGCAACGGTCGCGAGGCGCTCGAGCTGTTCGAGCTCCGCCGGCCGTACGTCGTCTTCCTGGACGTGCAGATGCTGGGGCAGAGCGGCATCGACACGGCACGCGCCGTCGGGCGCCGGGCGATAGTGGTCTTCGTCACCGCGTTCGAGCTGTACGCGGTGCAGGCCTTCGAGCACGGCGCGCTGGACTACCTGGTCAAGCCCTTCGACCAGGTGCGCCTGGCCGACACGGTGCAGCGGCTGCAGCAGCGCCTTGCCGGGCCGCCGCTGGCCGATGACGGTTCGGCGTTGCACGAGGCGCTCGATCGGCTCGCGGCCGAGCTGCGCCAGCACACGGCACCGCAGGCCTTTCGACATTGGATCAAGGCCTCGGTCGGCACGACGCTGCGCCTGATCCCCGTCGAGGAGGTGGCCCACCTCCGCTCGGACGAGACGTACGCGCTGGTCATCTGGCAGGGCGGCGAGGCGCTCATCCGCAGCACGATCCGCGAACTGGCCGAAGAACTCGACCCCAGCGCTTCGTGCAGGTGCACCGCTCGGTGATCGTCAGCCTGCGTCATGTCGCGCAGGTGGTGCGCGGCGCGAACGAGACCGCCGAGATCCAGCTGCGCTGGCGCAGCAAGGTGCTGCCGCTCAGCCGCAGCTACCTGCACCTGTTTCGGCAGATGTGGCGCAGGCCTCGCGCCCCAGCCAGGCGGCGCCGCGCACGCCCGAGGCATCACCGTGCCGGCTCGGCACCAGTCGCGTGCGCACCGCGTCCCGATGCCCGCCCGAGAACACCCAGCGCTGCCACAGCCGCGGGACCTGCTCATAGATCGAGCCGATCTTCGACATGCCGCCGGCCAGCACGATGACATCGGGGTCGAGCAGGTTGATGACCGCGGCCAGCGCTCGCGCCAGACGGTGGGCGTGGCGCTGCAGCGTGGCCGCACAGGCGTCGTCGCCAGCCTTTGCCGCGGCGGCGATGGCTGATGCGTCACGTTCGTCGCCGCCGTGCCGCCGATGGTCGAGCGCCAGGGCAGGCCCGCTGAGCAGAGTCTCGTTGCAGCCGCGCTGACCGCAATAGCAGTCGAGCAGCGGGTCCTCGCCGGCCACCGCCCAGGGTAGCGGGTTGTGGCCCCATTCACCGGCCAGTCCGTTGGGGCCGGTGAGCACGCGGCCGCGCACCGCAATGCCGGCGCCGACGCCCGTGCCCAGGATCACCGCGAAGACGAGTTCCGCGCCGCTACCGGCGCCGTCGGTGGCTTCGGACAGCGCCAGGCAGTTGGCGTCGTTGGCAATGCGCAGCGGCTGGCCGAGCAAGGCTTCCAGGTCGCGCTGCAGCGGCTGGCCGTTCAGGCACAACGAGTTCGCGTTCTTGATGCGCCCGTCGCTTGCCGGGCAACCCGGCGTGCCCACGCCGATGCTGATCGCGCAGCCGGCTTCCGCGCGGGCCCGCGCCACCAGCGCGGTGATGGCCTGCAGCGTGGCGCTGTAGTCGCCAGCCGGTGTCGCAATCCGCTGGCGCCAGCACTCTGCGCCGTTGTCCGACAGCAGCAGCGCCTCGATCTTGGTGCCGCCCAGGTCGATGCCCAGCGCGGCACGAGGCCCTCCTGGGTTCAGATCGGCTGACAACGCTGCTGCAGCCAGGCCAGCGCCGCGCCCTGCACGCGCGGGGCCACGCGCTGCAGCACCATCGCGTGGTAGCCATTGAGCCAGTGGGTCTCGTCGGCGCGCAGCAGGCTACGGTCGATGCAGGAGGTGTCGATCGGGCACAGCGTCAAGGTCTCGAATTCCAGCATCTCGGCGAAGGTGCTGCCCTCTGGCGTGTCGGCCGGGATGTTCAGCACCAGGTTCTCGATGCGCACGCCCCACTGGCCGGGGCGGTACACGCCGGGCTCGATCGAGGTGATCATCCCGGGCTCCATCGCCATGTGTGCGTCGGGCAGGGTGCGGCTGATGCTCTGCGGGCCCTCGTGCACGTTGAGGAAGTAGCCCACCCCGTGGCCGGTGCCATGACCGAAGTCCAGGCCTTCGGCCCACAGCGGTGCACGTGCGATGGCGTCGAGCATCGGCGACAACGTGCCGCGCGGGAAGCGGGTGCGGCTCAGCGCCATCGTGCCCTTCAGCACCAGGGTGTAGTCGCGCTTCATCGCCGCACTCGGCGTGCCGATCGGCCACACCCGCGTGATGTCAGTGGTGCCGCCCAGGTACTGCGCGCCGGAGTCGATCAACAACAGACCGTGACCATCGATGTGCGCGAAAGATTGCGGCGTGGCGCGGTAGTGCGGCATCGCGCCGTTGGCGGCCCAGCCGGCGATGGTCGAAAAGCTCAGGCCGACGAAGCCCGGTCGGCGCGCTCGTGCGGCGCTCAGCCGCTCGTCAATGTCGAGTTCGCTGATTCGCTCGCCGCGCGCCAGCGCGGCTTCGAATCCGGCATAGAACTCGCACATCGCGGCGCCGTCCTCGATCATCGCCTCGCGCACGAAGGCGGCTTCCTCGGTCGTCTTGCGGCTCTTCGCCAGCGTGCTCGGGTTGATCGCCTCGACCACGGCGCACTGGCTGCCCACGGCCTGCCGGAAGCCCAGCGTCACGCGCTTCGGATCCAGCAGCAAGGTGTCCTTCGCATCCAGGGCCGTCAAGCTTGCCGCCGCCTGCTCGTAGGGCGCGAGGGTGATGCCGTCGGCGGCGAGTTCGGTGCGCAGCGCCGCGTCGATCTTGGCGGCATCGACGAACAGTCGGCCCGATGTCGCGTCGAGCAGCAGGTGCGCCAGGAACACCGGGTTGTATTCGACGTCGCTCCCGCGCAAGTTGGTGATCCAGGCGATATCGTCGACGGTGGAGACGAAGTGATGCGTTGCGCCGTGGCGAGCCATCGCCTCGCGCACCAGCGCGAGCTTGGCCGCGCGTGCTCGCGCTGCATGCGGCGCGCGGTGCGCAACGACAGGCCGTGCCGGCAGTGCAGGGCGCTGCGCCCAGGCGGCATCGAGCAGATCGAGGTCGGTGCGCAGCGAAATGCCCGCGGCATCGAGCCGTGCCTGAAGCGCCTTGGCCGCGCTCAGGCTCAGCACCTGGCCGTCGACCGCCACCACGCCGCCGCGCGCCACTTGCTGCGCCAACCAGTCCAGGTGCGCCGGCGAGTGTGCCGACTCGATGCGCACCAGTTCGATACCGGTGCCGGCCAGTTCGACCTGCGCTTGCACCCAGTAGCGGCTGTCGGCGAACAGTGCGGCCTGCTCGCGTCCCACCACCAGCGTGCCCATCGAACCTGTGAAACCCGACACCCAAGCGCGGCCCTGCCAGCGTTCGGGCAGGTACTCCGACAGGTGCGGGTCGCTGCTGGGCACCAGCAGCGCGTCCACGCCGCTTTGCGACAGCACGTCGCGCACCCGGGCCAGCCGCAGGTGGAAAGGGGAAGTGCGCGTGTCCATCGCGGGTCCTTGCCAGAGGCGAAGCGGAGCACCAATTCTAGGTGGCGGCGTGCCATCGTGCCGACCAGCGCCGCTGCGCACGTCGCCGCCGGCTGCTAACCTGTGGTCCCTGGCGAATCGCAAACGGAGACACCATGCCCGGCCTGCTGCCCCACATCGACCCCGATGGATTGCTCGAGTACTCGGTGGTCTACACCGACCGTGCGCTGAACCACATGTCGCAGCGCTTCCAGGGCGTGATGCAGGACCTTTCGGCGACACTGAAGCGTGTCTATGGGGCGCGTTCGGCGATCGTCGTGCCGGGCAGCGGCAGCTTCGGCATGGAGGCAGTGGCGCGGCAGTTTGCCAAAGGCAAGCGCGTGCTCGTCATCCGCAACGGCTGGTTCAGCTACCGTTGGAGCCAGATCTTCGAGATGGGCGCGATCCCTGCCGAGACTCAGGTGCTTAAGGCGCGGCCGATCGCCAGCGGGTCGCAGGCGCCTTTTGCGCCCGCGCCAATCGACGACGTGGTGGCAGTGATCCGCTCCAGCAAGCCGGACCTGGTGTTCGCACCGCATGTCGAGACTTCGGCCGGCATGCTGCTGCCGGACGACTACCTGAAAGCGGTGGCCGATGCGGTGCACGAGCACGGCGGGCTGTTCGTGCTGGACTGCGTGGCCTCCGGTGCAATGTGGGTGGATATGCCTTCGAGCGGGGTCGACGTGCTGGTCAGTGCACCGCAGAAAGGCTGGAGCAGCACGCCCTGCGCGGGGCTGGTGATGCTGGGCGAACGCGCGCGCGAGCGCATCGACGTGACGACCAGCAGCAGCTTTTCGCTGGACCTGAAGAAGTGGGTGCAGATCATGGAAAGCCACGAGCAGGGCAAGATCGCCTACCACGCGACGCTGCCCACCGATGGCCTCGTGCAGTTGCGCGACGCGATGCGCGAGACGGCGCTGTTTGGTTTCGATGCCGCACGCTCGGCGCAGCAGGCTCTGGGCGAGCGGGTGCGTTCACTGCTTGCGGCGCGCGGCATCCGCAGCGTGGCCGCTGAAGGCTTCCAGGCGCCGTGCGTGGTGGTCAGCTACACCGATCGTGCCGACTGGGCGAACACCCAGGCCTTTGCGCGGCAGGGCCTGCAAGTCGCCGCCGGCGTGCCGTTGGCCTGTGACGAGCCGGCTGACTTCCGCAGTTTCCGCATTGGGCTGTTCGGGCTGGACAAGCTGATGAATGTGGATCGCACGGTCGCCACCTTCGAGCGCGCGCTCGACGCCGCGTCGGCCTGACGGCGGCCTACAGATCCGTGCGCAGCGCCCAGATCTCGGGGAACAGCACCACGTCGAGCATCTTGCGCAGGTAGCTGACGCCGCTGGTGCCGCCGGTGCCGCGCTTGAAGCCGATGACTCGTTCCACCGTCGTGACATGGCGGAAGCGCCAGAGGCGAAAGGCGTCTTCGAGGTCGGTGAGTTCCTCGCCCAGCTGGTAAAGCTCCCAGTGCTGCTGCGGGTGGCGATAGACCTGCAGCCACGCGGCTTCTACCCCGGCATCTGCCACATAGGCGTGGGTCCAGTCGCGCTCGGTGTGGGTGGCCGGCACGGGCAGGCCGCGACGGGCGAGCAGCCGCAGCGCCTCGTCGTACAGCGACGGCGCGACGTAGGCCGCGCGAACGTGCGCCAGCAGGTCGGTGCGGTGCGCATGGGGCTTGAGCATCGCCGGGTTCTTGTTGCCCAGGCTGAACTCGATACAGCGGTACTGCCAGCTCTGGAAGCCGCTGCTGTTGGCGAGGTAGGGGCGGATCGCGCTGTACTCAGGCGGCGTCATCGTCGCCAGCACGTCCCAGGCGTGCACCAGCTGCTCCATGATCTTGCTGACCCGCGCCAGCATCTTGAAGGCGCTGCCCAGTTCGTCGCGGGCAACGCAGGCGATGGCCGCGCGCAGCTCGTGCAGCATCAGCTTCATCCAAAGTTCGCTGGTCTGGTGCTGCACGATGAACAGCATCTCGTTGTGGTCGGGCGAGCGCGGATGCTGCGCATTCAGCACCTCGTCAAGGTGCAGGTAGTCGCCGTAGCTCATGTCCTGCGCGAAGTCGAGCTTGGCACCCTCGTCGCGCACGATGCCTTCGGGGTTGGACGGCTGGTTCATGTCACAGCCGCGCGCTGCTTGAAGCGCGGGTCCTGCCACTCGCCGCGCTCCAGCACCTGGACCAGGTGCTCGACCGCGTGCCAGACATCGACGAAGCGGGTGTACAAGGGCGTGAAGCCGAATCGCAGGATGTCCGGCGCGCGGAAGTCGCCGACCACGCCGCGCGCGATCAGCGCCTGCACCATGGCGTAACCCTGCGTCGGGTGCGTGAAACTGGCCTGGCTGCCGCGCTGGCCGGCCTCTCGCGGTGAGACGCGGGCCAGCCCGTGACCGGCGCAACGGCTTTCGACCAGCGAAGCGAAGGCCTCGCTCAATGCCAGCGACTTGGCACGCAGCGCCGCCATGCCGCCCAGCGGCTCTGCGGCGAGCACGGTGTCCACGCC
>Ga0316188_10000091_pt1 | contig 28508 bp, 22 predicted proteins | sample Phiworburrow1_MG_FD_204933 | JGI IMG/M metagenome (GOLD analysis project Ga0316188, IMG submission 204933) | Coastal sediment microbial communities from Maine, United States - Phippsburg worm burrow 1 | ecosystem: Environmental > Aquatic > Marine > Coastal > Sediment | place: USA: Maine... | reverse complement strand
GGGCGGCCGTCTGTGAACCCCAGGTCCGGGTGGTGACAGCTGGCACAGGAGACACTGTTGTCGCCGGATAACAGGGGATCGAAGAACAGGTAGCGACCGAGGTCGATCTGTTGCGGAGAAAATCCGTCGCGCGCTTCAGGCAGGCCCGTCTTTGGTCCGCCCACACCGGCGTAGCGCAGCGAATCGTAGTTCTGGTACAGCGTGCGCAACGCGCACGCTGTACCGTCAGTCAGTTCAAATCCGGGCGGACAGTAGTCCCGCAGCTCAATTGATGTATCGGCCAGTATCGGCACGCACAGCGCGAATACGACGATACCTGCCAGGCATCTCCTACTGCTGCGCGCTTTGCTCATTCAGGAAGGCAGCAATATCGTTGAGTTCGTCCTCGGAGACGGTCTTGGCCATCATCGCCATTTGCTTGCCGTACTGGGAGTCCTCGTGCACGCCGCGCATGCTTTCCTGGAACTTCCCGACCTGGCGAATCAGGTACCAGTCGCCGATGACGGTCAGGCGAGGCGTAAACAGGGCCTCGTTGCCCCAGCCCTGGCCCCCGTGACAGGCGCCGCATTTGCTCGTGAACAACTTCTGGCCATTAACGACATCGCCTTCGACGGTCGCTGCGGGTTGTGCCGCAGGCAGAGCTGCAATGTAAGCCGCAACGTTTGCAACAGCGTCGCTGTCCGCCAGCATCGCCGCCATTGGGAGCATTTGTGCACCGGTCGTGTCGCCTGGCTCCTTACCGCGTCTGCCATTCTTGAAATCCCACAGCTGACGTGCGAGATAAGACTCGGACTGGCCGGCGATACCTGGGGCGTTAAGTGCTGCATTGCCTGCACCATTAGCACCGTGACAGGCTGCGCAGGCTGCATAGAGCGCCTCGCCGGATTCAGCGTCGCCAGCAGAGGCGAGACCAGGAAGAAGTAGGGCCGTTAGCAGAAGAATCGGTGGTCGAAAGTTCATTGTCTGGGCGTTCCGGAGGTGTCAATATCAATGAGCCATCAAGTTTGGACAAACGTACAACTGAAAACAAGTACGGGATAAGCGTATGCCGCGGCAGGAAAGCGAAATTGTCATTGTCGGTGCCGGAATTGCGGGACTGGTCGCGGCCTGCGAATGCCTCGAGCGGGGCAGGACGGTCACCATCATCGACCGCCATCAGCCGGAACATGTCGGTGGACTGGCACGTACGGCATTCGGTGGTATGGCGCTTGTCGGCACACCGTTACAACGCAAGATGGGCATCAAGGATAGCCCGGCGTTGGCATTGTCAGACTGGCGTTCCTTCGCCGAGTTTGATGATGCGGATGTATGGCCCGACAGGTGGGCCGAGGCCTATGTCGAGCAGAGCGCGGAAAAAGTCTTTCATTGGCTGCGAGAGAAGGGCCTGCGATTCATGCCGGCGGTCAACTGGGTGGAGCGTGGCAATTTTGTGCCGGGCAACAGCGTGCCTCGGTATCACATCCTGTGGGGTACCGGTCGCGGCCTTGTTGAACGCTTCGTAGACCTGCTCTCGGGGTACCGCGATGCCGGAAAGCTGCACTACGTGTTCGGTTGCCGCGTCGAAGATCTCGTCGTCGATAACAGCCGCGTTGTCGGCTGCCGGGGCGTTATCGAGGCGACGGGTGAAGAGTGCGAGTTTCGTGGGGACCAGACGATGGTCGCCACGGGTGGCATCAACGGCAATCTGCAGAAAGTGCGAGACAACTGGTACTGGGGTGATGCGCCGGATGATCTCTTAAATGGCTCACATCCATTCTGCGATGGCGCCATGCATGATGTTGTTGAGCGGCAGGGCGGCGTCGTTACTCATCTCGAGAATATGTGGAACTATGCGGCAGGCATTCCGCATCCCTTCCCGCAGTTTGAAGGCCATGGTCTAAGCCTGATTCCGTGCAAATCCGCGTTGTGGCTCGATCATACGGGCAAGCGCATTGGTCCCGAGCCACTCGTAACCGGTTTTGACACCAACGACATGTGCGGGCGTTTGTCATCCATGGAGAAATCCTGGAGCTGGCAGGTGCTCAACTGGCGCATTGCCGCCAGGGAGTTCGCGATCTCGGGTTCTGAACACAATCCGCATATTCGTGACAGCAGGTTGCTGCCGTTCCTGAGAGAAACGTTGCTCGGCAACCACCGGCTGGTCCGGCAAATGCAGGAGGAGAGCGATCATTTTATTGTGGCTGATAGTCTGCCCGACCTGGTTGCGCAGATGAATGCACTTGGTGGCGACAACCTGGTAGAACTCGACAATGTCTCCCATTCGATTGAGACGTTTGACGACAATGTTCGCCGTGGACCGGGGCTGTGGAATGACGACCAGATTCGCCGCATCGTCCATGCCCGCGCCTGGCGATCTGATCGAATCCGTACCTGCAAGCCTGAACCCCTGATGGATCACGGGCCGCTGATTGCCATCAAGCTGCGCCTGATAACACGCAAGAGCCTTGGCGGCATCCAGACGGACCTGGCAAGTCGTGCGCTCGATCGCAACGGCAGTCCGATTGCCGGGCTTTACGCGATCGGCGAGGCTGCCGGCTTCGGGGGCGGCGGCGCGAGTGGCAGACGTTCGCTGGAGGGTACATTCCTGTCGGGCTGTATCCTGACGGCGAGGGCGGCCGCGGAATCGCTTGACTGAAGTCCCTTGACCAAAGCCGCGCGACCCAATCGCAAACAGCCCGGATCAATCGTCGAGGTGCAAATTCACGCGCCGGTTGTGGCGGCCTTTCTTTTCCACTTTACCGATGCGGACGGCGCCAACTTCGGACGTTGAGCGAAGATGTGTGCCTCCACAGGGTTGCAGGTCGACACCTTCGATCTCCAGCAGACGAATAGCGCCCCTGCCGCGCGGCGGTTGCACGGACATTGTCCGCACCAGCTCGGGATTGGCGTCCAGCTCTTCCTCGCTGATCCAGCGGCAACGTACCGCATGATCTGCAGCGACCAGCGCTGCAAGCGCGGCGCCAACCGCTTCCTTGTCGATCGTGTCTTCCATATCGAAATCGAGGCGGCTCTTCTCTGCGCTGATGTTACTGCCGGTCACCCCGTAGTGCAGAACGGTGCCCAGCAAATGCATGGCGGTATGCATGCGCATGTGCCGGTAGCGACGATCCCAGTCAATAGCAAGGTTCACGCTGGCGCCGACGGCAGGACCGGTAACGCCGTTCTCCAGTATGTGCGCGATGTCTCCGTCCACATAACGAGTATCGATAATTCTCGCCGTACCGCTGTCCCATGAGAGCGAGCCGGTGTCGCCGGGCTGCCCGCCACCCAGAGGATAGAAAATTGTCTGGTCAAGCCTGATAAAGTCGTCGCCACTTGCCGTGACGGTCGCCGTGCAGGCCTTCAGGTACGAGTCTTCACGAAACAGGTCTTTGGTCAAAGGTGCGCCTCCAGCCAGTCGCTCATATCCGCGAGCACCGTCTCCTGCTCCGGCTCATTGAAGATTTCATGATAGAGGCCGGGGTACGTCTTCAGCCGCTTGTCCGTTGAACTGACGGCCTCGTACAACGCCACCGAACCCGCCGGCGACGTCAACTGATCGTCCTCGCCATGCATGAGCATGATCGGCAGGTTGATTGCAGCGGCTCTCGCCACGGTGTCGTGCATGGCGGCCGACATTTCGGACAGCAGTCGGGCAGAGAGCTTGCCGTGATGCACCAGTGGGTCCTTCATGTACGCAGCGACAACCGCCTGGTCCCGGCTTACACCGCTTGCGTCGAGCTGTATCAAGGGCACTGTGGGCACGATTGCCGACATGAGCCGAATCAATCCGATAACGAGGGCGGGCGGCGCCTGGTCAGACTTGATTGCGGGTCCCGACAGAACCGCTGCCTGGAAAGCAGACGGGTGTTCGAGCAGGAACGCGGCGGCGATCAGCCCGCCCATACTGTGCCCCAGAAGGAATAAGGGCTGCCGGGGGTACTCGCTGCGCGCTTTCTCAAGCAACGCCGCAACGCCGTCGAGATAAACGCTGAACCGTTCCACATAGCCCGCATGGCCATCGGACTTGCCGTGTCCGTAATGGTCAAGCGTGAAAACCGCAAAACCTCGTTGAGTCAGGTGTTCTGCGACGTGTGTATAGCGGCTGCTGTGCTCGCCAAGCCCGTGAATGAGCAATACGATTGCCCGCGGTTCCGTGTCAGGGAGCCAGGATTGCTGGTACAGCCGACTGGAACCACGCGCGACTGTGTGCGAAACATTCAGAAAGCCGTCAGAGTGCCGCAATCTTCTTCTCTCCAAACTGTTCGAGATGCTCTTCTTCGTAGCTGCGCAGGATCGGGTCCAGCGTCCGGCTGATGAGTGTCTGGATGCGGATGCGCTCAAGCTGTGACCAGGTTGCGCGCTCGCCTTCTTCCATCAATTTTGCGATCTCTTCATGCGAACGCCAGGACAGCGCTCGGAAGGGATTATGGAGCTTGGTCAGAGGCAGAATCGTAATATCACCCACGTAACTCTGGTTCATGACGGACAACAGAGAGTTCGTAACCCGCTTGATGTCCGGCACCACTGACAGTGGTTTGTCGAGAACCGTAGCGCTGGCATTCACCCACGTTTTGGCGCTGGTAAATACTGCGTGTTTTAGCGCCGACCACGTATCGGGTTTGCGCTCACGATCGTTGATGAATGGAATGACCATCGGGTTGGTCTGGCTCACAATGTAATGATTGACGCCGTAGAGCCGGGCGAGGCGTTTGGCAGGCAGGTCTTCGCTCAGGGAGCCGTCAACCCAGCGCCGCGATCCGTGATACGGCTGCCGCTCGCCCGCGTCGTTCCTTGCCATAAGCGTAACGGGCGGGAAAAAACCGGGGAACGCTGTCGACGCAAGTACGGCCTCGCGCATGAAGACATTCGGCGACGTATCGGAGTTGAGCAGTCGCGAGCGCTGCAGGGCTTCTGCAGGAGCGACGGATACGTTCATGTGGCGACCGGTGCGTTCAGCGGCCTCCTGAAAGGTATAGTCGGGAAGGAATAATTCCAGCATGCTCCAGACTTCCTGCGCCGTAACGCGCTCCGGGCTTATGAAGGATGTAATGGCGCCCAGCACGCCCGCCGGCAATTTCTTGCCCGGCATGCGCACGGGGTCGAAGAAATTGCTGAGCTCTTCGTCAGAGGCCGCGCACATCACCGCGCCGACAAATGCGCCACCGCTTGATCCGGAAATGATATCCGGCAGCAACCGCTGTTCCCAAAGCGCCTTCACCACACCGAGATGGAAGAACAGCAGCGTGCCGGAGCCGCTCATCATCAGGGCCGAGCGGCCGAAGCAGTGGCTGGCGCGCCGGAAGAAATCGAGTTTGTCCTCGAAGGTGATGTCATCAACCTCGGGGCTGGCCAGGTGTATCAGCGACCCGGTGATCTCCTCCACGTATTCGCGAATCAGGTCCTTCGTCCCAAACTTCGTCTTGCCGTAGAGCGCGCTGCTCCCCATACCGCCAAGATTGCCGTGGATGCCCTCGTTCAGCGTAAACAGCAGGGCGCTGTTATCGCCTTTTTTGCGTATGAGGCGCAGGTGATCGAGTCGTGCGCGAATTGAGACAAAGTCGAAGTGCTTGGATTTGTCGACGGCTTGCCATTGGTCGATGCCCGACGCCTTGTCGTGCTCCATGGCTGCCTGTTTCCATTCCTCATAACTCGCCGCTGCGTCCATGGCAGCTTCGAGTTTTTTGAGGCGTGTACTAAACACCAATTGGATCCTCCGTCAGGCAGCACCCCTGAGCGCTTCGGCCATATAGGCGCGCATCTCGATCTTACGGATCTTCCCCGTCACTGTCATTGGAAACTCTTCGACAAAACGCACGTAGCGCGGAATCTTGAAGTGTGAGATCTGACCCTTGCAGAACTCGCGGATTTCTTCTTCGGTTGCGGTCTGGTTGTCTTTCAGCTGAATCCAGGCGCACACTTCCTCGCCCATTTTCGGATCCTCCACGCCAAATACCTGTACCTCGCTGATCTTCGGATGTGTGTACAGGAATTCTTCAATTTCTCGTGGGTAGATGTTCTCGCCGCCACGGATAATCATGTCCTTGATGCGGCCCGTGATACGAACGTAGCCATGCTCGTTCATCGTGCCGAGATCGCCAGAATGGAGCCAGCCATCAATAATGGTTTCGGCCGTCTTCTCGTCGTCAGCCCAGTAACCTTTCATAACCGAATAGCCGCGCGTACAGATTTCGCCCTGTTCACCTATCGGGACAACGTGGTCCTCGGCGTCGACAATCTTGATCTCGACATAGGGGATCGGTCTGCCGACTGTCTGCGTACGATTCTCCAGCGAATCCTCGGGCAGGGTCATGTGATTGATGGGGCTGACTTCCGTCTGGCCGTAACCGATCAGGACATTCTCCATATGCATGTCGCGGATAATGCGCTTCATCAACTCTTCGGGGCAGGGTGCGCCTGCGATAATTCCGGTACGCAAGGTTGAAACGTCGAACCTGCCGAACTCCGGATGATCCAGTTCGGTTACAAACATCGTTGGTACGCCGTGCAATGCCGTGCATTTTTCTGCCTCGACCGCTTCCAACGTAGACAGCGGATCGTAGACAGGACCGGGGAAGACCATCGTTGCGCCGTGCGATACCGCGGCCAGTACGCCGAGAACCATGCCGAAGCAATGATAAAGCGGCACAGGGATACAAAGCTTGTCATCCGGCGTCAACGCCATGCCTTTGCCAGCTTCATGGCCATTGTTCAGGATGTTCACATGCGTCAGCGTGGCGCCTTTAGGGTTACCGGTTGTGCCGCTCGTGAACTGGATATTGATAGCATCATCAGGACGCAGCTGATGTTCGAACTGTGCCATGCGCTCGTACGCCCTCGTGTTGCCCAGCGAACATACGTCGGCAAAATTAAACATGCCCGGTGATGCCGCGTCACCCATGCGAACCACGGTCGTCAGCTGCGGCAGTTTCTCTGCGCGCAGGTAACCAGGCTCACAGGTTGCGATCTCCGGTGCCAGCGTAGTCAGCATCTTCAGGTATTCACTGGACTTGAATTTCTCGGCTGCAATGATCGCCTTGCAGCCAACCTTGTTCAGCACGAACTCGAGTTCGAACAGGCGATACGCGGGATTAATGCATACCATGATCGCGCCGATCTTCGCGGTCGCAAACTGGGTCAGCACCCACTCGTAACTGTTGGGTCCCCAGATGCCGACGCGATCGCCGGGTTCGATGCCGAGACCGATCAGCCCCGTGGCCAGGCGGTTAACCTGTTCCTGGAATTCACGATAGGTCCAGCGGATATCCTGGTGGCGCACAACCAGGGCCAGGGTGTCCGGATTTTGATCCACGACGCGGTCGAAGCAGCGGCCGATAGTCTCGTACAATAGCTGGCCGGAACCCTCGCCCGTCATGTAGCTTTGGGTCAGTTTTTTCATGACGATATTGTCTATCAAACCTGATTGACCGGTAATGTGGCTAACCCCAATTGACCCAGTATTTGCCGCAGCGGATAGTATTTGGCATGAATGATAAAGCAAATCTCATTGCCGGCTCGTCGCTTGGCGCCGAGCTTTCCGATAACGAAGTTGAGATCCTTGGGGCCCTCATGGACGAGCGTAGCCTGGTCGATGAAGAGTTCCTGTTTGAGGACGGCACGGCGGACGACTCGTTACATATCATCCTGACCGGCAAGGTCGAGGTGGTGAAACGCACCGGGGACGATAGTTTCGCGAGCCTCGCGGTTCTGCGCGAAGGAGAATTGGCCGGAGAGCTCAGCTTCATAGACGGTGCGCCGCACACGGTTGGCCTGCGGGCCCTTTGTGAGACGCAGGTTCTGTCCCTGAAGCGCGAGGCCTTCGAGGGGATCATCGACTCGAACCCGCAGCTGGTCTACAAGGTCATGCGGGCTGTGGCACGCTCTGCCCATCGTATCGTGCACCGCATGAATACCGAGTTTGTTGAGCTCTCCAATTACATCTTCAAGCAGCATGGCCGGTATTGATTCGATACGGCCTGGGGCATGAAAAGGGCGCCTTACGGCGCCCTTTTTGTTTACCCGTTGTTGCCTACTCAGCGGCGCTGGCCTCTTTGAGTTGTTTCATCTCGTTGGCCGGGACCTCGGCATAGTGACTAAAGTCCATTGTGAAGCTGCCGTCGCCACCGGTGAGCGACTTCAGTCGCGAATGATAGCCTTGCAGCTCATTCAGAGGCGCCTGTCCTGAGACCACCAGCCGGCCGTCAGGCAGGGCGTCGGTGCCGCTGATCATGCCACGCATGCCGGACAGGTCGCCCGTAACACCGCCCACACAATCACTCGGAATTGTGAAGTCGACTTGGACGATGGGCTCCATGACGATGGGTCGTGCCTTGGCAACAGCGTCGATAAACGCCTTCTTGCCCGCCTGTACGAAAGCGATTTCCTTGGAATCCACCGAATGGAATTTGCCGTCGTAAACCGTGACCTTGATGTCCTGCATCGGGTAGCCGTGTATGGCGCCTTCCTTCATGACCTGGCGCACGCCGTTCTCAACCGCCGGGATGAACTGGTAGGGGATGGCTCCGCCGACAACCTTGTTCTCGAACTCAAACCCGGTGCCCGCCGGCAGGGGTTCGACGCGCAGGTAGACCTCACCGAACTGGCCCGCGCCGCCGGTTTGTTTCTTGTGGCGGTGATGGCCTTCGGCCTTGCCCGTAATCGTTTCGCGGTAGGCTATTGATGGGAGCGACGTTACAATTTCCAGCCCATGGCGATCCTTGATCTGCTGCAATACGGTCGCGAGGTGCAGCTCACCGAGTCCCCGCAGGACGACCTCGTTCAACGCCGCGTTATGTTCTACGTGCAGGGACGGATCTTCCGCTTCGGCAACGTGCAGGGCGTCTGATGTCTTCTGGGCGTCGGCATCGTTCTTGGGCCGAATGGCGAGGCCGAACATGGGCTGCGGCAGCTTGACGGGCTTCAGGTGAAAATGGTCTTCGTCGTGCGAGTCGTGCAGCACGGCGTCGTAGTGAGCATCCTCAACACGCGGTACCGCGCAGATGTCGCCCGGCACGCCGACCTCGGTCTTCGTATGTGTTTCGCCATTTACCTTCAGCAACTGCGTTGCCTTGAATGGCTTGCGGGCGTCGCCAACGAAGAGCTGGTTGCCGGCCTTGATGGTGCCCTGGTGAATGCGGAACACGCCGAGTCGACCCTTGAAGGTATCGATGTTGACCATGAAGACATGTGCGATCGCATGCAGGTCGGGATCCGGTCTGACCTTGGCTTCCTTTGCTTCAGGACCTTCACCGCTGAAGAACTTCGGAGGGTTTGCCTCGGTTGGGTTGGGCATCAGGCGCTCGAAGATCTGCAGCAACTGGCGAATACCGGCGCCGGTCTCAGCGGAGACGAAACAGACCGGTATGAGGTGCTCTTCGCGCAGCGCTTTTTCGAAGGGATCGTGCAGTTGCTCGGGCTGAAGTTCCTCTCCCTGCTCGAGATACAGTTCCATGAGGTCTTCGTCGACCTCTACAACCTGATCGACGATCTGCGTATGCGCCTCTTTCACGGAACTAAACGAGGTCGCATCGCCCTCAGGCTGGAAGAAGCAATCGACAACGCCGGTACCGTCCGCTGACGGCAGGTTGATCGGCAGGCACTCCGGACCGAAAGCTTCCTGAATGTCGTTGAATACTTTTTCGAGGTTTACATCCTCGGCGTCGATCTTGTTGACGATAATCATGCGGCACATACGCCTTTCATGTGCGGCCTTCATCATGCGGCGAGCGATCATCTCGACGCCGGCCTGGGCGTTGATAACCACTGCTGCTGTCTCAGCGGCCGGCATGACGGAGAGGGCGCGTCCGTAGAAGTCCCGGTATCCCGGGGTATCGATCAGGTTGATATGAATTCCGCCGTGATCGAGGTGTAAGACTGAGTTGACCTGCGAGTGCCCGATTTCCTTTTCGCGCGGCGTGTAGTCTGAAACGGTGGTGCCTTTTTCGATCGAGCCTTTTTCCGCGAGTTTTCCGCCGGCAAACAACAGGGCTTCTGTCAGCAGCGTTTTTCCCGCGTGGCTCGGTCCCACCAGGCAGACGTTACGGATATCAGCAGTAGAATAGGGCATGAGCTTGTCCTCTCAGTCTTGTTTGCCGACAGCATAGCGCAGGGTGCACGGCGCTAGTATTTCGGTTTTACACGTTCCGCGGACCCTGCCGCCAGCCACGCGCACCGAGAATAATATTAATATTTTTCAGTAAGTTAAATCGAAAAGGCTCTATTCTTTTGCCGGCGCGTCAAATGATTTCGAAAAGAATACCGCGTTCAGGAACAACTTATTGGTGCCGTACCAGTAGCCACGGAAATTCGGGTTATCAGCAAACAGGATAATGGCACCTGCACCCGCACGTTCGGCGATCAAGGCGGCCGTCCCGGCGAGCGCGTCCTCGTTTTCCGCGGAGACAAAGCCCGAGAAGACGGGTTGCTCGTCGTACGCAATGACGGTCGCCCAGGGGTTGTCCGTCGGCTCCATGGGATCCTTGTAGTTCTTGTGCAGGAAAATGTTGCGCCTGTCGTATCCGAATCCCAGTGGGTGCGTGTTATCAAGGTCGGCGGAGAAGATCGCACCGCCGATGACTTTGTTTGCCTCTTCACTGTCCTTGACCGCGTACGGCGATCGTCCGGCCGGCTCTTTCTCTTCTTCCGGTTCCGCAGCGAGGGCTTCTTCACCCTCGGGGTCGACCCAGTCCAGCGTAGTGGCACGTACCCATGGAGCCGCATTGCGCATTCCGATCAAAGTCCCGCCTTCAGCGACCCACAGGCGCAAGCGGTCGGCGAACTCCGGCTCGTAGTCGTCATAGTCCCCATTTGGAAAGACGATGTGCGTGTAGTCGTTCCAGTTAATGCCAGACAGGCGATCACGGTCGCGCAGGGTCAGCGGCATGTTCATGCGGTAGTCAAGCAGGTGCCAGACTTCACCCGCGTCGTACAGGTTGACCTTGGGTCCGACGACGAGCAGCACGTTGGGTTGCTTGAGTGGCCTGAATGATGGTCCACCCAGATCAACTCCGGCGGTGCCTGTCGCGCTGCGGCCCGAGACCAGCGAATGCACCGTGATGCCGTCATGAGCTGCGACACTGCGCATCGTCTCCAGGATGTCATCGCGACTCTTGGCCTGGCGATCAAATGGCACGAGGATCGATCCCCGCGTCAGCTCAACCGGACCCGACGCCGTCATCGCGGTGAATGGTCTGGTGGCGACGCTTGCGAGCAGTCCGGCTTCGAGCACGCGTTGCAAGGCTCGAGGCGCGTAATAGCCATTCCATTCAAACACGTAGCCATAGCTTGATGAGGCCGGCGCGGTTGCTGTTGGCGCTGCCGGGGTGAAGGACTCAGCGACGACGCCGTTGCGAATATCGCGACTGCCGAGAGCTGCATTCTGTAAGCCAAATGCGGCTGGCATGGTCCATGTCGATACGTCGTAGAAGGTGGAGTCCTCGAACTCCCGGATGGTCTCGAACAGACTGCGAATCAGGCGATGTTGCGGTTGTGCGAAGGGCACAACCAGCGAATCATCCGGTCGATAGGTTTCGCCATTCACCGTGATCTCGCGACCCAGCCTGTGCGTATCGATTCGATGGTAGTTCAACAGGTCTGCAAAGAAATGCAGGCGTGCAGGGTCACCCTGTGCGCTCACCACCCACGCCTTGGTGGGGTAGGCGGCGGCATCGCGCAGCGCTGAGTCGTAGAAGGATTTCTGGTAGCGCAGGTAATCAGGGCGCAGTCTTGCCCCGGCTTCAATACTCGCGATACTGGTACGGAAATGCTTGCGGATATTCTCCCGGTAGGTCCTGAGACCGTGCGCTGTGTCGAGCTCACGTCCTGTCGTAGCCCCGGCCTCATAGAGCATGCCGACACCGCCGTTAACGAGCGGAAACGTCGAACCCTTACCGATATAGAAATTGTCGAAATCCTCGCCGTGGAAATACAGACGGCCCTCCGAATCGAGAAAGTCCTCGGAGGTGCGAGCGGTCTCTGCCATCAGGCGCTCGGCTTCGTCGGGTGCGAGGGGGTTGGTGCGGGTCGCGACACCGGGGTGAAAGTAGTAAGTCTGTCCGCCGCTCATCTCGTGATAGTCGACGGTGAGGTTGGGCCGCCATTCGTGCCACTTCTTCATCCAGGCCCGTGGCTCAGGCTGTGTCAGTAGCAGCCATTGCCTGTTCAGGTCAAACCAGTAGTGGTTGGTCCGCGCAAACGGCCAGCTGAAGTCGTGCTCGATGTGTGACGGATCGCCGTTCGCGCGTTTCCCGCCGTATGCATCCAGCCACGCGATGCGCTGGTTGTGACCATCCGGATTGAAGATCGCCGTAACGAGGACGACGCTCTCGTCAAGAATACGGTCGAGTTCGGGGCTCTGGGCCGCGGCGAGGTAATAGATGAACGGCAGTGAGGCATCCATACCGCTGGCTTCCGCACCGTGAACACCATAGTTCAGCCACGTGACGATCGGCATGTCCATGGTTACGGATTGTCCTGAGCCTGGTTCGGTCAGTGCGACATGCTGCGCGCGAATTTCGTCTATGCGCGCGTGGTTCTTCGCCGAGGTGGCGACGACGAACAGGATTGGGCGCCGCTCATGGGTATACCCGATAGTCTCTATGGTCAGCCGGTCGCTCAGATCGGCAACGGTCGTGATGTACTTGACAAGCTCGTGGTGCCTGACAGGCGCCGCACCGAGTTCATGGCCGAGCACACTCGCTGGCGTCGGAATGGCGGCGTCATAGGTGACATTGGACGGGTACATTTCCAGGTCTGCTTCCCGAACATTCACATCGGCGCACAAGGGGGCGGCCGGCAAAACGATTAGCAGGGCAAGCAGTGTCCAGCGCATGGGTTACTCCGCGTTATTGTAGTTCTGAGTGTGCCAATACTATCGTGATAGTCTGGTAAAAAAACAGGAGTGGCTACGTCATGTTCAGGTTGTTAACAACGATCGTTTGTCTGCTCGCGACGGGTTCCGTGTTCGGGCAGGCGCACAGCTCGTCATACACAAAGGACTACCAGCGCGAAGCGCACGAAATCTTCAAAGACATCATCGGTATGCGCACCGCAGCAGGGCACGGAAACGTGCCGGCAATGGCCGAGTACCTGGCCGACCATTTTCGCAAGGGGGGCTTCGATGAAGAGGATATCCACATCGTGCCCCATACCGTGGAATCAGGCGAAAAGGTTGCGTCCCTGGTCGTTCGTTATCGTGGCAACGGGCTTGCGAACAGGAAGCCCGTGCTGTTGCTGGCGCATATGGATGTCGTCGACGCCATTCGATCGGACTGGGTGCGCGACCCGTACACGCTGATCGAAGAAGATGGTTTCTTCTTCGGTCGCGGTACGAGGGATAACAAAACCGGTGTGGCGATGCTGACAGCCACTTTCCTGCGACTACAACGTGAGAATTTCACACCGACGCGGGACTTCATCATCGCTTTCACGGGTGATGAAGAGACCACCATGGAGACGATTCGATCACTGGTTACCGAGCACCGTGCGCTGGTTGACGCTGAGTACGTTCTGAATACCGACGCTGGCGGCGGCTACCGGGACCACGACCACGATCCCGTGGCTTACCTGCTGCAGGCGGCAGAGAAGACCTATGTGACCTACGAGCTGACGATTCGCAATCCGGGCGGGCACAGCTCGCGGCCGCGAGCAGACAATGCCATTTACGAGCTGGCAACGGTTCTCAAGAACATCGAGGCCTATCGTTTTCCGATTCGGACCAACGAAATTTCCCTGGGTTATTTCAGGGAAATGTCGACCCTGGTAGACGGAGAACTGGGTGAAGCGATGGCTGAGTTCGCGCGCGATCCCGGCAATGCAGATGCGCAGGCCGTTCTTGAGGCCTCTCCCGGCCAGGTCGGTGCGACCCGCACCACCTGCGTCGCCACGATGCTGTCTGCCGGACATGCCGAGAATGCGTTACCCCAGACTGCCACGGCAACACTGAATTGCAGGATATTCCCGGGCGTACCCGCCACCGAGGTGCAGGCACAGCTTATGCAGGCGGCCGGCAATCCGGCGCTCGAGATCAACGTTGTCTACGAACCTGTGGAAGGCCCGATGTCGCAGCTGCAGGAAGAGGTTACCGCAACCGTAGGTAACGCGGCGAATGCCTTTCATGGCACGGTACCCCTGGTTCCCTACATGGAAGCCGGTGCGACAGATAGCCTGTATACGCGCCTTGCAGGCATGCCATCTTATGGCGCGATGGGACTGTTCATGCGCCAGGAGGATATTTTTTCGCACGGGCTGAATGAACGTGTGCCCGTCGATTCCTTTTACCTGGCACTCGAGTACTGGCACCAGATCCTGACCGAACTTGGCAGGGAACGCGCAGCCCGCTGACAATTCAGGCAAAAAGAAGAGGCGCCCGGATGGGCGCCTCGAATTGCCGTTCCATGTTAGTCGCGGCAAGGGGAATGTTATGGCCGTACTCCGTCAATGGCCGGGTCTCCGGTCCAGCCAAGAGCAGTCCAGTCAATCTGGCCACTGAGGTGGCAGTCGCCACAATCGGCGTCCATGCCCCAGGCCTGCTCCTTGGGCGCAACTTCGTGGTTGACTGACAGGTACATTTCGGTTTCGACGAAGCCAAAATCTCCGCTCTGATACGGCTGACCTGTAATAGCGGCTGCATCAAGCAGTGCGAGATCCCAGTCAAATGCGCCCCAGTACGGGTTCGGTCCGCCGGCCATGCCGAACAGATGCGGGACCATGATGCGATTGTTCACAACGTCAGCAACCTGGTTGCCGATCATCTTCTTGAACGGATAGATCATGGCGCCTGGATCGGTGTAGTCGCCCATCGGTTCCGCCAGGATCACGGGTTCTGCCGTGTAGGTGTCGTTGGCACCCAATAGCATCTTGCTGTACTTGCCATTGAAGAAACGCAGTTCCGGTCGAACGTTGTTCGCCCACACAAAGTCGCCTTTCTTCTTGTCATAGGTCGGGCGACCGGTTAGCGGGTCAACCGGCGGCACGATATCCTGACCGGCTGTTTCCCAATACCACTCAACCTTCGTCGATGTATTACGAGCGAATGTCGGGATATGGCAAACCTGGCAAGCGAGACGCTGATGGTGGTTGTTCGAGAAAACCAGTTCCACGGTCGATCCGGCATGAATGTTGTTCAAATCGCCGTGGCAGTCGTCGCACTGTTTCATGTCGCCTTCGTCAACTGAGTGATAGGGCATGCCGCCGATACCATGCGACAGCATGTTGCCGTCGATATCGCGCTGCACCGCATGGCAGGCCACGCATTCGAGGTTGCCGCCGTCAGTGCCCATGTGCACGTCGAATTCACGCGTAGTGTCGGCTATGGCCATGGCGAGGTCGCCATGCTTGACGTTGTCACCACCACCCGCATTCGCGTGGCAGAAAATGCAGTTGTCGATTGTCGGTGTACCGCCGTTCATGGCGACACTTTGCGCGACCAGGTCGAGGTCAACGGCCGGATCCGGCAGACCGGCGGTGGTCGGTGCTTTCGCGTAGGTTGCCGTCTGGTCGTGGCATACGAGGCAATCGATATTTTCGGTATCGCCGAAATCGTAGTTGGCGTCCCTGTAGTTGTAGCCAGCATGACACTGCGTACAGCGACCTTCGTTCGTCGCGACAGCGATACAGAAATTGTTCAGGATATCGTTCTTGCCGTGGATTTCGTTTTCAAAGCCCTCGATATTCGTTGCCACGCCTTCCCATTTGAAGTGAGCTGTTTCGAGGACTTCATCGGCCAGCTTGCCGTGGCAATTCAGGCAGGACTTTGTGCCTTCGTAAGGATGCTCCAGGAAATAGCCCTTGTGCAGCTGGTCGTTTGCGTAGGCACCACTGGCGTACGCATTGCAGTCGTAAACATCGACAACGCCATCGCCATTAATATCTTCATCGGGATCACCAATACCATTGTTGTTCAGGTCCCAGCAGGCCTGTCCAGCGGCGCCGTCGGTACCATCGGCACCATTGGTGCCGTTAGCTCCGGGGGCACCATCGCTGCCTTCGCATCCGGCCAGTCCCAAACCGAAAGTAAAAGCGAGCAGGAGAAGGGCGTGTCTAAAAATTCCATGCCTTGTGGTCATTGGTGATTCTCCAAACGTGAGTGGTTAAAGAGTGAGTCGCGCAGATTCAGGAATAGAATCGGCCCGGTAAGATCCAGAGCACGGGCAGATGGCGCGGACGCGCCTATTGATGCGAAGAGCATTATTCTTTTGCCTGCAGTCAGCCCGGCACCAGTAATTGCGTGCTTGCGAATATACTAATGCTTGTCGAGTATCTTCCTCCCCGCCCAGAGAACCGCAATACGCTACAGCCCGGAAATTCCTAAGGAATTCCACCTACCAGTCAAACGGTATGGCCTGCATTGAATCGGGAGCGTTTTTGGCCCATCGTACGGGGATGAGAGGGGATACCCGCAACCGCATCCTGGTAGCCAGCCTGCTGCTGTTCAATGAACACGGTGAGCCCGCGACGACGACCAATGAAATCGCTGACGAGGTCGATATCAGTCCGGGCAATCTTCACTACCACTTCAGGAAAAAGGAACAGGTCGTCACCGCATTACTCGATGAGTTCCAGGCTGACGCGAAGCGAGTATTGCAACCGCCCGGAGGCGGCATCGTCACGATCGACGACTTCTGGGTATTCCTGCACCTGCTGCTGGAGTGCACCGCAGCCTACCGGTTTCTTTTCAGGGATCTCGAGTCACTGAGCGAGCGCTATCCTCGCGTGCAACGGGTCCTGGGACACTTCGCCAAAGGTTTGACTGCCCTGTTCGAGATTTATCTGCGCGAATTGGCGAGGAGTGGTTTGCTGGTCATCAGCGACGACGATGCGGCCATCATTGCGCGCAACCTGGCCGTCATCGCGCTGTTCTCAGAGCGATTTGACGGGCTGACCGGGCAGGCGATGACGGCAGATGATGCCGCGCTGCGGGTGGCGGGGTCCATTTTGAATGCGCTGAAACCGATTACGGCAGCCGATGCCGCGGCTCATATTGAGGATCTGGCCGCGCACTACGACGCCTAGCGCAAACAAAAAAGGACCGCGCAAGCGCGGTCCTTGAGTAAAAAAGCTGCTTGAAGGGGGGTTTAGGCAGCTTTCTTGAACGTCTCGCGCACTTTATCGCGCGCATCTTCGACTTTCTCTTCTACGTCGTCGCGAATGTCTTCGACTTTGCCTTCCCATTTGCCGAACACTTTCTCGCCTTCCTTTGCGTACTTCTCGAATGTCTTGTCGAATGCACTGAGTCTCTTATCGAGCTCCTTCTGTGCGAAAGAGAACAGGCCAAGGCTAGCCATGAAAGTTCTGTTGGCAACCTTGAACGGTACTGCGATCGGGCTGTTCTCAAGTTTCTCGAAAACGGTCTTTTCAGGAACCACTTTCTTCACACGAGGCTTCCGGGCCGGTGCCTTTTTAGCCGCGGGTTTCTTGACCTGGGCTTTGGCTACTGGGGTCTTTGCTACCGGGGCTTTCTTTTCCGGTGCTTGTTTTACTTCAACGTTGTCGGTCATGTCAGTCGTCCTACTTGCTGGTCTTCTTTACGGTTTTGGCAGCCTTCTTCTTCGCTGCCGGTTTCTTGGCGGTCCGCTTGCGGGTCGTTTTCGTCTTCGCCGTTGTCGTACCTTTCTCATTCAGAAGCTGGATGATCTTGTTCAGCTTCTTGTTAATCGCGTCGATGTCGTTCTTGCTGGGGACATTCAGGCGATCCATCGCATCCGCGACGCGGGTGTCGAAGGCGCTCTGAAGCTTGTTCAGTCGTGACTTGTCCCGAACCTGGTCAAGCAGTCCGGTCGCCTTGGACTGCGCGTCCTCAGCCATGTCGCGAATCGTGTCCTGAACATCGTCAATTAGCGATTCGGTCTTTGTCGTCGTCTTCTTGCGGAATTTCTCGCCTTCCTTGATCAGCGATTCAAAGCGTTTGGCACCCTTTTTTTGCGCATCTGAAAGGGCGCCGAGTCCGGCCATGAAGGCGTGCTCAAGCTGCTCGGCCACATCGTTGGCGCGCTTGTCGTTGTCTTTTGCCATGGTATTGCTCCAGGGGGTATCTCATTTCGATGATTGGATACTAGCTGTTAGGATTAGGGTGATCACACTAACAACCGGGGCGCGACAGGCATCAATGGAATGAGAATTCGACGACACCACAACCTGGGGCTCGAGGAAGCCCGCAAACGCGCCGACCTGATAGCGGCCGACCTGCAACAGCAGTTTTCCCTGCGCTCAAACTGGCAGGGCGACGTACTGAAGGTAAAAGGTAACGGCGTGAACGGTCAGCTCAGCGTTGACGAAACACACTTCGAACTCGACGTAAGCCTCGGCTTCGCACTCAAGCTAATGGAGGGACCAATTCGTTCAGCGATCGAAAAAATGATCGATGAAGAACTGGCCTAGTTCGCCTTTTGTTTTTCCACCATGGCCGCGACATCGGCCAGCAATGCCTTCGCGTCATACACGATGCCGTCCTTGATCGTATACTTGACTCCGCCGACGCGACCGGGCTTACCTGTCGCATCATCGAGCTTCACCGCGCCCGTACCGTACAGGACCTTCAGGTTCTCGAGCGGGTTCTCATCGACGATCAGGAGATCGGCCAGCAGTCCAGGGCGCACCACGCCGAATTCGATCTCCCTGCCGCTCGGTTTGAAGAGCTCTTCGGCGCCGTGCATGGTTGCCGCCCGAATTACTTCAAGCGGATGGAATCCGGCTTCCTGCAGCATTTCGAGCTCGAGAATCGTACCGAATCCATATAGCTGGTAGATGAAGCCGGAATCTGAACCGACCGTGACGCGGCCGCCGCGATTCTTGTAGTCATTCAGGAACTGCATCCAGACGTGGTAGAAGTTTCGCCACGCAATTTCGTCCTCGGTGGTCCAGTAGAACCAGTAGGCACCATGGCTTTCACGGCTCGGTTTGAAAAACTCCCACTGCGTCGGCAGCGTATAGGTCTCGTGCCAGTCCGCGTTGCGCGCGCGCATGACATCGCGTCCCGCCGAATAGATGGTCATGGTGGGATTGATCGTGAAGTCGAGTTCGAGAAACTCGTCCAGTAGTGCATTCCATTTGTCGGAGCCGCGTCCCGCGACCAGGTTCCATTGGCGAGCAACCTGGCCAAAACGGTGCTGCTCGTTGCCGTAGTTCATGTCGACGGGCCAGGGTTGGACGTCGTGGTCTTCATACATGGCCTCGAACAGCCCGTAGTAATGCGTCAGCGTGCCGAGCCCCAGTCGGGCGGCGTCCTGTGCATTCATCTGTGCAACGCCCATCTGTCCGAGATGGGCGACCGAGCCCAGCTTGAGTTTGCTGGCCTCGTCAAGGAGCGCTTCCATGATGGCGGGTCGATGAGAGCCGAGCTTAAGGCCGTCGATGCCGGCGCGCGCGGCGTAGCGGACCCATTTGCGCGCATCATCCGGTGTCAGGATACGCTTGTCTGCATATTCCTCACCCGAGCCCATGGTGTGATACGAGAAAATGCGCGGCGCGGTTATGGCGTTGCTCGCGCTGCGTTTCTTCTCGGCGAGCGAGAATTCCATCCTGCCACTTGGCACGCCTCGCACCGTCGTAATGCCGTGCCCGAGCCATAGCTTGTAGGTGTACTCGGCTTCTGGCGCCTTGGTCGCGCCACCGGTGTGCGTGTGAGTATCAATGATGCCGGGCATGACGTAGGCACCGTGTGCATCGATCTCGTGCGCCGCACCGCCAGGTCGCGCGTCTTCATTGATAGCCAGTCCCGGGTAGCCGACAGTCACCACGTCGGCAATGCGGTTGCCCTCGATGACGATATCGACCGGGCCGATCGGTGGTGCACCGGTGCCATCAATCAGTGTTGCGCCGCGGATGATGAGGCGATCGTAGGGGCCGTCGCCCTCGGCACGGTCTGGTGCCGGGATCATTTGCGGTGCTTCGTCCTGCGCCAGCGCGGGCAGGGCGAGTACAGATATCAGTAAGGCGGTACCGAGGCGTGCTGTCATACTTGTCACTGATGCGTCTCCCTTCGAGAGCTGAAGTCACCAGCGGCGTCGAATTGTCGCGGTGAGGTTGCGTCCGGGTGCGTCGATTCCGGATCCGTGTGTCCGGTATTGTTTGTCCGTCAAATTATCAGCACTGATCGTGACTTGCCAGCCATTGTCGCCCGACCACGATCCGCTGGCGCCAAGGCTGGCCCATCCCGCCGTGCCGTTCGGGTCGATACGGGGATCCCCCACATCGCGATTACTCAGGCGGTCCTGCCGCGCAGCCGCCCGCAGCCAGGCATCCAATTGCCAACGGTCGGCGAGGTTGTAGCTGAAGACGATATTCCCGTTCAGGGGCGGCACGCGGTCGGCGGGCTCGTCTACGGTGCCGACGCGCTGCTCACCTCGTGTGTAATTGAGTACGGCCCGCATGCCCAGGCGGTCTGTGAGTTCTGCTTTCAGGCTGGCTTCGATGCCATGAATTGACGACGACGCGGCATTGACGCTCTGCACAATGTCCCGCCCCTCGGGTGTAACGGCCCCCGTAGACACCGATACGATGCGATCCGCATAGCGCAATGCGAACAGCATGATCTCGAACTGCCAGCGCGCGGACCGATATCGCAGGCCCAGGTCCCCGTGGGTCACACTCTCGGCATCCAGGCTTGAATTGGGAATATTGAAGCGGTTACCCGGCCGATCGCCAAGTGTGCCCAGGTCGGCAATGTTGGGTGCCCGGAACCCCGCCCCCGCGTTGGCCACCAGCTGCAGGGACTCAGTCACGTCGAAAATCCAGCCGAGGTCGCCGCTAAGACGGGAAGGTTCGATGCGTGTCCCGTCAGGCAAGTCGATCCGCACATCGCTGAGGCGCAATCCGGTGCTAAGACTATGACGATCCGCAACATGCCACACGACGTTACCAAACAGGCCTGCCTGCAGAATCGTTGAACCGTCCGGAAAACGTGGAGCCAGGGTGCTGAACGTGCCATCGGTAATGTCTATCGCGTTTCGCGCGCTGCGAACCTCATCGTGGTAGAGGTCGACACCGGCGATCCACGACAGCGGACCCCAATCCGAAGATGCGTTGACTGTGAGTCCGTAAAGGTCACTGCGGTTGTTCTCGAAGCGCCGGTCATCTGCATCGAAGTTACGCGTAATGCGATCGTCGACGATGCGCTGCCAGGCGGCGTCGATCTTCCAGTCGATACCGGAAGATGCGATGAGATCGTGCTGTATGTGGGCGAACAGCCGCTGGTTCGGGGCGAACAGGAATTCGGATGAGGCCGGTTCCGTCTGGCCGTAGCCGGCGACGAGTTCATCGATGCGCGGCGTTTCAGGTTGTTCGAGGAAATGCAGGTCGACAAACCAGCGGTGCTCATCGGTAGGCCGCCCGCGTACGACGGCACGCAGGCCCTTCGAGGTGTAGCCGCTTGGCCCGATTCGCTCGCCGCCGCCAACTCGGCGATCGCCGGTCGTGAGGTATTCGGCGCTCACTGATGAGCTCAGTTGCCGGGTGCCAAAGTCGAGTGTCGCCCGGATGGATTTTTGCAGCTCCGCTGAATCAAGCGTGGTGATTACATCGCCGGCATATTCGAACTGGCTGGATTCGAAGTCAGGCAGCCGCGAGACAGACTGAACGACGCCGCCAACGGCTTCGCTGCCATAGAGCGACGCGGGCGTACCTCGTATTACTTCGAGTCGCTCGACGGAGGTGGTTGGCACAAGTGCGAACCAGGGCGTCGGTGCTGTGCGGAACATGGCGTTGCTGAGTCGCATGCCATCGACAAGGTGGAGGACCGCCGAGCCTTTCAGGCCGCGAATTACTGCGGCTCCCTGTCCGGGCGTTGTTTGCTGGATATGCACACCGGCAACATCGCGCAATGCATCCGTCGCCAGTTTCGCTGCGGTGACAGAATCGGCGCCGGCCATTGACACACTGGCAGATACGTCGCTGGAATCAACGGCGCGGCGAGTAGCCGTGACGATAATATGCTCAATTGCGTCGGCATCGGCATCGGCGCCGGCCGCAGGGCTCGCGGTCGCCAGCAGAAGCGACGCGAGAATCAGGGGTCGTAGATTCAAGATATCAGTACTGGCAATTCGCAGGTTGGCCGTCAGGCAGGTTCCAGTTTGGCGCACTGTGTGTCCGGAAATCTTCAGGACTGATTGTGTCGGGGCCTGCGCGGAACCAGTCGATGAGCACATCGCGCGTGAGTGGCATGTCATAGCGCAGTTCGAAGCCACCCTCGGGTATGGCCGTGGTCAGGATATCGTCACCGCCCAGCGCGAGAAAATCATTTGCGACCACCCGGATGCGGTCGTCGTCGCTGATGACCCGGCCGTCATCCAGGCGCATGTCAACGTTCATCTGAGCATCGTTACAGCTGACAAACACGCGCATGCCCGCAAATCCCGGCAGCCGGTGGGTACCCGCGTTACTGGCAATGACACCCCGCAGCTCCCGGCCGGATAGTTCATGAACCGTAACGATGTTGTCGAACGGGAACATCTCGAATACTGCGCCATAGGTCAGCTCGCCGGCGGGCAGGCCAGCGCGGATGCCGCCGAACACGTTATGAATTGCGATGTCAGCATCGAACGAATCCAGCATTGCCCGGGTCATCAAGTTGCCGATTGCCGACTCGATATCCGGTACGAGCTTGAATGGCGCGGTCAGCGTAACACCGAGTTTCTCCTGCTTAAGAGCTTCTGCGCGTGCGGTGGCCAGCCTGGCCACGCGTTCTACATCGGGGTTCGCTACCAGCGGAAAGCCCTCGTACTGATCACGCATACCGGGTGCTGTTTTCTGCGGCGCAAAGACCTGGCGGGAGACGATTGCCTGCTGGTTTCGATCCACCTGGAAGTCGACACGACCAAAGCTGTACGTGTTGGAGTAGTTGGACGTGATGGGGATGCCATTGGCGATATGGGCGATAGGGTTATGGTTGTGCCCGCCTATGATGTAGTCGACAAGGCCCGGCTCGAGAGCATTCGCAAGGCGCATCACTTCAGCCGACATGTTGCACGACGATAAATCCTCGCGATCAGAGAAATCCGTACACTTGCCACCGGCGTGGGCCGCGACAATGACCAGCACGGCGCCATCGTCTCGCAGCTGCCTTGCCACGGTCGTTATTGTATCCGCAAGCGGTGCTATCTCGAGTCCGGTCACATTGGCGGCAATCGTCGTCGTCAGCGCGTTGACTGTCATGACGCCGACAATTCCCACCTTGATGCCGGCCGCCTCGACCATGATCGAAGGCCGCACATTCTCCCAGTCGACTGGCGCACCCGTTGACGTATCGATCAGGTTTGCTGTGAGCAATGGAAACTGTGCTTCGCTGGCACGCCGCTTGAGGTTGCCGCGCGGGTCTTCGCCGGCCTCGACCGGGATTGCGTTCTGGCCCTCCGGCCCGAAGTCGAACTCATGATTGCCTATCGCTGCGGCGGTCACTCCCATTGCGTTATAGGCTTCGACGACCGCGGCCCCTTCGCCAAGATTGGACTCGAGCGTCCCTTGCCACATGTCGCCCGCATCGATAAGCAGCACGGCGCCGCCATCCGCGGCGCGTGCCCGGCGCAGTGCGTCAACGTAAGCGGAAACGCCTACCAGTCCCCCAACCTGGTCGTTGGCGACGAGGGTGCCGTGTACATCGTTTGTCCCAATAATTGAGATAGTGACTTCGTCGGGGCCGACACGCCCGGACGCGCAGGCGGCAATAGACAGCGCGATAAGCGCGACAAACAGGGAACGGATGGTTGTCATTTGCAGATCTTGTATGAATTTTCAGCCGGCAATTCTACCCTGTGTCAGGGCTGGCGCGAAATCGAACAATTTGGATCCCTTTCTGCCGTATCATGGCGTCTATGGAAGCGCAGCAACCGCGTCATGAGTACAGCGTCCTCGAGGAAGTGATCCATGCCTCAACGCATGGCGTGGGCGTGCTGCTTAGTATTGGCGGCCTGTCCTGGATGCTCTACCTGTCTATTGCGGCAGCGGATCCCTGGCGCATCGTTGCGAGCTCGATCTACGGCACGACCCTGATCGCGCTGTTCCTCGCCTCGACGGTCTACCATTCAATGTATGCCTCGCGACATCGCAATATCTTCAAGCTGCTCGATCATTGCGCTATCTACCTGCTAATCGCGGGAAGCTATACGCCTTTCCTGCTCGTGGCGATGCGCACGGATACGGGATGGTGGCTGTTTGGTACGGTCTGGGCACTGGCTACGGCAGGCATCGTCAAAAAGCTCTGGTTCCGCAACCGCTTCCCGAAGATCGCGCTCGCCAGCTACCTGGTGTTGGGCTGGCTGGCCGTGGTCGCGGCGCCGCAGATGGCTGAAGCCATCGGGCCCAATGGCATGGCCTGGCTGTTCGCCGGCGGCATAAGCTACACAGTCGGCGCAGTTTTCTACGCGTTCGAACGCATCCCGTTCAACCACGCCATATGGCACGTCTTCGTGCTGGGAGGTGGCGTCTGCCATTTCCTGGGAGTTGTCTGGTACGTACTGCCGGGCTAGTCGAAAACATCGAAGATGTGGCTGTACTTCAGGATGAACTGGCGTCCTGCCGGCAGTCCGCCCACACCGCGCTCATCCACTTCGTTGTACACGAGATAAAATCCCGAGTTTGCTGACCGGAGCCACGAAAACCGGAAATTGGTTCCCAGCTGATCGCTGGTGTCGTTGTACTGGACCAACGCCTGTACCTGCATCTTCGGCGTAAACGAGTAGGACAGCCTGAGTCTTGCAAGATTGGCCGTGAAGTCACCATTCGGTACCGGCAAATCATAGTCGTTGTAGTTGATCGACAGTTCCGATCGAAAGGTCTCGCCGATGCGGTAATTGATGGTCGGCGAAAGCGCGACCCGGTCGCCGCCAAACTGTCCGCCAACAACCACACGCATCTCGAAGCTGAAGGGCTTTGATTTATTCGTAAAGTAAACGAGCGCTACCTCACCATGATCGTACGTGCCAGCTGGCACGACAACGTTCGGGACGATCTCGAAAGGCGTCAGTACGCCCGCCTTGGTGAAGTTGTATCCTGTATGCAATTCCGCACTGGTCTTGTACTCCCAGTGCGTGTCGAGGTGCAGAATTCCGGATTCCTGGAATCCGTCGAACTTCCAGTAGCCGGTATACGAAGCATGCGGACGGATCTCGAGTAGTCCCCACAGGTCATCGGGTCGAATCCGCTTCATGAGAAAGGCCGAGCCCTTGCGATACTCGCTGCGTGCCAGAAAACCAACCTCGGGATTGAAGTCCTCACCGACTTCAGTGTACTCGGCCCGCGATGACCATTCTTCGGCGCTGTAGTCGAACTTCAGGGAAAACGCATCGTCGCGTTCGTGTAGACCGGGCGTTTCAGTTTTCGCTGCCCAAGCCTGGATCAGGAGGTGTTCACCGATGCCCCAGCGCCCGTCGATCGCATAGGTGCGGTTGTAGTCCTGGTCGGATGACAAAAGATGGGAACCGTCGCCATCGCGATTCACAAAAATGGCACCGATGTAGGAACGGTTGGCGAGCTCCTGGCTGAATCGGGCAACCGCAAAATTATTGGCCGGTGCTGCACCTGCCACGGCATCGGTTCCCATGTAGAGGAGTCCGACGTTCGTACGTTCGCCGATTTTTCCGGACAGTCGAGCGCCGCCTTCTACGGGGATGGAATTTCCGTCCGCAGCGATGCCGATGCGCCGGCTGAAGAACATCTCGACTTCCTGGCCATTGCCGACGGAAAACTGCCCCGCGTTTTCGAGGAAGAAGGGTCGTTTTTCCGGGAAGAAGAGATTGAAGCGGTCGAGGTTAAGCTGCTTTTCGTCGGCTTCGACCTGCGCAAAGTCAGTATTGTAGGTGAGGTCGAGCGTCAGGCTGGGTGTGATCGAGTACTTCACATCCAGGCCGGCATCGCTATCGGACTCGGTCCCGGTCAGGGTGCCGCCGCGTTGCCACTGTCCGAGTACGTACGGCGTAACCTGAAGGTTTCTCTGCGGTGGTGGCACGATGCCCTGCAGGGTTCCAGCTCTCGATACGCGATACAGGTTTCGGTTGCGGTCCAGAGGTGCCCAGTAGGCGATCTCATTGTTACGCCGAATGTTGCGCTGGAAGTTGATGCCCCAATCCTGAACGTCGTCACTTCCATAGCGCAGGGTTGAGAACGGGATTTCGAATTCAGCGCTCCAGCCCGCTTCGCTGACTTGCGCCTGCACTGTCCATGAGCCGTCCCAGTTAAGGTTGAACGCTCCGCCGCCTGAACCGAAGTCATCACCCGCGCCTTCCCTGGTGACCTGGCCGTCATACTCTATGCCCGCTGCATTCGTGCCAAAGACGTAGCCATTCTGGCGATCGAGCAGGCCGTCGATAACAAACAGGAATGCATCGGTATCGTCCAGGCTCGAGTCCCGGCGGCTGTCTGTGACGATGATGGTGGACGGGTCGTCGTCATAAGCCATGACGCCAATGTAAAGAGCATTGTCGGTGTAGCCGATGAATACTTCAGTCCGCTGTGTGGCAGGTTGGCCGTCACTCGGTTGCACCTGCATGAAGCCGTGCGCCGGGGATACCGTGGACCACGACATGTCGCCAGTAACATTACCGTCAATAGTCGGGGCTGCGTCGAGCCTGGTGGCCGACAGAGCCGGCGCGATGTTGTTATCCTCGATCGCCAGCGCCTGTGGGGATAACAGGCCAGCACTGACTATTGACCCAAGCAGAATGCAGAAGCGATGTGTCGTGAACAGCGATACTATGTCGACGAACACGTTTATGCGTGCATACGGGAATTCGGACCGGGACATGGAACTGTTAGCAAGCCTGGGTGAAATCGACCCCGCATTATACGTGATTGTGTTGGGCAGTTTTGTTGCGGCAATTACCAATGCAGCATTCGCGAACGGTGGGGCGATGGTTATTCTTGCCGTGACCAGCAGCGTGTTGCCCGTGTCGGCAATTGTGCCGCTGCATTCGACCCTGCTGATCGGTTCGACGGCATCCCGCGCCCTGGTATTTCGCGAACACATCGACTGGCGAATCGCCGGCCCCTTCCTGGTTGGCAGCATCCCTGCCGTCGCAATTGCGGCGAGAATTTACATCGAACTACCGGATACGATCATTGCATCGGCCATCGGCATCGTGATGCTGGTGGCTATCTGGCTCCCCAGCATCAGCTGGCGACCGAATTTCCGGCATCCATGGGTCATCGTTGGCTTCATACATTCATTCTTTTCCACGTTGTTTGCGTACGGCGCGCTGTTGCATGCGGTTATCCTGCATACCGGGCTGAAGCGGCGGCAGGTCGTTGCGACGATGGCCGCCAGTCTGACCGGCATGGGAATATGCAAGATTGCAGGCTACGCGGCAAACGGTTTTGACTACCGGCCCTACCTCTTGACGATCGTGCTCTCGGTCCTCGTCGCATTTGTGGGTACGTGGGTCGGCAAGCTCCTCATCGATCGAATCTCGGAGGCTGTTTTTCGTGCCGTTTTTCGTCTGCTCGTAACGCTGACTGCGTTGCGGTTGATCTTTACAGCAATCGTGTCAGCGGGTCAGGCCTAGAGCTACCAGTCGATATCGCGCAGGAATGCGATAAGCGCCTCTGATGATCCCTCGGGGGAGTCCCAGAGAACATAGCGCTGCGGTCGTGTTGAGCCAGCGCGCAGTTCGAGGTCGCGGGATTCAGCGATCAGGCGCATCTGGTCGACAGTCACTCGATAGTAGCCGTCCAGCGCCGAAGCAACAGGCTTAACGTAAATATCTTCGGAGGCGCCAATTGAGCCGGGAGTCCATCCCCTGACCTCGAGGCTAAGTGGTTCACCGTCGGCGTACAGGACGATTGCTTCGAAGTCGTCCATCTTCTGGCCGCGTTCGGCCGAGTCTGATGATCCCCAGATACCGAGCCACAGGAAGTACTCGCGCTGGCCCATATTGTTGATCTGGACAGGGCCGACGTAAACGTAGTCGCGTCCAAAAGCGGAACTTGCAGACATGTCGCGGTACATGACGATCGGTGCGGACGCCCGCTTGATGGTCACCCCGGTTTCCGGATCGAGGCGTTGCAGTACGGTTGTCTCGTTGCCGGCGCAGCTCGTGAGCAGGGCCAGCGCCAGGGCGGCACAGGAAAGTCTCAGGCGATCTAATGTCATGCGTCGGACCTTAGTAGTACAACTGGTAACCGAGACTAATGAAGTACGATTCCTGATCCTGGTTCAGGTCAGTGTTCGTCATATCACGGCTCGAAAATCGCTTGCCGGCATCGAGCTCAATACGACCCCGACGACCCATACGATACTGCAGGCGTAGCCCCGGCGTATAGGTCCACTGGGTACTCATATCGGTCAGTATTTCGCGGTAATCCACTCGCAGCCGGGGATTGATGCGCCAGTTGCGCCCGATAGGAAAGCGCGTGTCGAGACTAATGGTGTAAATGTCGGCCGAATCAGATGTTGCATAGCGCAGACTGAAAATACCCACATCGCCTTCGCGAAAGAGGCCGCTCGAAACAAGGTCGGTCGAGAAATAGCTGTATTCCGCTTCGGGTGTCGCAGGTGCGTCGCCGCTTGCCGGCATGGCATCGACGATCGATCGGTTCGCGTTGATATT